>Ga0209376_1002003_pt1 | contig 19729 bp, 13 predicted proteins | sample GraSoiAngelo_134_FD_185891 | JGI IMG/M metagenome (GOLD analysis project Ga0209376, IMG submission 185891) | Grasslands soil microbial communities from the Angelo Coastal Reserve, California, USA - 14_0929_05_30cm (SPAdes) (version 2) | ecosystem: Environmental > Terrestrial > Soil > Grasslands ... | reverse complement strand
TCCCGACCGCTTTCCTGCCGACCACGACCGGCACGCCCGAGATGCCGCGCGAGCGCGTCAGGTCCAGCACCTCGCGGATCGTCATGGTCGGGGGGACGGTGATCGGGTCCCTGATGACGCCGCTCTCGAACTTCTTCACCCGCCCGACCTCGCGCGCCTGGGCCTCGATGCTCATGCTCTTGTGGATGATGCCGACACCGCCTTCCTGGGCGATGGTGATGGCGAGGCGGGCCTCGGTGACGGTGTCCATGGCCGCCGACATGAGCGGCACATTCAGGCGGATACGGCGCGTGATGCGCGTGGAGAGATCGACCTCGCGTGGCAGAATTTCCGAGTAGGCCGGAACCAGGAGGACGTCGTCGAAGGTCAGAGCTTCTTCGAGAAGGCGCATGCGCAATTATATGCGCCCGGCCCGGGCCGGTAAACCTCGTGCTAAGGTACTTTGATGCCCGTAATCCCCGATGACCGCGCCCGGGCCGCGCCTGCCCGGGAGGTGTACAGCGTCACCCGTGTGAACCGCGAGGTGCGCGCGCTGCTGGAGCGCGGGCTCGGTGTGCTGTGGGTCGAGGGGGAACTGTCGAACCTCTCGCAACCGGCCTCCGGCCACTGGTACTTCTCCCTCAAGGACCGGGAGGCGCAGCTGCGCTGCGCGATGTTCCGGGCGCAGAACTCGCTCGTCGGCTTCACGCCCCGTGCCGGCACGCAGGTGCTGGTTCGCGGCCGCATCAGCGTCTACGAGGCGCGGGGCGAGTACCAGCTCATCGTCGAGCACCTGGAGGAGGCGGGCATCGGCGCGCTCAAGCGCGAGTTCGAGCGCCTGAAAGCGAAGCTGGCGGCCGAAGGTCTGTTTGCGCTCGAGCGCAAACGAAGCCTGCCGCGGTTTCCGCAGCGCATCGGCGTGATCACCTCTCCATCGGGGGCCGCGCTGCGCGATATCCTGCACGTCCTCGCGCGCCGTTTCCCGCCCGCAAGGGTCCTCGTCTATCCGGCGGCGGTGCAGGGCGCGGCCGCAGCTCCGGCGCTGGTCGCGGCGCTGCAGACCGCCTCGGCGCGCGCCGAGTGCCAGGTGCTGATCCTCGCCCGCGGCGGCGGCTCGCTCGAGGATCTGTGGGCGTTCAACGACGAGCGGGTCGCGCGCGCCATACGCGCCTGCCGCCTGCCCGTGGTCTCGGGAGTCGGGCACGAGATCGACTTCACCATCGCGGACCTCGCGGCGGATGCGCGCGCTCCCACCCCCTCGGGTGCCGCGGAGCTGGTGGTGCCCGAGCGCCGCGCGTGCCTCGAGGTGCTGGCGCGCAGCGCGCAACGCCTCACCGCGGGCATGCACCGCGAGCTGCGCGTCAACGGCGCGCGCCTCGAGAACACCGCACGGCGCCTGAAGCTCGCGCATCCGGGGGTGCGGCTGCAGCAGCAGATGCAGCGTCTCGATGAGCTCGCGCAGCGCCTTGGCGGGGCGGCGCACGCCGGCTTGCACCGCGATCAGATGCGCCTCGCGCACGCCATCACGGCGCTGGTGCGCCGCTCGCCGGACCAGCTGGTGCGGGAATATCGCGTGCGCCACCAGGGGGCCGGGGCACGCCTCGAGCACGCCGCCGGCGAATGCCTGTCGCGCGCGCAGCACCGGCTCGCTCTGGCGCAGCGCGCACTGAACGCCGTCAGCCCGCTCGCGACGCTCGCGCGCGGCTTCGCCATCGTGACGCGCGCCACGAGCGGTACGCTGCTCACCGACGCCGCCGCGGTCGCGGCCGGGGAGGAGATCGAGGCGCGTCTCGCCCGCGGGAGCCTGAGCGCGCGGGTCACCGCGCGCCGTCAGGAAAGCTGACGTGCCAGGCGCCGGCACACCGTTGGGGCGGCGTGCGCTGGGCGCGCGGCGTGCGCTGGGCGCGCGGCATGCGCTGCGGGGCGCCGCACGCTGCGCGGCGGGGCTGCTGGCGGGGACGGTCGTCAGCCTGGCGGGGGCGCCGGACTCACCCGTCGCAGCGGACTCGCCCGCGGCAGCGCTGCTGCCGCAGCAGGAGCTCGTTCCGGGCGGCGTCGCCCTGCTGAGCCTGGATGCGCCCGCCGCGAGCGCGCCACGGGCGAGCTTCGGCGAGCAGCGGGTGTTGGTGCTGCCGGTGCAGGGCAAATGGCTCGCCGTGGTGGGCATTCCTCTGTCACAGGCCCCCGGCCCCGCGCAGCTGCGGGTGCACGAGGGCGCGTCGCCCGAGACCACGGTGGGCTTTGAAATCGCCGACAAGCAGTACACTGTGCAGCGCCTCACGGTCGCGCCGCGTCAGGTGAATCTGTCGGCGAAGGATCTGGCGCGCGTCGAGCGCGAGCGGCCACGCATTCTGCGGGCCATCGGCACGTTCTCGGAAAGCTCGCCGGCGACTCTCAGGCTCCTGCAGCCGGTTGCCGGCATCCGCTCGAGCTCCTATGGCTCACGCCGCATCTTCAACAACGAGCCGCGCAGTCCCCACACCGGCATGGACATCGCCGCGCCGGCCGGCACGCCGGTCATGGCCACAGCGGACGGCCGCGTGCTCGACACGGGGCGTTATTTCTTCAACGGCAACACGGTGTTTCTCGATCACGGCGGGGGCCTCATCTCCATGTACTGTCACCTGAGCCGCATCGCGGTGAAGCCGGGCGAGCGGGTGAAAGCGGGCGCCATCATCGGCAAGGTGGGATCCACCGGGCGCGCGACCGGGCCGCACCTGCACTTCGGCGTGGCGCTGAATGCCACGTTCGTCGATCCGGCGCTGTTCATGGCGCCGCCCGAGCCGGCCGCGGATGCATCGCATGACGGCTCCGGCTGAGGGCGCTCGCGACGGCGCTTTCATGCGCATCGCGCTCGGCCACGCGCTCACGGCCGGCGAGGCGGGCGAAGTGCCGGTGGGCGCCGTGCTGGTGCGCGGCGAGGACATCATCGCCGCCGGCGGCAACCGCCCGATCGCGAGCCACGACCCGACCGCGCACGCGGAAATCCAGGCGCTGCGCGCCGGGGGTGAGGCGCTCGGGAGCTACCGGGTCGACGACACCACGCTGTACGTGACGCTCGAGCCATGCGTCATGTGCGCCGGAGCGATCGTGCACGCGCGCGTTCGCCGGCTGGTGTTCGGCGCGTGGGATGCGCGCGCGGGCGCGGCCGGCAGCATCACCAACGTGTTCACGCTGCCCGGACTCAACCATCGCGTCGATGTCTTCGGCGGGGTGCTCATGCACGAGTGCGCACGCCTCCTGCAGGAGTTTTTCGTGCTACGGCGCGAGTGACTCGAGCCGCGCGGACGCCGCGTCCCGCGGCGCACCCCGCGGCGCGCGTGTGCACACCAAGCCTCAGGCTCCGGGAATCGCGCGGCTGAGCGCCTCCGGAGCCGGCCGACCCTGGGGGGCGGGCGCGTGGGTGACCGTCGCGCTGCGCGACACCGCCTCGCCCGGCTGCCATTCCAGCAGCCTGAGATAACGCTGGATGCGATCGACGTATTGCACCGGTTCCCAGCCACGGGCGTAACCGCGCCGGGCGCGTGCGTACCAGCGCTCCTGCGCGAGCAGCGGCAGGCGCGCTCGCACTTCGGCCCAGGAGTCGGGGTTCTTGCCGAACGCCTGGGCGAGGATGCGCGCGTCCTCCAGGTGTCCGAAGCCCACGTTGTAGGCGGCAACCGTGAGCCAGGTGCGGTCCGGCTCCGGAACGCGCTGCGGGATCATGGCGCGCACCTGGGCGAGATAGCGCGCGCCCGCGAAGATGCTCTGCTGGGGGTTGCTGCGGTCCTTGATGCCCATGGCGTGTGCCGTGTCGGCGGTGAGCATCATCACCCCGCGGGCGCCGTCGCCGGATTCGGCGCGCGCATCCCATTTCGACTCCTGGTAACCGATCGCCGCCAGCAGGCGCCAGTCGGTGCCCGAGCGCACGGCCGCCTGCTCGAACCAGGAACGGTAAGCGGGCAGCCGGTCGCCGACGTGGGTCTGGAACTCGCGCGATTCCACGTAGGCAAAGCGGCGCGTGTCGCCGGAGGACTGCTGTACGAGCCGCGCCAGGGCGCCCGACGCCTCAAGGTCGTGAAAGAAGATGTCGACGCTCGCCAGCAGATCCGGCGCGCCGTGCCGCACCAGCCATTGCACCGGGCGCGTCTGCGGCAGCGCAAAGCCCACCCGCACGTTCGGATACAGATGATGGGCGAAGGAGAATTCACGCGCGTCGGAGATGGCGTAATCCACGCCGCCGGAGTCGACGTCCTCCACCGGATCGGCCGAGCTCGGGGCGGTTTCCACCCACTGCAGGGTGGGCGCGACGGTGCTCTTCAGGCGCTGCAGGATGCGCTCCTGCGCACTGCCGGCGCGCACCGCGAGTTTCGCGGCTTCAAGCTGCAGCGTGTCCCGCGGCTGCACCCGGCTGCGGTGGTAGACGACCAGCTGCGGGATGCGCGCGTAGGGTTGCGCCGCGTCAGCGACGCGGCTCCAGTCGGGCGTGTCGGTGAGCGAGGCCGCGGCGATATCGGCGCGGCCGGCGACGAGCTCCGCCTGCATCGCTTCCTCGTTGTCGAGCGCATATATGGTGAGTGTCACGCCCAGGCGCGCCGCATAGGCACGCGCCAGATCGAACTCCAGCCCTTCGCTGCCCTGCGCGCCCAGGTAGTAACAGGTCGGCAGATTGAGCGTGACGACGCGCAGCTCGCCGCGCGCGCGGATTGCATCGAGGGTGACGGTCGCAATCCTGGCGCAGCCCGCGAGTGAGCCCAGCAGGACGATGACGGCGGTGAGGAATACGCGCACGAACCCTCCCCTGGTCACGCGGGCTTTCCGCTAGAATACCAGCCCCGCAACATGCGTGCGGAGCCGGAGAGGTACCGAAGCGGTCATAACGGCGCCGACTCGAAATCGGATGGTCGGGTAAAACCGGCACGTGGGTTCGAATCCCACCCTCTCCGCCATGCGGTTACCTGCCGCTTCGAGCGAAAGTCGCCAAGTCAAGACATTTTCCGCGCAGTAGCTCGCGGCGAGAGGGTGGGAGACGACTGCGCTCCGCTTCAGGCTGGCGGCTTCTTCAACGCTTCACGGTAGGCCGCGGCGAACGCCTCGACGAACGTGTGCGGCAGATGTTCCGCCGGCATCTCGATGAGGTTGCGATAAAAGCTCGTGAACAGGTCCCAGTACTGCGCCTTGTCGGCGGAGCGGGTCTTGCCACGGCGTGCGGCGCGCTCGAAGCGCGCCTCCAGCTCCGCCGGGTCGAGCCGGCCGAGGAATTCCACGAACGCCGCGCGCGTCGCCTGCGCGGTGGCCGTCTCGTGCAGCTTGGCCTCGAGGACCGCCTCGCGCAGCCACTGCACCGAGTCGAGCCGGCGGCCTTCGTGCTGCAGGAACAGCGCAATCAGCAGCTCCTCCACCACCGAGTCGGCCAGCGCGGGGCGCGGGTCATCGGGCTCCTGCACCGGGGACTCGATGCGATAGCGGTTGCGCGTTTCGCACCTGCTGCGCTCCAGGTCCTTCAAGCCGACCAGCGCCTCGCGAAACAGCCGGCCGGCGAGATGCAGCAGCCGCCCCTGGGCCTCCGCCGGCAGTCGCTCCGGCTCGATGCCCGCGCCGCGGCAGAAGGCGTCCAGCCCGCTGCGCATGTCCTCGAGCGCGATCAGGCTGACGCCGTTCCTCGGCTCGCGCCCGACCGCCTCGGCGAGGCGTGCCATGCGCTGCCCGAACGCCTGCGCCTCCGGGCCGTCCGGCGGCAGCAACACGGGCAGCGCCTCCGGGCTCTGCTCGGCCTGCTGGGTGCGGGCGAGCGCGCGCACCCGTCCGGAGTCGACCGACTGGCCGTAGGCATTGACCGGCAGCAGCGGGTCCGGTGCGTCGGCCGGCTGCAGCAGCGCCTGCAGATCGAGCGATGCGCCGATGTCATGGTCGGCCCCGCGCCCGAGGCTGCGCAGCCCGTGAATGCTGGTGGGAACGGCGGCGGCGGCGGCATCCTGCGCCTGGCGCGCCTCGAGCGCTGCGACGATGTGGTAGTCGCCCATGCGCAGCATGTCGCCGTCGGCGAGGCGGTAGCCGCTCGAGCCGCGCTTGGCGAGCGGCTCCATGTCGTCGTTGATGTACACGCCGTTGGTGCTGACGTCCTGCAGATAGAAGTGGCCTTCGCGGAACTGCACGCGCGCGTGGTGCGCAGAGACGTAACGGAGCGGATCCGGCAGCACCCAGTCGTTGTCGGCGGAGCGCCCGATGGTGCCGCCTGCCACGGAAAAGGTCGCACTGCTGCGCTCCGCGAGCGAGCGGCGCTGATCACTGACGATACGGAGCCTCAGCATGGTTCCCCGGCCATATAATGCCAGCGTCAAAACTAGCAGCGACCCGCGCTTAAGCCCATGGCAACCAGTCACATTTTCCGCATTATGTTCGTGAATCAGGGCAAGGTTTACGAGGTCTACGCCCGCAAAGTGAGTCACGGCGAGCTGTTCGGATTCATCGAGGTCGAGGAGCTGTTGTTCGGGGAGCGCGCCTCGGTGGTCCTCGACCCTGCGGAGGAGCGCATCAAGGGCGAATTTTCCGGCGTGAAGCGCACCTTTCTGCCCATGCATTCGATCCTGCGCATCGACGAAGTGAAGAAGCACGGCGCGGCCAAGATCACCGTGCTGGAGGCCGGCGCCAACGTCGCGCAGTTCCCGATGCCGATGTATTCGACTCCGCCGGGGGAGAAGAAATGAGGGGCGGCGAGTCCATGCTACAGATTCCCGGTGCGCCGGCGCTGTCCGCGTTCCGCATCGCAAAGCTCCTGGGTCGACTGGGCGCGCTCGAGCCCACCGTCACCGCCCTCGCTGCCCGCTTCATGCACTTCGCCGAGCTCGCGCAACCGTTGTCCGCGCCCGAGCGCGAGGTGCTCGCGCAGCTGCTGACCTACGGGCCGCGCCCGGAGGCGCCGGCGGAGGCGGGCGCGGGCGAGTGCGTGCTGGTGGTGCCGCGCAGCGGCACGATCTCGCCCTGGTCGAGCAAGGCGACCGACATTGCGCGCGTGTGCGGGCTCGCGGGCGTGCGGCGGATCGAGCGCGGCATCGAGTACCGCGTACGCGCCGCCCGGCCCCTGGGGAGCGAGCGCCTCGCGCGCCTCGCGCCGGTGCTCATCGACCGCATGACGGAGATGGCGCTGCTCGATGGCGCGCAGGCGGCACGCCTGTTCGAGCATTCACCGCCGCGGCCGCTCGCGCGCGTGTCGCTCAGCGGCGGCCGCGCGGCCCTCGAGAGCGCCGACCGCGCGCTCGGGCTGGCGCTGTCGAGCGATGAGATCGACTACCTCATGGCGAGCTTCGCGCTCCTCGCGCGCGACCCGAGCGACGTCGAGCTGATGATGTTCGCGCAGGCCAACTCCGAGCACTGCCGCCACAAGATCTTCAACGCGCGCTGGATCATCGACGGGCAGGCGCGCGCGGAGTCGCTGTTCGCGATGATCCGCTACACCCACGAGCGCAATCCCGCGGGCGTGCTGTCCGCTTACCGCGACAACGCCGCGGTCATCGCCGGCACCACCGGGGCGCGCTATTTCCCCGACCCGCACGGCGGTGTCTACCGCGCCAGCACCGAGCCGATCGACATCCTCATGAAGGTGGAGACGCACAATCATCCCACCGCCATCTCGCCCTTCCCCGGCGCCGCCACCGGCGCGGGCGGGGAGATCCGCGACGAGGGCGCCACCGGTCGCGGCGCCAAACCCAAGGCCGGGCTCACCGGCTTCTCGGTGTCGAACCTGCGCATCCCCGGCTACGAGCGCCCCTGGGAGCAGGAATTCGGCGCGCCGGCGCGCATCGCCTCCGCGCTGCAGATCATGCTCGAGGGCCCGATCGGCGCCGCCTCGTTCAACAACGAGTTCGGCCGCCCCGCGGTGTGCGGCTACTTCCGCACCTTCGAGCAGCGCGCCGCCGGCGACCCGCCCGAGCGCCTGCGCGGCTACCACAAGCCGATCATGATCGCCGGCGGCCTGGGCAACGTGCGGCGCGCGCACGTGGACAAGGCCGACGTGCCCGTGGGCGCGAAGCTCGTCGTGCTCGGCGGGCCGGCCATGCTCATCGGGCTGGGGGGCGGCGCCGCCTCCTCGGTCGGCAGCGGCAGCTCGAGTGCCGACCTCGACTTCGCCTCCGTGCAGCGCGGCAATGCCGAGATGCAGCGCCGCGCGCAGGAAGTGATCGATCGCTGCTGGGCGGCGGGCGAGGACAACCCGATCGCGCTCATCCACGACGTCGGCGCGGGCGGCCTTGCCAACGCCGTGCCCGAGGCCGTGGCCCACAGCGGCCGCGGCGCGCGCATCGATCTGCGCGCCGTGCCGAGCGCGGAAAGCGGCCTGTCGCCGCTCGAGCTGTGGTGCAACGAGGCGCAGGAGCGCTACCTGCTCGCCATCGCACCGCAGGGGCTGGCGCGCTTTGCCGCCATCGCCGAGCGCGAGCGCTGCCCGTTCGCGGTGATCGGGGAGATCGAGGCGAGCGGGCAGCTGACGGTGCGCGATCCGCTGTTCGGCGATCAGCCGGTCGACATGCCGCTCGAGGTGCTGCTCGGCAAGCCGCCGCGGCTGACGCGTGAGGTGCGCAGCGTAGCCGTGCGGCGCCGGCGCCTCGACACCGCCCGCTTCCAGCTGCGCGAGGCCGCCTACCGCGTGCTGCGCCTGCCGGCAGTCGCCGACAAGACCTTCCTGATCACCATCGCCGATCGCACCGTCGGCGGCCTCATCAGCCGCGACCAGCTGGTGGGGCCCTGGCAGGTGCCGGTGAGCGATGTGGCGGTGAGCCTCGCCGACTACCACGGCACGGCCGGGGAGGCGATGGCGATGGGCGAGCGCACGCCGGTCGCGGTGCTGGATGCGCCGGCCTCCGGGCGCCTCGCGGTCGCCGAGGCGATCACCAACATCCTCGCGGCCGATATCGATTCGCTCTCGCAGGTGCGCCTGTCGGCGAACTGGATGGCCGCCTGCGGTGAGGCCGGCGAGGATGCGGCGCTCTACGAGACCGTGCGCGCGGTGGCCAAGGAGTTGTGCCCGCAGCTCGGTATCGCGATCCCCGTCGGCAAGGACTCGTTGTCGATGAAGACCGCCTGGAGCGAGGGCGGCGTCGAGAAGAGCGTGGTGGCGCCGCTGTCGCTGATCGTCTCGGCGTTCGCGCCCGTGAAGGACGTGCGCCGCACGCTCACCCCCACGTTGCAGCTCGATGTGCGCCCGAGCTCACTGTGGCTCATCGACCTGTCCGCTCATCGCAACCGCCTGGGCGCCTCGGCGCTGGCGCAAGTTTACGGGGAGCTCGGCGAGCAGCCGGCGGACCTCGACGAGCCGCAGCGGCTCACACGCTTCGCGGCGGCGCTGGCGGAAGCGCGCGCCGCGGGCATGCTGCGCGCGTATCACGACCGCTCCGACGGCGGACTGCTCGTGACGCTGCTGGAGATGGCGTTCGCGGGACACTGCGGACTGGACATCGCGCTCCCGGAGGCGCGCGGCACGCCGCTGGCGCAGTTGTTCTGCGAGGAGCCCGGCGTGGTGGTGCAGATCGCGGCCGCGGATGAGCCCAGGTTCGCCGAGGTTCTGGCGCGCCATGAGCTCGCCGATGCCGCCCTGTACCTGGGTGCGCCGGTGAGCGCGCTGCGCGTACAGATCAGGATCGGCGAGACGCAGCTCGATGAGTCCTGGGCGGATCTCAAGCGTGCCTGGTCAGAGACCTCGTGGCGCCTGCGGCGGCTGCGCGATGAGCCGCAATGCGCGGACGAGGAGTTCGCCGCGCAGAGCGCGGAAGCGGACCCCGGCCTGTCGGTTTCCCTCAGCTTCGATCCCGAGGAGGACATCGCCGCCCCCTACCTCTCGCGCGGCGCACGCCCGGCGCTCGCCATCCTGCGCGAGCAGGGCGTCAACAGCCACATCGAGACCGCGGCCGTTTGCGAGCGCGCCGGTTTCACCGCGCACGATGTGCACATGAGCGACCTGCTCGGCGGCGGACGCTCGCTCGCCGAATTCAAGGGCCTGGTGGCCTGCGGGGGCTTTTCCTACGGCGATGTGCTGGGCGCGGGCGAGGGCTGGGCCAAATCGATCCTGTTCCACCCGCGGGTGCGCGAGGAGTTCGAGCGCTTCTTCGCACGAGCCGACAGCTTCGCGCTCGGCATCTGCAACGGCTGCCAGATGTTCGCCGCGCTCAAGCGCATCATCCCGGGCACGGCGCACTGGCCGCGCTTCGTGCGCAACCGCAGCGAGCAGTACGAGGCACGCTTCTCGCAGGTCGAGGTGCTGAGCTGCCCGTCGGTGCTGCTCGCCGGGATGGCGGGCTCGATTCTGCCCGTAGCGGTGGCGCACGGCGAAGGGCGGGCGGAGTTCGAATCCCCCGCCGCCGCCGCGGCCTGCGCGGCCAGTGGCCTGGTGGGGTTTCGCTACGTCAACCACGACGGCAGCCTCGCCAGCTCCTATCCCGCCAATCCGAGCGGCACGCCCTTCGGCATCGCGGCGCTCTCGAACCTCGATGGCCGCGTGACCATCACCATGCCGCACCCGGAGCGCTCGTTCCGCTATGTGCAGAATTCCTGGCGGCCGCGGGATGCCGGCGAGTACAGCGGCTGGATGCGCCTGTTCCGCAATGCGCGCCGCTTCGTGGACTGACTGAAGCCGGCGCAGAATCAGCCCGCCGAGAGTTGGGCGCGCTGATCCATGGGTGGGATGTTGGGATTGGTCTCGTCGAGGAAGAAGCGCCGCACCATGATCGCCTGCTGCAGCTTGCCCTTGCGCACGTAGGCCTCGTACAGCAGGTCCTTGGCGACCTCGAGCATGATCCCGGCCTCGTAGCCGTCGAGCAGCGGCAGTGCGGAGCGCGCGTCGAGCTCCGCGCCGAACAGCACGCTCTTCAGCTTGGCGAAGACCTCCGGCGCGATGTCGGCGAGCTCGCGCACCGCGTTGAACTCATCGAACAGGCGCAGCCGGCCGGCCTCACCGAGGTCGGCAAACATCGCCTGGGCCGTGCGGCGGCACATGGAGGCGAACGCGTTGAACGCCCCCTGCCAGAAGCAGGTGAGCGCTTCGCGGAACAGCAGCTCCACGTCTTCCGGGACATAAGCGAAGCTGAACTTCTCCCGCGCCCGCTCGACCTCGGTGAACTGCGGCGACAGCTCGATGCGCGTCGTGCCATACACCCGCACCGTGAAGCGCAGGAAGATCGGCGCGTGACAGGCGTCGCACATGTACACCAGGCCGACCTGGTTCGGGCGGTACAGCTGCAGGTCCTCGAAGCGCGGCACGGCGGTGGGGGTGATGTGCGCCACCGCCTGGCAATGCGGGCAGGTCACCACCAGGTTCTTCTCCTGGTCGTGGTGCAGATGGCTCGCGGAATCGATGTACAAGGACATTGCCGTGCGCCGCGGCTCGTGTTGTTGTGTGTGCCGCGTCGAATCCATGTTACCTCAGCGCGTGCCCGAGTGCTCGTCCCGTGACCTGCATTGTATTACCCATCGCGGGCGAGTTATGTCACAGCTGGGCGCTGCTCGCAAAGGCGCGGCTGCGCGGCTGCAGGCTCATCTGGCGAACAACTCCTTCATGCCCCCGGCGATGAGCACCGACACATCGACCAGCACCCGTGGCAGGGCGATGCCGCCGCGCGCCACCAGGTAGCGCGGTTCCCAGCTCGGCGCGAACTTCGCCTTGTAGCGCCGCAGCCCTTCGAAGTTATAGAAGTGCTCGCCGTGGCGGAAGATGAAGTTGCCGACCCGGTGCCAGGCGGGTGCGAGCGGATGGGCTTCCAGGCCCGACAAGGGCGCCATGCCGAGGTTGAATGAGCGGAAGCCCGCCGCGCGCCCCCACAGCATCAGCTCGACGAACAGGTAATCCATCGCGCTGCGCGGCGCCTCCGGACCGAAGCGCATGAGATCCAACGACAGCTCGGCCCGGGTCCCCGTGGTCCACAGGTTGGTGAATGCGGCCGCAGCTCCACCGCAGCGCACCACGGCCACCGGAAACTGCCGCAGGTACTGCGCCGAGAACGCCCCCATGGAAAAGCGCTTCTCGCCGGTCGATTTGCTCGCGAGCCACGCGCTGGATATGCGCTGCAGCGCCGGCAGCAGTGGCTCGATGCCTGCCGGCGGCACGACCTCGAAGGTGGCGCCGTCGCGCTGCGCGCGGCGGTGCGATTGCCGCAGCTCCGCGCGCGCGGCGCCCTCGAGCGAGAACTCCTCGAGCGGCACGCGCGCCTCCTCGCCGATCTTCAGCGCCGCGAGCCCGAGATCGACATACAGCGCGAGGCGCTCGGGGCCCACCTGGTAGAACACGGTCTGCCCGCCGTGGTGATCGGAGATCTCGCGCAGTCGCCACACCAGCTCCTCGGCGCCCTGCTTCGAGCCCACGGGATCCCCGAGCGCGATCCAGCTGTGGCCGGCGATCTGATACATCACGAAGGCATCGCCGGCGTCGCTGAACAGCAGCCGCTTGTCGCCGGTCAGCGCGGCGTTCGCGAGCGTGGCATCCGCGCCGGCGATCAGGGCGCGCGCCCGCGCCAGCTCCTCGGGGCCGGCGACCGCGGGCTCGGGGCGCGCCGGCCGCAGCATGTTCAGCAGCACGTAGGCGCTGCCCAGCACGATCACCGCCAGCGAGGCGCGCAGCATGCGCGGCGCGTTACCGTACAGGGCGAAGGTCCACCACAGCTCATCGGAGTAGCCGACGTGCCGGTGCGAGACGATGCCGATCCACACCACCATGACGATCACGCCGGCGATGCTCACCACCCACACCGGCGTGAAGCGCTCGGCGAGAATGGCGGTAGGGCGGTAGAAGGCGCGGCGCCCGAGCATGAGCACGCCGAGCACCAGGGCGAGCAGGATCGCTTCCTCGAAATCGAGCCCCTTCAGGAGCGAGGCGAACATGCCCGCGAGCAGCAACCACACCGAGATGTGATAGGCCGCCTGCACGCGGCGGAACAGCGCGCGCGACAGCACCAGCAGCCCCAGGCCCACCAGGCTCGCGCCGAGGTGCGACACCTCCAGCACCGCGAGCGGCAGGAACTGGTGCAGGAACGCGAGCCGCTCGTCGATCGCCGGCGTGGCGCCGGAGAACAGCAGCAGCGCCCCGGCGAGGAAGGTGAGGGCGCCGGCGATCTGCGGCACCACCGGTGCGATGTACAGGCCCGCCAGCTCCTGCGCCCGGGCGAGCGCCGAGCGCTGCGCCGACAGCTCCTTGGAGGCGAACAGCAGCGTGCCGAACAGCAGCGGCACCAGGTAGTACACGCCGCGGTAGGCGAGCAGCGAGCCGAGCAGCGCGTCCGCCGGCACGTCCGGCAGGGCGAACAGCATCACCGCCTCGAAAACGCCCACCCCGCCGGGCACGTGGCTCACGATGCCGGCGATCACCGCGGCGGCGTACACGCCGAGGAAGGTGACGAAGCCGATGTGCGTGGGCGGCGGCAGCAGCCACCACAACACCGCCGAGGACAGCGACAGGTCCATGACCGAGAGTGCGATCTGCGTGAGTCCGAGCGCCGCTCCCGGGGCGCGCAGCGCCCAGCCGCGGATCTCGAGCGTGCCGCGCGCGAGGGACGCCCACAGCGCATAGGAGCTCACCGCGGTCAGCAGCAGCGCGCCCACCAGCAGCGACCAGGTGTGATGCAGATGCAGCACCCTGGCGGCGGGCGCGGGCGCGAACAGCAGCGACAGCCCGCCGACCGTGGCCAGCCCGATAGCGAGTGACAGACTGCAGAATGCGGAGATGGTCGCCACCTCGATGGCGGTGATGCCGGCGGTCGCGTACAGCCGGAAGCGGATCGCAGCTCCCGTGAAGGCGGCGAACCCGAGCGTGTGCCCGAAGGAGTAGGCGATGAACGAGGTGAACAGGATGCGTGTGTACGGGAGCGAGCGGCGCAGGTAGCGCAGCGCCAGCACCTCGTAAGTGGTCAGCAGCCAGTAGCTGAGCGCCGTGAAGGCGAGCGCGGCCAGCACCCGCGCGCGCGCGATGGCGTGCAGGTGCTGCAATACGCTGCGGACGTGTAGCCGCGCCAGCTGGTGATGCAGCACCAGCACCACGCACGCAAACACCAGCAGCGTCGCGAGCGGCCCCACCCAGCGCCACAGCGTCCGCTCCTCGGGAGCTTGCGTCGGCGCTGCGGTCGTGGCAGACAAGGCTCGAGGCGTCCTTCAGCGTGTCAGCGGCTTGTACCTGATGCGATGCGGTTGCACGGCGTCTTCGCCCTTGCGCCGCCGATAATCCTCGACGTACTCCTGGTAATTGCCTTCGAACCACGCGACCTGCGAGTCGCCCTCGAAGGCGAGGACGTGGGTGGCGATGCGGTCGAGGAACCAGCGGTCGTGGGAAATCACCACCGCGCAGCCGGGGAAGCTCAGCAGCGCCTCCTCGAGCGCGCGCAGCGTCTCGACGTCAAGATCATTGGTGGGCTCATCCAGCAGCAGCACGTTGCCGCCGGAGCGCAGCACCTTGGCGAGGTGCACGCGGTTGCGCTCCCCGCCCGAGAGCTCGCCGATCAGCTGCTGCTGCTGCGCGCCCCTGAAGTTGAAGCGCCCCACGTAGGCGCGCGAGGGCGTCTCGTAAGCGCCGACCTTGATCACATCGAGCCCGCCGGAGATCTCCTGCCACACGCTGTTGCGATCATCGAGCGTGTGGCGCGACTGATCGACGTACGCCAGACGCACGCTCGGGCCGAAGCGGATCTCGCCGGCGTCGGGCTGCTCGGCGCCGGTGAGCATGCGGAACAGGGTGGTCTTGCCGGCGCCGTTCGGGCCGATGATGCCGACGATGCCGCCGCGCGGCAGGCTGAAAGAAAGGTCATCGATCAGCAGCCGCTCGCCGTAGCCCTTGCGCAGGCCCTCGACCGCGATCACCAGATCCCCGAGACGCTCCCCGGGCGGAATGTAGATCTCGTTGGTCTCGTTGCGCTCCTGGAATTCGCGCGCGGCGAGCTCCTCGTAGCGCTGCAGCCGCGCCTTGCTCTTCGCCTGGCGCGCCTGCCGTACCCACTCCAGCTCGTGAGCGAGGCTCTTGCGCAGCGCCGCGTGCTCGCGCTCCTCGAGCGCCAGGCGCTGCTCCTTCTGCTCGAGCCACGAGGAGTAGTTGCCGTGCCACGGGAGACCAAAGCCGCGGTCCAGCTCGAGGATCCATTCGGCGACGTTATCGAGGAAGTAGCGATCATGCGTGACCGCGATCACCGTGCTCGGGTACTCCTCGAGGTAGCGCTCGAGCCAGGCGATCGACTCCGCATCCAGGTGATTGGTGGGCTCATCCAGCAGCAGCATGTCCGGGGCCGAGAGCAGCAGCCGGCACAGCGCCACGCGCCGCCGCTCCCCGCCCGAGAGCGTGGCGATGCTCGCCTCCCAGGGCGGCAGGCGCAGCGCATCCGCGGCGATCTCGAGCTTGCGCTCCAGTTCCCACCCCTGCGCGGCGTCGATCGCGTCCTGCAGCTGCGCCTGGCGCGCCAGCAGCGCGTTCATTTCCTCGTCCGTCATGGGGTGCGCGAACTGCTCGCTGATGTGGTTGAATTCCTCCAGCTGCCGGAAGCTCTCCCCGACTCCCTCCATCACCGTGCTGCGCACGTCGAGGGCCGCATCCAGCTGCGGCTCCTGCGGCAGGAAGCCGATGCGGATGCCGCTTTGCGGGCGCGCCTCGCCCTCGAAGTTCGTGTCGATGCCGCCCATGATCTTCAGCAGCGAGGATTTTCCCGAGCCGTTCACGCCGAGCACGCCGATCTTCGCGCCCGGAAAGAACGACAGGCTGATGTCGCGCAGGATGACCCGCTTGGGCGGCACCACCTTCGAGACACGGTTCATGGTGTAGATGTATTGAGCCATGCGATTGATTATGGTCGAGGCCGGCGTCGATGGCGATGCCTCGCAGGCCGCATGAAGCCTTGCAGGCCGCATGAAGCGGCGCTGTGTTAGGCTTGCGGACACACCTCTCGAGGGAGCCTCACGACCGACATGAGCAGCGTGGCTGTGGTCGTCAGCGAACGCCTGGCGCGCTACGGATTCGGCGACGGCCATCCATTCGGCCCGGACCGTCTCGCCGCCTTCGTGCGCGAGTTCGACGCGCGCGGCCTCGATAAGCGGGTGCGCGTGCTCGAGCCGCGCCCGGCCTCGGACGATGAGCTGCGCTCCTTCCACAGTCCCGCCTACCTCGAGTTCGTGCGCGAGCGCTCGCAGAGCGGTTGCGGATTTCTCGATGCCGGCGATACGCCGGCCTTCCGCGGCGTGTACGAAGCCGCCGCCGACGTGGTCGGCGCCACCTTGAGCGCCATGGAGGCGATCATGCGGGGCGAAAGCCGGCGCGCCTTCGTGCCCATCGCGGGACTGCACCACGCGGCGCGCGATCGCGCCGCCGGCTTCTGCGTGTTCAACGACTGCGGCGTGGCCATCGAGCTGCTCAAGCGCGCGGGCCTGAAGCGCGTCGGCTACGTCGACATCGACGCGCATCACGGCGACGGCGTGTTCTACGCCTTCGAGGAGGATGCCGCGGTGGTGTTCGCCGACCTGCATGAGGATGGGCGCTACCTGTATCCGGGTAGCGGCGCACTCGAGGAGCGGGGCCGCGGCGTCGCCGCCGGCACCAAGCTCAACGTGCCGCTGCCGCCGGGAGCCGACGACGAGGTGTTCGCCCGCGTCTGGCCGCACGTCATCGCGCACCTGGAGAAGTTCGCGCCGGAATTCATCATCCTGCAGTGCGGCGCCGACAGTCTCGAGGGCGATCCGATCACCCACCTGCGTTTCTCGCCACGCGTGCACGGACGCGCGGCCAAGGATCTCGGCGCGCTCGCCGACCGTCTCGGTCACGGCCGGGTGCTCGCCTTGGGCGGCGGGGGATACAACCGCGACAACCTCGCCCAGGCCTGGACCGCGGTCGTGGAAAATCTGCTCTAGACAGGCGGCCGCGCATGTTCCGGACGACCATGACCATCGAGGACTTCGATCCCGAACTGTCGCGCGCCATACAGGGCGAGCGGCGCCGCCAGGAGGAGCACGTCGAGCTCATCGCGTCCGAGAACTACGCCAGTCCGCGGGTGCTGGAGGCGCAGGGCTCGGTGCTCACCAACAAGTACGCGGAAGGCTATCCCGGCAAGCGCTACTACGGCGGTTGCGAGTACGTCGACGTGGTCGAGCAGCTGGCGATCGACCGCGCCAAGCAGCTCTTCGGCGCCGACTACGCCAACGTGCAGCCGCACTCCGGATCGCAGGCGAATGCGGCCGCGTACCTCGCGCTGGTGCAGCCCGGGGATGCCATTCTCGGCATGAGTCTCGACCACGGCGGCCATCTGACGCACGGCGCCAAAGTCAACTTCTCCGGCAAGCTCTTCCGCGCCGCGCAGTACGGCATCCGACCCGACAGCGGCGAGATCGATTACGAGCAGGTGCAGCGCCTCGCCGAGCAGCATCGCCCGAAGATGATCGTCGCGGGCTTCTCGGCGTACTCGCGCGTCATCGACTGGGCGCGCTTCGCGGCCATCGCCAGGAGCGTGGACGCGTACTTCGTGGTGGACATGGCGCACGTCGCGGGGCTGGTGGCGGCGGGCCTGTACCCCAATCCCCTGCCGCACGCCGACGTCGTGACCACCACGACTCACAAGACGCTGCGCGGTCCGCGCGGCGGATTGATCCTGGCGCGGGCCAACGAGCAGATCACCCGCAAGCTCAACTCGCTGGTGTTCCCCGGCACCCAGGGGGGTCCGCTGATGCACGTCATCGCCGCCAAGGCGGTGGCGTTGCTCGAGGCTCTGCGGCCCGAGTTCCGCGACTACCAGCGCCAGGTGCTGATGAACGCACGCGCCCTGGCGGCGCGGCTCACCCAGCGCGGCTACCAGATCGTCTCGGGCGGCACCGACAATCACCTGTTCCTGCTGAGCCTCGCCGACCGTAACATCACCGGCAAGGACGCCGACGCGGCGCTCGGGGCGGCCTACATCACGGTGAACAAGAACGCCGTGCCGAACGATCCGCGCCCGCCGATGGTGGCGAGCGGCTTGCGCATCGGCACGCCCGCGTGCACCACGCGCGGCTTCACGGTGCGCGAGGTGGAGCAGGTGGCGGATCTCATCGCCCAGGTGCTGGACGCGGAAGGATCGGCGGCGGTGATCGAGGGCGTGCGGCCCCAGGTGATCGAGCTGTGCGGGCGCTTCCCGGTCTACGGGCCGTAGCGAGCGCGCGGAAACCGCATGCACTGTCCGTTCTGCGGCCACGTCGAGACCAAGGTGACCGACTCGCGCCTCGCAGGCGAAGGCCGGCAGATCCGCCGCCGCCGCGAATGCCTGAAGTGTGGCGAGCGCTTCACCACCTTCGAAGCGGCGGAACTGCTCATGCCGATGGTGATCAAGGGCGATCGGGGGCGCGAGGCCTTCGATGAGGGGAAGCTCCGCACCGGCATGGAGAAAGCGCTGCAGAAGCGCCCGGTGCCGCGCGCCCAGATCGACGAGGCCCTCAGTCGCGTGGTGCACAAGGTGCGCAGCCTCGGCGACCGGGAAGTGTCCTCGCGCGCGATCGGGGAGCTCGTGATGGAGGAGCTGCGCCACCTGGACGAGGTGGCCTACGTGCGCTTCGCTTCCGTGTACCGCCAGTTCGAGGACGTCGAGGCGTTTCACGAGGAGATCCAGCGGCTGCGCAGCGCCCGCTCCGCGCCGCCGACCCAGCCGCGCGGGCGCAAGCGCCACGCGCCGCGCGCCGTGGACCGCGATCAGCTGCCGCTGCTGCCGCCGGAGCCCGCGGCCAACGATGCCACCGGGGGCTCGGGGGAGGAGAAATGACCGCGCACCGCAGCGGAGCGAGCGGGCGGCCGTGAGCGCGTTCTCCGAGCTCGACCGCGAGGCCATGCAGCGCGCCCTCACCCTCGCCGAGCGGGGCCTCGCCAGCACCGACCCGAATCCGCGCGTCGGCTGCGTGATCGCGCAGGGCGAGCGCATCGTCGGCGAGGGCTGGCACGAGCGCGCCGGCGAGGCACACGCCGAGGTCACGGCGCTCGAGGCCGCCGGCGCGCAGGCCGCCGGGGCGACGGTGTACGTGACGCTCGAGCCGTGCAGCCATCACGGCCGCACGCCCCCCTGCGTCGAGGCGCTGCTGCGTGCGCGCGTGGCGCGCGTGGTGTTTGCCGCCACCGATCCCAACCCCGAGGTCAACGGACGCGGCGCCGCGGCGCTGCGCGCCGGCGGCGTCGCCGTCGAGGGAGGCCTCCTCGAGCGCGAGGCGCTCGAGCTCAACTGCGGATTCGCGAAGCGCATGCGGGAGGGGCGCCCCTGGGTGCGCCTCAAGCTCGGCATGAGCCTCGATGGGCGCACCGCGCTCGCCACCGGCGAGAGCCGCTGGATCACGGGCGAGGCGGCGCGCGAGGACGTGCAGCACTGGCGCGCGCGCAGCTCCGCGATTCTCACCGGCATCGGCACCGTGCTCGCCGACGATCCGCGGCTCGATGTGCGTCTGCCTGCGGAGGCTGCCGGGCAAGCGGGCACGGCTGCGGAATCGTCGCGCCAGCCGCTGCGCGTGGTGCTCGACAGCCACCTGCGCACTCCGCCGGGCGCGCGGTTGCTCACCGGGGGCGGCGAGGTGCTGATCCTGACGGCGCAGAGCTCGCTCAAGGACGTGCAGTCGGGCATGCGGCTCACTGCGAGAGCCGCGCGCATCGAGTCGGCGCCGGAGGTGAACGGCCGGCTCTCGCTCGGGGCGGTGCTCGACCGGCTGGGGGAGCTCGAGATCAACGAGTTGCAGGTCGAAGCGGGGGCCACTCTGGCGGGCGAGCTGGTGCGGCACTGGCTCGTGGACGAGCTGCTGCTCTACGTGGCGCCGCGGCTGCTCG
>Ga0209376_1002001_pt1 | contig 19734 bp, 16 predicted proteins | sample GraSoiAngelo_134_FD_185891 | JGI IMG/M metagenome (GOLD analysis project Ga0209376, IMG submission 185891) | Grasslands soil microbial communities from the Angelo Coastal Reserve, California, USA - 14_0929_05_30cm (SPAdes) (version 2) | ecosystem: Environmental > Terrestrial > Soil > Grasslands ... | reverse complement strand
GCGGACGCATTCGCGCGTCGCAGTTCATCCAGACTCGACCATTCCCGCACATCCACTTCATCCCAGTAATCCAAGCCGGCTCGCTTCAATTGCCGATCATCGAGTGAAAACCCGAGCGGCCCAATCAGGTGCAAGGTCGATCGCGTCGCCAGACACAACCGCCCCACGTTTCCTGTGTTAGGTGGAATCTCCGGCTCAACCAGGACAACGTTAAACACAAGATTTTGAACCGCGGATTACGCAGATATCACGGATAGGGAATTGAATCGCGCGAAAAAAAGAAACACTGTGGAGCGAGCAGGCCTGCATGACACGCCAGCAGGCCATCAGGCCGTTCCTCCAGAACCGCTTTCGGTGAATCCGCGTCGATCCGCGGTTATTTTATTTTCTCCGCGACCAGCTTCTCCAGCTTCACCACGTCCGCCGCGAACTTGCGAATCCCTTCCGCCGTTTTCTCCGTCGCCATCGCATTATCGTTCACCAGATAGCGGAACTTCTTTTCGTCGAATTCTAATCGTTCTACCTGGGCCGACTTCGACTTCTCCGGGCTCAGCTTTCTTTCCACTGGCTCCGTCGATTCCGATAGTTCCTTCATCAACTCCGGACTAATCGTGAGCAGATCGCAGCCAGCCAGCTCGATTATCTGGCTGGTGTTACGGAAACTGGCTCCCATTACCTCAGTGGGATACCCAAACTTCTTGTAGTAAGCGTAAATTTCCTGGACCGACTGCACCCCTGGATCTTCCGCGCCTTTGTAATCGCGATTGTTCGTTTTCTTATACCAATCGTAGATCCGGCCGACGAACGGGGAGATCAATTGCACCTTTACTACGGCTGCTCGCACCGCCTGCGGCAAAGAAAAGAGCAACGTCATATTACAACGAATCCCTTCTTTCTGGAGTTGCTCCGCTGCCAGAAAGCCTTCCCAGGTCGATGCAATCTTTATTAGAACCCGCTCCGGCCCGATCCCCTTCTCCTTATATAATTCAATTAAATGGCGCGCCTTCGCGATCGAGCCTTCGATATCGAACGAAAGTCGGGCATCCGTTTCAGTCGATACCCGCCCAGGCACGATTTTCAGAATATCGGTCCCAAATTGGACGAGCAGATGATCGCAGATGTCTTCAATTTGTTTCGCGCCCGTCAGTCCTGAGTTCTTCCGCTCCCGCAAGACCTCCCCGAGCAGGTGCGCATAATTTTGTTTTTGTATCGCCGCCAGCACGAGGCTCGGGTTCGTGGTTGCGTCCTCCGGCTTGAACGCTTTCATCGATTCAAAATCGGCCGTGTCAGCGACGATCTTGGTAAATTTTTTCAGCTGCTCGAGCTGATTCAGCTTCGTCCCGGTTTTCTGTTTCGGCTCTTCAATTGCAGTGCTCATAAATATTCCATCCTCCTCTTGGCCAAACCCTACGCCGCTGCCCTCCACGCTCAATCCAAATTATGGTCCCTGTGGATCATCACACCTGCCAATTGCGATACCCGCGGAGGAGGGCTGGTTCTGGCGGGAAATGATTGGCGTAGTATCTTCTCTGGATTTACGCAATGGGGGCGATATCGCTAATACAATTGCCATATGATTCCGGACGATTCGGCGAGCGGATGGGGCAAGGACCCATTGCCCTTATCGAGTCCGGATTAGTAGAACATCTTCGAACTCTAGGAAATGAAGTTGATGTTGCGTCAGTCCGCTTATCCGAGGGCTTGCATAGCGAGGCGAACGCTTTAGTTGAATTGCAGCGACTCACAGTTCCGCTGCTCCGCGACGCACTTAGCCGACAAGCTCGTCCGATTATTTTAAGCGGCAATTGTGGTCCAGCTGCACTAAGCGCGGTTGCCGCGCTCAATCAATCTCAGAGCGCCATTATCTGGTTCGATGCCCATGCAGATTTCAATACGCCCGAAACCTCGCGATCCGGGTTTTTGGATGGAATGGGCCTCGCAATTCTCACCGGCCGTTGTTGGCGACGATTAGCGGAGCGGTTCGAAAGCTTTCAGCCCGTGCTCGACAGTCAAGTGATCCAAGTCGGAGTAAGGGAGAAAGATCCACCAGAGGTTCAGTTACTGCAGCAGAGCGGAATCAAACAAATTACAACTGTTGCGTTAGCAGGATTGCCGGAAGCGCTAAAGGAGCTGAGCACGCCTACAGTATATGTTCACGTAGACTTGGATGTAATTGATACTTCTGAGGGACGCGCGAACGGATGGGCGTGCGGTGGTGGTTTGTCGCTGAACCAGCTTCGTGATGCCTTAGAGTTGATTGGGCGCAGTGCTTCGATTGCCGCAGGGGCGGTAACTTGCTACGACCCAGCTGTGGATATGGACGGTCGTATCGGTCGGGCGATTCCTCGTATCGTGGAGTTGCTTGCGCACTAGGAATTTCGCGCAGCAGCCACATACGCTCAGAGGTAACAACGAGCGAGCGGCGGTGAGGGAGAACGAAAAAACAATATGGGTCAGTATCTCATCTTGAACGATGGCTACGACACAGCGGCTGAAGGCGCGATTCAACGCAAAAAAATCCGACTGTCTTTGTTCGAATATCACAGCGAATTTGTAGTCTAAAGCCTTACCGTGAAAAAGATTTTTGCTCTGCTGCTCGTCATCGCGTTGTCGATCTTTTCTTCGTGCCAGAAGCAGCAGACTGACGCGGAACGTCAGGCTGAGATCGATCGTCAGGTACAACAGCGGCTCGACGCCGAGCATCAGGCGCAGGAGAAAGAGCAGTTCGCGCAACGCGAAAACGAACTCAACGCGCGCGAAAAGGCGCTCGCGGAAAAAGAAAACGCCATGGCGAAAAGTAACGAGCGCGAAAGTCGCCCACCGCCCACCGCGCGGACAACTCGCACGGACGAGCAGCGGCCGACTGCATCATACGACACGTTCTACAACCAGCTCGACCGGTATGGCGATTGGCGTGAGACCTCCGATTACGGTTACGTCTGGCAACCGCGCCAGGCGCAATCGCGCACCTGGCGTCCGTACACCGATGGCCACTGGGTTTACACCGACGTCGGCTGGACTTGGGTTTCGCAAGAGCCGTTCGGTTGGGCGACGTATCACTACGGACGTTGGACGCGCCTGCGCAATATCGGCTGGGTCTGGGTGCCCGGCGATGAATGGGCGCCGGCCTGGGTTTCCTGGCGCAAGAGTAATGACTACGTCGGTTGGGCCCCACTGCCGCCGGAAGCGCGCTTCGATCGCGGAACCGGCATCCACAATTGGTCGGACAGTTATTACGACGTCGGTCCGGACCAATATTGCTTCGTCGAAACAAAACAATTTGGCGCGCCGCGGCTCGAAAACGCGGTCATTCCGTCCGCGCGCAACGTGACCATCGTCAATCAAACGACCAACGTCACCAATATCACGTACGACAACACCACGATTGTGAACCAGGGGCCGAGCTACGATGAAATTCGCACGCGGACGCAGCAACCGATCGAGCGCCTGCGACTCGAACGCGAAGTCAATATTAACATCAACGTGGGCGAGCCGCGGCCGGTTGTGCGCGGTCAATCCATTGTCATTCCCGCGCCTTTGATTGCGCGCGACCAGGCGATCGAGCGTCCGCGCAGGGTCAAGGAAACCATCGCTAATGTCGTGGTTGATCGCGGCTGGGAAAACACCGGCGATCGGCAGGCGACAGAAAAGGTCCGCGTAAAAATGAAAGCGGAAGCCACGCCGCCGCCAAATGCGCCTCCGAAAACGTTTGTGAAACCAACGGAGGCTGCCGCCGAAACATCGACGACATCGGCATCTTCGACATCTGCGGCGACGGCCGTGCCATCCGCAAGAGCCACTTCAACTTCGACTCCGGCGAGCTCTGCAACCATTGCGGCGACCGCCACACCAGGCCGTCGCGCGACGCCAGAGACGACCGCGACTGCGACTCCGTCAGCAACAGCACGCGTGACGGCGACCCCGGGTGAAACGGTAACAGCCACTCCGCGTCCGACATTGATGCCGCGACCAAACGCAAGATCGACATCGTCGCAATCAGCATCACCCAGCGCAACCGCTAGTCCCGCGCCATCGGCGGCAGCGAGTCCAACTTCCGCACGATCGCCGGTGGAAAGATCGCGTTCGAGGCTGAAGCCAAGTTCGACAGCTATAGAATCCGCATCGCCGAATCCGAGTGCAACGCCGATACCACGGGCAGAGCGGCCGCGGCCGACCGTCGAGCCATCCGCATCGCCTTCGCCAAATTCGTCGGCGTCCCCGGCTCGAAATTCGTCAATTGCACCGACTGACCTTTCTCGAAGAGAGCGCCGCGAGATGAAGAAAGAGGAGCGCCAAACGAGCAAGGAGGACCGACGAAAAGAAAAGCGGCGCGGCGACGAAACAGTTGCTGACGAAAGCAACAGCACGCCGACAATTACTCCGACGCCAGGGGAGCGATAGCTTTTAACTGCGCACTGCGGCGGCATTTTGCTCGGCCAGTTCGCGCGCGTAGGTCAGTGTGTCGATCGCATCGAGATAAGCGGCTAGCAAGCATTCATTCGACAAAATACGGGTCAGCTCACTATTTGCGCTTTCTATTGACGGAAGCTTGGTTTGGCGAGGCGGAGTTCAAGCGGCGGCGCAAGCGCGACCTGGAGGAAGAGCGCCTCGTGGAGCGTTCTTCATTTTCCTGGTGGCATCGAAAAGCGTCGGCACAAAATCGTTACATCTCCAGACTGGACGGGAACCACGTTTGCGGGACGTGGGGAAATGCTGACGCCAGGCAGCGTGGGAACCCCAGGGCAGCGCGCAATGATTTCGAGTGTTGGCGTTGATCCAGCAGGCACCGTGAGGCGCAACAGCGCGCCGGCGTCTGATGGTGCCCAGTACCGCAGAGCCCACTCCTGCGTACGCAACCTGTAGCGCGTCGTGTCGACCGCACGACCATCGATGGCTGCACTGATCACCGGGGCAGCGGTCACCCGTATCCCTAGCATAGTCGCGTCGGCCGCCGTTTGCACACGCAGCGAGAGTTGCCGCCCATCGCTTGTCGTCGAATCCGACAAGATATCGATGGTCGGCTGCGGCAGCGGAAGAAACGGCACGCGCCTCGCGACAATAGCTGTGGGATACAGGAACATATGTGCAATCCACTCTGGTCCCTGCGTAAACAGACCTAAGGAAGTCCGAGTCCACGCGTCAGCGCGGGCTGTGGACGCTCGACTTGCCAGCCAAGCATCCAAGCTGTCCGCATCGATGGCGTAGATCAGCATGGAGGGCACCGGGTGCACATCGCTTGCGCGCACGGTCAGCGCACCGATCCCAACGAGGACCAGCGCAGCCGCGGTGCAAATGAGCGGCGTGGACCAGCGCGCGCCATCGCATACGATCTCGAGTAACGGCATAAGTAGCCACGCGATTAGCGCGATGATCGCTGCTGTTATGATTCCGCCTGCCGCAGTAACTCCAAGGAAAACAGCGCCGATCAAATATGCAATTGGAATAAGCAGCCCGGCTGTCACGAGCGCCGCGATACACATCGCTATACCTTTCGTTGTCAGAAGCCCGCGGCCGTCTGGGAATAATGCTGCGAGCGCGACGACCAGCGTAGGCCAGGTAAAGAGATAGCTCGAACCCGGTACAATCGCCGCAGTTGCTAATGAGAGCAGCGTCCAAGCTAACAACGCTCCAGCATGGAGTCCATTCACGCTGCCTCGGCGACGTAGGACGACATACGAGGCTGTAGAAATCACCAGGGACAACAGCGCGACGGCTGCCCAGTAGAGCGGACTCCATGCGGGAGCGCCGCCCCAGGGAAGCGTGGCGTGTAGAAGTGAAAGGATTAACCCTGCGAGATACGCGGCCGCGGCGGACAAAACGACTGCTCCAACCGTAGCCGTAGCGCTTAATAGGGCGTCACGGCCAAATCGTGTGGTTTCACGGCGAGAGCGGACGATTACTACAAGTGTGAGCGCAGCCGCCAGCAGGGCCAAGGGGATCGCCCACTTTTCAGAGTAAACGACGAGTCCAACCCCAGGGAAGTCGAAGAAGACTGCGTCTCCTGTTCGCCGGCGCGGCAACGGTCCGTTGGCGAAAGCGCGCGCTAGCGCCAGCGCTTGCTGGCCGTGATGCTGCAAGCTTCCCACATTAAGATGAGCCACATCATCATGCGACGTGTGATAACGATCGGCGCCATCACCAAAAGCAAAGTTTAAAGCAGGCGTGCCAAGTAGCGCTAGCTCCGACAGATCCGTGTCGTTCGGCATCGTGCGGTAGATCGTAGTGAACAAGGAACCTGCTGTAACACCGGGGACGGTTCGCAATACGCGTGTGGTGTCGAGATTGCTCGGGCCAGTCTCGAACATTAAGGAGCGACCACTCGTCCCTCGCGCCTCAAAGTTGAGCACCATTGCAGTGTCTTTCGCCCATGGATGTTCGCGCACAAAGGCCGCTGCGCCGAGCATGTCCGATTCCTCACCGTCGGTGAACAGCACGATTACATCGTGCATAAGCGGCGCTCCGGCGCGCAATGCCCGAATGGTCTCGAGAATGGCGGCGATGCCGGCGCTGTCATCTGCGGCACCCGGTCCGGCTTCGACGCTGTCGTAATGAGCCACAAGAAGGACCGCTGGGCCGCCCTTCTGGCTGCCGGGCATTCGCGCGAGAATGTTCTGCACTCTTCCGGCGTCGGCATAGCGTGTGCCAACGCCCGTTGCATTCTGGATTTGCGGGCCAAGCCCCAAGTTGCTGAGCTGCTCGACCAAGTAGTCGCGCACGCGATCATGCTCCGCACTCCCAATTGGATGTGGCCGCTGGGCGATCGCGAGCACATGCTTCATTGCTCGCTCTGCTGAAAACGAAGTCAGTTGAGCGCTCGCCGCAAGAGCGACGGGTGGACAACTCACACGTTCTATAAGCACGAAGCACAGCGCGACAAACAAAAGCGCAATCACTACCCGATCAATCATACGACGTTTCACAGAAAATTTCTCGGAGGGAACTCTAAGGAGTGCTTCCGATCAGCTTCCGACCTAACCGTGCTCATTAAAGCTTAGTGAAACCGGCGACGCCTTTCGACGCAAATTGTGCGGCGTGATCGCCAGCCTGGGGAATCCGATCGGGCAACTAGGGGTCAGTCTGGGCTTGCCCTAATTTGACCCCATCCCTTCCTCGGATACTTGCTTTTGATCCGAAGCTATTTTGGACGCACATAACTGGGTCGTAGGCTCGGCTGGAATGTTCTGATTGAAAGCTGTGATCAATATCGAAGCAAACCTCAACCGCGTGAGAGATGAGATTGCTCAAGCGGCGAAAGTGTCCGGAAGAAACGTGACCGACGTTGAGCTCGTTGCTGTGACCAAGACCCACCCCGCGGAGGTTGTCCGCGAAGCAATCGGTGCCGGTCAGCTTCTTTTCGGCGAAAGCAAAGTGCAGGAAGCTCGTGCTAAAATCCCGTTGTTACCGTCACACCTTCGCTGGCATTTCATCGGTCACCTTCAGAAGAACAAGATCCGTCATGCTCTCCCTTTGTTTGAAATGATTCATAGCGTCGATAGTCTCGGTCTCGCCCAGGCGATTGACCGCATCGCCCAGGAGGATGGATTACATCTGCGCATCTTGTTGGAAGTGAATGTCGCGGGCGAAGGAAGCAAATTTGGATTCAAAACCACAACACTGCGAGCCGAGCTGGAATCGCTTCTGATGCTCTCGCGACTGTCCATCGAAGGTTTGATGTGTATTCCGCCCCTTGCTGAAGAGCCGGAGGCTTCGCGGAGGTATTTCGTGGAACTTCGTGAGCTGCGTGATGCGATCGAAAAAGAATTCCAAGTAAAGTTGCCGCAACTTTCGATGGGAATGACAAATGATTACAGCGTTGCAGTGGAAGAAGGCGCGACGCTTGTCCGGGTCGGCACCGCCATTTTCGGTGAACGAAAGCATCGGAACATGGACTTGTAGTCTGTGCGCCCAGCGGACATTCTGTCCGCCGAAGTTCGGAACAGCGGGTTACAAACCCGCTGGACGCACAGGCTAAAAAGCCTGTGTTCCCGTGACATCCTGCTAAGATTGCAGTCGCATGCCTTTGGCACCGGCAAACATTCAGCAAATCGGTAATGAGTTGGCGATTCAATGGAACGACGGCAGCGAGTCGTATCTCAATCTTGAGCTACTCCGCCGCGCGTGTCCTTGCGCAGCTTGCGGCGGCGAGCCGGATGTGCTCGGAAATGTTTTGCGGCCAGAGGTCAGTTATACGGACGCGAGCTTCCAGCTCGACGGTTTCGGGGTCATTGGCGGGTATGCCCTGCAACCGCACTGGCATGATGGCCACAACACCGGGATTTACAGTTTCCAATATCTGCGGCGGCTGTCTTCGAGCACGACACCGACATGAATCTCATGCGAAAATTCCAAGGATTCACAGCAATTCACCGTCATCCTGAGCGAAGCGTAGCGAAACCGAAGGATCTCGTCGCGAAAGCTTCAAAGAAACATGGCGGGATAGCCTGAAAGCAGAAGGTCGCGGGTCGCGCCATAGCCCGCTTACCTATAACTCCGACGTGCAGCCTTCACGTTGAGCCGCGCTCAAGCGAAGGCTGGAATCGTCACGCGCAGGAGCGATGTGCCTTTTTCCCGCGGATAGATCGATCGATGTTTTACCGAAGCCGGCACGAGAAAGAAATCACCCGGTGTGAACTCAATACCGCCGTACTGCAGCTCGCCGGTTAAGCACAAAACAATCGCAAATTGTCCAAGCGGGGCAATGTCGCGAGGAGACACGAGGTTCCATTTCTGCACTTCGAAAAAACGTTGATGCCGCGCCAGTAATTCACCCCTTGGTGTAATCGGCTTCGGCCCCACGTCATTGAAATCGATGCATTGCAATGCCTGATCGAGATGAAGTTTTCGCGGCTTACCCTGCTCGTCGACTCGATCCCAATCGAAAACGCGATAGGTGGTGTCGCTATTTTGCTGGACCTCGACCAAGACGTTTCCGGCGCCAATGGCGTGAAACCGTCCCGAAGGCACAAACATGGCAGCACCGCTCTTCATTCGGATCGCGTGAACACAATCGGCGACGGTTCCGGAATGAATGGCCTCCTCGAATTGATCGCGCGTCATCGATTTCCGGAGACCGACGAAAACTTTGGCATTCGGTTCCGCCGCCACGACGTACCAAAATTCGCTCTTGGCTTCGCCGCCTAACGATTCTGCGATTTCTTGCGGCGGGTGGACTTGCAGTGACAACTTCTCCTGCGCATCAAGCAGTTTGATCAAAAGCGGAAAACGGGGCGTATCGGGAACCTTGCCAAACAGCTCTTCGCGAAAGGTGACCCAAAGGTCGTGAAGCGATCGACCCGAGAGCGGACCATCACGCACGATACTCTGGGCCTCCGGTCGATCGACGATCTCCCACGATTCACCGATTCGTTTGTTCGCAGGCAATCTCTTGCCAAACAAGGCGGCAAGCTTTTGACCACCCCAAATCATTTCCTGGAAAATCGGTTCGAACACGACCGGTGAATCCGAGTCCGCCATCACCCCTACATCAAACAGCAAACGCCAAACATCAACCATCCGTTCCAACCCGGACTCGCTTTTGGGAAAATCGGCTCAACGAGCAAAGGCGAATTGGGGCCAAACATTCGCCTTACCTTAAACCTCAAGCATCTTAGATTATTGAACCTATAATAGAGTAAATTGTCGAACACGACTGCGCACTTAACATTCCTCATTGAAAGCATTTCTTCGATACTGGCTGCCGATTATAATCTGGTTGGCCCTCATTTTCGTTGGCTCGACTGATTTGCTGTCGGCCGAGCATACGTCACGTATTATCGGGCCTCTGTTACACTGGCTTTTTCCGACAATTTCGCCCTTCACGATTTTGCGGGTACAATTTTTTATGCGCAAGCTGGCGCATGTATCGGAATATGCGGTCCTGGCCGTGCTGCTGTATCGCGCGGTTGTCCACACCGCGTTGAAAGGACGCAGGGCGCTTTCCGCCGGCCTGGTGCTTCTGCTCTGCGCGGCCTACGCAGCAACCGATGAATTTCATCAGGCTTTCGTTCCATCCCGAACGGCCTCGCTGCGCGATGTAATGATCGACATCTGCGGGGCAACACTGGCGGTAATCGTGTATTGGTCGATCGCCACCCGTCGCATAATGCCAAGCCGCTCCTGATTTCGGCATCAGGGGAAGAATCACTCTCATGCAGTCCCAGGTAGTGCATTCCAGAAATATTGGCACGTGCCGGTTTGTGGGTAAAGGAACGAGCAGAATGAACGAGGAGATTAAGCGACCAGAGGCGACCGAGCCGCGTTGGCCGCGCTGGGATTATAAAACGGTCTGGACCAATCTTTCCGATACTCCAACCCAGGCCAAGATGGTCATCGCAGGCTCCGAAGATGAAGAGATGGTCAACACCGGCCGAGCTAGAGGAATATCTGAAGCGGGCCGGCTTTGGACAGATCGAGACGAGTGAGAACAAGGAGTTCGTCTGGGTGTGGGGGATAAAACCCGCTTAATTTCAGATTGCAGATTGCAGATTTAAGACTTAAAGAATGCGCACTTGCGCGCGACGACTTCAAACCGCCAATTTGAAATCATAATCTTAAAGCGCGGGAGAGCCGCAACGGGGCCTGTAGCTCAGTTGGTTAGAGCATGCGCTTGATAAGCGCAGGGTCACTGGTTCGAGCCCAGTCAGGCCCATTCCCGAAAGTGGAGGCGCCTCAGTGCCGCGGCGATCCTGAGCATCTCAGATCTGCGATTTCACAAAATCGGCACACAATTGCAACCGAATCGTCACGCCAGTGGTTTCACCGATTGCCATGGACATTGACGCTCTGCATTCTGCACTTCTTTCAATCACTGTGGTTTCTGAAAAAGTTCGCGCCGCGCGAGAAATGCTCTTGGCCACGGGAAATGCGCCGGCTCGCCTGGGAAAGTTCCTTTGCGAAGTAGAAACCGATCTTCAATTGCTAAAGCCACGCTCGGCGGCGAATTGGTATTCAGTCTCTGTCCCCACTGCTGGCCGCCGGAGCTGGTCGCGACCGATCTCGACGGCGAGCTTAATTGTCCGGTCCGCGGACAAGTTTCGCACGAGCAAGCAGCGTGAGCTGCGTGTAGGCGCGCTCTGGGTAACGGAGCGCACTGAAACGATCTCCTCTCTTCCTCGATCGAGGAGAGGACTAAGGTGAGGAGTCGAAAAGATAAAATCCCGTTTTTGGAATGAGCCGCCCCCCGAAGAAGAAATCCCTAATCTTTATCCTCTCCCTTTGGCAAAGGGAGAGGCAAACGCATCGTGTCGCTAATGCTAAGCAGCTACTCTCTCTGCTGAGTCATCGCAGCGGCTTGAAAGCGCGAGTAGGTCGCAAAAGCGGTTGTCGAAAGAAGATCGCTCACTAAGGTTTGGGCTCTGTGTACGCCGGTCGGCTTCTCTTTCTTTTTTCTGCGTGCTTCACCTTGACCACCTCAGGTCTTTCGCGCGAACCGGACGCCGAGATCAAGAAGCTATCCTTCAAACATACTACGTTGCAAAACGGTCTGGAAATTTACTCGATTGAAGATCATTCCAGTCCAACCGTCGCCGTTCAGGTTTGGTATCACGTCGGTTCCAAGGATGACCCCAATCGGCGCAGCGGGTTCGCGCATTTGTTCGAACACATAATGTTTAAAGGCAACGAGCACCTCACTCCGGAAACTTTTGAGGAGTTGACCGAAAACGTTGGTGGAGAGAACAACGCCTTTACTGCGCCGGACGTGACCGTTTACCACGAGGTTGTGCCCTCCAACTACCTCGAGCCGATCCTTTGGGCGGAAGCGGAACGGATGTCTTCACTGGCTCTCAATGATGCGAACTTCAATTCGGAGCGAGACGTGGTGAAAGAAGAATATCGCCAACGCATCCTGGCAAATCCGTATGGCGAATTCTCGTTAGCGATCGATCAGAAATCCTTTGCCGCTCATCCTTATAAACGACCGAGCATCGGCAATATTGCAGAGCTCGATGCCGCGCAGCTGCCCGAGGTAAAAGCATTTCACTCGACGTTCTATCGGCCGGACAATGCAACGTTAATTGTAGTTGGTGATTTTAAGGCGACCGACCTGGAAACCTGGACAAAAAAATACTTCGGCCCGATCACCAGGCCGGCAGCGAAAATTCCGCGCGTCACTGTTGCGGAACCGCCGCGCAAGGAAGATGCGAGCGAGGTTTTGTCCAGTGCTAAGGCCCCATTGCCCGCGTTCGCCGTGACTTATCTGGCGCCATCGGTTCGCAGTGAAGATGCAGCAGCATTGGACTTGGCCGATGAAATTCTATCGGGCGGCCAATCGTCGCGCCTTTACCAGTCGCTCGTTTATGAACAACAAGTTGCGCAGCGGGCCTCTTTTAGTGCCGATCTTCGCGAGGATCTGGGCCTGTTAACATTCCGCGTCATTGTGGCCAGCGGCAAATCGTTGCCGGAGGCCGAGAAGTCGTTGAACGATCAGATTGAGAAAATCCTGAAGAACGGCGTGAGCGAAGCGGAATTGGATAAAGCAAAGAACCGGTTTCTAACGGGAAAGCTGATGGAGCGAGAGACTAACAACGGCAAAGCAAGTGCGTTGGGAGAAGCGGCGGTGATCTACCGTGACCCTAACCACATCAATACCGACTTGGCGAAGTATCGCGCAGTGACCGTGAGCCAAATTAAAGATGTATTGAACAAATATATTACCGGCAAAAAGAAGGTCTTGATCGAGTATTTGCCTGACGCAAAAAGAGAAGCAGCAAAACCGCAGGAGGCGGAGAAGCCGTGAGGAACGGAGCGGTTCATCTATTGCTGGCGCTGTTTTGCTTTGCTCTAGGGCAATGCTGCTTCGCCATCGGCGGTGTCGATACCGCCCCACCACCGGCTGCGCCGCATCCGGTCAGTTTCACTCATCCCCAGGAAACGAAACTTGCTAATGGCCTGCGACTCATTGTGGCGGAACGGCCAAGCTTGCCTTTGCTGGCGATAGAATTAATTATCCGAAGCGGATCGGAAGCAGATGCCAATGATCTTGCGGGAACTGCCAGCTTGACCGGTTCCTTACTCACCAAGGGCACCGAAAAGATGTCGGCGCCAGAAATTGCCAATTCAATTGAATCGTTAGGTGGCACAATCTTCTCGTCCGCAGCCTCCGATAACTCGAGTGCGGGGGTTCTGGTCATGTCAAATAAGGCTGAACCGGCTTTGACTATTCTGGCGGATGTAGTTTTGCGGCCTACTTTCAAACAGGAAGAGATTGATCGATTAAGAAAGCAGTCACTTGATGGATTGCGTGTCGCCTTGCAACAACCAGGCTCAGTCGCGTCCTATGTTATCGGACGTGTTGTTTACGGAGATGGTGAGTATGGTCACGCCGCCGGAGGCACATTGGAGACGTTGCCGGCCATTCAACGAGCGGATATCGTAAAATTCTACCAGACCTATTACCGGCCGGATAACGCGGCCCTGATCTTCTCGGGTAACGTTACTTTTGAACAAGCGAAAGAGTACTCCCAAAGGTTTTTCGGAGATTGGAAGCCACATCAAGCGACGGTTAGCCCGATTAGCGCTGCGACAGGGGTTTGGAAACCAACTCGCATAGTCCTTGATATGCCAGAAGCCGGTCAGGCTTCCGTCAGCGTAACCAAGCCCGCGATCAAGCGTGATTCGCCGGACTATTATTCAGGACTGGTTGCAAATGCGGCGCTGGGCAATGGTTTTGGTTCACGATTAAATCGGGAGATTCGGATCAAACGCGGTCTTAGTTATGGAGCCAGGAGCTCGCTCGATATCCGTCGCGATGCAGGGGCATTTACCGCATCCGCTCAAACTAAGAACGAATCGGCCGCTGAAGTCGCATCATTATTGCAAGTCGAGCTGAAACGGATGAAAACAGATCCCGTTCAGGGAGACGAGCTAAAGTCGCGCCAGGCGTTGCTCGCCGGCAACTACGCGCGAAGCCTGGAAACTGATCTGGGATTCGCGAGTCAGATTGCTGGTTTGGCAGTCTTCAATTTGCCGCTTGAGACCCTGGACAAGTTTATCCCCTCGGTCAACGCCGTCACGACAAAGGATGTAACAGCGTTCGCGGACAAGTATCTCGAGACACCTTCCAGTTTTGTTATTGTGGGCAAGGCTTCGGCTTTTCTTGAAACTTTGAAGAAGAGCTTTTCCGAGGCCAGAGTAATTCCTCAATCGAATCTGGACTTGAACCGGGCAGATTTAGTAAAGCAAAAATAGGAGAGCGCGCCTCTCTCCGAGGTGTACGCCCTACGAAGCCGGAGGCACGTATCTAAGTTCGGCGTGGCGAACATTAACTTATTTACCAGATTCGAACCCGGTTTTCCGGCGCGACAAACATTTTATCGTTCGACTGTACCTTGAATGCGTCATACCAGCTGTCGATATTCCGGGTCGGACCAATCACCCGGAATTGACGAGGCGAATGTGGATCGCTCGCCACTTGCTTGCGCACATAATCATCGGAAACTTTGCCACGCCAGGCTTGGGCCCAGCCTAGAAAGACACGCTGCTCGCCAGTGAACCCGTCGAGCACCGGCGCCGGTTTCCCTGCGAGCGAGCGCCGATAGGCATCGAGCGCAAGTGTGAGCCCTCCCAAATCCGCAATATTTTCGCCCATGGCTAATTCACCATTTACCTTCACGCCGGGCAACGGTTCGTATTGCGAATATTGCTTGCCCAGAACCTCGGCGCGCGCCTTGAAAGTCTCTGCATCCTTCGGCGACCACCAGTCGCGCAGCGCGCCCGAGGCGTCGATTTTGCGTCCCTGATCATCGAAGCCGTGGGTCAATTCGTGCCCGATAACGCCACCAGCGGCGCCGTAGTTGATCGCCGGATCGGCATTGGGATCAAAAATCGGCGGCTGCAAAATTCCGGCGGGAAAAACAATGTCGCGCAATAAACCATTATAAGCATCGTTAGTTTGCGGCGTCATGCCCCAGTCGGTCTTGTCCACCGGACCGTTGAAGCGTCCGCTATAGAAGTCCCAGTCCGCCTGCGCGGCCCGTCGCACGTTTCTAATCAGATCGTCTTTTCGCACAACCAGCTTCGAATAGTCGCGCGTGTGATCTGGGTAACCGACCTTGATAGTATAAGTGTCGAGTTTTTGTAAGGCCTGCTCTTTGGTGTTGTCATCCATCCAATCCAGTTTCTGAATACGCGATCGATAGGCCGCCATCAGATTCGTAACCAACGCTTGGATCTTGGCCTTTGCTTCCGCCGGAAAATACTTCGCCGAATAAAGCTGGCCTACTCCGAACCCCATCGTACCGAATGTTCCGAAACGGTCGCCTACACCGAAGTCGCCACCACTGACCGTAGTAATGGCGCGTTTCCATCGCGCCTGTTGCTCCTTTTGACCGGAGAGTGTCTTTCCGTGCAAGTCAAAGTAGGCTGCGGTAAATGCCTTCGATAGATAAGGCGCGGCATTATCCGCAATGTGGAATGCATGCCATGCGCGGATGGTCTCGAGCGGAGTTTTGGCGTAGATATCAGCCAGTTTCGGAAACGCGCTTTTCTCCGCGATGATGACGCGCGTCAAGTTGTCCATTTTGGCCGTGCCCAAAAAACCTTTCCAGTTGAAGCCAGGCGCGAACTTTGCCAGCTCATCAACCGTCATCGGATTGTAAATCGCATCCAGATTGCGCTGCTCTGCCTTTGTCCAGCTTGCCTCCGCAACCCTGGTTTCGAAATCAACCACGTCCTTCGCGCGCGCCACAGCCTCTGGCCAGGCCACGAGCTTAAGTAAAGTGGTTACATAGGTTTGGTAAGCGGCCTTCTGCTTTTCGAACTCCGGTTTCAAATAGTAATCCCGATCCGGTAGGCCAAGTCCTCCCTGCTTCAGATAAAACGCATACTTAGTCGGATCTTTCAGATCGACTTCAATGCCGTAGGAAAAGAGAGAGGATTCGTAATCCAGCCACTCCCGTCCCATCAAAGCCGCAAGATCGGCGCGCGTCTCCGCTTTCTTTACGTCAGACAAGACACTCTCGATGGATTTGGCGCCGAGTTGTTCGATGCGCGCCTCGTCCATGAACGAGCGATAAAACGCCGCCACCTTTTCCTCTAACGTCGAAGGATTGGCCGCATCTTTCGCGGCGAGGGTTTCCATCATCTCGTGCAGGCGCTGTTCGGTCAGATCAGTCATGGCCAGGCGCAAAGAATAGGCCGGTTTGTCCGGCGGAATCTGGGTTTTATCGATCCAGCTTCCATTGGCGTAACGGAAGAAATCGTCGCCCGGTTTGGTTTTCGTGTCCGCACCGGCCAGATCAAATCCCCACGCGCCGTATTGCGGCTTCGCCGGGGTTTGGGCCCGCAGAATGCAGACGAAGACAAAGGGGAAGAGTAAAGATTTAAGTAAGAATGGTCGATGCATGGCGGAGCAAAGGTTCCAGTTTCAATTGCCCGGGCGCAATCAACATTTTGACCGCGCCAGCTCGGAGGCAGACGTTTGTTGCAAGCGTTAGACACCCGTCTTTGCCACGGCTACGGCGCGACAGTCCCGAAAGCTTTTGGAAATTAGACGGCAACGGGATTACGGACCCGTTAGTGCATCTGAAACGATGTAGCAGAATTGACCTTAAAAATGTTTTTTGACGAACGCCCGCCCAGATGCCGATTTGAGAAGCGCTCGAAACTTGCAGCGCGAACTCGATCAGAAAGCGCGACATATGCCTTCACCCGCCATGGCCGCCATTTCGCGGTGTAAAGAATTCGTCCTGCGTTATGATTTCTTAATCGTTTACGCAGGTCGTCCGTCAAGCCGGTGTAGAATCGGTTGTCGTCACGTTCGCTTTGTAAAATATAGATGTAGAAAAATTTGCCATGCTTGGTCGCTGGCTTGCCGAGTCGTAGCTCGCCGCGTTTGCATCCACAAGGTCAAAAAAGTCCGCCTTCGCCAAGACTTCAGCGCGACAGTCTTCGCTCTCCTTCACGGCGCGAGCGAAGACTGGAGGCAAGGGGATTCGAACCCCTGACTTCCAGCTTGCAAAGCTGGCGCTCTACCAACTGAGCTATGCCCCCGCTTTGGAATCGGATCAGTGCCGATTCGTGAAAAGTGAATGGTAAATGGTGATCGGTCGAATGCAATTCCGGGGAGCGCAGGATGCTGGCCTGGGTCGTTGCAGTTTCAACCGCCTGCCGCCCAGAATTCGGAGAACTCACTCCAAATGGAATTCACAATGAACGCAGCAGACAGCAGAAATAGAAGACGATAACCCCGAGAGAGCGCTGTATGTGAATAGAATAACTCTTTGCACTCGCGACAACGAAAGCGCTGTTGCCTGCCGCCTGAATAAAAAATCGAGAAAAGAAATCCGCCGAAGTGCAAAGCCGCGTGACTGATAGACCCTTGATATTGAGGAGCAAATTTATGACCTCCCAAGGTTCGACAGCGCGGGCAATGAACATCGGCCACCGGATCGATGGGCCTGCGAAGAAGCATGTAGGCCATGCAAAGGCAAATGGCGACAAGCAGATTTGTACCAACGTGTTGGTGAAAGGTCGAAGCTATATTATGAGTGACCATCTGCAATTCACCAAGCGCGAGTAATGCTGCGAATAGCAGGAGAGCAATAGCGACGGCAATCTTGACTGCGCGCATCAAGATGTCTTCAATTTTTATTTTCAAAGGAATCTCTTATTCAACCTCGACAGATTGTGGGTTCGAAGCGGCATTCTACGTCATTTCTCCCTCCGTCGTAGTGGCGAAGAAGTCCGCAAATCCGAGACGGACGCAATCCGCGTGAATCCGCGTAATCTGCGGTTTTCTGTTCAAAAGAAATGCCGGACGTCAACCTGGGGTTGGCATCCGGCAATTTGTCGATGTGCAGCAAGGAGACTTTGGAGGCTAAGGGACTGCCAAATATGCAATTAACGCACCCGTAGCTGGGTCGAAAGCTCTACCTGTAATCTCTCCCTTGTTATTTATGTCCTTCGCGAGTGCGAGAAAGGCAGAATAGTCGCCTTTGAGATCGTTGAGGTCTGTGGGGTAGACACCGTGATCCCAAATAACGGCACGACAATCAACCTGGTCAGCGTCGCAGGAGACACCGACTACTTGCTGGGCTTCATTGATACCGTAGGCCTCACTGTCTACATGTTCCGGGACATGTCCTCGCAACGGTTTGAGAGTTTTGATGCCGTTGTCCTTAGTCCAAATAAAGGCGTGTAATATATTGCCTTCAACAAAGGCGGGGTCGCCGGCAAACCCGACGACATCGCCGTGTTGATTGATTGCCGTTGGCGTGTTCCACCACGGGGCTGGCGGATCTGGATAAATATCCGTCACGGTGCCATTTTCCCAAAGCACGGCGTGCTTGGCCGAATGTCTTCCAACGGCCTGGTCGCAGATACCGGAGATGCCCACGATTTGACCATTGTCATTGATCGCTGTGGCGGCTCCGGAAGTGTCGCCGGGGATTAGTGGCAGGTCTTGGATCTGGTCCGGTGGTCCCAGAGTCCACACGGCTGGACGAAACTGGAGTACTTGGGTGCAGCAACAGTTGGGGTCATGAACTCCATTCTCCGCCCACCCCACCACCTGACCCAAGTTATTGGCTCCGGTTGCAAAGCCGTTATTGCCGCCCGGAAAAGGGGGAAGTCCCCTCATCTGGTTGTTTTGCCAAACGAACCCGAGATTGATGTAGCCGACGTTGTTAGGCGTACTGTAGAAAGCCGCACTACTCCAGTTCTCGCCATTCGGCTCCGGCGTCGTGGCAGTTTGGGAAATACCCACGATGATTCCCGCGGTATTTTTCACGTTCCAAGTTACACTGCTGTTTGGTCCGCCGAGTGTGCCGAGGTCGGTTAGCAAACTGTTTCGCCACAGCGTAGCGTGCCGGTTCCTATCCGCCATTCTGGAATAGCCCGACACCCAGCTCTGGTCATTAATGCTGTTTCCCCCGCTACTTGTTCCGCCGAGTGAAGCGAGGGTGGATACGTGGTATTGCATCTTTGGTTTTGTCTTCGCCTGTGTCTGTGCCAGAGCCGCGGCGCAGCATGCAGCGATCAAAATCGTTAAACACGTGCGGCTAGCTTTTTTAGTTATGAATTGAATGTGTTGTTGTTGTGTGCTCATAATTTTTCTTCATTGATGAATTTCATTTTAGAGCGTGGTGTTGAGTCGGAAATGGCCACTACACGTCTTTGGTGCAGACCACTTTTGTCCAACCTTCCGGCTCGCTTGCACCGAAATAGGACCGGGATAATCACGGATTCTTCGACTTGCCTCGGCAACCTGTGTATTGCTGCGTTGCTGCGAACGATTGCTCCAGGATCCGATTTGGGACTCGTTGCGGAACGATCTGCGTTTTCGGGCTTTGCTGAATAAATACGCCGAAAAAAGCTGAAGGCGGGTTCCCCTTTGTTGCGGCTAGCCACGGTCTCCTCGCGGAGATACGACGATTGGGTAGCGCAGAATGCTAGCCTGCGGTTGCCGGCAGCTTGCCGGCAACGTATTCGATTACGCGGAATTGACTCGGAGAAGATCGTTTCGGCAAGCCGCCGAAACCAGCAGGCTAGCAGCCTGCGCTACCCGGAAAAATCCGCGTGCATCCGCGCGATTCGTAGCTCGGGCCACAAAACGAAATGCCGGACGCCAACGTGGGGTTGTTGTCCGGCATTTTAGTCGATGTGCGGGTAGTGCACGCGTCTCGGGTTGGTTTTGGCGGTTTGCCGAAACGATCTTTAAAGTCCGCGAACCCGAGAAGGCTTCGCCAACGCCCGAGGTCCGAGCCGGACTGGCACTTCATGCACTGCCCGGAAAAG
>Ga0209376_1001999_pt1 | contig 19737 bp, 28 predicted proteins | sample GraSoiAngelo_134_FD_185891 | JGI IMG/M metagenome (GOLD analysis project Ga0209376, IMG submission 185891) | Grasslands soil microbial communities from the Angelo Coastal Reserve, California, USA - 14_0929_05_30cm (SPAdes) (version 2) | ecosystem: Environmental > Terrestrial > Soil > Grasslands ... | reverse complement strand
TCGGCACGCTGCGGAAGAAGCTGAAGGGATCGGCGGATCAACCGTGGCTCGACCTGTTCAAGCTCTACACGCAAGGCATCCGCAAGTCGTTCGACTACCGCTTCCTCGTCCTCGACTCGCTCGATGCCCTCGAGATCCTCGCGAAGTTCGGTGAGCCGCGTCGGGAGATGTTCTCTCTCATCCGTTGGCTTCGGGACCTCAAGTGCACGGCGTTCCTCCTCGGAGAACTGCCGACGGACCGCACGGGTGGTGCGGATCCCCGCCGCGCTGCGTACGCGAAGCACAAGGAGGATTATCTCGTGGACGGGATCTTGCACCTCCGGCTCGCGCGACAAGGCGAGTTCGGGATGCAGCGACAATTGCGCGTCGTCAAGATGCGAGGAACGCGGCACGACACGGGGTACCACGCGCTCGTTTTCGACAACGGCTTCCGGGTCACGCGAGGATTCGCGTAGCCCGACGAATTAGCCCGTCACCGACTCAGACGTGGAACCGCGCGCATACTGCTGGTAAAACTCGAAGAGGGAGAAGGTCCTCGACGTTCTGTCGATGGCCTCCCTCGCGGCGGCGAACACGTACACCTTTCGGTCGCCCAAGACGATGTAGAAGTACCGTTCCCCCTTGAAGGGATTTGGAGAAATGGCGGTAACGAGCGCTTGGAGGAAATTGGGGGTATGCCAGCGACCCGCAAGATTACGAACGAAGACCTCTCCAAGATAGCATCCGAGAGCGACCGGGATGCTCTCGTACTGTGCTCTTGTGCGGTGAACGATCTCTCTGGCGCGGTCAGTCAGAGTGCCGTCAAGAATCTTCAAGTCCTCAGGACGATGGCTGGAAATGTCCGCGCCAACGCCTTTGCGGATGCGCTGAATAATGGCCTCGTCGCCCCTCTTGACGAACCTCCGGGTAAGGTCGCCGCTTCGGCTTGAGCCAATCCCCTTCGGTCCGGTCGGATGCTCCGATGCGTCCAGGGTTGTCAAGGCTTATCAATCTCGGACGAGGAATTCCTCGACCCGGTCCTTCGCCTTTTCCCTGGCCGAGTGATGAGCCTTGAGCCAGGGCCGCACCTTCTCCCATAGCTCCGCCTTGCAATCCCCACAAAGGCGCTCGCCCGACTTGCACGTCTGCTCGACGACCGCGAGATGGCCGTCGTCGGGTTCGAAGATGTACTCGTACTGGCGGAAGATCGAGCAGATGTAGGGATTCGCTCCGAGCCGGCGTTGCTCCTCGACGGTCGCTCGTCCTCCCGTGAAGGCATTCATCACTTTCTTCCGCGCCTGGGCTTCGGTGTCCGTCGTGAAGATGCTCGACTCCGGAATCGAGGCGGACATCTTGCCACCAGGGCCGAGGAGGCTCGGGAGAAGCTTGTTGTGAATCAACGCTGGCTTCGGGTACCCGAGCTTGGGAGCGACATCGCGGGTAATCCGAAAATGGGGATCCTGGTCGATGCCGCACGGAATCAGCACGGGCACCTCTTTGCCCGTCTCGACCGTCGGGAGGAATGCTGGGGCGGCTTGGATGCTCGTGTAGAAGATCTCGCCAACGTTGTTCGCGTTTTGGAACCCGAAGACCGCCTGAGTCGTCGAGTAAGTGATCCGTTTCGCAACCTCGACCGCGATCGGATAGAGGCGGTGGATGTACTCGGTGTCCAGGAAGATCCTCGTGAGCTTCGGGTCGAACCCCATTGCGATGATGTCGAGGATGTTCTCGTAGCCCACCTTCGTCGCGTCCTCGAGGTTGTCGAAATCTTTGAAGAGGAATTTCTCGTCGTCCGTGATCTGGAAGTACAGCTTCGCGCGAAACTTCTCCTGGAGCCATTTCGTGAAGAACCAGGGGAGCATGTGCCCGATGTGGATGCCGCTCGAAGGCCCTCGACCCGTGTACAAGGCGAACGGCGTCCCTCTCTCGTACCGGTCTAGGATCCAGTTCAGGTCGCGGTGGCTGTAGAACACCCCGCGCCGCAGCATCGGATGCAGTTCGCCCGTGATCTTTCGGATCCGTTCCAGGATCTCGGAGGTGATTCGCTCCGTCCCGAACTGGGTCACGAGCCGGTCGTAGTCCACGGAACCCTTGACTTCCCATGGGGTGACGACGAAGTCATCCGGCATTTCGACCGCGTATTCCGGCGCGTAGATAAAGACTCGCGGGTACTCAAGCGGTCTTTGCCGGGAGGGATTCAAGCCAGTGAAGCGAGTACCCGACCGCCGCGGCAACCGCGATCATGCCTGCGGCGAAGAGCCAACCGAAAAGGGCCACACCCGAGCCGAGGAGCGCGAGGCCGAACAAGATTCCCACCGCAAGGGATTCTCGGTCGCGGCCTTCCTTGCGAATGTCTCCTTTCGCGATGGCCTTGCGATAGCTGGGCGATCCGATGAACAAGGTCGGCGAATAGCGATACAGATTCCCGAAGCCGGTCCATGACAGGATCGAGGCGAACACATATCCCACGCCCAAGAACGCGAGGAAGAGTTGGTACAAGGTGAAGGAATCCGTCGACAGGAAGCGAGAGGCGACGTAGGCGGCGATTCCGAGGGCGGTCACCGCGACGATGTACGCTTTTCCGAAGGATCGGAGGGCGCGGGTGAATTCACTCATGCTCCACCGGTCAGACCATGATCGCGTGGCGGCCCCGCATGTCCGCCTCGGTCTGTCCGAGCCGTTCCATGACCTGGGCCACGACGCCGTCCAGCAGGAGGACCGTCGCGTCCTCGAACAACGTGCCGAGCGGCGCGAGGCGGGTCTCCGGGCCGTCCCCGTCCGAGTGGATCAGGAGGACGACGTTGCTCGCGTGTCCCAGCTTCGAGGCGCGATGGCCCGTGACGGCGATCACCTTCGCACCCACGCGGCGAGCGATGTTCGCGACTTGAATCGCGCTCATCGTCGACCCGGTGTTCGAGACGATTAATACCGCGTCTCCGTCGCTGACGACGGGCGTGATCGTCTCTCCAATAAAATAGCAGTCAATGCCCAACTGGACCATCCGCATCGCGAACGCGCGCGCGGCGAGTCCGCTCCGACCGACGCCGTACACGAATAGTTTCTTCGCGGACGTCAAGATGCCGACCGCTTCGGCAATCTCTTGCGAGCGGTCGACGGAGAGGATCTTCGCGAGATGATCGAGGAGATACGCGGTCGACGCGACGGCCGTGGTGGCGTCCGGTGCCGCGGGCGGCCCGCGCTTCACCGACGCTTCGCCCCCCGGTCTTCCTTCTCCTCTTTCTCCGGTTTCGTGGGCCGCATCAGGCGCTTCGCCAGGACCCGTTCCAGGATGACCTTCATGTACATCGCGTCGTGCTCGAGCAGCGGCGACGACGAAACAATCGTCAGGTCGTAGTCCTCATCGAGCAGGCATTCTGCGAGAGGTTCGAACCTCAAGTCCCCCTTCTTGATCGGGGTGTACCGCAACTCGTTCCCGTCCGCGTGCTCGACGCCACTGAAATGCGCGTGGATGTGCCCGCCGTCGGAGACCTTCTCGACTTTCGAAAGGACGTCGTCGAAATCTTCCGGGCGCTTGAACAGTCCGAAGCCGCGCGCGTGGACGTGGGCGAAGTTAAGGACCGGCAGCACCCCTTTCGCGTTCTTGACGAGGGTCAGGAGCTCGTCGAGGCTGCCGACGACCTCGGTGCGGCCGCTCGCTTCGATTCCGAGCCGCGAGCGGATCTTGCCTTTCTTGTACGCGTCCCGGATAAGGCGGAGGTTCTTCGCGATGCGGTTCATCGCCTCTTTCGGCTCGAGCTCGCCGAACATGCCAAGGTGGGTCACGACGATCGGCGCGCCCATCGCCGCTGCGAGCATGCCGCCCCAGATCACGCTCTGCACGCTCTTCTGCGCCAGGCCGTCCGCGTCGGCGAGGTCCATGTAGTACGGCGTGTGCAACGAGAGTTCGATGTCCATTTCCCGGGCGAGGTCTCCCAGCTCCTCGAGTTCACGGTAGTCCCCCGCGATCCCCGACGCGAGGCTGTAGAGGACGTCCCCTTTCTCGATCTTCGCGTCGAGGGAGGAGATCAGGACCTCCTTGCGGTCTTCCTTCCGGCCGATCTGGACGACGAGCTCTGAAGGAATCTCCCGCGGGGTCCGACCGATGTCCTCGTCACCCGCGTACCGTTCGTTCAAGTTCACGCGGACGAGCTGGACTTCCATGGCCGTGAGGCCAAGGTTGTGGATGTCCTCAATCCCGTCCCGCAGCGTCCGCCCTTTGCAGGAGAGCGGGATTCCCGACGGTCCAAAACGGATCACGAACTCACCCTCGACGAAGAAGCCGACACTCGACTATTATTCTGGCCTGCCTGATATTAGTATCTTTGCCCCGGCCGGGCCTTCCGGACGGCCCACGGCGCCGTGCTGGACGCGCCGTCGGGGGTTCCGCAAAGGCGCGGCAGTGCGTGAAAGTCTCCTCCCTGGCGGCCCCAAACGTTTAAATCGCTCAGGTCTTTTGGCGTCCGTCCGAGGCCCCGTTTTCATGGCTAAGACCCCTAAAACGAACCCTCACCTCCAGCAAGTCGTCCGGGAGCTCCGGGCGGTCTCCCGCGAGATGAATGCGCCGATTTGGCGGGACGTCGCAGAGCGCCTCGAGCGAACCCGCAAGAACTGGTCGGAGGTCAACCTGTCCCGCCTCAGCCGGTACGCGGCCAAGGGCGAGCAGATCGTCGTGCCGGGGGTCGTGCTGGCCACCGGGGAGATCAAGACTCCGGTAACGGTCGCGGCGTTCCGGACGTCGAGCGCGGCCCAGAAGAAGATCGAAGCGGCCGGAGGTCGCGCGATCACCCTCCTCGAACTCGCGGTCCAGAACCCGAAAGGATCCGGCATCCGGATCATGGGGTGACGATGCCGACAATCGATGCGACCGGTCACGTCGTCGGCCGATTGGCCTCCGTCCTCGCGAAACGGCTCCTCAACGGCGAGGAGATCGTCGTCGTGAATGCCGAGAAGGCGATCGTCACGGGCAAACGGAGCGTCGTGTTCCAAGAATACCGAGCCCGCCACCAGCGCGGCAGCACCGCGAGCCGAATGCGCGGGATCGGGCCCGCGTACCCCCGACGACCCGACTTGATCCTGCGAAGGACGATTTCCCGCATGATGCCGTATCAGCAACCGCGCGGGAGGGACGCCCTGAAACGCCTCCGCGTGTATCTCTCCGTCCCCGACGCATTCAAGGACAAGCCTCTCGAAATCGTCGAGGACGCCAAGCGACCGCCTCAGGGGTCGTTCATGAGCCTGGGGGAGATCTCCAAGCTCCTCGGTTCCAAGTTCGAGGTACCCCCATGAAGGCGATTGTCGCGAGCGGAAAGCGCAAGACGGCCGTCGCCCGCGCGACGCTGACGAAAGGGCGAGGCGTCGTGCGGATCAATAGCGTGCCGGTCGAGATCTACCCGTTCGAGTTGGGGCGGCTGAAAATCCTGGAGCCGTTGAAGCTCGCGGGGAAGAAAGTCGACACGATCGACATCGACGTGAACGTACAGGGCGGCGGCGTGATGGGGCAGGCGGACGCGGTCCGCACCGCGATCGCCCGTGGCCTCGTCCAATACTTGAATGACAACGATCTCGAGACCGTCTTCCGCGAATACGATCGCACGTTGATCGTCCCGGACACCCGGCGCAAGCTGCCGAAGAAACCGCTGGGTCGATGGGCGCGGAAGAAGCGGCAGAAGTCGTACCGGTGAGCCCATGATCATCCCCGTCCGATGTTTCACGTGCGGCAAGGTCGTCGGGAGTTCGTTCCCGGCGTTCATCGAGCGGACGCGCGGGGGGGAGGAGCCCCGAAAGGTCCTCGACGAACTGGGACTGAAACGGTACTGCTGCCGTCGGATGATCCTCTCCCATGCGGAACTCATCGACGAAGTCTTGCCGTTCGGCTGAGGGATCTCGCCCCGAGGCGACGAACCCGCGGGGAAGGGTTTTTAGGCCTTCAGTCATTCGAGAGGTTCCGGCGGGTCCGTGGGGTAGCTTGGTTTGAGCGCGGGGATCGTCAGACCTTCCCGCTCACAAGAAATCCTACCAGCTTGGGGTGCTGGCGACTCCGGTTCAAATCCGGACGGACCCACTGAACTTCCGGTTCAAAACCTATATCTCTAACCTCGCCCATTGCGGATGGATGGTTCGAGTCCGAGCGAGGACGGGACGAGGGGCCAAGTACACGCCGCTGCGAGAGAACCCGACGATTGGCCGGTGGTACCGGAACCTCGCGCGCGGCTCCGAGATCACCGCGGACGTGTACCTCCGACGCCTCGGGAACGTCTGCGAGGCCCGGAAGGTCGGACCAGAGGACCTCGTCCGGATGGCTGGGGATGCGCGCCGGGACTTCCTGACAGACCTCGTCTCGACGATGGAAGACGCCGGATTGACGGGAGGGTACATCGAATCGACGCTCAAGGCCCTTCGGTCGTGGCTCTCCTTCAACAGCGTCCTGTGGGAACTCAAGATCAAGGTGAAGGGCGCGCAGGCCACGCCAACGCTCGACAGCGAACGCGTGCCAACCCAGGACGAACTCCGCCGGATCTTCCTCGCCGCGTCCCCGCGGGAACGGGTCGCGGCGGCCCTCCTCGCCCACGCCGGGTTGCGGATCGAGACCCTTGGGAATTACCGGGGGAACGACGGGCTGAGACTCGGCGACCTGCCCGATGTCGTCGTGAAGGGCAAGACGCTCACCTTCCGGACGGTCCCGCTCCAAGTCGTCGTCCGAGCGGAGCTGAGCAAATCGGACCGGCGGTACTTCACGTTCCTGGGCCCGGAAGCCGCCGGCTACCTGAAGGCATACCTCGAGGGCCGGCTCCGCGACGGTGAGAAGCTGACTGACGACAGCGACGTGATCGCGCCGACCTGGTCGAAGAAGGCGTTTCTGACCTCGATCAATGTGGGCGACGCGATCCGCAAGGCGATCCGTGCGGCCGGCTTCCGGTGGCGGCCGTACGTCCTGCGGGCGTACTGCGACACCCAGCTCCTCCTCGCGGAAAGCCGTGGCAAGATGACGCACTCGTACAGGCAATTCTTCATGGGACACGCGGGGGACATCGAGGCTCGCTACACGACGAACAAGGGCCGTCTGCCGCCGGACCTCGTCGAAGACATGCGAGACGCGTACCGCCGCAGCGCGCCGTTCCTCGAGACGTCGAAGGCCGAGGACCGGGAGGCGGAACTGAAGGCCCTCTTCCGGCGGCAGCTCCTCGTCGTCGCCGGACTGACGGAGAAGGAGGTCGACAAGATGGACCTCGAGGCGATGACCGACGCGGACCTCCAGCGGATCGTCCGGGAGAAGCTCGTCGGTGCGGCGGTGTCCAACGGGAACGGCGGGACGAACGGGACGAAGCAGAAGGTCGTCCCCATGACCGCGGTCGAGGCGTACCTCGAGGCGGGTTGGCAATGGGTCGTCGGATTGCCGGACGACCGGGCGGTCGTCAGGACTTCCGATTGAGAAGAAAGACCCACGTTTCCAACTTTGCGACAAGCTCGTTCGGGCTCAACGTGTCCCGCTCAGCCAAGATCACTTCGCGCAGCGGATGTCCTTCCGGGAAGCGCGCGAGCACGAGGTCCTTGAGGGGACGAATCGAAACGAATTTGGCATGCGGGGCGTCCGAAGTCATCGTCCCCCCTCCGTCGCGGGGTTTAGAACCCCGTTCGCCTCGACCGGGGTAGGTTGCACGCTCGGGGGCTCGCCGGGGTGTAGAACCCGCTCCTCGTGCCGGACTGACCATTCTGCGAGGGCGACGCCAAGGGCCTGAGACAGGCTCCGAAGCGCGCGGTCGTGCATTAGCCGAACGAGCTCATCCCGGATCTCCTCTGTCGTCACCCCGGCCACGCGGACGAACCCCGGCCTCAATCGTCCCGTCGGCGTGTTCGCCGCCTCCTCCTTGCGGGCATCGACGGAGCCACAATCGGTTCGTGGGCGTTCGGCGTGAAAATGTCCTCCCACCGGCGCGAGCCGATGTACAACGGCGAGTGCAGGACTCGAAACAGTTGGCGTTTCGACCACGCACGGCCCCGCTTCGTTACGACGCCTTGCGCGTTGAGCGCCTCCGCGATCGCCTGGATGGATCGGCGTTCGTCCCGGGCAAGGCGGAAAATCTCCCGGACCACCTCTGCCTCTGCCGGCACCACGATGAGATTCTTCGCGGCGGAATCGTACCGGTAGCCGTACGGATCCGACATCCCGAGGAACTTGCCCTCCTCCGCGGCCTGTCTCATCCCCATGTGGACCCGCTCGCCCGTCTGTTCCGACTCCAGCTGGGCGATCCGCTGGAGCACGTCCACGACAAATCGGCCTGTGGCCGTGGACGTGTCGAGCGACTCCGTCGCCGACACGAAGTCTTTGCCCGATCGCGCGAGGTCGTCCATCATCGCCATGAAATTGCGGGAGTTTCGGTGGATACGATCCATTTTCAAGACGAGGATCGCGTCCCAGAGGTCTCTCTCTCGGAGCATCCGATCATATGCGGGACGCCGCACATCGCGACCGCTGTAGCCGTCGTCGACATATTCGCCGGACACGGCCCAACGTTGCGCGCGGGCAAACGCATGAAGTCGTCGCCCTTGGGCGGCCAGCGAGAAACCCTGTTTCGCCTGGTCCTCCGTCGAAACTCTGGAGTAGAGGGCGACGCGTTTCGAGGCGTGGGGAGGACCAGGTGTCGTCGGGGTTTGTCCCCAACTGGTCTGCGTCGACAGTCGCCCGGCTTTGCCCGCTACGCCTTGATCATCCATCCGGACTTGCCGGTCACCCTGATATAGGGCGGGGGGATTGGCACTATGGGCTTTTGGAGTGACTTCGAATGCCTAAGGGCCGCATTCGGCAGACGCCGACGGAAGCGCGGTGGGACAGCGAACGCCGCATCTTGGAGGCGACGGCACACAGATGGGTCGGGTTCAATGAAATCCAGCGGGTCACGGGTCTCGCGCCGTCCACCGTCTCAGCGCACCTCGAGCGGTTCGTCGCCGAAGGAAAGGTGCTGCGGGACATTCGCACGGGTCGCTACGCCGGGACGCGGGAGGGCGAGCGATGGCTCGACATCCGGGCCGTGATCCAACGGATTGTTGGGCTGTCGACCCGCGCGGGCGCCGTCGCGCAAGCGCACGGTCCCGATCCATTCGCCGCCGCGACCTCCGCGTTCGCGATGCCGTCGATCGGCCCCTCCGCAATGTCCCGCGCGGCCACGAAGCTGCCTCCGCAGCTCCTCGCGGTCCTCCTCGAAGACATGGTGAGGCGCCAAGATATCGAGCGGCCGAGCAAACGTCGGGCGCCCAGCATCAAGCTGACGAAGGCGATGATGCGCACCTTCCCCCGGATCTGGATCTTCGAAATCGATTGGGACGCGCTCGCGGCGAGGCTTGATGGGGATACCGTTCGCGCTTTGTGGGAACAAGTCCGGAACGCTTTGCCTTTGAGAGGTTTGGTTGAAAAGGCTGGTCGAAAACATGGCCCCGCGGACCCGCCCCGCTAAAGAGGTCCCCGGACGTAGGATTTCCATGTTGAACTGAATCGCCGAAGTACGACTCTCTCGGATTGGTCGGCAGTGCAGGTTACGAGGCTATCGTCGACAGACCGAACTAACTTTGATCCATCCATTCATTAATTAATCATTCAATTCAATTGAGTAGACCAATCCATGCATCCATGCATTCATTAATTAGTTAATTAGTTAATAACTAGTCATCCATTCATTAATTTAATTGAACTACGTACTTAGTGATAGATGAATAATGATAGATGATCGATAGATGGTGTTTGGTTCGATTGCGAGTGGCGACCCCGGTCTGCCGGAGGATTGCGATATCGACGTTACTTGGCCAGAAGTGTCCCCACCCAGGCGCCTGGGGGGCTGGAAGAAACACAGAGAGACACGAGCAAATGACCTTTTCGGCAATCGTGGGACACCTAAAGTGCACCTCACGAACAGTTTTCGCAAACCAAAAGTGACCTAGTTGAACGGAGCCGTGATGCGGATTCAAGTTCGAATGGACCGACGTGCTGATGGTATCGCGGAGCAAAGGAACGCTTCCGTCGATGCCCGGACAAACGACCTATCGGGGAGACCTCGGCGGGCGAATCCGTCCGGTCGCGGAAGGTGCCCCTGCGCGATACGGGTTTGCCTTTCGGTATCAGTACGGCTCCCGATATCGGTACCGAAGGCGCCAGTGATACGGGCTCCGGTACCCGTACCGGTACCCATACCAGTACCAGTACCGACATCCATACCGATATTGAAGGCAAGCATCGATCCGGATATCGGTATCGATGCGAAGCCATCTCGTTTTTATTGGCGGAATAACTCTCCGGCGCAAGATCGCTTTCGACGCGAGGCACTCCGCACCGGACCTTGGCCGCGCCTGGTTTCGGCCGAGCGTCTTGACTTTGTTGTTTGAAACAAATGCGGACGAATAACTTCGTCGCGATTGCAGCCTGACATCACGTTGTCCCGGGTCGGTGACAAGAGGACCGCCAGCCGTCACTGAGCCGGTCGAGGCATCTCCGTACGAACAGCCGCTCATGGGATCGGACGGTGATCTCAGAAGACATCGAAGAGTCGGAACGTCGAGGGCCCATCCCTGAGATTCTCGAGGTGATGTTTCGCGATGATTGGCGTCGTGGCTTCCATCGCGCGGTCGAATTCGTCTTCCCCCTCGAAAATCGAGAGCGAGAGCTGGGCCCCCGTACCCCGCTCCACCATGACATATGCCGCCACGCAGCCCGGCTGCTCGAGCAGGGCCCGTGCGTGGTCTTGTGCCGCCGCCTGCAAGGCATGCTCCTTGCCTCGCCGCGCTCGGCTTGATGCCATCCCGCAGAACATCCATGCACCTCTTGGGCCAAGGGCGTCATGCTGCCTTGAAGGTGTTGGGCGCTGGGCAGGGACACCGTCGACCGGATTCGAACCAAGCGGCGTGGCCTTCGTCGACGGGGGGGAATCGGAGAATGAACTCACATTTGCCTGGAGGAGTCGTTCGACTCCAATCGTTCGAATCCGGAGGGATGCGCGGTTTCTCCATGTTGGCGTGTCAATGTCTGACAGAACAGCGGACCAATTGAGGTACCGAGAGCAGAAGGTCGTCCCGTCCCAGCATGAGGAGGACAAGACGGTCCTTCTCCCTTTCCCGTTTCCCTGAGCGTTCAAGTCCGGACGGACCCATATTCATGAAGGAACCGAGTACAAATTTCCGAGAGATGGTCTCGGCTCCTGTCCCGCATGCCGGGCCTCGACGGCCCGGCCCTTTCCCTCTCCAGGAACACGAGACGCCATAAGCCCCCTTTTGTTTGGATCATGTCGTTACAGCCCTCGTCCCACCAAACCGGGCCGAAAGGCCGGGCCCCTTCTCGCCTTCAGAGGTGAGTCCCAGGTTCTGGCTTGTGCCGTTTGGTTCGGATCAGCGCCCCGACGGCGGCACCAATCCCTCCCAGGATCGCAGCTATGAATCCGAAGAAGAGCGCGGCCACGAAACCGGCGACCGGCGACCACAACCAGCCATCAAGCCCGGCATCCGGATTTTGCGCATACTGAGCAACGAAGGAGAAGGGAAGGCCGATTACAAATCCGCCGTACCCGATAATGAATCCGCCGGCGAAAGCTTCCGTGGGATCCCGCAGCGCGTATCCGAAGACCATCGAGGACAGTATAAAAGCCAAGAAGGACGAATAGAATGGCAGGATCTTGACACCTTCGAGCACCACAACGATTGCAAAGAGCAACGTCCCTGCAACGAGGACTTCAACGGGGATTGAGAGGCGTCGGAAGCGTCTCCACGCATTTACGAACATCAGCGCAAGAAGGACATGTATTCGAAGCCTATTTGAGGGCGGGGTAATCTGATGCAGACGCCCCCTCTGTTCGGGTTACGTTGTCGTAGCCCTCGTTCCCCGTCAATGCCGTGCTCGTGAGGGCGCGGCCTCTTGCCCAATTCCCTGCTCGCTCTACCGTGTCCTCATTGTGACGACTCTCGTTTTCGCTCGAGTCGCGCCGATCGCAAGACCTCCTCGAAGAAGTCGGCTTCACGCGATTCCAACGTGAAGAATGCGTCGTGGTCGAAACCGAGAAATACTGTAATGGTGGAGAGCAGTTTCAAACGAAGCGACTCGAGACTCCCTGCGTCCTTGAACGCTTCTTTGAGGCGATCAATTCGCAGCGCCTCGCGCGAGAAGAATGTTGCGGCGCCGACATGGGCGTCAACGCTCGCCGACACCAACCCAGCGAAGGTTGTCCTGTCCAACTTGGATACTTCAAGGAGATTGAGCAGGGTGGGTCTGTAGTCCACCAACTGGCCATTATGCTGGCCCATTACGTACCTACTTTCAAAACCCACTTGGGAGACCCCGGGCAGACGGGGCACCGGATTGCCCTCGAGGAACATGATGCTCGCGGCGAAGTGGTTTCGCATGCTTTCGAGCGTCAGACCCATGGCGGCGAGTTGTGGATTGCCGCCCTGAGCTCCCGTCGCGGGGAGGAACTCTCCCCTTGCAGAGTGAATGATGGAGGGACCAACTGAATAGCTGTACAAGATGAAGGGTTCAAACTTCACGTTTGACACACCTAAATCGTGTCGCAAACGTTAAGGCCATGGTTACTGCGACCGACGGACGTAGTGACGGCCGAACGCAAAGAGCGCCTGATCCAGTCTCCGAAATGTCGAGGGCCGCGTCTTTTGAGGCAGGTGAGTAAGTGCGTCATGGAAGAAACTTGAGTACTCTCGGTAAATGCTGTCCTCGTAGATCTCGTCGGAATCCTCGGTCCTCCCGGAAATGATTTGAAAGGCTCTAAGGACGTTCTTGTCCCAGATGGGGCACTGGGAGGGTGTGGTGATGTGGCAGATGAATCGCATCCACACGTCGCCTGCGGTGCAACTTTTGGCAAGTACCTTTACCTCGTCATATGAGCTCCGACGAAGCTTGTTGAACTCACTGAGACGCTGCTTGACTCTGGTAGGCACCAGGCTCTTTCGAGCCGATAGACGTCCACCGTTTTTCCATTCGAACAGAAAATCGAGATCTCTGGATTCCAGGCGGCCGCCAGGCCACCTCAGGTGCTTGAGAAACGTGGAATCTGGTCGCCTTTCATCCTCATCCTCGTGGTAATACACGCAGGACCAGAAGTCGACAAATTCAGGCCAGTCCGCCATGATCTTGCGAAACGCTGGGAGTTTCACGCCCGTCCGCCCAGGGAATGTGTTTGCACCATGTAAATCGCTTCGCCCCGAAGATTGGAGGGACCGCCTTCGAAGCCCTCGTTCCCCACCGAGCCCGCCCTCAAAGGTGGGCACTTTCCCCTTTGTCGGTCCGCAATGCTTATTCCGCGTCGCATCGTTCATGTCAAAATGCCCGAGAACTCGAAGGGCCTACTTCTTCTGCGAATCTACGCACATCATAAGGAGATTGACTTCGACTGGGTGCGGAAACACCTACGACTAGGTTTCAAAGAGCCAGAGATTTCCAACGCGACTGACGAGCCTGATCATGACATGCTTGTCATTGTATTCAGCGAGCAACTCACACTGCTTGAAGGTGAATCGAGCAAGAAGGGAGGGCTCATTCCATTCGGCAACGCGACAAGCTGGCTCCGGAAGCAGCCCGAAGCGACCTTCGAGGAAATCGAAGGTGTTGGCCTTCGCGCTGATATTGCAATCAGCGGCGGCTATTGGGGCCCGGTTCCTGACGATTTTCTCCGCGAGGTCGTGCGCTGCAGACTGCATCTCTACATCCTATAGTCCGGTCGCCTGAGCTTTTTCGGTTTCGCGGCGGAGGACGCCCCCTTCTGTTCGATTATGTCGTTGTAGCCCTCGTTCCCCGCCAATGCCCGCTCGCAAGGGCGGGCACCTTACTTCTTTCCGTGGTTCGCAATTATGGGCTTGCCTTCCAATTATCACGGACCAACTTGTCACCAATGACGATGCAGTAGAGCCCCGACCACGTCTCCTGCCAACGCCAACCCTTCCTGGTGCCAGGTGCGGCAGCTTCCAAATACCCCTTGGCTTCCGTCGCGGAGAGCTCGTTCCCACAGTGAGGACATCGCGGCGCGGCACCGGTCTTGAATTGGCCACCGCAATCGCAAGTTCTGAGGAAGGGTTCCAGCACCGGTTCAATCGCCTGACCGTAACCGACCTCGACACCCTTCGGCACCAACTTGGAGTAGTAGTCGAGTATCGCAGTACGACCGCACTTGTCGCAATATGCGTAGGCAGATTCGTTGAAGCCGTTGTGGATGAGGTAGTACTCGAACTGTTTTCCGCACTTGTCGCAGGTTCCGAGGTCTTTGTGCCGCATCGTTCCGCCTTACCATTTTCTTCCCATGTCCGTTTCTCGCGGGGAGCTTTTCCAAAACCTAGTTGCTAGGGGGGAATGGGGCCGCTCCCCGCTTTCGAGCGTTCGGTCCATGCCGCCTGTGTTTATGCCCCTTCTGTTCGACTTGTGTCCTCGTAGCCCTCGTTGCCCACCAATGCCGGGCCTTCGAGGCCCGGCCCTTTCCCGCTCCGCCGGATCTCATGCTTTGGGCGCCGGTCGAGGCGCGAAGACCATCACAAAATACGGGCCAATAGCCATGCCGTTGATCGCTCCATGTCCCGCGACGGTTTGCATTGCAACGAGTTGGTATCCCTTGTCCCACTGCCTGTCGAGTTGTGCTTGAACGTCTTTCGCGAGTCCGTCTGCCGACTTTGCGGCGGTAGGGGCGAGGACCACCGTGCCATAGGGACTAGCCATTCCATGTTCCTCCAAGCCCCAGGATCGGGGTGAAGGGGCTTGAAGACACGGAGCATCGCCGCGCGGCTGACGAGCGGCCGATTCCGAGCATCGTCTTCACGGCCGCCTGCCCCAACGGCAGGGAACCTTCAATTTTTCGCTTCCAGTTGGAAACTGATAGCGCAGATGTTAAGTGTCGATGCTCGGCTGCGCCGTCATCGGGTTTTGGGCGAGCAGCCTCCCGGTAAAAGAACATGAACGCCGCGGAAGAGATCTTTAACAGGAACCGCCGATTTGTGAAAGCTCGTGTACGCCGATACTGTCCCGGCTGGGACGGAAAGCAGCACCCGGTGGACAACCCGGATGGTAAAGAACCCGGAGAGCTCCGCAACAATTGCATAGACCGGCGCGCACGACTCTCGCACTAAGCCATCCATCCATTCCGGGCCTCGCGGCCCGGTCCTTTCCCTCTTCACGTTTCGTGGAACGGCTTCATTCGGTCCAGGACCATCGCACGGAGCCGAGTGGCCAGTTCGTAAAGCTCGTCGCGCGTCCTCTGGTGTTCTGCAATGCGGGGATCCGCCCGAAGCACAGGCTTGACCCGCTTGATGAAGTCCTCGGCGTCTTCTGGTTTGTAGTCGGGAAGCACGCCCTTTAGCGAGGCCTCGAGTCGCGTGAGGCCGCTCTCACGCAGGCTGCTGACGGAATCATCGAAAATGAACGAGCGGTCCGATTCTAATGCGAGGGCGATCTCCTGTTTCCCCTGATCGGACATGTCGTCGAAGTCGGCGTTCCCCCCGATCACCTGTTGAATGCAACCAGTTGCAGCGTCAAAGTACCGCTGGGAACCCCGGGAGTAATCGACCAGACGATAGGATAGCGCGATGAACAGGTTGCTGACTATTTCATCGACGACAGGTCCGAACCGACTCTTGGCGATCCTCGGCCACTCAACGAGTGTCGGCCAATCATTCCCCTTGAGATCATCCGCCACGCGAGAGAGCTCTTCATAGAGGGGGCCGTAGATCTCCTCGAAATATCGGACCTCGATGTCACGGTTGAACTGGCGGTTCTGGCTCAGGCCCGAGTAGTACGACTGGACCCAGAGCGCGATGTCGGTGCCTGCGATCGCGGTCGCCGAAGCGAGACCGAGAGTGTAGACGAGGACCCAATCGGGGAACTTCCTGGAGATCGCGAAGGCGATGACGGTCACCTGGACCGCCAGGCACCATACGAAGAGTAGTAGGTTCGGCGGCTTCCTTGACCAAACTCGAAACCTCCGCCTCGCCGGCTTCCACTCCACGGTCTTACTCAACGGTCGAGCCGCGTCAAGACCCTTTCGTGTCCGCCCCCGTCTTACCGAGGATTCCACTCGAGCGCCCGAATCCAGCCGCAGAGCTCGTTCCTTCGCCGGACGGTTACTTGTAGCCTACCAGTAGGGAGACGCCTTGCGGCTTTAGACGGGCGAGGAGATGGAGAAAGCGTCCCTCGTTCACGGTTCGGTACCGTTCGCCGTTTTCCCGGAGGACGAGACGAATCTCCTCGCGCGGGTGCAGTGTTACCAACGAGACTTCCGTCCAGTCGGCTTCTCTTTCGCCCTTCAGGAAGCCCATAACGGTCGCATCGATGTGATCGCGGGAGACGTCTTCCGGGCGAGGCATTCGGCGGGCCATGAATCGCCATCGGCCTCAGCCGGGATAGTCGGAGCCGCGAGAGGGATGGGTGAAAGTAACCCGCGGGAGCGACACAACATTTGAACTGTGCGTGACCCATGCATCTCGCCGATGAACTGGAGGAAGAGGCACTTAGTTCCAGTCTTTGTCGTCCTCGCCGCCGTCCTCGTGGCCGCAGGCTTGCTTTATTCGTACCTGCCGAAGGGGAGCTCGTCCAACAGCCCGTCGGGCAATCCTCCGGGGAGCAATCTGCAATGCAAGGGTACCGCCGCCTGCTTCGCGGACACCGTGACGTACATCGTGGACGGGGACACGCTCGACGTCGGCTCCACACGGATCCGATTGGCGCTCGTGAACTCGCCTGAGGTGGGCCAGCCCGGCTATACGGAGGCCAAGCAGTTCACCGCCCTGACCTGTCCGGTCGGGTCGTCCGCGCTCGTGGACGAGGACGACGGCCAGACGGGAGGGAGCTACGGGCGCATGGTCGCCGTCGTCTATTGCGGCGGCGTCAACCTGAACGGTGCGTTGCTGGGTTCAGGTAATGCGGTGCTCGTCACTTACTACAGTTCGGTCAGCGAGTTTGCCGACGAGCCGTGGACCGGCTGCCCGTAGGGGCGAAGCCGATGCCGCCCTACTCGGCGCAGGTCCGGGCACGCACCGTGCGACTCTACGAGGACGGACTCTCGTGCCGTGCCGTGGCGGACCGGGTGAAAGTTGAGGGGCTGACGTCCCCGCACTACGTGACGATCCTCCGATGGGCCCGGGAGGCGGGGAAAGGCCGGAGGCTGCACGGTCACCGATTACCCCTCTCTGGCGAGACCGTCCAACGTTCATACGACAGGGGTACCCCTGTTGGCGAAATCGCGCAACGATTCCACGTCGGGATCTCCACGGTTTACAAGCGCTTGCATGAAGTAGGGGCGAAGATGCGACCGAGCCGAGTCAAATACGGTCACATCCTCACCGAGCGGCGCCTTCGGCACTTGTACCTCAAGAAGAACGTTCGTGCCGAAGATATCGCGGCGACGTTCGGATGCGACGTCGGGACGGTGTACAATTGGCTGAGACGGAACAGCGTTCCATTGAAGAGACCGCGACGATCTACATAGCGGAACCATGCAGGTAGACTACGGGTAGTGGACCTCACATGGATTCCACGCTGGGGGCGCACCCGGTCCAATTACCGGTCCAATTTCCAGTGGCGTCTCAAGCCCGCCTCGAATCTTCCGGCGGGCGTGATTTTCTCGAGGAAGAGATACCGCCTCTCCTTCCCGACCGGATACCGGAGGCGGGGCGACGGGCTCTCGACGATGCCCACAATCGTTTCGGCGACGATCCGGGGATCGGCCCCGTCGTCGATGTGTTCCTGCAACCGACCGACGGCTCGTTCCTCGGCGCCCGCGTATGCGTCCAGAGGGTTCGCCGCCCGCTTCCGCGCATTCCCGAGGTTCGTCTTGAAGAAGCCGGGCTCCACGACAGACACGTGGATGTTGAACCTCGCAACCTCGAGGCGCAGGGCCCGGGAATAGGCGAGCAGGGCGGCCTTCGCCGCGGCGTAGAAGCCCTCGAACGGGACGGGGATCGCACCCGCGATCGAGCCGACGTTCACGATGCATCCGCGTTGGCGTTGTCGCATCGACGGCAGGACCGCTCGCGTCATCCGCACGGCGCCGAAGAAATTCGTCTCGAAGTGGGCCTTCGCTTCCTCCGTCGACGTCTCCTCGATCGACCCAGTGAGGACTTGGCCTGCATTGTTCACCAACACGTCGACGGCTCCGGCCCTCTCCTGGATCGTCTTGACACACCGATAGACCGACACATCGGAATCGACGTCCAGTTCGAGCATCTCGAATCCGTCCCCTCGATCGGCTCGCGGGGTCCGACTCGTGCCGAAGACGCGGAATCCGCGGGCCGCGAGGAGCGGAGCCGTCGCCTTCCCGAACCCCGACGAGGCACCGGTGACCACGGCGACTCGCTTGTCCGGCTCCATCGGTTCCCGCACATGGAGCTCTCCCCTTAAGGTTGCCTCTCGGAGCCTGGAGGGCGAAGGCCGCGGTAGCGCACGGGAGGCGGACCGGGTCGTTCTCTCGATTTGAGAAACGAGGTCAAATCCCGCTCGAAGGTCACCGCCTCACCACCTTCGGAACGAACCCGGGGACCGGTGCGGGGTGACATTCGCGCCGTACCCGACGCCCAACGAACAACTATCCCACGGTGATGACGACCTTTCCCCGGGCGTGGATGGTTCCGAGGTACCGCATCGCCTCGGGGACCTCGCGCGTGGGTAGGTCCGGTCAATCACGGGGGTGATTTTCCCGGTCTCCAGGTATTCCTTCGGGGTGTTCAGGTCCGGGACGGTAGGAGTTTGCACGACGACGGCAGTTCGAACCCCATCCAGGGAATTGCATAGGAACGTCTCTTGACAGGTGCTCCGCCAACTATCCATTCATTTTCCTTCGCGACCCAACTGCGCCAATTTCCTAATTCCAGTCCGCTCCAGATTCCGACAATAAGGTTAAACAACCCCAGCCTATGAGATATCCATGACAGACGAACTCGACGCCCGAATCCGCGTGGCGAGGAAGGCAAGGTCGGCTCCAGCAGAGCCAATCGACAAGAAGCCCGCGCCAACGCCCGAACCACGCTTCCGCGTCGACGCGCGACCAGCTCCATCAGAACCTAACAAACCCCCGGCGCCGACTCCGGAGCCGACAGCACTTCCACTGCCAGGCGAGTCGAGGAAGAAGCCGAAGACCTAATGCCCGTTTGCTAGTCGACAATTCACTGGAGGGATTCGTCTGGCATTGCCGTCACTCTTGGATACCCTGATCGTGGTCGCACTCATAATTCCAGGGTTTGCCGCCTTCTCAATCGCAAGATGGTTGGCTGTCTTTGAAAGAAAGCTCCCCGAGTTCGAGACCATCGTGTGGAGCCTCCTGCTCAGTTTGGGAATCTATGGAATGTTTACATTGGCCACAGGCATAACTGACTTCGATTCTCTTCGTGACAGGATTCTTCAGCCTTTCGTTCTCCTGGCTTTGATAGGTTTTACGATTCTCACTGGAGCCCTCGTAGGTCTCGCATGGCACCTAGGTGTCAACAAGGGAGTGCGGCCAGAGTACGGAAACCCATGGGACATTTTCTTCGACCGGATGCGGAACGCTGGAAGAGACTTGGTGGTCTTCACCAGTGACGGCTTGGAATTCAAGGGATGGGTCGGCCTGTCTGGGAAAGAAGACAATCGCCTGGAACTGATTCTCGAGCATCCGGTGCTTGTTATCCGAGGCGAAGACCGGATGGTACACTCGGAAACCGAGTATGGGGATCGCATTCTGTTCACGGAAGGCGACGTCAAGAGAATCGCCATGCTCCCGCCAAGACCGTAGCTGTTTCTCGAGCGGTGACGGTGGGGTCTCT
>Ga0209376_1001996_pt1 | contig 19758 bp, 18 predicted proteins | sample GraSoiAngelo_134_FD_185891 | JGI IMG/M metagenome (GOLD analysis project Ga0209376, IMG submission 185891) | Grasslands soil microbial communities from the Angelo Coastal Reserve, California, USA - 14_0929_05_30cm (SPAdes) (version 2) | ecosystem: Environmental > Terrestrial > Soil > Grasslands ... | reverse complement strand
TCCCGAGCCTCTCTTGGTCCAAAAGCCTGAAGATGAGGTCATGACTGCGCGCCTTGAGCCGAGGCGCCAAGAGACCGAAGTGTCGTACGTTATGTCGGTATCGGTCCGGTATATGGTGCACTAGGGTACTCACGAATTCCGTCATCGTGTACCGCGTTTCGACGACCTGCTTGGTTTTCGTGTCCCGAGTCGAAAACGTTACCTCATCGGCATCGATCTTCCGGAACCTATGCTGAGCAATCGGTGGACGGCGTGCGTAGCGGCCCGCATAGCCCAGGAAATGCTTCTTTGTGCGAAATCGCTTGATGTCGATGTTCCACCACCGTTCATATTGGGACCTCAATAGTTGCTTCATTTCCACTGCGGAAGCTTCCGAAGTGAGGATGCCGGCCTTCAGAGCAGCTCTTAAGTAGTGGATTACGGCATACCGCCACATCGGCATAATCGCCCTTGGATTGAGTCGAGCATGGTGTTGCCATTCGGTGCCGTCTTCCCTTAAGCCTCCTTCCGATACGAGTACGTGCAGGTGGCAGTTGAAGTTGAGATGCCGGCCAAACGTGTGCGGAATGACTACAATCATCAGGCGGACGCCATATCTAGCACGCGCCCATTCCTGAATGACTTGGGCACCAAGCACCGGAAGATCGTGTAGCAAGTGCCGATTTCGTCGAAATATGGGCCATAGCACGTCAGGCATGGTCAGGGTGACATGAGCATAGGGAACGTCGGGCAGTTCCCGCCATTGCTCTCGTTGCCACAACAGCGTTGCCCGACGGCCGCAACTGGGACAAGCTCGCGACTTGCATGTATGAAAGACAGTCCGCTCTTCTTCTCTCGATCCGAAGACCTCGGCACCCAACGCTTCGGTCCTGCAGTCGAGTACTTTTTGGAATGCCTGACGAACATCGGCGCGCATGTCATCCCGATCCCAATCTTTACGACTGAGGACGAGAATCTCTTTCAATGGGGACACACCACTGGAGCTCATTCGGCACTTCCTTCCAGGAGGCTTTGATAGAGTTCTCTCGTTACAACGAGCATGTGACCGGGCACGTCAGCCACGATGACGTGCTTCTCTTCTAAGACGCCTCCGGTAAATCGGTTTAGCAACTGAGCCAATGTTTTGATCGTCGGGAGGTCCGGTTCTTCACTTTTGACATGTTGCCGAATGAGGCGGGAGACGACTTTCTGGACGCTCTTACCACTGGTGTAGAACAAGAGTGCTTCCTGTTGTCGTTGAGCTGAAAATCCTCTCCACTTCCACGCTCGGTGAATCCGAACGATCCCCCGTTGTAGCGCCAGTCGAACTTCGGGCGCCGCCGACTCCAGGATCTGTTTAACCTTTGTGACGTTCCCAGTCGACACACCGGAAATCCGCGCAATCTCCTTCCTCACATCCGTTCGTTCCTGTTTCGTCAAATTTGACGAAAGGGGGGTTCCTTCGCGGGCCTTCCGTCTTCGTGCGCTCTCCTGCAGCTCCAGCTCCAGCCGCAAGGCAAGTAACACCCGACAATAAGGGCTCAGACTGTTGGTCTCGCGGTGGCGATCTAGAATCACGCGAAGCGCTTCCTCTTCGGTCAAGTCGTACTCAATACAAGAAATGGTGGAGCGATTCTCTCGAATGGCAATCGTCCATCGGGCGTGACCGTCCAGAATCGTTCCACCCGTTGTGACAACGAGCGGTTCGTACCAGGAAGCGTCACGTTTGCAGATCGCGTTAAGTTTTAGTTCGGAAGGTTCACCACAAATGTCGACGTACGCAGCATGAGGTCGGAGTTCACGTGGATGCCGTGAAGTCAGACGACCCCGGCAAGTGTCGTCCAGTAGTCGTCCAGTTTCATTTCGTAATGTTTCGTCAGATTGCACGAGGTCTCAGCGACGAAAACCCGGGCAAGTTCGCTATTGACGAAGGTTTTCGTAATATTTCGCGCAAAGTAGCAGCAGACTCAAAGTCTGCCGCAGCCTCTGCACTCAAGGTGAAATTGACGAGGGCAGGAGCGCAGCGCTCCAGACAATGATGGGCCTCCCAAGTCTTGCCGAATTTCAACCGGCGAAGCTTCGGACCCGAAAGAATGAGAATGGTTCCATTTGGTTTGGAAGCTTCTGAGAACCTTCTACCACACGTCCTACCACAGAAACGCCCAAACAGTAGGAAACACGAATGAACAAGAACGAGCCAAATGATTGAAGCGAAAGAGCGAGCAAATATGCGGTTGTCCTCATAACCCAAAGGTCGGAGGTTCACCTCCTTCCTCCGCAATTAAGGGCGGCTGAATAAGCCGCCGAGTTACAAGCCATCTTCTTCATCACTCGTTCAATCCGGGGCAAAACTCGTCCCGAACGCTTTTTCGATCACACCTCTGTCGCCGTCTTCAAATCATCCATGTCACGTTCGTCGTAATGCTCGTCGGTCGTCGTCATTCACTTATGTCCGAGTTGAACTGTCGCCAACTCGAGACCGCCGTCCTTGTGTAGGTAGTTTCCCTCCAAGAATGCCAACGCATCCCGCTGGCATTCATTAATGATGCAGGGCCATTAAGAATGAAGAAGTTGATCGACAACGGGAGGCTTTTTACCCAATTTCTACCCAGTTAACAGCCGACTTTGGCGAATCTACGAATGAGTAATAGCTGCAACTGACTGAAAAGAAAAGAGCGGGAGACGGGGATCGAACCCGCGACGTCCAGCTTGGGAAGCTGGCATTCTACCGCTGAATTACTCCCGCCTGCTGTTCACTGGATCTAAGAACGACTACAAAACCTGCTTTACGAACTGTCCGGGCGATCACACCCAGACGAAAAGCAATATACCACAACCCGGAAGCTTGTTTCGGCTTTTGGGATAGATGGCGGATAAAGGGTCATCTTAAACTTCGTTTCGAAAATTTTTGATCTTATGCTGCGACGTTTGCTTTCAACCAAAGTTATATCCGGCACATAACCTATACTACTGCTACCAATGCCGGCAGCCGTGCGTACATCATGTCGAATAAGAACAAACGGGGTTCTCCATTAGTCCGATCCGTCCTCGCCTTGGATAGCTACCTGAGCGACCTCGAGCGTGTTGGCACGAAGATCAATGGTACGGACATGGGTTCCGACTTCGACGGTGAATACATTCAAAAGCTCATGACTCGCTTCACGGAATGCGGAAAGGGCATTTCCGAGGAAGTGACCAACTTGTCCACGCAACTTCGCGAAGCGCAAGCACGCGCCGAAGCAGTGGCGCAAGGAAAGTCGCGCCAAGCCGAGCTTTTCAACATCCGCCAGAACGAGCGAAACGAAAAAGTGGAGCAGTTCCGCGTTTTGGGTGAAAAAGTCCGCGAACTGACCGCAGCCATCGGCCGATTTTGTCCCGCGCGCGGCGATCGCCTGACCGGCGAGGATCGCGCCAAGCTGACGTCCAACGTCCCCGGTTTTGAGGCGCGAGTGGCCGGCCTTATTGAACAGTTACAAAATCTGCGGAAGTCTGCGCGGGATTCACGAATGAAGGCTTTGGAGAAAAATGCCGAATCCCTGGCGCAAACGCTTCAAGCCGTACGCGAAAAGCTACACGAGCTTCACGATGGTTGACAACCATGACGACTTCATCGGTATTGTGAACGAAGTCTTCCCACCGCCGGCCGGCTGGGTCGTTCCATAAGCCGCAACTAAATCCGCGACGCAACCAGTTCCGCTCGACTTTTTCTTGATCGGAGGTCGAACACCTCCTCATTATGTCACGCGGGGGGGTCGATTCAGTTGCTCGACGAGCCGGCAGGTGCGGGGCGAGGGATCGCCTCGAACGTTTTCCCGATTTGTTCCTGGATTTCTTTGCGGAACTCCAGTGGTGCGGCGACTTGATGGAACGGCTCTAAGGACCCTCCGGTACCGCGGATCACGATGCTGCCGAAGCCAAGCACGCGGCCGGTAAGCGTTTCATCAATGCCGACGCTTTCGATTTTGTTCAAGAACATTTCGGCGGTCTTGCTTTGGATAAAGCCGATCTTGAGGATGACTCGCTTGTTGGTGACAGCGAACTCTGCAGAATGCCAGTTGACAGTGGCGGCGAGCACAGGTATTGCGGCGACGATCAACAAGACAGCCCACGTAAGCAATATCGCCATAGTCGACAGGACGCTGGCTAAATCGGCTGCATAGAAAATCAGGGCACCAACGCCGAGAATCGCGAGGGCGATCAGACTCGGCTTGACGAAAAGAATCCAATGTAACCGGGCGCGGTAAGTGATGGTCTCGCCCATAATCAGGTTGTTCTCGACGTATCCCACAGCATCGTATTGTCGCAGCACGATGCTTTGAACGTCCAACGAAATCATCCAGTCGCGTATCGGGGTTCGTGGTCGAGCTGCCAGCCTTCGCGGTAAAGGGCCAGTCCGACCGCCGCGGCGAAGAGGTCGAATTTGTCTGTTGCCGCAACGGTTGATCGAAGAGAACCGAGAGTGACATCACGAAGCGCCCAGCGATCTCGCGAGCAGCGACGCCGCCGGTCACGTGTGCTGGTAAATTGTCCCTTCAAACATAAGAGATCGGCGAGAGTGCAAACAACTGTAGCGGCGGGGTGCGCGCAGAGGCGCACACCCCGCTGATCAGGCTACGGCTGTTGCACCTGCGGTCCTAACGGCGCCCGTTGGACAATCTCGATGCGGGTACCCCAAGGATCGGTGATGTACGTGATAGTGCTGCCGGTAGGAGACTTGCGAACCGGCTCATCGAGCTTGATACCTTCCACCTGGATCTTCTTCACGAACGCTTCGTGATCCTTCACATCAAAACCGATGTGGTCCAGCACACGCCCTCGCGTGGGCGCCTGTTTCGCGTCGGCCTTGTTGAACCGGAGCTGTACTCCCGGAAGATCCACGACCGGACCATTATTGCGGGTGCCCGGTTTGCCGCCAAAGGTCTTCGCATACCATGCTTGTGCTTTGGGAATTTCATTTTCCGGCAGGAAAAAGTGAACATGTTCATTGCGGACCGGCATGGACTGCGTCTTGTCTTCCAGGATTTCGATACGAACTCCGTCCGGCGTCTCGACGAAGGCCTGGTCCAACCGATTGTTGTTGCCCGGGAGCACCCGCACGCCGGCGGCCTTCCACTGCGCGACTCGCTGCTGGACGTTATTGACGATGAACCCAACATGGTTTACCACAGAACCCTGAGTGCCGCCCTCTCCCTTCTCATTTCCGAGGTTCAAATTAATCAAGACCCCGGGGAACATGATCAGCGGGTTTCCGCCGGGCGTGTACAACTTGCCGCCCATGGCAAGAAAGAGTTTTTTGTTTGCTTCCACATCCTTCGAGGCGATGTGCCAGTGACCCATGGTCACCCCTACCTCGTTGAAGGGGGCTTGTTGCGCGGCCGCAGTGCCTGCCGTCAATGTCAAAACCAATAACAAAGCTACCAACACACTTGTCTTCACGGATGCCTCCTTGAGCTGGATTCCCATTAGTTTGGCGTTGCGTGAACGTTATCAGCGCTCATTCAAACTATCAAGCGGTTTGTGCCTTTTGTGTACCTTCGGCATTCGGCAAAGCTTCTGAATCACAAAGCAATTGAATAGCTGCGGCCGGTAGGGCTCATTTACAATCGCATAAACCTATTCAACAGGAGGATCGCATGACGACAGGGCAGGTCAGTCGCTTCGTAGGAACTGCAGCAGGGCTTATGGTTGTCTTCTGGGCGGCGCCCGTTAATGCCAAGCAGTGTTATGCGCCCGATGCCCGGGCGCAGGAACGCGCGTTCTCGCGCGCGGTGACAACGGAAGGCGGAAAGGTTCTTTGGCTCGGAGGACAGACCGCGTCGCTGCCACCGGTGGCGGACTTTGATGCACAGGTGCGGGATGTGTTTGCGTCGATCGAGAAGACGCTGAAGGCACAAGGCGGGACCCTGAAGGACATGGTGACGATGACCGTGTTTATCACCGATGCGCGGAACGGGGATCGGTTCGTCGCTATCCGCAAGGAAATTTTTAAAGAGTGTTTTCCGGCCAGTGCATTGATCACGGTAACCGGCTTGGCGGTTCCGGGCTTGCTCGTGGAGGTGCAAGGGATCGCGGTAGTCGGAGGAAAGTAGCAGCCCCCTTTCCCGCTGGGAGAGGGCGTCAGAGCCTGGCGAGCAGTTGGCGCCAGGAAGCGCGTTCTTGTTGGGGAGAAAAACGGGGTTGATGGGTGAGAATGTCGCGGCGGAGGTCTTCGTGCATACTGGGGCAGGCCTCCGCGAAGCGGAGCTTTTCGGTGAGGCCGACGAGATCGCGAGGTTCAAAGTAGCCCCGATAATTGATCCCGAGCATTCCGATATTACCGGGGATTCTCGAACACAAAACGGGGACGCCGCAGGCGACAGCTTCGGCAATGACGCTGGCGCCTCCTTCCATCAAAGAGGAGAGGACGAGGTATCGCGAACCCGACAACAGGTGCATGGCCTGGTCGTGCGACTGATCGCCAACCCACTCGTATCGGGGATTCTTGCGCTCCTGTTCACGGGCAGCCGCCTCCCAATCCGAATTCAGCGCGCGGCCGGCATGAACGATTCGGACGCGTGACTCATCCGGCAACAGGCCGGCAGCGTTTGCAGCCAGAAGGGGATCCTTCACATCGCGGAGATGACTCAGTACGCAAACTTCTAAACAATCTTGCCGCAATGGGCGCGGGTTCGCCGGCGCTACCGCCGATTGGTAGATCACGGAAACCTTCGGCCGAATTGTTTCGGGCAATCCTTCGGGTCCGGCTTCCTGCAGAACAACGATTCGGGTTGCGAGTTCGATCGATCCCTCGGCTTCGGGATTTCCAGCCGGTAGATCGTCGTAAAGGTCCGTGCCGGTCATAGCGACGATCAATGGAAAACGGGAGTGGGTTCGGTGGAACCGCTCGACGCTCGGGTAACTGCGGCGAGCATGCAAGGCGATCAGGAGATCGCAATCTCCAGCGGCGCCGTCCGCCCACTCCATTGCTACCACGACGTTGTGACCCAACTCACGCAGAAGATCCGCCCAGCGGTTGGCCGTCACAGCGTTTCCGAGTGTGGAGCGCGGCGCCTCGGGCGTGACGATGACGATATTCACGATTCGAGCGCGCAGGTGCGAAATCCGGCCCAAATATCGGATCGTTCCGGTGTGTAGAAATTCCTATATGCGGGTCGCATCATGCGCGAACGCGTCGTGAAGGCGCCTCCTCGCAGCGTCTTGTGCGTACGGAACCAGGGGCTGGAATACTCTTTGTAGGGATCCTCGGAAAAACCCGGATATGGAAGGAAGTCGCTCGATGTCCATTGCCACACGCTGCCAAACATCTGATTGCAGCCGCCGTGGCGTGCAGCGATTTCCCATTCGAATTCGGTGGGCAATCGCCGGCCGGCCCAGCGGCAGTAAGCATCCGCCTGGAACCAGGAGATATTAGAGACCGGCCGGTGCGGCTCTAAGGGAATCCATTCGGCGAAATGGCGGCGCAGCCATCTGCCATCTTCAGCGCGTTTCCAGTAAACAGGAGGCGGTGCCCCGGTCGCTTCCACGAAGTTTAAAAACTCTTTTTGGGCGACAAGCGAGCGGGAGATCCGAAACGCGGGAACGCTGACGCTATGAGCCCACTTTTCGTTATCGAAGATGAACCCCTCATCGGCTGTGGATCCGATCGTGTACTCACCTCCAGGAATGGACACTTCACTCGTTTCCAGCACAGGTACCGGCGGCGCATCCCTTCCTTGGAGCGCAGCGGGAAAGGGGTAGCCCAGAGTCTGACGCGTAATGAAGAAAGCCTCATCGTGCATGTCTTCATGGAATACGGACAGAAGCACGAAGTAGGCTTCCCGCGAAGGATCGAAAGAACTCCTGTCCATATAATTCATGACGCGGTCACGAACTTCCAACATGTAGTGCAGTGTCTCGGCGCGTGAGGGCAGCGGCAGATTCCAGCGAGTGTCGTGCGCGACCTTAGCCGAATCGTAAAACCCATCACCGTTGGGACGTATCGGAGGACGCCCCGCGGCGTGCCGCAGAACCCAGTATTCCTGAAAGTATGCGACGTGCCCGATCTCCCAAAGGAAGGGGTTGATCGTCCGCAGCAGAGGCACGCGAAATTGCTCATCCGAGAGATCGCGCACGAGATCAAAGGTGTGCGTGCGGGCATCGACGATTAAAGCTTGAAGATCCTCGACAGAGGCTCGCATTTCACCAGCCGACCGGCTTTCCTTTGATCTGCTCATCCAGCCAGGAATCAAGAGGCTTGAAGTAGTCCAGAATGGCAGTCGCGTCCATTTCCCTCGTCCCGGCAATCTTCTCCAGAGCCTCCGGCCAGGGACGCGAAAGGCCCATCGAAAGCATCGCATTCAGCTTCTTGCCGGCTTCCGCGCTCTCATAGATCGAGCAGCGATGAATCGGCAGCGCGCAGTTGGCAGCTTGCGAGAGAGCCCGATGAAACTGGAATTGAAGGATGAATGCAAGAAAATACCGTGTGTATGGGACATTTCCTGCGACATGATATTTCGCTCCGGGATCGAAAAATTCCTCGCCGCGCCCGGCAATGGGCGCGACCCCCTGATATTTCAAGCGAAGATCCCACCAGGATTTGTTGTAATCCTCGGGCTTGATTTCTCCAGAGAAAACTTTCCACCGCCACTGGTCGATCAACAATCCGAAAGGAAGAAACGCGATCTTCTCGAGGGCCTTATCGAGGAGCAAACCGATATCGCGCGAGGCATCCGGCGCTTTATCGATCAGTCCGATTTTCACCAGGTATTCCGGAGTGACCGAAAGAGCAATCGTGTCTCCAATTGCTTCATGGAAACCATCGTTCGCGCTGTCGCGAAAGATCACGGGCAAATCTTTGTATGCGCGCTGGTAGAAGTTGTGGCCCAGTTCATGGTGGATGGTCTTGAAGTCCTCATCCGTAGGCTGGATGCACATCTTGATGCGCACGTCTTCTACGGAATCAATATCCCAGGCGCTCGCATGGCAAACGACTTCGCGGTCACGAGGCTTCACGAACATCGAACGATCCCAGAAGGTCTGCGGCAGCGGCGCGAACCCGATAGATGTGTAGAAGCGCTCTCCTGCCTTGACCATTTCCATGGGCGTCGTTCTGCGGCGATTCAGAATGTCCGTCAGGTTGTAGCCGGGATCGGCATTAGCCGGCGCAACCAAGGGATAAATATTGGTCCAGTCCTGAGCCCAAATATTCCCGAGAAGATGCGCAGGAAGCGGGCCGCTTACAGGAACGATGTCGCCATACTTTTCGCGAAGCTTCATGCGGACATAGGCGTGGAGCTTCAGGTACAACGGCCGAACTTGACCCCACAGCCGATCGAGCTCTTTCGTGAACTCGTCCGGAGGCATGTCGTATTTCGCACGCCACATGGCGCCCGTGTCGGCAAACCCGAGTTCTTTCGCACCCTTGTTGGAAAGTTCCACGAAGCGAACGTAATCTTTACGCATCGGGGGCGAAATCGTGTGCCAGCCTTCCCAAACGTCGCGCAGCTTTTTCGGGTCGCGAGACTCGCGCATGATGTCGGTGATCTTATTGATGTCGAGACATGTCTCCGGTTTCTTCGGATCCGGGCACCACTTGCCTTTACCGTAGGCCGCATCGAGATTGGCCGCAATTTTGGTGAGTTCTTCGCCCTCCTTGGGATTGGAAGGCGTGGCCATGACGAGAGAGACCTTCAGAAGGTTGATCTCTCGCCGAAGATCAGTCGCCAAATCGAGCTTATCGAATTTCACGGATTCTTTTGAGAACCGCGCTGTGGCATCGATGACGCGCTGATTTGCGCGGGCGTTCAGAGCCGACGTGTCGTCGGTGATGTAGGTCTCGGAAACCCATGCCGCCTGGCTCCCTTCGATTCCTAACTTCAGTAAAGTCTCATTCACGTCGTCCATGAATTTCTTCGCGCCGGCGCCGGTGACCACGCCGGCGTCGCTTCCACTGGTCGGCGCGGTACAGGCGGACAGACTCAGGACCAGACATAAGGTGGTGGCAAGATGGGTTTTCATAATCCATAAGAATATATAAGCTAATGGGATTGATCTCAATATGAGGAGGTACTCTGTGAAACGTAAAGCTTCTGCAGCCTGGCAAGGGGATTTGAAAAACGGCAAGGGCACGGTTTCCACAGACAGTGGTGTGCTGTCGAATGTGTCTTATTCATTTTCAAAACGATTCGAAGAAGAAAAAGGAACTAACCCTGAGGAATTGATTGCGGCGGCTCACGCGAGCTGCTTCGCGATGGCGACGTCCGCCCAGCTCGATGGCGTGGGCATCAAGGCGCAGAACATCTCGGCCACCGCAACTGTGGCGCTGGAAAAGGTTGGAGACGGTTTTTCAGTCACCACGAGCCATCTAGACGTGACGATCAAAGCGCCCGGTGCGGATCGCGCCAAAGTTCAGACAGCGGCGGAAAATGCGAAGAACGGCTGCCCGATTTCAAAGCTCCTGAATGCGAAGATCACGATGGAGGCCCGGATCGAGGTGTAGAGGGACGGAAGAAATTTTGAAATCGGACGAATCCTGCATCTCAAATCCGAAATTTCGAAATTTCGAATTGGACTTCGCAGTTGACGTTGACCGTCCAATTTAAGATCTCGGATTTCGGATTTGAGATTTTTAGGTCGGTTTCAGGCATTTGCGGATCTCGACCAGTTGCTCGAGGAGAGCCGGCAGAAGCGAAAGTGTGAGCGCATTTGGACCATCCGATAACGCTTTTGCCGGATCCTCATGAACCTCCATAAAGAGGCCATCAATACCGGCGGCAACGCCAGCTCGCGCAAGATGCGGAATGTATTGCGGCTGCCCACCCGAGCTTTGCCCCTGAGCGCCGGGGAGCTGCAAACTGTGAGTCACGTCAAACACCACCGGGCATTCCAAACTTTGCATAATGGGAAAGCTGCGGAAATCGACCACAAGATTGTTGTATCCGAACGACACGCCACGCTCCGTCAGCAACAGTCGATCGTTGCCCGCCTCGCGCATTTTCTCGACGACGTTCTTCATCTCCCATGGCGCCAGAAACTGGCCCTTTTTCACATTCACGATCTTTCCGGTCCGGGCGGCCGCAACAACGAGGTCTGTCTGGCGCGAGAGGAATGCGGGAATTTGAAGAATGTCGAGGACCTCGCCCGCGGCCTCGCACTGAGAAGGTTCGTGCACATCGGACAGAATGGGTACTCCGATTTTCTCGCGCACATCAGCAAGAATCTTCAATCCCTCGCGAAGGCCGGGACCGCGGAACGACTTGATCGATGTGCGATTGGCCTTGTCGTATGAGGCTTTGAAAAGCAACGGAACACGGCAGGCGGACGTGATCTTCTTCAGCTCGGAGGCCATGAAGATCACATGCTCCCGGCTTTCCACAACGCAAGGACCCGCGATGAGAAAAAGATCATGGGAAAGGTCGATACCAAAGTCCGGTATGGAATATCTCATTTCATCGCCAGCTGTCCGGTCTTGGTCCGCGCTAATCGGTGCTCATAGGACGCATCAATAAAGGATGAGAACAACGGATGCGCCGCCAGCGGTTTCGACTTGAATTCGGGATGGAACTGGCAGGCGAGAAACCACGGATGGTCGGGAATCTCGACGATTTCCACAAAATTCTTATCGGGGGAAACACCGGAAATCACCAGCCCGTGATCCGTCAGGACCTGTTCGAATTGCCGATTGAATTCATATCGATGGCGATGCCGCTCCGAGATCACATCGGTTTCGTAAATACGGGCGGCAAGGGAACCTTCTTTGAGCTGCGCGGGATAAGCCCCCAGGCGCATGGTCCCGCCGATCGTGTCGATGCCGAGCAGATCCCGGAGTTTATAAATCACCGGATAGGGCGTGTTCGCATCAAACTCCGTGCTATTCGCCTGCCGCAGCCCGCAAACATTTTGGGCGAATTCGATGACCGCGCACTGCATTCCCAGGCAAATGCCGAAGTAGGGAACCTTCTGCTCGCGCGCGAACTGGATAGCACGAACCATTCCGGGAATACCCCGCTTGCCGAAGCCGCCCGGAACCAGGATTCCGTCGAACTGACGGAGCCTGGAGGTTTCGCCTTTTTCAAGGCTTTCCGCTTCGATCCAATCGATCTTCGTCCGGAGATTATGCACGAGTCCGCCATGGACCAGCGCTTCGCGCAGGCTCTTGTACGCATCCTCGAGTTCGACGTATTTGCCGACCACACCAATCGATACGTCGTCGATCGGGTGGTGCATGCGGTCGACAAGCGCTTCCCAATCCCGCATGCGGCGCTCGGTCTGAGGCAGATGGAGCAGCCGCACGATCTGCTCATCGAGACCTTCAAGCGCATATACCAGCGGGACTTCGTATACGCTGGCGACATCTTTGGCAGTGATGACGGCCCGTTCCGACACGTTGCAGAAGAGGGCAATTTTCGCTTTCATTTCTGGTGAAAGAAACCGATCGGTGCGGCACAACAGAATGTCGGCTTGTATGCCGATTTCGAGCAATTCTTTCACACTGTGTTGGGTAGGCTTCGTTTTCAACTCACCGGCGGTTGGTATGAATGGTACGAGCGTGAGGTGAATAAAGACCGAATTGTCGCGGCCGACATCCTGCCGCATCTGCCGGATGGCTTCCAGGAAAGGCAGGGACTCAATATCACCCACGGTGCCGCCAACCTCCACGATGGTCACATCGACGTTTTCGGCGACGCGATGAATGGCGGCTTTGATTTCGTTCGTCACATGCGGAATAACCTGAACGGTCTTGCCCAGATAATCACCGCGCCGCTCTTTCTGGATGATCGTCTCGTAAATGCGGCCGGTGGTCAGATTGTTTTTCCGGCCGAGTTGCGCGTGTGTATAGCGCTCGTAATGACCCAGGTCGAGGTCTGTTTCGGCGCCATCGTCGGTGACGTAGACCTCGCCGTGCTGGTAAGGGCTCATGGTCCCAGGATCCACATTCAAATAGGGATCAAACTTCAGCAGATTGACTGTGAACCCGCGGCTCTCCAGCAGGCAGCCGATGGACGCCGAAGCCAACCCTTTACCCAGCGATGAGACGACCCCGCCAGTCACGAAGATAAATTTTTTATCCATTGATTCTCCCGAAATCTTTCCAGATCCTCTGGTGTATCGATGCCCCAAGACTCGCTTTCGACCTCGACCACGCGAATGCGGTACCCGTGTTCCAGCGCCCGCAGCTGCTCCAGTCCTTCTGCCACTTCAAGTGGCGTCCTCTCGAGTTTCGTAAATCTTTTTAAAAAACCGGCCGAGTAAACGTACAAGCCGACGTGGAGAAAACAGGTCCCTTTCGAAGGAATTTTTGAACGGGAAAAATACAAAGCCATTCCGTTACAATTCGTAACCACTTTGACCCGGTTGGAATCGGCGGCTTCGGTCGTGCCGATTTTTGTCATGAGAGTAACGATTTCGGCGCTACCCGTTCGTGCTGCTGAGATTGCGCGGTCGATGTCGGCTGGATCGATCATGGGTTCGTCACCCTGAACGTTGACGACGAGTGTGTCGTCGGAAATTCCATGAACGGCTTCCGCCAACCGGTCGGTACCACTGGGATGGTCATTCCGGGTCATGATAGCAGTCCCGCCGAACCTCTCAACGGCTTCGGCGATTCTCCCGTCGTCGGTGGCAACGGCGGTCCTGGTTATCAAACGCGCCTTCTCCACCCGCCTGTAAACGTACTCTATCAATGGTCTTCCTTCGATTTCGGCTAGTGGTTTTCCGGGGAAACGAGTGGAATTGTAGCGGGCGGGGATGATTGCAACTGCGGCGTCAACCTTCATCAAACACCGCAATTCATCTTAACATGAGCTCCAGGACACCGCAGGACCTTTGGCAGAAAACTTGCACCTCGGGGGTGTGAGGCTTGGTGGAGATTTCAAAAATCGGTGACTGATCCGGGACTTTCCAGAAGAGCGCCTCCGTAATATAATGACGTTGCTTCTAAGGAGATACCCGGCAGGGCAACCCTGGGAGATGGGCTAATGACTCGCAAGAGCTGGATTTTCATAGCGGCTGCGTTCTTTGTGATCGCGCTACCTGTGTTGGTCGCCGCCCGCGCGGGACGCATCCAGAAATCGCAAGAGGCCTCTGCCGACAAGGCGTCAATCCAAACATTAAAGGTCGACGTCGATCTGGTTCTCGTCAACGCTACGGTCACGGATCCCCTAAACCGCTACGTTAGCGGCCTTGGCCAGGAACACTTTCAGATCTGGGAAGACAAACTCGAGCAGAAGATTGCCTACTTCTCTTCCGAAGATGTCGCCATCAGCATCGGCGTGATTTTCGATGTCAGCGGCAGCATGAAGGACAAGATCACAACAGCCCGCGATGCCGCGGTAACATTCTTGAAAACAGGCAATCCCGAAGACGAATTTTTCCTTGTCGAGTTCGCGAATCGACCCGAAGTCGCCTCCGACTTCACCACGGATGTCTCCAAACTCCAAAGTAAGCTGATCTTCACGCCCGCGAAGGGCATGACGGCGATGTACGATGCTGTGTACGTAGGGCTTGAAAAACTGAAGGCGGGCAGCAATCCGAAAAAAGCGCTTCTTCTGATCACCGACGGCGAGGACAATCGTAGCCGTTACACGTTCCAGAACGTCAAAGAGTTTGTCAAAGAGCAGGATGTGCAGATATACGCCATCGGCATTGTCGATCAGTGGAATTCGCAGTTGGGCGCGGGTCATACGGGCCGTGGGATGATCGAAGAATTATCGGACCTCACCGGAGGACGCTCGTTCTTCCCGGATTCAGTCTATGAGCTAGAGGACATCTGTACGAAAATTGCTGTGGAGCTCAAGAACCAGTACGTGATCGGATATCATTCCACCAATGCTGCCAAGGACGGAAAGTGGCGCAAGCTTCGCTTGAAGATCAATCCTCCGAAAGGCATTCAACACCTGAACGTCCGATCCAAATCGGGATACTATGCGCCGATGGCCGACGCGGCTGCCGCCTCGAATAAGAATTAATAGTAGTCCATACATGTACCGTAAAACCGCTTTTAGCGTAGCCATCGTTTTATTTTCGCTTGTCGTATTCGCTCAGGAACGGACTCAGCCTCAGAAAAACCAGAGCGACAAAGGCTACACGTTGAGCGTCGAAACGCTCGAAGTACAGCTGCCCATTTCCGTACTCGACCGGGAAGGCCGTCCGGTTAACGGGTTGACGAAAGAGAATTTTCAGATTTTCGAAGACAAAGTTCCGCAGACGATCAAGACGTTCAAGCACGAAGATATTCCTCTGAGCCTCGGGCTGATCATCGACAACAGCGGCAGCATGCGCAATAAGCGCGAGCGCGTGAACAGCTCTGCGCTTGCGTTTGTGCGTGAGAGCAATCCCGATGACGAAACTTTCATCGTGAACTTCGACGACTCGGCGTACCTCGAACAGGATTTCACCGGCAGTATCGGCGATCTCATCGACGCGCTCGATAACATCGATGCGCGAGGTGAAACGGCTTTGTATGACGCCATCTACCTTTCCGCGGAACACGCGAAGAACGGGAAAAAAGATAAAAAAGCCCTGCTGCTGATCACAGACGGTGAAGATAACGTCAGCAAGTACGGAATCAATAAAGTCATCGAGACCCTGAAACAGTCGAAGGTTACGCTCTACACGATCGGGCTGCTCGAAGAGAACGATCAGCGCGGCGGGTTGTTCAAGAAACCGCCTTCAAAAAAAGCGAAGGATGACCTCCAAAAATTCGCGGAGATCACCGGCGGCCAGGCGTTCTTTCCGAAGAATCTCGACGAGGTGGAGGAGCTTGTAAAGCACATCGCTCACGATCTGCGGAACGATTACACGATCAGCTACACACCCACGAATGCCAAGCTCGATGGAAGCTACCGAGAAATCGGGGTCAAAGTGAATCCGCCAAAGAGTTTGGGAAAGATCACCTGGCATACCAAACAAGGCTACTACGCTCCAAAAGCCGAGCCGGTCTCCAGCAACCAGTAAACCTGCTATACTGCTCGCTTCGAGCTGTATGGATTTCCACCACAAAGAAATTCTGAAGCGGTACGCGCGGATGGCAACCGGCCGTCCGTTTGCGCCAATCCTTCTGAATATCCTCATTACTTCCGTCTGCGATATGCGCTGCGTTCATTGTTTCTTCACGGATGAATTGGACGACAAACCTCGCAAAAAACTCCAGATGACCACGGCGCAGGTGGCGCGCATCAGCGAAACGCTTGGAGCCAATCTCGGCGTTCTGATCATTGCGGGCGGCGAACCGTTTACACGAAAGGACCTTCCCGAAATCGCGCGAGCTTTCCACGAGAACAACAAGCTGGAATCGATCTACCTGATGTCGAACGGCCAGATCCAGCAGCGGATCATTCCCGACGTCACACGCATCCTGGACGAATGTCGGAGACTGAACGTGACGGTCGCCCTTGGTATCGACGGCTTGAAGGAAGACCACGACGCGATTCGTCAGAAGCCGGGAAGCTGGAACATCGTCATCGACACCGCGCGCAAGCTTCAGGCCGTCAAGAAACAGTACCCGCGGCTCGATATACAGACCTGCACCTGCTTCATGAACAGCAACCAGGACCGGATCTTCGAGTGGTACGACTTTCTGAAGTACGAACTGAAGCCGGACAAAGTAAATATCAACTATATCCGGCCACCGTCGGCGCGCCCGAAGGAGTTGATCATCGATAAAACCCGATATGACCAACTCTGCCATCGGATCGGCGAAGATTCACGTCATGCGCTCATCAAGAATAACTACACAGGTGATGCGGGATTCTTCAAAGCGGCGATTGACATCTACATGCATGAGTTGATCGCGAAGACCGCGCTGGAAGGCCGGCCGCAGCTTCAGTGCTGGGCCGGAAGCGCTGGCGCGGTCATTTACGACGAGGGCACGGTGTCGAGCTGCGAGATCCTGGACTCGGTTGCGAATTTGCGTGACTACAACTGGGATTTCTCGAAGCTTTGGTATTCGCCCGCAATGGACGCCCGGCGCGACCGGGTGGCCAACGGCTGCTTCTGCACGCATGAAAGCAACTGCTACTACCCTTCTCTCGCTTTCAATCCGACCCACCTCGTTCAGATCAAAAAAATCGAAAACGAGATGAAAGACAGTGCTCGAGCCGCTCATCAAATGGTTTGAGGAAAATCAGAGGCCTTTGCCGTGGCGAACGTCTTACGACCCGTATCAGGTTTGGGTCTCGGAAGTCATGCTTCAGCAGACTCAAGTCGAGACGGCCCTTCCTTATTTCGAACGGTTCGTCCGTGAATTCCCTTCCGTTGATGCTCTCGCGAATGCCGATGAGGAGCGAGTGCTCAAGCTGTGGGCTGGCCTCGGTTACTACCGCCGCGCAAAAAATCTGATCGCGGCGGCGCGGGAGATTGTTGCGAAACACGGGGGAAAGATGCCGGCCGATTACGAAACGCTGCTCCAGCTTCCCGGGATTGGACAATACATGGCCGGCGCGATCCTCAGCATCGCGTTCAACAAACCTTATCCGGTCGTCGATGGAAACGTCAGGCGCGTGCTCTCGCGCCTCTACGGATGGACCGAAGACGATCCTAAAGCACTGTGGGACGCGGCTCGGAGTGCTGTCCGCGAAGGCGAACCTCGCCTTGTCAATCAAGCCTTAATGGAGTTAGGTGCGAAGATCTGTTCATTCCGATCGCCACGTTGTCTATTGTGCCCGATCCAGACTTCTTGTGCTGCGTTCAAAACAGGAATGCAGGACAAGATTCCTCCAGTAAAAAAGCGGCCGGCCGTAGTGCACATGCATTTATTCGCCGTCATTCACCGAAGGGGTAGCCGCTATCTGATGAAACCAGTCGACGGCATGTGGGAATTTCCGATGTTTCCTGAACTGCCCCCCGGATCGTTCAACAAAATCGGCCAATGCCGTCACACGATCACGCACCATCGTTTGGACGTGAGCGTCTTCGAGGGACAGCTTTCGGCGGAACAACAGTTTGCCTGGAAACAAGTCGACGCGGTTCCCATCTCATCGCTTACACAAAAGATCTGGAAAGCCAGTCGGACTTCTTAATCTGCAATTGTAGCGGCGGTCTATGACCGCCGACTATGCAGCAGTTCGCGACATCGCCGGCGGTCATAGAAAGTGTGAATGAATTGAATGAATGTTGAATGTGGAGTACACCCCTCCGCTGCGAGGAGGGGAATACTCTGCGAGAGTTCAATTCATTCACACCGTCATAGACCGCCGCTCACAGGCTTGCCATGAATTCGTGGATGCGCTTGAGACCTTTATCGAGCTGCTCCATGGAAGTGGCATATGAAATCCGGATGTGCTCGGCGGTTCCGAACGCTTCACCGGGTGTGACGGCTACGTGAGCTTTTTCGAGAAGCCTGGCCGAGAAATCGACACTGTCGCGGATGCCGCCGCGACCAAATGCTGCGGATATGTTCGGATACGCATAAAATGCGCCGCCGGGCTCCGCGCATTTGACTCCCGGAATAGCGCGCAATCGTTCCAGCACAAATTTCCGCCGGCGGGCATATTCCGCAAGCATGATGCCGACCGATTCCTGTGGACCGCTGAGGGCCTCGACCGCTGCCTTCTGTGAAACCGAAGTCGGATTCGAGGTGGAATGGCTTTGCAGCTTAACGATCGCGTTAATGATCTCCGGCAGGGCGAGTACATAACCGATGCGCCAGCCCGTCATGGAGTAAGTTTTCGAAACCGATCCGGCAATGACGATGTGGCTTTTGAGATCCGTGTAGGACGCAACGGAAAACGGTTTTCGTCCATCATAAAGAAAATGCGAGTAGCATTCGTCGGAGAGGAGATAGACGTTACGTTCCCTGCACAGCCTCGCGATCCTTCCGAACTCCGCATCATCCACAATTGCGCCGCTCGGGTTATTGGGTGAGTTGACGACGACGAGCCGAGTCTTTGGCGTCAGCGCGCGTTGGAGGATTTCGGCGGTCAGACGGAACCCCTCGGACTCTTTTGTAGGGACGAAAACGGGATTGGAATTTACGAAGCGCGCGATATCCGCAAACGTAACCCAATACGGCGTGGGAATGACGACATCATCTCCTTCATCCACCACGGCGGCAAATATACTGAAGATCGCATGCTTGCCGCCAATGTTGACGACGCATTCGGAAACATTGTACTTCGATCCAAACTCCCGGGCATGTTTATCGACGATCGCCTTTTTCAGCTCTTCGATTCCGCCGATGGCTGTGTATTTCGTAAAATCGGCGTGGATGGCGCGAATGCCGGCCTGCTTTATGTTTTCGGGGGTCGGGAAATCGGGCTCGCCGGGGCCGAAGTCCACGACATCGATACCCTGATCGCGCAGTTTGATCGCAGCTTCCATAACGGCCATAGTCTTCGAAACGGAAATGCGCGAAATTCTAGTTGCGAGGTTCATGATTTATGTCTCTTTCTTGAATCTTTGTTTTAGACGCTTTTCGACGGTCTCGGGCACAAGACCTGCTACGGATCCGCCCAACTCGGCGATCTCTTTCACGAGCCGCGAGCTCAAATAAGAATAATTTTCGGCAGGCATCATGAAAACAGTTTCGATATCCGGCGTCAGCCTGCGGTTCATGAGCGCCATTTGGAATTCATATTCGTAATCGGTGACCGCGCGAATTCCGCGGACGATGACCTGCGCCCTTTTCTGCTTCGCGTAATCCACCAAGAGGCCGTGGAAAACGTCGACTTCGACATTTCGGAAGCGCGGCTTCAGAATTTCGTTCATGATTTCAATACGTTCTTCGACCGTGAACAACGGCGCTTTTTGTGCATTTGTCAAAATCGCGACGACTACATTATCGAAAAGGCGGGCGCTGCGCTC
>Ga0209376_1001987_pt1 | contig 19799 bp, 19 predicted proteins | sample GraSoiAngelo_134_FD_185891 | JGI IMG/M metagenome (GOLD analysis project Ga0209376, IMG submission 185891) | Grasslands soil microbial communities from the Angelo Coastal Reserve, California, USA - 14_0929_05_30cm (SPAdes) (version 2) | ecosystem: Environmental > Terrestrial > Soil > Grasslands ... | reverse complement strand
GGCGGCATGAACGCCCACGACATGCACACGAGCGCGGCCGCGATCATGGGCACTCTCAATCTGGAATCGCCCATGGCTACATCATGATCGACACCCTTGCGGCCTCGGGGCGGTCATGAGAACATCTGTTTGTGGGTGCGCGGGCCCCGTCGCGGGAGGCCATCGAGCTTGGCCTCAACCTGGCCGAGCCGGCGACGCTCGTCATCGACCTGAACTGCGCGTTCGCCTCGATCGAGCAGCAGCACGATCGGGCGCTTCGCGGACGGCCGATCGCGATCGGAGCCTACGACGTCGACGCGGCCACGATCGTCTCCTCGTCGCGAGAGGCGCGCGACCTCGGCATCAAGACCGGCATGAAGGTGTTCGAGGCGAAGGCGATCTACCCGGCGATCATCATCCGCGAGCCCAACCCTCCCCTCTACCGCGCGGCGTCGGACCAGCTCATCGAGATCATGGATCGGCACAGCCCCGACGTCCTGCGCATGTCGATCGACGAGGCGTCGATGAACCTGGCCGGCACACCGAACCTGAAGAAGCTCGGAGCGGAGGGGGTCGGCCTGGCGGTGAAGCGAGCGATCCGCGCCGAGATCGGTGAGTGCGTCACCGCCTCGGTCGGCGTCTCGACGTCGATCTGGATGGCCAAGCAGGCCTCGAACCTGGACAAGCGCGACGGTCTTCGCCGCATCGACCACACCAACCTCATCTCGGTGCTCGAGCGCCTGAGCCTGACCGATCTGTCAGGCATCGCGGAGGCCAGCGCGCGTCGCCTGGCCAAGGCGGGCATCCACACGCCGATGGACTTCCTGCGTGCAACCAATTCACGGCTCCGCGGCGCCGGCATGCACGAGGAGGTCGCGGGCGGCTGGGCCAGGAGGCTGCGTGGATTCGAGGTGGGAGCTTTCGAACATGCGGCGCGCAAGAGCTACAGCCACTCGCACGTGATGTCGCGCGCGACCACCTCGCAAAGGGAGCTCGAGGAGCTGCTCATGCGGCTCTCGGACATGGTCGGGCGCAGGCTGCGCTCAGCCGGCAGGCGCGGCCGGGTGGTGTCGATCGGCGTCGTGTACCGGCCGGATGTGGGCCACGTCTCGCGCCAGATGACTCTTTCCGAGCCCATCGCCACCGGCGACGAGATCTACCAGGCCGCGCGCAAGCTGCTGGCCGCTCGCGATCCTCGCTTGCTGGTGGGCACTCTGGGAGTCGGGCTTTCAGGGCTGATCGAAGGTGACGAGGGCCAGCTGGACCTGTTCAGACCAGGGGCGGCACCGCCGCGGAACGAGAAGCTCGAAGCGGCGGTCGACGCGATCCGCGACCGATTCGGCGAGGACGCGATGCAGCGCTCGCGGCTGCTTGGCCGAGCGCCGGTCGTGCGCGACCGGATCGCATTCGGAAACACGGGACACCCTGACGAAAAGGGGACGCGAAGCTAGCTCGCGGCCCGCTCCTGGGTCTGGTTCATCAGCAGCCACTCCTGGCCGCAGCTCTGGGCGAGCTGAGGTGTCTCGTGCGCGTGGGGGCACGACCACACAGGTTGCTGCAGCGCGTCGTCATCGTTGCTCGCTTCCGCGCGATAAGCCCACGCCGGCAACGGGCTGCCTCGGAGCGGCCGGTGCGTTCCGAGGACGCGGATCTTGTAGCCCAACAAGCGGAACGCTAAATGAACGATCTCGCAAAATCCTCCTCCATTTGAGGTAATCCTGCGGTTCGTTTCATACTCGCAACCAGGCATGATCGACGATCCGGTTCTGATCGAGGACTGGCACCCGGTGGCTCGGGTCGAGGATCTCGCGGGCGGAGGTCCGGTCGCGGCCCGGCTGCTCGGCGAGGACCTGGTCCTCTGGAGGTCGGGCGACGAGTATCTCGCGTGGCGCGACCTCTGCGTGCATCGCGGCACCCGCCTCTCGCTCGGCCACGTCGTCAACGGCGACCGTCTCGAGTGCGCTTATCACGGGTGGACGTACGGCGACGAGGGAGAGTGCGTGCACATCCCGGCCCATCCCGAGCAGAGCCCGCCCGCCAAAGCGCGCGTCACCGTGTACCGCGCCACGACCAAGCACGGGGTGGTCTGGGCCACGCTGGGCAGCGGGTCGGCGGCGATCCCTGGCTTCGAGCTGCTCGACGACCCCGCGCACAATGTGGTGATGTCAGGCCCGTACCCAGTGAAGGCAAGCGGGCCGCGAGTCGTCGAGAACTTCCTCGACGTCGGTCATTTTCCATTCGTGCACGAGGGGATACTGGGCGACCGCAAGCGTCCTGAGATCGCCGACTACGAGACCTCGACGGGACCGGATGGCGTGCTCGCGAAAGGCGTCAGTGTCTTCCAGCCCGACCCTTACGGCACCGGCGAGGGCGCGACGGTGACCTATACGTATCGCGTGCACCGCCCGCTGACCGCATCGTTCATCAAGCACGGGGACCATTCATTCGGGATGCTGCTCGCGGTCACGCCTCACGACGCCGTCACCAGCACGGCATGGATGTGGCAGGCCATGAACTACGAACCTGCCGGCGATATGGTCGAGTTCCAGGACCGGATCTTTGAGCAGGACCGGCCCATCCTCGAATCGCAACGGCCGGAGCTCCTGCCGCTCGACCTGCAGGCGGAGCTGCACCTGCGCAGCGACCGCACGGCCATCGCCTACCGGCGCTGGCTTCGCGAGCTCGGCGTGCGCACTGGAACCGCATGACCTCGCCGGAGGAGACATACCGCCGGACCACACCGCGCTCGCGAGAGCTGCACGAGCGCGCAGTGGCGGTGATGCCCGGCGGCACCACGCGCACGACCACCTACTTCCCGCCGTACCCGCTGTACATAGAGCGCGGCGAGGGCTGCTTCATCTGGGACGCCGACGGCACCGAGCGCGTCGACATGCTCGGCAACTACAGCGCGATGATCCTCGGCCACGCGCACCCGAAGATCGTCGAGGCGATCCGCGACCAGGCGGCGCGCGGCACGGGCTTTGCGGCCGCCAACCCGGTCGAGGTCGAGCTGGCGACGCTTCTGTGCGAGCGCGTGCCCAGCTTCGACGCGGTGCGCTTCTGCAACTCCGGCACCGAGGCAACCATGTTCGCGATGCGCCTGGCCCGCGCGTTCACGGGCAGGCCGAAGATCGCGCGCATGGAGGGCGGCTACCACGGGACCCACGATTACGCGGAGGTGAGCACGCACCCGTTGGTGGACGACGCGGGGCCGCCGGACGCGCCGATCGCCGTCCGCGACTCGATCGGCACGCCCGAATGGGCGCTGGAGAACGTAGTCGTGCTGCCGTTCAACGACCCGGATGCCGCGGAGGCCATCATCCGGCGCGAGGCGGGGTCGCTTGCCGCGGTCATCCTCGAGCCGATCATCGGCGCGGGCGGGGTGATCGCGGCGCGTCCCGTGTTCCTGCAGCGCCTTCGCGACGTGACAGTCGAGCTCGGGATCCTCCTCATCTTCGACGAGGTCATCTCATTTCGCGTCGGGCCCGGCGGCGCGCAGGAGATGTACGGCGTGACCCCGGACCTGACGACTCTCGGCAAGATCATCGGCGGCGGCCTGCCGGTCGCCGCGTTCGGCGGCCGTGCCGATGTGATGGAGCTCCTCGACCCGCGGCGCGAACCGAACCTCGCCCAGGGCGGCACCTACAACGGCAACCCGCTAGGGATGGCCGCCGGCCTCGCCTGCATGCGAGAGCTGACGCCCGACGTTTTCGCGGAGCTCAACCGGAAGGGCGAGCGCGTGGCCGAGCAGCTATCGGAGGTGTTCGCGTCGCATGGAGTGCCGGCGCAGATCAATGGCGTGGGCTCGCTGCTCGCGATCCATTTCTCGGACAAACCAGTCGTCGACTACCGCGCGGTCGCCGCCTCGGACAAGAAGCGAATGCGCGAATTCTTCCTCGCGCTGGTCAACCACGGCGTGCTGATGGCGCCGCGCGGCATGGGCGCCATCTCGACGCCGATGGACGAGGACGTGCTGCAGCGCTTTGTCGACGGGGTGGACGAGGTCGTGGGCGAGCTCAAGCCCGCGTGGGGATCAGGCTAGCCAGGTCGTTCCGGCCCATCTCGGTCGCAAGCGTGCGCGCGTCGCGGCCCTTGTAGTCAGGCAGCGAAAGGTCGGCTCCGCTCTCGATCAGGAATCGCACCATCTCGCCGCTGCCGCCCATCACAGCTCCGTGGATCGGCGCGGCGGCCTCCGCGTTCGCATTGACGTCGGCGCCGGCCGAGATGAGGAGGTCCGCGGCGGCCACGCTGCCGCCTATCGCGGCGAAATACAGCACAGGCAGGTCGTGGACGCCGCGTGCATGGGCGAGATCGGGCTTGGCTTTCAGCTCGCTGTCAACCCGGTCCACCTGGGCCAGCGCAAGAGCAGTGAAGAAGTCGACGGGAGCGCCGCGCGATACGAGGTATTCGATGATCGCGCGGTTGCCCATCTGCGTCGCAGCCTCGACTGGCGTCTCTTTCCACACTGCCGCGGCATTGATGAGCTCCGGATGCGCCTCGAGGATCTCCTTGACCCGAACCAGATTGCCGTGCGAGTTGCCCACCAGCTCATCGACAATCGCCTGTTCCATTTGCGCCCCCAATCTCGAGCAAGATAATTAGCATTGCTAAGTATATGCTGGCCGACCGACTGCATGGCGCGGCTCTGCATCTCATGCGGGGCATCAGGCAGGCCGACCGACGCCTGGGCGTGGGTCCGGCCCGGCTGTCGGCCCTGTCGGTACTGCTTTCCGGGCCGAAGACCCTGAGCGAGCTCGCGGAGGCGGAGCAGGTGTCGGCGGCGACCATCAGCAGGATCGGCGCCGGACTCATTCGCACCGGCCTGGCTCGGCGGGTTCCCAACCCAAGCGACGGCCGATCGGCGCGGCTGGAGATGACCGCGGCCGGCCGCCGGCTGATCAGCCGCGGTCGGCGTGCGCGCGTGGCGCGGCTCGAGGCGGCGGTGCGCCAGCTGACCCCAGAGGATCGAAAGGCGCTCGCGTCGGCGATCGACGCGCTGGAGCGGGCCGCCTGGGAAGTCCTGAAATCCAGGCGAGGCGGTTAGCGCCCGCTCGTCTTCTTCTTGGGCGGAGTCATCAGGTCGCACCATCGCCGGGACAAATCTTTCAGTTCGGATGTACGCGCCTTCGCCTCCGTCTCGTCTGCGAAGCGCATGAAGCGGGCGTTTGGCCCGGTGCCCTCAAGGTGCGGGTGCTTTGCCTTGTCCTGGATCACCTGGCCCCGGTTGAACATCAGGGTCACGTGCTTGTTGGCCACCTGCACGAAGCTCGCCATGTTGTCCTTGCAGGCAAACGTGATAGTCCCGTACTGCACCCGCTCGGTCATGCGTTCGTCAGCGCCCAGGATTGTCTCGCGCACGCGCTGCATCGCCGGCTCGCCCTTTGGCTTCTTGTCCTGGAACCAGCGATCGACCTCAGTGTTCTTCTCCATTGCAGCTCCTGCTGGCGTACATCTTCCCAGCAAGAGGGTTGCGGCCGGGAATCGTTCCCGGCCGCCACGCACTTACTGGATCTGCCTTCCCGACGGAGAGACCACATACCAGGGACCGCCGAAGCCGTTGATGCCCTGGCCGGTGACGTCGCCGGCTTTCTTGTCAGTGATGAAGTAGTAGAGCGGATGCCCGGCGTATGTGACCTGGGCCGTACCGTCCTTGCGCTGGGTCGTGCCCAGAAGAGCGGGGTTAGCGCCAGCTCCCGCCGATGGGGCTCCAGCCGTCAACACAGGAGGCCAGTACTGCACGCAGGCGGCGCTGTTGCAGCTCGAAGTCGCGCCCGAGTCGGCCACGAACAGGTACACGGTCCGGCCTTTCGAGTCGACGAGGATCTGGCCCAGCCGGCTGCTGCCGACCTGGATCTCAGTCCCAGTCGCGGCCGGGGAGACGGCTGCGGGCGAAGCGCTCGGCGCCGGCGATGGCTGCGCGCTTGGCGCTGCGGCGTACGGGCTGGACGACGCGCATGCCGCAGTGGCCAGTACAGCTGCTACAGCAGGCCCCAGTAACGCGAATGGTCTCATCATCTTTCTCTCCTCCGAGTTTTCTCGCTCAGAAGAATCTTGCTCATGAGAGAGTTATTCCTGATCGATGGCTACAATTTCTACGTGGCCCAGCCCGACTGGACGGACGCGCTGTTGAACCGGCTGGCTGCCACCCGCTCAGCTCGAGAGATCGAGCCCTTCGAGGTCACGGCGCGCATCTCGCGGCTCAGCTTGCACATCGCGCGGATTCAGGAAGAGTCGTTCGGCCGCCTCGGTCTGAACCGCGGAGAGGTCGGGGTGCTCGCAGCCCTCATGCTGGCCGGTCCCAAGCAGCGCCTCTCACCCACCCAGCTGTTCAAGGGTTTGATGCTTTCGTCTTCCGGCATCACCAGCAGGCTCGACCGGCTGGAGAGCCGAGGCTACCTCAAGAGGACGCGACACGCGACCGATCGGCGGAGCGTGCTGGTCGAGATCACAGAATCCGGCCGCAAAGTCCTTGACCAGGCGATCACGGCCGATGCGCGACGCGAAGCTGAGGCGGTCGCCGCGCTGAGTCGCACGGAGCGGCGGGACCTGGCTGCGCTCCTGCGGAAGTTGATCGCGGGGCTCGAGCCGGCGGGCGCACTCTAGCCAAGCGGCGCTACTGGCGTTCGGCGGTCTCCGGCGGGACGGGTCCGGCCCGGGCCTGGAGGATGTGGATCCCGGCGCCGATCGCTGCCCCCAGCAATGGGCCCACCAGATAGATCCAGAGGTCCGACCAGCTTCCCTGCTGGAACAGCGCGGCGCCCGCCGTGGCACCGAACGCCACAGCAGGGTTGAACGCTGCCCCCGAGATCGGCCCGACCGAGAAGGCGCCGACCGCGACGGTGAAGCCGATCGCCAGGCCGTAGTAAGAGTTTCCGGCGGTCTCCTTTGTCGCCGCGACATTGAGAACCACCAGCACCAGCGCTGCCGTGAAGACGAGCTCCGCGGCGACCGCGGTGTACCAGTAGACGCCAGCGCCTGGGTGGATGCCGCCGCTGTGGCCCGTCAGCAGGAAGGCGAACCAGAACGCCAGCATCCCGGCGGCCAGCTGGGTCAACCAGTAGAGGCCCATCGTGGGCGGCGTGATCACGCCGCGCAGGAAAAGCCCGAAGGTCACCGCCGGGTTGTAGTGCGCCCCGGAGACGTGGCCCCCCATGTAGACCATCGCGGCGAGGGCCAGGCCGATGACGAGCGGCGCCAGGACGCCGGCCGGACCCGAAAGGGCGATGACGCTCAGGAACACGAAAGTGCCCACGAACTCGGTCAGCAGCCGGGCGCGCATCGAAACCATCTCAGACGGGCCTGGCCGCCCTGGCCTTCTCCTCGAACACCTCGCGCATAGCGTCCTCGCCCGCGAGCACCGTGCCGTTCATCATCTGGCGCAGGCCCTCCGCGACCTCGGCATCCGCCGGCTCGTCCCAGAGGAACGAGCGCATGATGCTGGTCCGTCCGCCGCCTTTGTCGGCGATGCGGGTGGTGATGTACATGTCGGTTGGCTGATCGGAGTAGAGCGTCAGCTCCCTGCCAGGCTCGGTCGAAACGACCCGCAGGGTGACCACGCTGCCGCCGTGGTGGCAGTGGAACTCGCTGCCGAGCTCCTCGCCGCGCGCGCCGGGGATGACTACCACGTCGTCGGAGAAGAGATATCTCTGCATCACGTCGGGCTCGAGCATCAGTGAGTGGACGAGGCCTATCGGCGCGTCGACGGTGACCTCTGAGTTGACCTGCGCCTCGTCGGGCGCCACGCGCTGACGTTCCCTCGCCCGAGCTTCCTCCCAGAGGTGCGCGATCTCCTGGTAGCCGCCAGGTATCGCGCCGAGGTCGAACGACTCGGTGTGCGGCGTGAACCGATCGCGTGTGCCGGTAGGCAGCCGGTCGAGCACCGCGTCAGTGACGAGCAGGTACTCCTTGGACGGGACGCTGTTCTTCAGCAGCCGGTGGGCGACGATCACGTCGGTGCCGTGGAGCTGCTCGACGCTGCCGAGGCGCTGGCGCGAGAACTTCCCGTGATGGACGACGAACTTCAGCTTGAGCATGCTGATGTTCGCGCAGGCGCTGCAAGGGCAGGTCGTGACCGCCTGCATGTCGCGCAGGCGGCGGTGAAACGCGACGAATGTGCCTTCGACCGCCGCGATGACCTCCGGTGTCGACAGCCCGCTGATGAAAAGGATGGCGTCGCCCTCGACCTGCGACACGTCCATGCGTCCCGACAGGCTGCGAACCATGGTGTCGAGCAGCTCGTGCAGGATCGACCAGCTGTGGTCGACCTCGGTCTGGGCGATGAACTTCGAGTAGCCCGAGATGTCGGCGAGCACCAGCGCTCCTTCCTGCAGGCCCGAGAAAGTGGCGGCGCCGGCCGAGCTCATCCGCGCAACTTTCTCGACACGGCGTCGATCGCGGTATGCAGCGTTTCGACAATTCGGTCGATCTGCTGCTCGGTGATAACGAACGGTGGCGAGATCGCGACCACATCGCCGGTGAGAGGGCGGACGATGACGCCCTCCTGCAGCGCCGCCAGCCACACGTTTCGAGCCGCGCCGGCGGACACATCGAACAGCTCCTTCGTCTTCCTGTCCTTCACCAGCTCCACCGCGCCCAGCAGGCCAAGGCCTCGGACGTCGCCGACGATCTCGTGCGTACGCAGCTCCTGCAGCTTCTCCTGCAGGTGCGCGCCTTTGTTCGCGACCTGCTCCACGAGGCCCTCGTCCTCGATGATCTGGAGGTTGCGCAGGCCAACGGCGCACGAGGTCGGGTGGCCGCTGTACGTGAAGCCGTGCATGAAGGTTCCCTTCACCGACTTCAGGACGTCGTGCACCGAGCGGGTGAGCATGACGCCGGACAGCGGCAGGTAGCCGCTGGTGACGCCCTTGGCGAAGATCATCATGTCGGCCTGCACGTCCCAGTGCTCCATGGCGAACCACTTGCCCGTGCGGCCAAACCCGGTGATCACCTCGTCCGCGATGAGCAGCACGCCATGCTTGTCGCACACCTTGCGCAGCAGCGGGAAGTAATCGGCGGGCGGCACTATGACACCGCCGGCGCCCTGCACCGGCTCGGCCACCACGGCGGCGACCGTCTGCGGGCCTGCGTCGACGATGACCTTCTCCAGCGCCTCCGCATACGCGACGCCCGGTGAGCCTTCGCCCGCGAAGCGGTACGGGTCCGGCGATGGCGCGTACAGGAAGCCTGGCGCCAGCGGCTCAAAGCCCTTCCAGAAGCCGGCGAGTCCTGTCGCGCTGGTAGCGCCCCACGTGAGCCCGTGGTAGTCGCGGATGCGCGAGACGATGTTCACGCGATCTGGCTCGCCGCGGAGCTTGTGGTACAGCTTTGCGATCTTGTAGGAGGTGTCGTTGGCCTCGGCGCCCCCCGACGCGAAGAAGGTCACCTCGAGCTCGCCAGGGGCGATCTCGGCGAGCTTGGCAGCCAGCTTGATGGCCGGCGCCGTGCTGAAGCCCCCATACGCCGAGCTGAACGCAAGCTCCTTCATCTGCTCGGCGGCGACCTCGGCCAGCACCGACCGGCCGTGGCCCACATTCACGTTCCACAGCGAGGCGAGGCCGTCGATGTACTCGCGCCCCGCGGAGTCGGTGATGGTGGCGCCCTTGCCGCTGGCCATGATCAGCCGCGGGATGGTGCCCTGGGGAGCTGCGAGGTCGCCCTGCGGATGCAGGAAGTGCGTGCTGTCGAGCTCCAGAAGGCGGCTTGCCTCGTCGGCGGAGATCTTTGGCGTGGTCACGAGCACAGGATAGTTAGGCCGCCGTGTAGCCGCCGTCGATGGCTAGCGAGATGCCGGTGATGTGCTTCGACTCGTCGCCGGCGAGAAAAAGGATCGCGCTCGCCACCTCCTCCGGCTCGGCCATCCGGCCCTGCGGGATCGTCGACACGACCTGCCTCTCGAACGCGGCCGGGTCCGGCTGGCCGTCGATCCATGTGCGCACGAGCTGCGTGCGGGTCAGGCCTGGCGCGACGGCGTTGACGCGCACCCCCTGCCGCGCCCACTCGATCGCCGCGGTTCTCGTCAGCGCCAGCAGCGCGCCCTTGGCCGCGGCGTAAAGGCCCATCGTCGGCACGCCGACCGACGCCGTGCGGGACGTGACGTTGACGATCGATCCGCGACTGCGCTCGAGCATCTTCGCCCCGGCGGCCTGCTGCATCAGCAGGCAACCCAGGAAGTTGGTGTCGAGCACGCGGCGGACATCTTCCGCCGAGGTCTCCAGCACGGAGCTCGTCCAGTCCATGGCGGCGTTGTTGACGAGAACGTCGACGCCTCCCCACTCCTCGGCCGCGGCCACAGCTGCCTGGGCTGTTCGCTCGTCCACGACGTCGCCGGCCACGAATTTCGTGCTGCCGTCGCCTTGGCCGCTCGCGTGCCGCGCGACGATCACCACGCGCGCTCCTTCTTGGACGAAAAGCCGGACCGTCGCCTCGCCGATGCCGGCTGTGCCGCCGGTGACGATGGCAACCTTTCCGCCGAGGCGGCCGCTCAAGCTCTCGCGCGCGCCAGCAAAGCGAGGAACTCGAACACGATGTTGGCCGCGGTGAACGAAGTGTTCTCGGCCACGTCGTATGCAGGGATGACCTCGACCACGTCGAAGCCTACGTAGTTCAGCGCGCTCAACCCGCGCAGCAATGACTGCGACTCCCACGTCGTGAAGCCGCCGATCTCAGGCGTGCCCGTCGCGGGGGCGTAGGCGGGGTCGATGAAGTCGATGTCGAAAGACAGGAAGACCCTGGCGTCCCCGGCACGATCGGCAACGCGCTTCGCGACCTCGGCCATCCCCAGCTCGTGCGCCTCGACCCCGGTGATCACCTGCATGCCCATCTCGCGCGGCACCTCGTGGTCGCGCGCCGAGTACATGCCTCCCCGCAGCCCGACCTGGCTGGAGTGCGCCGTGTCGATGAGGCCTTCGTTCACTGCGTGGTAGAAGGGCGTGCCGTGCGTATGCGGCATGCCGAAATAGGAGTCGATGGTGTCGCTGTGCGAGTCGAGCTGGACCAGCGCGACCGGGCCGTGAATCTTGTGCAGCGCGCGCAGCTCCGGCAGCGCGATCGAGTGGTCGCCGCCCAGGTCGATCGGGATGACGCCGGCCTTCAAGACCTCGACCAGGCCGGCCTCGATTCGCTTGTACGACTCCTCGATGTAGCCAGGCACCACTGGCACATCGCCGTAATCCACCACAGACTGGGTTTCGAAGACGGCGACCCCGCTTCCGGTGTGGTAGGGACGGATCAGCGCCGACGCGGCCCGGATCGCCTGCGGCCCGAACCGTGCCCCCACGCGATAGGTCCCGCCCGTGTCGAACGGGACACCGACGATGGCGACGTCGACGCCGGCGAGGTCCGTGACGTGAGGAAGCCGGGCGTATGTGCGAATGCCTGAGAACCGGGGCGACGCCAGCGAATCGGCAGGACCGTAGCGCGGGTGCTTCTTATCCATCTAAGCTGCTGATTCTGAACTCGCCAGACGCTGTAGTGATCGGGGGCGGTGTGATCGGCTGCTCCATCGCCTACCACCTTGCCCGTCGCGGCGCGAGCGTCGTGGTAGTCGAGCGGGAGACGCTCGGCTCGCAGTCGACCGGCCGCTGCGCCGGCGGCGTGCGACGGCAGTTCTCGTCAGGACCCAACGTCGCGATGCAGCAGCTGTCGGTGCGCCTGCTCGCGGGCCTCGAGGCGGAAACCGGCGTGGACCCCGAGTTCCGGCACATCGGCTACCTGTTCCTGCTGACGGATGAGCGCGACGCCGAGGACTTCAAACGCCTGATCCCCATGTGGCACCAGCACGACCTGAACGACGCCCGCTGGGTCGATCCGGCCGAGGTCCGCGAGCTCGCGCCGCTGGTGACCGGCAACGACATCCTCGGCGCTACGTTCTGCCCCAGCGACGGAATCGCGAGCCCGCACGCGGTCACGTCCGCTTACGCGGGCGCGGGCCGGCGGCTGGGCGTGAAGTTCATGGAAGGGGTCGCGGCCACGGCCATCGTCAGGGATGGCGCGCGCATCGCCGGCGTCAAGACGACGGATGGCGACTTCGCCACTCCTCACGTGTTCGACTGCGCCGGCGCGTGGTCCCGCGAGATCGGCGCCATGGCGGGCGTTGAAGTGCCCGTCGACCCGTATCCGCGCGACATCTTCGTTACCGACCCGATGGGCTCAATGCGCCAGCACCCGATGACCATCGACTTCGCCACGTCCTTCTACTTCCACCCCGAAGGCGACGGGATGCTCTTCGGGATGGGCAAGAAAGGCGAGACGCCGAGCTTCAGCACCGAGGTCGACTGGACGGTTCTCGACTCGATGGCCGAGGTGATCGAGCGCCGCGCCCCGCGCCTCGGCACCATCGGGATTCAGACCGCCTGGGCCGGCCTCTACGAGGTCACGCCCGACCACCAGCCGATACTTGGGCCGGTCGACGACGTCGAGGGCTTCTGGTGCGCGTGCGGGTTCTCGGGTCACGGCTTCCAGCAGGCACCCGCGGTAGGGCACCTGCTGGCGCAGTGGTACGCAGGCGAGACACCCGAGGTGCCGCTGGACATCTTCGCGCAGCGCCGCTTCTCGACCGGTATCGTCGAGCCGGAACGCAACGTGGTTTGACGGAGGAGATCAGCAGATGAGCACCAAGACGGCCACCGGCAGATCGGCTCAGGTTGAAGAGATCCTGGGCGCGTTCGGCATGCGGGCCGGGGGCACGGTCAGCGGCGTCGCGTACGGCGGTCGGTTCAACGAGGACGCAGCCGGCGCGCCTCTCGAGACGCACGACCCGACCACCGGCGAGGTACTGGCTCACGTCCGCACGGCGACCACCGACGACGTCAAGCGCGCGGTCGGCGCCGCGCACGAAGCGTTCGCGCAGTGGCGCCTGGTTCCCGCGCCTCAGCGCGGCGAGATCGTGCGGCGACTCGGCGACGGCTTCCGCAAGCGCAAGGAGGACCTGGCGCGGCTCATCAGCCTGGAGAACGGCAAGATCTTGACTGAGGCACGCGGGGAGGTGCAGGAGGTCATCGACATCTGCGACCTCGCGGTGGGGCAGTCGCGCCAGCTGTTCGGGCGCGAGATCGCGTCCGAGCGGCGCGACCACCGGCTGGTCGAGCAGTGGCACCCGCTTGGCGTCGTCGGCATCATCTCCGCGTTCAACTTTCCGCTCGCGGTGCCCGGCTGGGGTTGGGCCCTCGCGCTCGTCTGCGGCGACACGATCGTGTGGAAGCCGTCGAGCCTGACGCCGCTCATCTCGATCGCCGCGCAGCACGTCTACCACGAGGTCACGAAGGGCACCGACGCCGAGCGCGTCTTCAGCCTGATCATCGGCGGCGGCAGCACGGTCGGCGAGGCGCTCGTGGCAGACCCGCGGGTGCCGCTCATCCAGGCCACTGGCTCGTGCGCGCTGGGCGAGCGCGTCGCCATGGGCGTGGCCAAGAGGTCGGGCAAGGCGATCCTCGAGCTCGGCGGCAACAACGCGGTGATCGTCATGGCGGACGCGGACCTGAAGCTGGCTTTGCGCGCTGTGGTTTTCGGCAGCGTCGGCACTGCGGGCCAGCGCTGCACGAGCACGCGGCGCCTGATCCTGCAGCGGCCGATCGCGCAGAAGTTCCTCGACCAGCTCGTGCACGCGTACCGGACCATCGGCATCGGCGACCCGCTCGACGAGAAGACGCTGATGGGCCCGCTCATCTCCGACTCCGCCGTGAAGGATTACCGCGAGGGGCTCGACGAGATGCAGAAGCAGGGCGGGAAGGTGCTGTACGGCGGCAAGGCCCTGTCGGATCGCGCGGGCTACTTCGTCGAGCCCGCGATAGTGAAGTCGACAGTCGACATGCCGATCGTCAAGGAGGAGGTCTTCGCGCCCATCCTGCACGTCTTCGAGGTCGACAGCCTCGAGGAGGCGGTCGCGGTGAACAACTCAGTCCCGCAGGGGCTTAGCAGCGGCCTGTTCACGACCGACCTCGCCTCAGCCGAGCGATGGCTATCCGCAACAGGTTCCGACTGCGGCATCGCCAACGTCAACGCGGGCACGTCAGGCGCCGAGATCGGCGGCGCGTTCGGCGGCGAGAAGGCGACCGGCGGAGGCCGCCAGGCGGGTTCGGACGCGTGGAAGGGCTACATGCGCCGGCAGACGAACACGATCAACTACGGAACGCAGCTGCCGCTGGCGCAAGGAGTCGAGTTCCCGGTCGACTAACGCGTCAGACCCACTTTTGTGCGCAATTACACGTTATGCGCGCGCCAGAACGTGTATTTGTGCGCAAAAGTAGGTTCTAGCGCCCGCGGAATTCTGGCGTGCGCTTGGCAGCGAACGCCCGCTTGGCTTCCTGGTGGTCCTCGGTGTAGGTGAGCCGCAGGCTCATCTGCGTTTCGAAGTCCTGCACGGCCTCCAGGGGCATCCCTAGCGCGTCGTCGAACAGCTGCTTCTGAGCGGCGAGCGCGAGCGGCGCGCCTTTGAGCGCCTCGTCGGCGAGATGCAGCGCGGACGCCTCGTGCCTGCCCTGGGATGTGACCTCGACGACGAGCCCGATGCGCAGGGCTTCGGTGGCGTCGATGGTCTGGCCGAGCAGCGCCAGCCGGCGGGCCTGGCCCAGCCCCACCAGGAGCGGCAGCAACTTCGCAGTGCCCGACGTCATGTTGAAGCCGACCCGCGTCTCGGCGAAGTAGAACCGCGCGCTGTCCGCGCAGACGATGAGGTCGCTGGCGATGCACAGCTCCAGGCCCTGGCCGGCCGCGTAGCCGTGAACAGCGGCTATGAACAGCTTGTCCGGCCGGCGCAGCGTTCGAATCACCTCGAGCCACGTGTGGCGGCCGGCCCGCCCCGAGAGCGGATGGTGCTCGGCGTCCGTCAGGTCGGTCTCGCCCAGGTCCCACCCACCGGAGAACGCGCGCCCCGCGCCGGCGAAGATCACGACTCGCACGTCTTCGTCCTCACACGCACGGCGGATCCCGGACAGCAGGTCGCGCTCGAGCGGGATCGAGAACGCGTTCATCTTCTCGGGGCGGTTCAGCCGGATCAGCGCTACCTGCGGCCTGGGCTGCTCGTACTGGATCAGCATGTCCCTCCCTGCGGCGAAGCCGCGTGGCGCCGAAGCGAGCCGCGGTCGACCTTGCCGGTCGGCGTCAGCGGCAGCGTGTCGACGAATTCGATGAGTCGCGGGTACTGGTAGGCGGCCAGGTGCTGCTTCACGTGGGTCCTGAGGCGGGCCTCGAGGTCGGACGATGGCTGAAAGCCCGGGCGCAGCTGCACGTAGGCCTTGACCACCTGCCCGCGCAGCCTGTCAGGCGCTCCGACCACCGCCGTGTTGGCCACCGACGGATGCCGCAGCAGGCTCTCCTCGATCTCGTCGGGCCCGATGCGGTAGCCGGCGGACTTGATCATGTCGTCCAGTCGCGCTTCGAACCAGAAGTAGCCTTCCTCGTCCACGCGCGCGAGGTCGCCGGTGCGCAGCCAGGGGCCTGCGAACTTGTCACGCGTCGCGTCCGGCCGGTGCCAGTACTCGAGCAGCGCCGTTGGGTCAGGCGTCCGCACCATCACCTCGCCCACCTCGCCCGGCTTCGCTCGATCGCCTTCAGTGGTTCTCACCTGCACGTCGTGACCCGGGTACGGCAGGCCCATCGAGCCCGGCCGCACCGGCCATCGCGACGCGCACTGTCCGACGGTGAAATCGGCTTCGGTCTGTCCGTACGACTCGTTGAACGTGATGCCGAACTTGGCGCGGCATTCGTCGAGGAGCCCCAGTTCCACCGGCTCGCCGCCCGTGACCATCGAGCGCAGACGCAATCCTTTCGGAACCTCGCACTGCAGCATCATGCGGAGCGCCGTCGTGGGCAGGAAGGTCGTGCGTACGCCGAACCTGGCGAGCAGCGCCAGGCCCCATTCCGGGTCGAAGCCCCGCCGCGGAGCCGCAATCATCGGCACGCCATGCAGCCACGCGAGCAGCAGCGTGTTGACCAGGCCGCCGATCCACGCCCAGTCCGCGGGCGTCCACATCAGATCGCCGCGCCGCGGTGGAAACTCGTGGCACATGCGGAAGCCGCTGGCCTGGCCGATGAGGACGCGGTGTCCGTGCAGCACGCCCTTCGGAGGACCTGTGGTGCCGGAGGTGTAGATGATCATGCACGGCTCGTCGGCGGTGCTCGCATGCGCAGGCGGCCGCGGCGATGCGTCTTCGAGCAGCCGCGGCAGGTCTCTGTCGGTGACCACGATCCACCTCAGGTCAGGCACTCCGTCCAGGGTGCGGATCCGCTCGGCGCCCTCCGTGTCGGTCACCACGAGCCGCGCGCCGCTGTCGGCGAGGCGGTAGCGCAGCGCGTCCGCGCCAAAGAGGGATGAGAGCGGCACCGAGATGAGCCCGGCCTTGTAGGCGCCGACGTGCGCGATGGCGGTTGCGGGGCTCTGCGGGAGCACGACCGCGACGCGATCACCTGGCTCGAGACCGACCCCGATGAACGCGTTGGCCATTCGGTTGGTGAGCTCGCTGAGCTCGCCGAACGTGTAGCGCCGCTCACCGTCAGAAGCGTCTATCAGCGCCAGGCGGTCCGGCGGCTGCGCGTCCGTGCATGCGGTGCCGATGTTGAAGCTCTCCGGCACGCGCCAGCGAAAGCCCTGATAGATCTCCTGGTATGTCGCGCCGGCCAGCGGGAACGGCCTGAAGCGAGTTGCGGCCGGCATCAGCCGAGCAGCGCGCGCACGGCATTCGCAGCGTGGTACCCGCTGCCGACCGCACCGGGGGTGCCCGGCTGCGCCGTGTAGTCGCCGCAGAAGTGGATGGACCCGAACGGCTCACGCAGGACCTTCTGGCGGCCGAGCCAGCCCTTGCCAAACCTCGGCAGCCCACGCCAGCGCTCGACGCGAGTGGTTGCGCGCTCCAGCACAGCGCGCTCTGACGGAAATATCTTCAGCAGGTCCCCTCTGACGCGCGCGACGATGGCCTCGTCGGTCAGCGCCACCAGCGCCTCGGCGCGCGGTCCGGTGGCCAGGGTCACGAGGCTGCCGCCCTTGCGGCGCGTCGCGCTGTCCCGCCGGACGAAGAATGCGTTGTTGCTGAGCAGCTCGAACGACAGACCGATGGCGGGCACGGCCAGCAGCTTGTCCCACGGCATCGGTCCAGGCTCGTCGGTTAGCCACGCCACCGTCACGACCGGCGCGTACGGCAGCACACTCTGAAGGGCCTCGCGCTTTGCTTCCGGCAAATCGGGGATCGCCTCGAGCACCGCATCGGCGGTCATCGCGCTGATGCAGATTGAGGCTTCGACCTCCTCCGGCTCGCCTTCGCCACGCCGGTAGCGCACCTTCACGCCGCCGCCCGAGGCGGCAACCGACTCGACCTTGCATTCCAGCATCAAGCGCTCGGGATCGATCGCCTCGGCGATCGCATTCGAGATCTGCTGCGTGCCGCCGCGCACCGCCTTCAGCGTCGAATTGACGTCACCGCCGAACAGGTGAATCGCATAGCCGAGGCCGATCGCGCCAGACACCTCCTGCGTCGAGAGGCCAGTGCCGGACGTGGTCGCCATCTCCAGGATGTCGCGCGTGATGTCCGAGGTTGCGCCGATCACATCCGCGAGCGACCTCGCGTCCAGCTCCGCATCGAGCCCGTGCGTGCGCGATGCGATGCGGCGCAGGCGCGTGATGGTCAGCGCGAATCGCGCCTTCTCGACCCACGACACCGGCATCTTCATGAAGAGCCTGTTGGCATCGGGCGCGATGGCCAGCTTGCCGTTGAGGAAGACCGCGGAGAGCGCGCCTTCTCCGCCCAGCACGTCGAGCCCCAGCTCCCTGCATTGCGCCACCGTCCGCGCGTCCCAGACGAACTGCGCGCCCGAGTTGTACCAGTAGCCGTCGTGCTCGCCCGACAGCGTCCGGCCGCCGACGCGATCGCGAGACTCGATGACCACGACATCGCGATCGCGCAGGTGGTAGGCGGCGGTCATGCCCGCCAGCCCCGCGCCGAGGATGACGACCTCGGGGTGGGAACCCATCAGCGGTTCTTGAATTCCGGCTTGCGCTTCTCAGCGAAAGCCCGCGTGCCCTCCTCCAGGTCGTCGGACAGCTCGACCAGCCGGTTCAGCGCCTGGTAGAGGCGGATGCCGTCGGGAATGCTCAGGTCGCGGCTGCGCAGCGCGAGCTCCTTGGTCATGCGGATGGCCATCGGCCCGTTGTCGCAGATGATGGCCGCCAGCTCATACGCGCGATTCATCAGGCGATCAGGCGGCACGACCTCGTTCACAAGCCCGATGCGCAGTGCCTCCGTGGCGTCGATGAACTGCCCGGTGAGCAGCATGTACATGGCGTTCGACGTGCCGACGATGCGCGGCAGCAGCTGCGCTCCGTAGCCGTGGAGCAGATTCCACTTCACTTCAGGGCATCCGAACTGCGCCTTCTCGGAGGCGATGCGGATGTCGCACACCAGCGCCAGCTCGAGGCCGCCGGCCAGGCAGTAGCCGTTGACGGCCGCGATCAGCGGTTTCTGCACCTCCAGTCCCAGGTCGAATCGCGTCGACCGCGGCGACGACCACCCGACCTCGGCCTTCTCGGCCGTGCCGTGCATGCCGACAAGGTCGGCGCCCGCGGTGAATGCCTTTTCACCCGCGCCGGTCACCACGCCGACCCAGATGTCGTCGTTGGAGTCGATCTCACCGAGGTGCGAGGAGATGGCTCCGTACATCTCGTTGTCCATCGCGTTGTGCTTCTCGGGCCTGTTGAGCGTGATGGTGGCGACGTGATCCTTGATCCCGAACCCGACCTTCACAGCAGCTCACCTCCGTCGATGCGGATGACCGACCCGGTCATGTAGCGCGACTCGTCCGAAGCCAGGAATCGCACGAGCTTGGCGATGTCTTCGGGCTCCCCGTACATGTTCATCGGGTTCGGCTTGATGTTTCGAGTCTTCAGGTAATCGATGATCGAGCCTGCGAGCTGGGTCTTGACGATGCCTGGCGCGATGCCGTTCACGCGTATGCCGTCGCGCGCCCACTCCTTCGCGCACACCTCGGTGAGCATCACGACGCCGGCCTTGGAGATGCTGTAGACGCCCAGCCCGATGTCATGGTGCAGGCCCGACGTGGAAGACACGTTCACGATCGCGCCGCCGCCTCGCGCCTTCATGTGCGGATGCACGAGCTTTGACAGGTACCAAGGCGCGCGCAAGTTGATGTTCATCACGGTCTGCCACTCGTCGACGTCGACGTTGTAGATCTGCCTCGCGGGTGGCATCAGGCCGGCATTGTTGATGAGCACGTCGACGCCGCCGAGCTCCGCGACGACTTTGCCGACCAGCCGGTCGAGGTCGGAAGTGTCCGCCACGTCCGCCTTCACGACCAGCGTGTGGTTGCCCCGCGGCATCGAACGGGCCGTCTCCTGCAGCGTCGACTCGTCCCGGCCCGCGAGCGCCACATGGGCGCCCGCCTGCGCCAGCTCCTTCGCGATCGCGGCGCCGATGCCGCGGCTAGCACCAGTGACCAACGCGACCTTGCCCTGCAATCCCTCTTCCATGCTCGAAAGCCTATCCGTAGCTACGATTCCGGTCATGGCCACGACGGTCAAAACCGGGCGCACGGTCGGCCAGACCATCGAGGCGGCGGCCCAGCGGTGGCCCGACCGGATCGGCGTCGACTTCGGGGTCGGCGCCTACACCTACCGCGACGTCTGGTCCCGCGCGCGCCGGGCCGCGGCCGCGCTCGCCGCCCAGGGCGTCAAGCCTGGCGAGGCGGTGCTCGTGATGCTCGACAACACGATCGAGTTCGTCGACGCGTGGCTGGGGCTGGCGCTGATAGGAGCCATCCAGGTGCCCGTCAACACCGAGTACGTCGGCGAGATCCTGCGCCACCAGGTGAAGGACTCC
>Ga0209376_1001984_pt1 | contig 19811 bp, 19 predicted proteins | sample GraSoiAngelo_134_FD_185891 | JGI IMG/M metagenome (GOLD analysis project Ga0209376, IMG submission 185891) | Grasslands soil microbial communities from the Angelo Coastal Reserve, California, USA - 14_0929_05_30cm (SPAdes) (version 2) | ecosystem: Environmental > Terrestrial > Soil > Grasslands ... | reverse complement strand
ACCCGAACATCGATCTCACGCACTATGGCGGACTGCACAGCGGGACCGCGACGTTCCTGTACGCCGAAGTATCCGGTCGAATCCTGGGAGGAACGCCGACGCCGGCAAACCCTCAGCAGGCGCCCCTTCAGAATTCGACGTCTCTGGCCGACACGGATCGGGACGGTGTGCCTGACGCTTTCGACCCGATGCCGTACGACTTCAACAACGACGGGATCCTAGACGCGCAAACGAACTGTGACGTCGACGGTGACGGCATCATCGATTACGGCTGCAGTGGAGGTACGGACTACTGGCTCAACACGACGATTCCCGGCAGTTTCCCCGCGCCGTATGCAGGGCGCCTTGTCAGCGTGTACATCGGGCCGGACAATCGACCGCCAACCCTGGGAGAGGACCTCGTTCGGATCTTCCTCGATATCGACAACAGCACGTTCAGCGGGTACTCGATCGGCGGAATCGGGGCGGACCGGCTCGTCGAGTTCCGGGGGAAGGACGGCGCGGTGACGCAATCCACTCTCCTCGCGTTCTCGGGGTCGTTCCCGGGCGAGTGGTCTTGGACGGCCCTCTCTCCGGTCACGGTCGCGACTGGCTATCACGCGGTCGAGCTCTCCATCCCGTTGAATGCGACGAAGATCTATGTCGAAGCGGGCGACTTCTGGGGATCGGTTGACTCGACTACGGCCGTCCCCGCACGCGTGGCTCAGCCGATGTCGCCGCGGTTCTCGTCAGTGGACCAGCCCCTATCCCTCGCTTCCCCCTCTCTCGGCCCGGGGCCCGCCTCGACGCTCCTCGACCCGGGCTCGAGCAGCCTGACGACGACGTACAATCAACAGCGAAAGGTCGTCCGGGCGGGGACGGTCGCCAACCAGGGCGCGTGCGACGCGACCAACTCGGGCGGATGCTTCTACGCAGTATACCAGAACCAGGTGCCGAGCTCCCCGGATTCCGCCTACAAGGATGGCGGTTCGGTTGCCGTCCCGACGAGCCTGGGGTTTCTGGACTCCATCCCGACCTCCCTGGCCGCGGGAAACAACCTCGTCATCGCCTTCATCCAATTCAACAACAGCGGCGCTGCGGCGCGTCTCATGACGGCGGGAAACGTGCAACTTCGGCGGGGCACCCTGACCTCCGACCCGCTCCTCGCTCAGACCGAATTCGAAATCCGGTTGCCCGCGACAGGTACCCCTGGCGAAGGAGGCTTCGCGGGTTTGCTCTACCGGGACGTCGGCGCGGCCGCGAGTCCCACGTATGGGGTTTTCGCGGCGGCCGACGCGACGGGAGCCAACGCGGAAGTCAAGTTTGTGGTGATCAGCGGCCTCGCCTCGTCCGACAGCGCGTTTGCGGACGGAGGGTCTGTCGCGATCCAAGTCTCGACGACGTCCCTCGGTTCGGTATCGACGACGTTCCCCGCTGCATCCTCCAGCTTGCCGAATCTGGTGATCGCGACCATTCAAACGGATTCCGTGTCCGGGAGATACAACATCCCAGGCGCTTTCTCCCAGATTCGAAGGGGAACCCTCAGCTCGGACCCGGTCATCGCGAGCAACCAGTTCAATAGCGCGTCCGCGAACAACGCCGCTCCGGATGGGGTCTATCAGATCCTGGTCGCTTTGGACGCGGCCGGCGCGGCGAACCAAGCGTACTCGGTTTGGACGATCAACAACATTGCCGCAAATACGGTTAATGGAGAGGCCAAAATCCTGACCTTCCGCGGACTCAGTGCGAGTTCGGTCGACACCGCCAGTGTTTCCGTTGGAAACGGGCGTACGGTGCTCGGGACCGCGACGACCTCGTTTGGCACCGGGGACGATGTCGTGATTGGGGCCATGGAGATGGAAGCGGTCGGCTCAACCCGAACCATCGTGACGGGTGCCGACGACATCCGGCGAACCGGAGAGACGACTGGCAGCGGCAACCAGTTCGGCCAGACGGCCGCCACCCTTTTCATCGATGGCTCAGGCCTGTACCAAGGCTTTCTCCGTAAGGTCTCGACGACGACCCCAAACCCCTCGTACGAAGGCGCGATGACAGGGCCCGCCTCCTCCTCCCTGCACGGCGAGCTGAAAATGCTCGTCATCCACGTTCGCGATACATACACTGGATGGGATCGGGTACTTCTGAACCGGAGCCTGGACACGGGTGGAGCAACGTGGGGCGCACCGATCGTGTTGGCCTCCGGTCGTTCGTCGGACAGCCCTCTCCTTTACAGTTTCGACAGCGCGGAGCCTTCCATCGCCATGGACTCCGGAGGATACCTCCATGTGGTTTGGGTGTCGGCGTCGACGGCGGGAGACCAGACCATCCTGAATCTCGTCCGGTACGCGAAGACCTTGATCACGTACCCGACGCAGGCCCAACTGGCCAGCTCCTCGAACTGGGCCATTGTGACCGCGGTGGACGACACGGCGCCGGGATACATGCCGACCATCTCCACGGACTCGGGCAACAATCCGCACATCGCTTGGAGCTCTTCGAGGACGAGCGGAACGGTGTATTACAAGAACAAGGCCGGCGGGACATGGAATCCGACCCTCTCTTGGGGTACGACCTACACGGGCGTGTCCGTCGATGTCTCCCCACGGACCGATTACGTGAGTCTCACCCGCTACTACGCGGCTGCTACGAACGAGATCCAGTACGCGGTGTGCAAGGACCTCGCGGGTGGCAAATGCGCGAATCTTGCGAACTTCACGAAGTCGAGCGGCACCGCGGGCTACGATACGGTGGCCTCGGGCTCGACCGGCAGCAGCTTTTCGGCGTTTCTAGATGGCGGTTCGGTGGCGATTACGACCAGTGAGACGACGTTAGGAAGCCTGCAAACGACCTTTCCCGCGGGCGACAATTACGTCATAGTAACGGTCGCCCTTTCAACAATTCCCCAAGGGACCGGGAGCACCATCGATGTTACAGGCGGCAGTCCTGGAAATCTCAAGCTTAAGCGGGGGGCCTCGATCCTCGCGAGCAATGAGTTCGCTTGCAGCGCAGGGGGGACCGCTCCGGGCCCGACGCAGTTCCCGACGAACTATTGCTACCTCTTGTTCAAGGATGTGGGTGCACCGTCGAGCTCTACGTACGACGTCACGGCTCTCGCAAGCGGTTCGGGGATGAACGGCGAGGCGAAAATCCTGGTCCTCCAAGGCGTGACCGGCAGCTTCCAGGACGGTGGTTCCGTTGTAATCGGCACATCCGAGACGACAGTCCTTTCCCACGCGCCGTCGCTCGCCTCGGCCGACAATCTCATCATTGCGGCAGTTCAGGTGTTGGACACCAACGGAGGAGGTTCAGGCGACCGGTGGATTCTTCCCGGAAACCTCCGGATTAAGCGAGGGGCCACGGTGTTGACCAGCAACGAGTACACGTACGACCTTATGAAGTCGGGTTCCGCGAAATCTTCTCAGGCCATCCTCCTCCTCGCCCGGGATCCCGGAGCACCGGCCAATCCGACGTACACAGTGACCACGCTTGCGTCCGGAACGGGCGTCAATGGCGAAGCCAAGATCCTGGTCCTTTCCGCGGGAGGCACCGTGCAGCATGCGTTGACGGATGGGACGTCAGTCGCTATCGGGACTTCCGAGACAGCGTTCGGGACGGTGGCCACGTCTTTTCCAGTCGGGGAAAATGTCGTCATCGCGTCCAACGAGTATCGTAACACCGGAGCCGGGCAGGTGAATATCGTAGCCTCCAACTCGAGAATCGTCCAGGGGGGGACGAGCCGAGCGAGCAATGCGTTCGATATTAGTTTGGCTCCCGTTACTGCGGGCCAGGCGGGCAACGTGAACGAAGGCTTGCTCTGGCGTCAGTACGGAGGCCCCTCGAACCCATCCTACGATTCGCGAGCCGCGGCGAGCGCCACGGGGATCGAAGGGGAGACCAAGATCGCCGCCATCCACATCCGAGACGGGACGGACATCGAACGACCCTCCTACCCCAGCATCGCCACTACGTACGAGGCCAACGGCGACCTGTGGGTTTCGTACGCCAAGGATGTCGACGGCGCGACGCGGGCGATCTACGCGCGGTTCCTCGACTACCCAACCGGAGCATGGCAGTCCGTAGAGACGGTGGCCTCGGTTTCGGGGACGATCCTCACGCGGCCGTCGATTGGGATCGATCGAAACGGGAATGTCCACGCACTCTTCGTCGACAGTGGGGTTCCTCAGCTCTACTATGAGGAACGCACGGTCGGCGGTTGGGGAGCCTCGGTGGCTGTCGGGACGTCTTCGGACAATCCATCGATCCTCGTGCGAGCGCCGGACGACCCCGCGTACGGCACATCCAGTGGCGGCCTGTTTTGGCAGGCGTCGAATACGGCGACCTACTTCTATTACATCCCGGAGTTCCAGGATGTCGTTGTCCCGATCCTCGGGGTACTCCTGTTGGCCCTTTTCTTCACTCGCCGGGAGAGGCTCCGGCGAAGGCGCTCCTCCGATCCGAGTCGGAAGGACATCGAATTGCCGCGGAATCTCGCGTGAGCCACCAGGCAGATGGTCGCCAAGCGTGGGGTGGACTGACGTTCGTCCTCGTTCACGTAGTCGCCGGATGAAACCTCGGCGGTTTCGCGCTCCCCCGATGGCTTCGTGATAATTTGTCCGGAACCCTCTTTACGTCTCCGGAGCATGGATCCCGTACCTGCCGGTGCGGTCCGCCGCTCTGTGGGAGGGGAAGTACCTATGGAACTCACACTTGTCCGAGCCACGAATCGCCGATTTCAGATGTGGATCCCGCTTCTTCTCGCATTCGGCTTCGTCCTTGTCGCCGCCGTCCCGCTCGCGGCAGGTGGCGGGGACCAACCTCTCGCGGCCTCGATGCTCGTAAGCCGCACCCAGGCGTCTCCGGGAGACAACGTGACCTTCTGGATCTGGATCACTCCCCTCAAGGAAAAGGCGCGAAACCTCATCGTGACGGAATCCAATCTCGACGGCTTCGCGGTCGTGTCGTCCGAAGCCCCGGGTTCCTGTCTGCAGACGCAACTCACCTGGGTATGCGTCCAGGATGAGCTCCGTCCCTTTGCGATCGGGGTCCACGTCGTCCCAGGATCCGGGACGGAGGGGAAGGACCTCGTCAACGAGGCCCGAGTCCAAGTCTGGGACAAGGGGGAGCACGACGATGAGGAATCCCACGGTGCGGATCCGATTTCCGTGAGCGCCGCGGTCCACGTCGTCGCCGCCCCGAAGGTGGAGGAAGCCCAGATCGGCGTGCAGCTGAGTTCGACGCGGGCGGACGTCGTCCCCGACAGCCTGCAGAACTATCGCGTCGATGTGACCAATCGGGGCAATTCGACGGCGAACCATGTCTCGGTCGTCGTCTCGGTGCCGGAGTCCATCACCCTGGTGTCCGCGTCTCGCTGGCCCGCTGTGGAGGACGGTCGGCTCACCTGGATCCTCGAGTCCGTGCCGGTCGGATCGATGGAGCTGCTCTTCAACGCGACGGTGCCGTCCTCGAATCGAGTGGATCATGTCGAACTGGGGGTCGCCGCGACCTACCAAGCCGCGGACGGAGGAGTGGTCCGTGTCGAGACGAAACCCTCCTCGTTCAGCCTGCTTCCCCTCCCGTCAGGCCCGCGCGTCTGGCCGCTCCAGGTCGGAATGGTCCTGGCGGTCCTGGCGTTCGTGGGACGCTCTCTGTTCCTGCCTCAGGGGCCAATCGGCTCCGCTCGGACGAGAGCCCCGGGCGCGGAGGAAGTCTTCTTGCTGCACCGAAGCGGGATTCTCCTGAAGCACTTCTCTTCCGATCCCACCCGAGGCATCGATTCCGACATCCTCGGTGGGATGCTCGCCGCGGTCCGCATGTTCGTCGAGGACTCCATGCATCCCTCCGCGGGACCCTTGCAGGAGATTCGGTTTCGAGGCGGGAGCATTGTCTTCGTGACGGGAAAGAATGCGGCCGTCGCTGCCCTCAATGCCCGGGGCAACCACACCCTCTTCACCCACCGGGCCAGAGGGATCCTCCGGGATTTCGAGAGGCGAAACGGCGATGCGCTCACGAACTTCGACGGCGTCGCCGGGCGCCTGGACGGGGTCGACGCCCTGTTGGGCCGGATCGCCTCGTGATGGGAGCGTCCCTGACGCGGGAGACCGGACAAGACCGGGGGGATGTCCCCCGGCAGTAACAGCGCGTGTCACGGCCAAGCGACTGCTCACTCGACGCCCTGACCCTTGCCGAGGGATTGTTGGACATCGCGTTGTCCCCCTGTCACGGAGCGCCCCGGAATCGGGGCTGTCGAGGAGGGACCCATACGACGTCCTCTCCAGGCTTGCATCGCGCGTCACGAGTCGGCGCGACCTTACGCTGGAGCGTCCGAATAACGACCGGGTGCGGGATAAACGTTCGCTCGCACCGCCGCACGTTTATCTAGGCCCGGGCCGTTCCGTCGAATCCTGGAGCCCACATGGAGGAATTACGCGATGCGATCGCCCTCCTGTTCAAGCGGAAAGGCCGCGACGAGCTGAGCGAGCGGGAGTTCGTCCTGTCCGCGTCGATGGACCTACGGTGGTTTCCGCCGCGGGACGCCCAGCGGCTGCTGCAGATCGGCCTCGAGACGAAACTGCTCGAGTCGCACGACGGCACGATCCGGCCGGGATTCGACGTGTCCAAAGTCGAGGTGCCGAGGGACTACGTGCCGACCACCGCGATCCTGTCCTCGCCGACGCCGGCGGAGGAAGACCTCTTCGTGCGCATCGTGGACGGAATCGCCGCGAAGACCGGCATGGACCGGAAGGCCGTGATCCGCCGGGTAAACGAGGTCCAGGAGAAGATGGACGTCGAGGTCGAGGTCGCGGCCCTCATCGCGGCGCGTCAGTCGGGCGTCGACGTTACGGCGTTCCTGGCGGCCGTGAAGGCGCGTCTGCAGATGCCTTGATTCAGTCCTTGCTTTCTTTGCCTTTCATCAGATCGCCCAGGGTGAGGCCCGCGCCGGCGGCCTGTTTCTTCACCGCGATCGGCTGAACGCGTTCCTTCAGCTTGATCCCGAGTTGCCGTTCCAGCTTCCGAACGAGGTCGTCCCCCGGCGTGATCGTCCCCGATTCGAGCTTCGCGATCACGCTCGCCCGCTCGTTGATCTTCGCGCCGAGGTCCGCCTGCTTCCATCCGCGGGATTCCCGCGCTTGGCGAATCATTTGGGGGAAGTCCTCCATCAGCTCCAATTCGCCACCCTGCGCGTACACGTCCTTCGGCGTCAGACGCCGTTGGCGGGCCTCCAGCCGTTGGGCGATGACGGGCGGCATCGTGCTCGGTCGCAACGGGGCGCTCGACACCTCCTCGCCGAAGCGGGCGCACTCCCCGCACACCGAAAGGACAGTCGCCTCGATCGCCACACTCTTCAGCCGGGGAACGTCCGCCCCGCACAATTCGCAGATCACGAACCGGGCCCGCAAAGACTAAATAAAAAGTGCCGGGTATATAGCCTTCCCTCATAGCCCACCCACCGGGCGAACCTATGGACGACGATCAGATCCGCGAATTCTCCGAGAAAATGTCCGTGCGCATCGCCTCGCTCGAGGACCGCAACGACAAGTTGTTGGAGACCGCCCGCCGCGTAGAAGGGGAGAAGCGGTACGCCGAGACGGAGCTCGTCCGACTCCAGAAGGAGATCCGACGGCTGAAACAGGAACTGGATCGTCTCAAGAGCCCTCCGCTGATCATCGGCAACATCCGGGACATCCTGGCCGACAGCCGCGTCGTCGTCAAGTCGTCGACGGGTCCGGACTTCATCGTGAACGCGGCGGATTACATCGCGAAGGAGAACCTCGTGGTCGGCGCGCGCGTGGCCCTGAACAAGCAGACCCTCGCCGTGATGGGCGTCCTGCCTCCCTCCCTCGATCCGATCGTCACCGGCGCAGAGATCATCGAGAAGCCTCCGGTCACCTACGGGGACATCGGCGGCCTGGAAATCCAGATGCGCGAGTTACGGGAGGCCGTGGAGGATCCCCTCTTAAAGCCGGACCTGTATCGAAAGGTCGGCATCGAGCCGCCGAAGGGCGTCCTGCTCGTCGGGCCTCCGGGGACCGGCAAGACGCTCCTTGCGAAGGCGGTCGCGAACCGCACGCAGGCCACGTTCATCCGGTTCGTCGGCTCCGAGCTCGTGCAGAAATACATCGGCGAAGGCGCCCGCCTGGTGCGGGAGTTGTTCCAGCTCGCCCGGGAGAAGTCCCCGTCTATCGTCTTCATCGACGAACTCGATTCGGTCGGCGCCAAGCGCCTCGAGGTCGCGACGTCCGGTGATCGAGAGGTCCAGCGGACGTTGATGCAGCTCCTGGCGGAGCTGGACGGCTTCAACCCGTTGGGAGAGGTCAAGATCATCGGGGCGACGAATCGTCCAGACATCCTCGATGAAGCGCTCCTGAGGCCGGGACGGTTCGACCGCATCATCGAGATCCCGATGCCGGGTTCCGAATCCCGTATGACGATCTTCAAGATTCATTCGCGAAAGATGAACATCGCCGGCGAGGTCGACTACGGCGTGCTGGCGTCCCGCTGCGACGGGGCCACGGGCGCCGACATCCACGCGATCTGCACGGAGGCGGGCATGTTCGCGATCCGGGAGGACCGCGAGACCGTGTCGATGACCGACTTCGAGCGCGCGGTCGACAAGGTCCTGGGCGACAATCCGGTGCGGTCCGGGGACTCCTCGGGCGCCATGTACGCGTGAGTTCGTCCGCCGTCCGCATCATTCCTAAATACGAGCTCACCCTGACTTCTTCCTCCGGTCACGAACGGGTGTCGCGGTGAAGAATATGGACCATTGTCCGATCTGCGACGTGGCGGTGCGGCCCGAAAATCTGCTCCGCCATCTGAACGACATCCATCCGAGGCATCCGGACACCCCCAAACTGGTCGAGCGGTTGAAAGCGGAGCCCGGGCGAATCGCGACGAGGGCGCCCTCGCGTCCGTTGCGGGTGAGCCGCTGGCAGGTCCTGATCGTCCTGATCGTGGTCCTGGTGGGAATTGTCGCATACTATCTCGTCACGAGCGGTTCCCATAACACCGGATACCCCTGCGTGTCGGGAAACGGCCTGGCATATCATTGGCACACGACTCTCACAATCACCTCAGGCGGGAACCAGGTCACGATCCCCGGGAGCATCGGCATCAGCTTCACCTGCATGGTGGTCCTGCACACCCACAACACGGATGGGGTGATTCACATCGAACCGGACACGCCGGAACAGGCCCGCGTGTATTCGATTGGCGACTTTTTCAGCGTGTGGGGAAAGCCCTTTGACAATCCAACTGGGATGACGGTGAACGGCACCCCGAGGACTCCGAGTTCGACCGTCGGACTGTACGACCGAGAGACAATCGCGCTCGAGTACGCATCCTTCACCCCGTGACGTCCGCGATCGGGGGCCAGGGACATGCGCTTCGACGCGGGCACCATAACGTTTATGGCGGCTCCTCATTTAGCCCAGAAGCGCCATGGCTCGCCCCCTCGTCCGGGATGACGAAGGGCTGAGCACTTTCTGGTCCTTCGTGGGGGTGCTCGTCCTCGTGATTGCCATCCTGGCAGTCTACTTCGTCTACGTCATCCCGAAGTTCGGCCATCCTCCCCTGCGGGCCCAGAGCGGGGACCAGGTGAAGGTGGACTACGTCGGCCGGTTCGAAGACGGCTTCGTGTTCGATACGAGCCTGGCGTCCGTGGCCGAGGACAACGCGTCCTACACGAAGGCCTTCTCCTTCGGTTGGCGTAACTCGTGGCAGCCTCTCAGCTTCGCGATCGGGGCCGTGCCCCTGGCGGTGATCCAGGGTTTCGACGTCGGGGTTCAGGGGCTCGCCGTCGGAGACGCGAAGACGATTGTGGTCCCACCGAACCTCGGCTATGGTCTGTCCGATCCGACGAAGATCCTCATGAAGCCGCTCTTCGAGCCTGTGCCGGTCCGTGTGACGATGAACGAATCTGCGTTCACGAATACATACAAGACGCAACCCGTCTCGGGAGCGAACGTGACGGATCCATTCTGGGGTTGGTCCGCCTACGTCAGCGTGTCTGGTTCCATCGTCACGGTGACGAACAGTCCAGTCCCGGGCCAGATGGTCCATCCGTATGGGTGGGACGCCCGGGTCGACTCGGTGGACGACGGCGCGGACAACGGCACCGGGCGGATTGTCGTGCATCACCTGCTCGACACGACCGCGGTCGACCGGGTCGGACAAAAGACGGCCTCGGGGACGGTCGTGTTCGTCGTGACGGCCGTGGACCTCGCCGCGGGGACGTACACGGTGAATTACAACAATCCGGTGAAGGGCCGGAACCTGGTCTTCGAGGTCACGATGGTCGCCATCACCCGGGTGGGCTGAGGGCGGCGGATGCCCTCCCTGGACGACGTCCTCGCGGCCCTGTTCGCATCCCTGGGTCCGATCGGAAGCCTCGCCGCCTTGCTGGTGATCTTCGCCGTCGACGCGGCGCTCTTCCCCGCGCTGCCCGAAGCCTGGATCCTCATCACGTACACGTTCCGGCCCGAGACGATGGATGCGGTCGGTTGGGCCGCGCTCCTCCTCCTCGTGGCCGTGGCCGGGGACCTCCTCGGGACCACCATCCTCTACGCGCTCGTCCGACGCATCCTGGTCCGCGGCCGCCGGATGCCCCGCTGGCTCGAGTCGGGGATGCGGCGATGGACCGAGTTCCTCGGCGTACCGGACGAGCGTGCCATCCTCTTGAACCGGATCGCGCCGGTGGTCCCGTTCGTCGGCGCCTTCATCGCGACCTTGCGGTGGAACTACCGGCGGTCTATGGGCTTCGTGGCGGTGGGCGGGCTGGCGAAGTACGCCATCCTGCTGTACCTTGTGTTCGTCATCGGGGTGGCCTACGATCCGCGCACGGCCCGTTCGATCACGCTCGTCCTGGTCGTCGTGGTCGTCGCCATGTCGGTCCTCGGATCCTGGCTCTACCGCCGGCGGGGCCGAGGCCGCAAGGCTCGGTAGCCCGGTTCCGTCAGCGGGCCGGCGCCGGGCGGAATCGCTCGGCGGACGTGCGGCCCGTCGCGTAGTACAGGATCGTCGAGGCGATGTATTCCTTCAGGATCGTGCGGACGTAGCCGTACGTCCGGAAGCGCCGCATCGACGTCTGGACCGTCTGGGGCAGGATGACGAACCGGCCGAGGGACCGAGACCGGAGGGCCAGGTCATGCGTCTCGTTCAGCGGCATGTCCTCCCGGAGGCCTCCGAGGGCCTGGAAGGCCTCGCGCCGGAAGAAGAAGCAGTACCCGGCGTTGTGCGGGAATCCCCACAAGGTCATCGCCCGCTGGTAGCCGTTGGCCAGGGAAAACAGGGCGCGCTCGGCGGCGTTGCCGCGAGCCGGCATGAATCCGGTGGCGCCGCCGATCACCCCGGGTGCCTCGAAGGCGGCGACGATGGCATCGAGGAGGTCGGGCGGGGTGATGCAGTCCGCATCGACGAACAGGAAGACATCGCCTCGGGCCGCGCGCGCTCCCCGATTCCGGCCCTCGCCCGGTCCGCGGGGGTCGCCCGGCACCAGGAGGGCGCCGCGGGCCTCGGCCAGATCCTGCGTGCCGTCCGTGCTTTCCGAATCCGCGATGAGGATCTCCAAGGGCGATCGGGTCTGGTTCTGGAGAGAGTCCAGCAGCGCAGGGAGGTATTTCGCCTCATTCCAGGTCGGGATGATGACCGAGACCGAGGCGTTTCGAGCCATGGTCGTCCGCGCGGGAGCCGCCGAGGGCTCGAGCATGCCGGTCACGCGGCCACGAGGCGCTCGTACACCCGTTCGAGGCGGCGTGTGCATCGGTCCACGGAATAGGTCAGGGCGACATCCCGGGCGGCCTCCCGCATGGAATCCCGGTCCCGGAGGCATCGCAGGACCGCCGCGGCACAGCCGGCGACGTCGTTCGGGTCGAACAGGGCGCCGTTCACGCCCTCGCGGACGAACTCGGGGATGGCCCGGTAGTTCGCCCCCGCCACCGGCCGGCCGGAGGCCAGCGCCTCCAGGACGACGAGGCCCTGGGTCTCGAACTTCGAGGCGATCGCGAAGGCGTCCGCGGCCGCGTAGTACTTCGGCAGGTCCGCGTCTGGGACGAATCCGGTGAAGATCACGTCCCCGGAGAGGCCGAGTCGGGCCACCAGGTCGTAGTACTTCTCCATGTACGGACCCGTCCCGACGATCATCAATTTCGTATCCTGGTTCGCCTCGAGGATCTTCGGGAACGCGTGGATCAGGGTGGACAGGTTCTTCTCCGGCGCGACCCGGCCGACGTGCAGGACGACGTCGTGGCCGTTCAGGCCCCACTTCGTCCGGATTCCCTGGCCGGAGATGTCCGGACGGAACCGGTCCGGATCCACGCCCGTCGGAATCACATCGGCGATGTTGGCGCGCGGGGAGAGAGCCATGATCTCGTCCAGGATCGCGCGGCTCGGCACGACGACCCCTTGCGTCTTCCGCAGGAAGATCTTCAGGTAGAAGCGCAGCCCGCGCTCGAGCAGATGGAGGTTCAGGCCGAACGGGGAGTAGAACGCGAGGGTGTCATGGATCATCGTGTGGAAGGTCGAGACCCGCGGGATCTTCGCTTGCCAGGAGGCCCAGAGCCCTTTGATCCCGACGAAGCCGACGCCGTGGATGTGGATCACGTCGATGCCGAGGTCCTTGATCAGGTCGACCTCCCGACCGGGAAACATCGCCAGACGGTATCCGGGGTAATGGTGGAACTCCTTCGCCCGCACGTACACGGTCCCGTCCTCGCGGGTCCCGCGACGTCTCGGGTCCTCCGGGGCGAAGACGACGACCTCATGACCGTGCGCCTCGAGCTGGCGCCTCGTCGACAGGACGGACGTCACGACGCCGTCGACCGTCGGCAGATAGCTGTCCGTGAAGAGTGCGATCCGCATGGCATCAGGGCCTCTGCGTTGGGTTCTCGGGCCTCGTGTCCCCCTGGTCGGTCTTGCGACTCAATCTGGGCCCTGTCTCCACGGTCATCCGATCCATCCGATCCCCGAGGTCGCACCGGACGGACGCAGGGCATCCGCCGTGCGCGGCGGCGAGGATGGCCAGACCACGCAGTCGCTCCAATTTTGATGTCCCTACTTGAAGTTTTGGGGAGAGCCAGAGCCAACTGATAATGTGCCAAAAAGGTGCAATGGCGCCCGCCTCCCGGGGAGGGCGTCCTAGCGACCCAATCTGATTTGGGAATTGATAATATCGACCCCGCGACCGGCTCGATACGAGGCCCGGAAGCCGAGGGCCACCTTCCGGCGCGCGCGCCGGACCGCGGCGAGAAGCGGGAATCCGAGGGCCAGGTACGCGGTGGTCGATGCCGCGAGCGTGCATCCCGCGCCGTGGAGTTCCTTGCGGTATCGGCGGCCTCCCAAACGGACCATCCGGCGGCCGTCGTAGAATACGTCGACGAGGGGACCTTTCATGTGGCCGCCTTTCACGAGGACCGCCTCCGCGCCGAGGCGTCGGATTGCGCGTGCGGCGGCCTCCATCGACCTGACGTCGCGGATCGAGAGGCCGGAGAGCCGCTCCGCCTCGTGGCGGTTCGGGGTGAGCAGGCTCGCACGATCGAGGAGTCGATCCACGAGGGCCGTCTGGAAATCGTCTTTCTCGAGTCGGGCGCCGACCGTTGCGATCATCACGGGATCCACGACGAGGGGGAACGAGGTCCGACGCAGCTCCCGTGCGACGGTCCGGACGATCGCGGCGGAGAAGAGCATGCCGGTCTTCGCCGCTCGGACGTCGAAGTCGTCCAACACCGCGCGGAGCTGCTTTCGGATCTCCGCCGGGGGGATCGCGAAGATCGAGTCCACGGACCGGGTGTTCTGGGCGGTCACGCACGTGATGACGGACGTCCCATGCACGCCGACCGAGGCGAAGGACTTGAGGTCCGCTTGAATCCCTGCACCGCCGCCGGAGTCGCTCCCCGCGATCGTGAGGGCGGTGCGCACGCGCGCGCGAAGGAGGCCGCGGTCTTAAGACTGACGCGCGTCATGTCGTCGATCTCATGAGCGGGGCATCGTTAAGTAGCGGCCGTCTCACCGGAACGGAGATGCGGGCCCGGAGCGGACACTTCAAGTTCGACAAGAAAGTGAAATGGAAGAACCTCGTCACCGCTTTCCGGCCATTGTTCTTGAAATTCCTCGAGGAGACGCAACAGTTGCCCGAGGACATGGAGAGCGTCGACGTCCTCGTCGAGGAGAACCTGCGGGAGCTGCGGAGCAACCGGAAGCCGGAGGGTTTCAACCGCGAAGGCGCGATGCGGATGATCTTTCCGATCTCGAACCAGGTCGAGTTCTACGTCTACGGTCGGGGGAAGGTCCTCGAGGTCGCTCGGGTGACGGAGTCCCTGAGTCGCATCCTGCAGAAATATCGGCTCAAGCACACGATCGAGTGGGACAAGCTCAAATTTCTCGCGGACAAGAAAGAGTGACGCCGGGGAATGGGTTCGTTTGGCCTAGGACCTTCGTACCTCTAAGTAGAGGTATGCCCACCCTCGTTCATTCGCCGAGGCGCACCGTCTCCACGACGGAATACTGCGCTCCCTGCGGCGTCAGGACGCTCTTCTTCAGATGCACGGAGTCAACCGTGTGGGTGCCGAAGTCTTCTGTGCGGTGGGCCTCGAGGATTCCCCGCACGCGATCGAGGTTCAGTCCGCCTTTCACGCGGGCCAGTGTGACGTGCGCCTTCCAGGGCCGACGCTCCCGCGGGAACCCGAGATGGTCGAGAGAGGCCTCAAGCGAGTCCGCGACGCGCGCGATTGGTTCGGCCCCTTCCACGCCCACCCAGATCACCTTCATCCGCCCGAGGCTGGGGAACGCGCCGGTCCCTCGGACGCGGATCTGAAAGGGGGGAAGGCCCGCGGTCGCCTCCTTGATTGCGGTCACGATCTGCGGCACAAGCCCCTCCTCCGTGTCGCCGAGGAACTTGACCGTCAGATGGAGCTGGTGGGTGCCGACGACTTTCAGGGACGGGCTCGTCTCTTCAAGATCCCCCGCGAGGGCGTCGAGGACCGGGCCACCGGGCACGTCGACCGCGATGAAACCTCGGAACGTCATCGCTCCTCCCGGGATCGTGGAGCGGGAAGGCGCCCCGGCACGAACCGATCCTCGGATTCGAACGTCCCTTCGAGGTAACCCTCCTCGATCGCCATCCGGAGAATCCGATCCGCGTCGTCCGGCGGGACCTGGAGTTCATCCGCCAAATCCCGGATTCGGATGGCATCGCGGCTCCGCACGAAAGCAGCCGTATGCACGAGCGCGAGATCGCGGGAGCGCAGACGCCTCGAATATCCGAGGAAGTAGAGACCGGGAACCAGGAAGGCGACCGCGCACAGTGACGAGGCCGCGACCCCGAGGGTTTGTTGAAGTGCAGCTCCGGCGGCCGCAAGGATGGCGCTGGCGAGGGAGAGGGCGAGGACACCGGCCGCGAGCAGCTCGTACCACGTCCGCCGGTCCACGCGGCGCCTCCACCTACTCGTCCGTCACGCGAGTTCCATGGAACGGCTCGCCGAGGAGCGCGGCCCGCAAAGCTCGGAGGTCCCGACCGTGGACCACACTCAGAGGCGTTCGATCTCGAGCGACCACGCGGGCGGCGACCGGGTCGAAGACGACGCTCGGGCCCGCGGTCCGATGCCCCTTGCCGGAAAGCGTGACGAGGTCCCCGAATCTCATACGCGGGACGAGGCGCGCGCCAGGGTCCTTCTTGGGGTCCGCGCTGTACACTCCGTCGACCGAGGTCGCGTTCACGATCCGATGGGCACCGACGAACCGGGCCAGGGACGCTGCGACGCGGTCCGTCGTGTGTCCGGGCCGGGTCCCGCCCATGACGACGATCGGGTATCGCTTGGCGAGCTTCGAGGCCGCGGCGTAGCTGGTGGCGGGCTCGCGGTTCGCCCGACCGCCAAGGGCGGCGGACAGAAGCCGCGCGTTCAAGCGTGTGACGGCGATCCCGAACTCGTCGAGCGACCGTTCGCGAATCCCGACCGACCGGCCTGTCTCGATGTAGTATCGCGCAACGCGACCGCCTCCGGTGACGACGAACAACTTCACCCGCGATGAAACATCTCGGAAAAGGCGCGCGACATCGCGCAGGTATCGCGCGTCGTCGTCCCCCGGAACGAGGACGGAACCGCCGAGGGATACGACGACTTTCTCCATACAAATCTCGTTCGCGACGCAAAAGGTAATGAACGATTACCTAACACATGCGGTAACCGTTTCAGGGCCTTGTTGCGTCTGTCCGTCGAGATTGTGCGGCGGGGCTTAGTCCTTACTGATTCTCACGACATGTGCGGTGGAGCTCGGACAACGGACTCGGTCCCTCGGGAGCATGGACATGGTTTCAGGCTCCCACTCGGAAAGATACCTTCGGGAGGCCAGGATCTGGAACAAGGTCCAGTCCGAGGACGATTGAGATACGGTAGTCCGCCTCTCGATTTCAAGTAGGCCCGCCGCATCGGCCCATCGTGTCGTGCATCGAAGAACTCATGCGGGAGCGGGCAGGTGAGGGCGAGCCCGGCTCAAACAAGCGCTCGATGGATTTCTCGTCGGAGGGATTGTGCGCGCGTATCTCCCACAGACGTGGACGATCCTTACGGAGCAGGAGGGCGTCACTATTCACGCCGATGTTCAAGGGAACATCCGGGTGATGAACGAAATCGCACCGACAAGGGACGGCGACATCAAGATTGGCCACGACCTTCTTGCGGACGGAATCCAGAACGGCAACTCGCCACCCCCCGGTTCTTACCGGGTCGCGTTCTACACGCAGAAAGGTCGGACCGCGTTTGGCCAGTTGAAGAGATCGTTCGGATTGTAGCAAACACAGTCGTTCGCTCATACGGCCACCTCCTCCGAAAACGTTTTAGGGGGTCGATTGGCGTTGGGCCCTGGAAGAGCACCGGGTTGAATGTCATGTTGCTCACGGAACAAAGCCTACCTAAACCCAAAATTAGTCTCCCTGCGGGAGTGATTGGAGGCTCCTACCTCGCGTCTATCCCGCTTATCCGAAAGTCCAGACTCACGACGAAATCCAATGGCGGCGTTGGGAAGCAACTCTCCGACGGATGGTGCCTGAACTTCGCGGTTGGTTGCAGCCACGCGTGCCCGTTCTGTTACGTCGATGAGATTCACAAAAGGTTCGGTTCAGCACGTTACGGCCAAGCGGTTCAACAGAGATGGGGCAACTACCTTCTCGTGCCCGGTAACCTGTACGAAGCGATCGAAGCCACCCCGTGGAAGAAATGGCGAGGAAAAGAGGTGATGATGAGTTCGACCCATGATCCCTACCTACCGACCCTCGCTCATGCGGCCAGGCGGATTCTTGAGCATGCGCTGCCCGCAGGGGTCGATGTCTGTTTGCAAACCCGCTCCTTCCTCGTGACGAAGGACATCGATTTTCTTTCTGGCTACGGCGGCCAAGTCAGGTTGCAGGTTTCTATCGCCACGATGGACCAATCTTTCGCCCGTTTGATTGAGCCACGAGTACCGCCGCCCAAGGCTCGGATCGAAGTTCTTCGCCAGGCAAGGGAAGCCGGCATCGCGGTTGGTGTGATCCTCGCGCCGATCTTTCCGCCATGCGCTCAGCGACCCGATGTCATCGCTGACATGGGTGCGATCGCGCAGGCGCTAGAGGACATTCAGCCGGATCACATCTACGGCGAATCCATTCACGTTCGCGGACAGAACGTGCGACTGCTTGAAGCGGCACTAGGAGAGCGGATTAACCTGACGCCGGGCTTCGACCGCGGCATCTCAAAAGTCTTTCATCGGGAGCTGGGAAGGTCAGGTCTAAGGGGCGTCTGGTGGCCCGCCTAGGGTCGCTTGGTGACCTTCGACTCTATCCAACGCCTCCTTAACGTCAAGTCCGTCGAATGTCTCGATCTTTGACTTGAGCGTCTTGAGGGCATCGAACCAACCAGGCACCCGTTTCTGCCCGGCGCAAAAGATGAGGATGTAGTGGTACGATCCTCCGCTCTGGATTCTGATGTCAAGAGAGTTTGGTCGAATCCGCCTGATGTTTTCTAGGTAACCGGTGAAGAGATCGTCCTGCGTCGTGGCGTTGAACGCCACATCTTCTCCGACTAGTTGGGCGATTGCCTCCCGATCCCCTTCCCAATCTCTTGCCAGAACCCGACCGATGTTGGGAATGAACGTGATGAAGAGGTCGCCGCGGTGTCGCAATAGGCGTTCCATGTTCGGCCACGGGAATCCTCCGAGACCCTCGTAGTCTACGAAGGCAAGATAATGGGCTTTGTGTTTGGCCAGGACTCGTTCGATGGAGTCGATGTGATCACCAGCGTCGTAGCCGATGACCTCATAAGTCCGTGGCTCGCGAAAGAGGGCGAGACGTTTCGCCAGAGCCATGGCGTAGTCGGGATTGTTTTCGATTGCCAGGATGTAGTCGAATTTCCTGTAGCGGGGACTCTCGCAGGCTACGATGGTCGAGCCACTAACGAGCGACCCCGTTTCTCGGATTCGGTCCAGCCCGGAACCCGCGAGGATGTCCACGTAGTCGATAGCCTTCCACGGCAGGCTGGGTAGTTGCTTGTTCATGATCGTTGTGTAGATTTCCGTGTGATACTTCAGCGCGATGAGCTTGAGACATGTCCACGGCCCGAACTCGTTCCGGACCAACGGCCTGACGGAAGCCGCGCGCCTTCCCCATTCGAGGAGATGACGGAGATGTTTCTCGAGCCACGCAACGTCCTTCAATGAAACGCCTCGGAGTTGCGGTCTCTTGTTTGAACGGACAGCTGGAGTCCTGACGTGGACAAGCTCCCCGAAAATGATAGCGATCCCGGTATCATGAAATAGCAGGCGGGGGCGGTGAAAGTTCCAACGCTTCCGTCACTCAGGTTCCACGAGTTGCGTCTACGAGGGCGAGGTGGCTCGTGCAGGACAGCGCCCAGCAGCGCGGGTCCGGGTGCCGTAGGGGTTCGTCACCCATACCGTGGTCAGAAGCCCTTCAAGCCCCCTTGCCTTGGAGGGACTTTCACTCCAAGTCCGCCGGTCTGACACCGTTCGGCACATCATCCTCTTAGGCTTGCCCGGCGATGAGGATGGGGACATGACCGAGGCGGGAGCCTTCACGGTCGAAGACTTTGGGGGCACTGTCCAAGAAGTCATCGAGGCATCGAGAACGTTCCCCGGTCGATCGCTTGACGAATTTCTTCGAGCGGTCTGGGCATCGTTTACCCGACACAAGGCCGAAGCGCCTGCTTGGTTCCTCTTTGCTCAACTCATGAAAGATGGGCTCACCGCGCCGCCAGCGCCATATGACGAGCGCTGGTCCGGATTCACGAAGGGCCCCGGCAACCCTTGGCTTAGCCGACCCGACATACCAGATTCTCATTTGCCTGCGTCCTTGCGTAGCAAGAACCTAGAAGCCGAGCGCCGCCGGACGACAGAAATCCAAGTGTTCGAGGAAACGCTCCTCTTCCTCATTTCGGACTTGAACTCAATGTTGCGGACAGGGAGCGCCCCGAGTGTCGACGGGCTCAGCTGGGACTCACCCCGTGGGCATCGGTGGCAGCACTGGGAACTCGCGGAGTTTTTGGACGCAGCGGAGCGTGGCCTATGGAAACCAGTTGAAGACGGGTGGATTGTTGGGACGAGCATAGAGCAATGCGGGTGGGCGGCTCTCGCTGTTTTCCTGCACTTGGGAATGGTATACGAATAAGGTCACACGGCGGCAGTCGCGCGCAATGAATCCGTAACGATTACCCCATCCGAACCGTCACCCTAATGAACGATAAATAACTGTGTGGTGAGACGCAATGGCTCAAATGTCTGGGATGGACAAATACAAGTTCCGCCGCGCTCTCGAGCAGATCGAAGAAGCCGTCGGCCGCGGCACGGAACTCGTAAGC
>Ga0209376_1001973_pt1 | contig 19874 bp, 24 predicted proteins | sample GraSoiAngelo_134_FD_185891 | JGI IMG/M metagenome (GOLD analysis project Ga0209376, IMG submission 185891) | Grasslands soil microbial communities from the Angelo Coastal Reserve, California, USA - 14_0929_05_30cm (SPAdes) (version 2) | ecosystem: Environmental > Terrestrial > Soil > Grasslands ... | reverse complement strand
AATTGTTAACAAGTCAGTTTGTTAACATTCACTGCGTAACTCACGAAGGCCTTATTTTTACATCTTAACAGGGCGCCGTGGCATCATATGCAATTAGGTGGTATATCCACGTCTAGAGTGGAAATAGGGGGGTATCTTCCGGCATGTTAACAATGTTAAGAGCCACCTTCACGTCTAGAGTGGAAATAGGGGGGTCATTTTGGCCTTTTTGGAGGCCGAACTTAACACTAACTTCACTGATTGTTAACATGGTTGCAGTCTTACCCACACACCTTTCCTTCCACTCTAGCTTTATTAAAAAAATTTTTTTATGAAAATAAAATAAATAATAATAAATTAAATTTGAATTTGTTATTCTAATTATATGACAGAGTCCTTATGTAGATAGAGAAGAAACACCGGTGTGTGGGTTTTTCAGAGACTTGTGTATATGATCGCACTGATTTGTTAATAATTATTCTAGGATCCGTTCAAATGCCAAAATAAGATCGGATCGATCACATTGGCTTTAGCATACACGAATGTATCCTCAACACAAAAAACAGACAAAACAACAAATTACACCGACCCAATAGATAAGTTACTTAATGACGCAGTAAGTGGCAAATCACTATTCAAAAACAGAGAAGTGCTGCATTTTGCTTTCATACCCGAAGTTATTTTACATCGGGATGAAGAACAAAAGAAGGTCACCCAGTCACTAATTCCATTATTAAAACAATCCCGTCCATCTAACCTACTTGTTTATGGTAAACCAGGTACTGGAAAGACTCTAGTTGTAAAAAAAGTGTTAAACAAAATACAAGAAAGGGCAAAAGAAAAATCATTTCCAATAGAACTAGTCTATGCAAATTCCAAAGAGGAAACAACACTCTACGGTTTATTAGTAAAGTTTGGTCGCCAGTTAGGACTAACATCCCAAAAAGAATTACCAACTACAGGCTTGTCGATTAGTGAAGTGTTTAATCGAATTATTTCTGCAATAGAAAAAGACTCACTTAACACCGTCTTTGTTGTAGATGAAATTGATTATCTTGCAGAGCTGGTTTCAAAGACGGGCAAAGATGTCTTTTATTCACTTACAAGAGCAAACGAGAGACTAAAGAAAGGCTCACTTACCCTAGTGGGTATTTCAAACGACCTTACATTCAAAGAAAGACTAGATCCCAGAGTGTTAAGCAGCCTAAGTGAAGAAGAAACTGTATTTACAAACTACACCGTTGGACAAATCAAAGAAATTCTAGAGGAAAGAATCAAAGTCGCATTTATCCCCAAAACCATTGAACAGGCAGCGGTAAACCTCTGTGCCGCAATGTCTGGCCAAGAACATGGAGATGCTAGACGGGCAATAGACCTATTACGAATAGCAGGGGAGATTGCAGAACGTGAACAAGCTAACACCGTACAAGAAGAACACATTCGCAAAGCATCGTTGAAGATGGAAGAAGACAAGGAAACAACTGCGCTTAATTCCTATCCACTACACGAAAAATTGCTAATTTTGGGCGTTATGAAGGCAAATGGAAATTCAACAGGAGAAATTTATCAATCATACAAAAATCTATGTAAAATCACACGACAAAAAGAACTAACGCAGCGAAGGGTCACCCAAATGCTAAGTGAGATTGAGATGACGGGTCTTATCTCAGGCAAGATAATACATCAAGGAATGCATGGAAGAACCAAGAAATTCAGTCTTACATTAAACGCTGATACTGTGAAAAAGGCATTCAAAGAAGACTTGGCCTTGGAAGACCTGTTATAGTCTAGTCAGAATCTTCTACAAAATTCTTTGTAAAAACCTTCATTGTAGCCAAATTTACAATTACTGCAATCCCAGGTGTTGGATTGATGCCAACACTTGCCTGATAAGGTGTCTGCGTCTGCCAGGCACCTGAATTTACAATTAAAGTTCCCTTGTACATCTCAAGGTCCACAACATGAATATGGCCTGAGTGATAGATATCAGGAACATCATTTATCACCATAAAATCTTCAAGCTCTGGGGCGATGGGGGTTCGTTTCCCATAAATTGGACTGAGGTGTCTTGTTCTCAATAAGGCACGCATTGCTCTAGCTGGTTGCGCATAGCTCAGGCCTGGCGTAGTACCAACAACATCATCAAGGCTCTGACCGTGAAACATCAAAATCTTTACTCCATTAACCACTATCACAGAAGGATTACCTAACATGAAAAAATTCTCTCTATTCCAGAGACCCATGTTATGTTTTTCTGGGATGGCAGGTTGAGGGAGGGCCCTTCTTCCAGGATCGTGGTTTCCCGGAATGATGAAGACTTTGATATGTTTTGGAATTTTGTCTAAAAGTTGAGCCGCCTTTGCCATCTGCTCATCAACATCCATCAAAAGAAGCTCCTTGTCTTGGTTAGGAAAGATACCAATACCATCAACAATATCTCCACAGACCAAAAGGAAACGTACCTTTCTTGCTACCGGGTCGGGGCTTGAAAGCCACAAGACAAATTCTGCAAACTCTTTTTCCATAAAGTACTTGCTTCCAACATGCAGATCTGATATCAATACAGCATAGGTTTCCGTTTTTGAGCGGCTAGCTATGTGCTCTGGAACATCTGGTACAAGTAACTCTCTTGCAATAAAACCACCATTTTTTCCACTTACAATGGCTGCCATAAGAAATTGGTCCATAAGCAACGAGTTTGCACTCTCCTGCAACTCTTTATTGAAAACAAGTATCTCAATGGACCCTGTAGGGTCATCAATAACAAGCTTGGTCACATCCCGGTCAATCTTTCTATCCATTAGCAAGCCAGCTATGAATGTCTCATCACGAAACTTCCCAGATGCTACATCTGCAATAGAAGTCAGTCTTTTTGATTGCGATCGAGCCATCATTATTTTAAGCAGTTTTGAATATCTATCTAGGAATAGCGTAGTAAAACCAACAATCCCCTCTGCCGAAGTTACTTTTTTTGTAGGATCAAACAATATCACATGACTATCTTCTACAGTTTCATCAACTTCTGATTCTACAAACATCTTTAGATCATTTCGGTTTATCAAAAACAGGTTTTGTTTTGCCTTTTCGCGCACAATTTGCTTGATTATGTTTTGTAGTTCTTTTACGTCAATCTTTTCTAAAATCTTAAATGCATCCGGATGAATCTGAAACCCTTTGTTTAACGCATAAGTAATGGCAGACGAAACCTCTTCTTTCAACAAGGTCTCATAATCCAACTTTTAATTAAATCTGTTCCAGTTGTCAACCCTCAAATAGTGTTAGCTTAAAACAAAATCATTGCTTGAAAAAAAGAGAATAATATGGTTTCTTATCTTTATTGGAATTTTCTCTGCCGCTTATTCTATTGGTGCACAAAGCAATCTATCTGAGGAAGACTCGAAACAATTTATCAAAGAGTTTCAACAAGCAGTGGAGGGCATAGACGCAGTAGGAATATTTACTCATAATACATCAGTTGCGCTGCCAATGTTTATACCAGGAGCCGGTATAGCTTGGGGCTCTTTTGCAGCATGGTCCACGGGCGTCGCATTCCATGCTTTGGTCACAACAACACCAGCACTTGCCCAACTTCCTCCCCTGGCCGTACTTTATCTCTCCCCTTTTGGGGTGATGGAACTTGTCGCATATTCAATTGGTATGTCCAGAAGCTTCCTACTGATTAAGAGTATAATCAAAAAACAACCTCTTGGTATAGAACTCCGAAAAACGGCAATCGAGATAGGAATTGTTGTTGCATTATTGCTAGCAGGGGGGGTTATAGAATATACCATGATCCAACAATTTGGTTCAGCCGTCATAAACTCAAAACCCTAGATTCGTTTTTATCCAAACACAGAATTACACAACTTGATGCTGGGCCAAAAGATCCACAAACTTCCGAAACTAAAAAATCCAATCATGATTGCGGCTCTGCCTGATATGGGAAATGTTGCAGGTATAGGAATGGATTTTCTTGTAAAAAAACTCAAAGCCAAATTATTTGCCGAGATCTATGCCTTTTGGCCGCCTGCAGTATCTTACGAGAGTGGTATTATAAAATACGAACAATCAAGTTACAAATTTCATTTCTGCCAAAAGGAAAACCTGGTATTTTTTTCAGGCGAGTTCAATCCCTCAGACCCACGACGACTCTATGAACTATGTTATCAAGTGGTTGATATGGCAAAAAAACTCAAGGTAAATACTCTCTATTCCATAGGAGCTGCACTAAGGCAACCCAGTCCAGCAGAGCCCAAACTATTTGGTGCAACAACAAACCCTAAACTTCTTGCTGTACTAAGAAAGGAAAAACTCGAACTCTTACAAGGCAACAGCCAGATAACTGGTTTTAACGGATTAATCCTAGGAATTGCAAAAGAAAAAAAACTTGATAGCGTTTGCATTCTAGGAGAGATTGATAATCCAAATGTCATACAACCAAAGGCAGCTGAGATGATTCTTGCTGCACTATTGCGAATTTTAAAACTAGAACCATTGGACATGAAAGAACTTGAAGAGGAAGAAAAGAGAAAAAAATTCATGGAGCAACAAATGAACTACATGGATGGGCTTGCACGAAAGGACAATCAAGCAGGAATTGCCTAACTGTGTTAACAAATTATACCTATTAATTAAATACGACTTTGGGGTTTAGCTTAAGCAATGAAACGTGTATTAGTATCACTAATGGTAATTGCGGGGCTTGCAGCCATCCTTTCTTTTCCTGGTGCATATTCTGATTTTTCATCTGACAAAAAATACTTGGTTCAAGCATCTGGTTATTTGACTGGCAAACAAACAATCTATGATTCTACTTTGGCGCTACAACTTAATACAAATACATGGTCTGGGGGCAATCTACTTGCTACACTAGATAATGGGGTTGTAACTATAGCAGACGGCAATTATCTGAATTCTGGAACGTGGCAAAGCACAATACTTCGATATGGCAAGTATTTTGTTATAACAGGAGATTCTCAGGATCTGAGCGGCAATACCATTCATCTCAATTTATTTGGAAGAATAACTGATAGTAACGAAGAAGGCTCTGTTTACAGCATAAGTGGTAAGATAACGGGAGCTGAGGCCTTGAAGGTAGCTTATAGTGCAAAGATAACAACTATTGGCGCCCCTCTGACACAACCCGCGCCGACAACCTCTGGTGGTCAGACCACACCTTCCACACAAAATCAAGCTCAAACAAAGACTGTTCAAATGACCATAGTATCAGGCGCATCTGTCACCAAGACAGGTCAGCCATTATATCCTTCTGCAGTCCAGGTAACTCCAGGTTCTATGGTGATTTTTAAAAATGATGACTCGGTACCGCATAGATTATTGAGTGGTTACAGCCAGACCGTGAGCCAGGGATCTGGCGGCACATCAACCCCAAATCCAAACGCGCTGCAGTTTACTCCAGACCGACTATATGATACTAACACAATAGCTCCTGGTCAAACCTATCAGATTAAAATAAACGGTATAGGGACAATACTATTTTTTGATCCCACCTATACTTGGATAAATGGAGCAGTTACATCAATTTCAGAAACCACACAATCAAAACCAGTTCAAGTGATCATTTTACCAGGCTCATCTATTTCTCAGGGCGCCGCATCTCAACAAAACCAATTCTACCAAAACGGGTACTATTCACCATCAAACATCAAAATAATGCCTGGCACTATAATTGTCTGGATAAATCAAGACTCGGTAGCTCATAGGATACTTAGTGGAGCAAGCACCCAGAAAAACAACAATCCATTTGTACCAGATGGAAAGATAGATAGCGGCGTAATTCCTTCAGGCCAATCATTTCAAACTACTATAAACAGTACTGGAATAATCAGATTCTTTGATCCTACCTATAACTGGATGAATGGAGTAATTGTCTCATTACCTCCATCGACTTCAAAAACAATTCAAGCTCCATCAATGAACCCCGGGCTGCATTAACAATTATCCAAAATTAATATAAGATTCCAGCTTTGTTTGGTCAAAGACCATAACAGAAAGATCAGAGAACTGTTTTCCTTCCAAATCTTTTACTGTACCAATAAAATGAGTCTCTTTATCATTTGTCAGAAATTCAAAAACATGAACTTTGATCTTTGATGTATCAAGCCCGTGATTTTTTAGATATATTGCAATCTCAGATGGCATAAAATGCTTTGTTGGATGTTTTGGCCATGGTCTTGGAACTAGAATAACATTATACCCATCAATTAACGCCTTTTGGAGCTCAAGTTTTTTTTCTTCTATACTTGTAGAAACATGCATTGTTATTACTTTGCTTTTATCAAGTGGAACCTTTGCCTTTGATGCAGCTACTTGAATCGAACTTATACCAGGAATGATTTGCACATCTACAAAGATCTCGATTAACCTGTCTACGACTTCGGACTCTGAAAAATTCACATCTCCTGTAAAAGGCACAATACAAGTTTTATTTTCTGATATCTTTGCAATCTTTTGGTACACCTCTTCTTGGTTTTGCATAGTAATTTCATGAACTTCTTTGCCTTTGAGAAGATGCTCTATTGTTTTCAGAGTATACTTGTAGCCAACAATGATATCAGAATTTGATACGATTTCCTTCACTAGATCAGTAAGGTATTTTGGAGACCCAGGGCCTACTCCTACGGCAAAAACTTTTACCACACATCATCAACTTCGTCTAACTCTTTGAATTCCTCAAGAGGTTTTGGCTTCATTGTCTTGAGCCTTGCTATATCCCTGTCAAAGAACATATCTATTGTCCAATCTATGAAGATTCTAACTTTTTTGTCAAGCCTGGGTATTTTTGAAAGATAAATTGTCTTCCAAAGCCACCATGCAATAAACCCGTGTAGGTGAAAACCAAAAAGGCTTGCAATGGCGCTTCGTTTGCCTATTATAGCAAGCTGTCCTTTTGGGACATACACAAATTTTCTTTTCTGTCCGCCTCTTACAAGAGCATAAAGATTTTGTGCAGCAACTTCGGCCTCTGCTTCTGCACTCTGCGCTGTTGGTGGGAGTGGTCTATTGGTATTAGGGTCAACAAGATAACAACAATCACCTATTGCAAAAACTTCGGCAAAGTCAACTGACTGGAGAAATTCATTTATCGCTATTCCTCCCCGGTTTGTCTTAAAGACTGATTTTTTTATAATATCAGCTGGTGTGACTCCAGCAGTCCAGATCAAAGTTCTTGTCAGTATTGCTCCAAGCGGGTGTTGATTTACTGCTTCTTTTGTAGTACTTGGAACATCTTCTATTACTACTTCGCTACCAGAAAAACTTGCAAGTTTTGTGCTAACTCTAACTTCTATACCATGTTCACCGAGTTTTTCTTGAGCAAATTTGGCAAGCTTTTCGTTAAAGCCTGGCAGTATAGAAGGAAGCGCTTCTAAAACTGTCACCCTAATGTCATTTCTTTGAATATTAGAATAGTATTTTCTTGCATCAAGCAAAAGATCATTTAGCTCACCCGCAGTTTCTATTCCGGCAAATCCACCACCGACAATTACAAACGTAAGCAAACTTTTTTTAAGAATTGGATCAGTTTCATTATCTGCCTGTTCTAACATGTCAATTACTCTGTTTCGTAAAATAACTGCATCATTGAGCGTCTTCATGGTATAAGCTAACTTTTCCAAGTTGTCCATCCCAAAGAAATTTGTCTGGCTTCCAAGAGCTAGTACAAGATAATCATAGTGTAGCGAAACTCCTCTTTTCTCACTAGTTCCGCTTAAAATTACCGTCTTTCCATAAGGGTCGATGCTTTTGACTTCGGCCTCGTAAAACTTGGTCCTTTTCAGTAGAGTCCTAATTGGAATTACAATATGTCTTGTCTCAACGTTTCCTGATGCTACCTGCGGCAGCATTGGGGTGAAGAGAAAAAAATTGTCCTCACTTACTAGGGTTATCTGGACATTATCATCATGCCGAAAATACGATTCAAGCTTCCTTACGCACTCTATACCTGCAAAACCTCCTCCCAAAACTAGAATCCTTTTGACTTCAGACATTACACAGAACCTTCAATTATTGAACACCCAAGAGGATAAAAATGTGGCATTAATTATCGCTGACAATTTACCTACAAACAGCACATTTGGGCGAAAGGTAAAATATACAGGATTTAGCAAATGGAGTATGAAGAAAGAGTTCATAGTAGTGCGAATAGATGCCTCACCAGACGGAGCACCATACGTGGTAGTTTCTTTATCCACATCTAAGGATTTCAGAGAGCAACAAAGTACACCAATGTCCCCATTTGGACAGGGTGGTGTAATGGGCTTTACAAACATGGATGATATGGTAAAAAACCTAAACAAGATGTTGTCAGGTGGCATGGGACAGGCGGGAGGACTTACGTCAATCAAACTAGATATGCATGAATACAAAGAGATGAACCTTGCAGTAGGGGACAAGGTCTATTTAGAAATAACAAAACCCGAGTCTCTAGGCGTTTAAACTTTTATTTCATCAACAATTAATCTCAGATTTGGCGAGATATTTCTCCGCGTAAAATTTCATATGCCCTTGCAGCATCCTTTTCGTGCAGAACTATCACAATATCGTCTTGTCCGAAAAACGCATTGACAAGCTCGATTCCATTATTATGTAGAATCTCAGACACATATGATACTATGTCAGAACTATTCTGAGATTCGGGAATCTGTACACTTATCTTTGCAAGCCCCGTCTGGAGAAAGTTTTTGTGTGACGAGAACGATTCAAGCAATTTTCGCACGCCACCGATATCTTCGGTCAAAAATCTAAAGGAATCTGTCAGTCGGAAAAATTCGTAATTAGGATCAATTCGTGTAAACCCATCCATTAAATCTACTACGTCTTTCATCGCAAAATCATCTGAAGAAAACTTGATGTCTACTATTCCATCGGTCAAAGAAAGTCTTGCATTCTTTAAAACTGGCTCGCTTTGCACATCTTCCTTTTTCTCAAACGAGTCTGCGTATCTTTTAATTGCAACTACTATTGTATTGAGATTTACAAGCCCACCAACATAACTTTCAACCTCCTTCTGAATTTTTACAGCAAGCGAGGTATAGTTTACCAAATCCATCTTGACACAATCATAGATGGACCTGTTTCTTGTGATGATCTCTCTTACGGCATCTGGAACTGATACGTTTGTTGCCCTCATAACAAACATCATTCATGTCATCTATATTAGCCTATGTAAGAATTCTATATAAAATCACATAAAACTTATATAATGTCAGTAGCATTACATACAATAGGTGAATATGACATATGACGGAATTCAATGAATTTGATAGCATCTTCCGAAGGATGCTACGACCATTCAAGGAACTAGACGAAATGTGGGACGAAATGAAAACTGGAGATAACACTCAGACTTTTGGTCCTTACTACTATGGATATTCCGTAACTGTAGGGCCAGATGGCAAACCTGTAGTAAAAGAATACGGAAATGTTAGACCAGGTCTACTGCCAACAGCAGAAACAAGAGAACCACTAGTAGATGTCATTGTTGATGACAAGGAAAAGCTTCTCAAGCTGATAGCAGAGATGCCAGGAGTAGAAAAGAAAGACATCAAGATAGAGGTATTGGGTAAAACAGTCAACATCGATGCAGAACACAACGACAGAAAGTATCACGCAAAGGTACCAATAAAGCACAAGGTCGATGAAGATTCTGTCAAGGCAGCATATGCCAACGGAATTCTTGAAGTAAGCTTCAAGTTAAAGGAAGAGGAACGACTAAAAGGCAAAACGGTCTCGGTCGAATAATCTCTTTATTTTTTATGGTGATCAAAAATGAGCGAAATTACACTAAAAATTGCAGAAGCGGCACAGCGCCACGTTGGAAAAGGCATTGCAGTAGTGGATCCTAAAGTTGTTGAAGACAACAACTGGGAAACCGGCCAAATATTGGAACTGGTAGGAAACAGAAAAAGTCATGTAAAGTTATGGCCTGGCTCAGCAGAGCAATATGGTACTGGAATAATAAAAATCGACGGAATTACAAGACACAATATTGGTTCTGGGATAGGGGAGAAGATTTCAATAAAGAGTGTTGATGCTGCCGAAGCAGATCAAGTTACAGTTTCTCCCATTGAAAAACTTGGTGCAGAAGGATTGCAAGAATACATGCAAGCAAACTATTTTGGTCATGTATTTACAACAGGCGATACTCTTATAGTATCAACTCAACTAGGTGGAAAAACACAACTAGTAGTAACTAGCACAACTCCATCTTCAAAACCAGTTCTAGTAACAGATCATACCGAATTCAAACTTGGCTCTATGACAAAGGCAATTGACCATTCTATTCCAAGGATAACCTATGATGAACTGGGCGGTCTCAAAAACGAGGTACAAAAGATACGCGAGATGGTAGAGCTACCCATGAGACATCCTGAATTGTTTGAGAAACTAGGTGTAGAGGCACCAAAAGGTGTACTGCTTTACGGACCTCCTGGAACTGGCAAGACTCTATTAGCAAAGGCAGTAGCCGGAGAGACTAACTCGCATTTCATATCAATTAGTGGTCCTGAAATAATGGGCAAGTTTTACGGTGAAAGTGAAGAAAGACTTCGTGACATATTCAAACAAGCTGAGGAGAATGCTCCAAGTATAATATTCATAGACGAAATTGACTCGATTGCTCCAAAACGAGAGGAAGTAACCGGTGAAGTAGAAAAGAGAATCGTATCACAATTATTAACTTTGATGGATGGAATGAAATCAAGAGGTAAGGTAGTTGTTATTGCTGCTAGTAACAGACCTGACTCACTAGATCCTGCAATAAGAAGACCAGGAAGATTTGATCGTGAAATCGAAATTGGGATCCCTGATCAACGAGGACGAAAAGAAATTCTAGATATCCATACGCGTGGAATGCCAATAGAAGCAAAGGTCAACTTGGATCAATTTGCAAAAGTAACTCATGGATTTGTTGGTGCAGATTTGGAAATTCTTGCAAAAGAAGCTGCTATGAGATCGTTACGAAGAATATTACCTGACATTGATTTAGAAAAAGAAAAAATTCCAAACGAAATTCTGCAAAAAATTATCATTACTGAGGAGGATTTCAAAGACGCACTAAAAGAAGTACGACCATCAGCACTAAGAGAAGTTCTAGTTCAAGTGCCTAATGTCACATGGGAAGATGTTGGTGGACTAGAATCACTAAAAGAAGAACTACATGAAGCGGTAGAATGGCCGCTAAAGCACAAGGAAGCATTTGAACACACCGATGTTAAAGCTCCAAAAGGGGTATTGCTTTATGGCCCACCTGGAACTGGCAAAACACTGATTGCAAAGGCAGTAGCTCACACAACAGAATCTAACTTTATCAGCATAAAAGGCCCAGAATTACTTTCCAAGTGGATTGGCGAATCAGAAAAAGGAGTACGCGAAGTTTTTAGAAAGGCTCGTCAGGCAGCTCCTTGCATAATATTTCTAGATGAAATAGATGCGCTTGTTCCAAGCAGAAGCTCATCTAGTTCAGATTCGCACGTAACAGATAGGGTAGTTTCACAGCTGTTAACTGAGATCGACGGACTAGAGGAATTAAATAATGTACTAATAATTGGGGCAACCAACAGAGTAGATCTGGTAGATAATGCATTACTAAGACCTGGCAGGTTTGATAGAATACTTGAGGTTCCTCTCCCTGATTCCAAAGGACGTGAAAACATATTCAAGATACATACAAAAAAGAAGCCACTTGCAGACAAGATAGACTCTGCAAAACTTGTACAACTGACTGATGGATTTAGCGGGGCAGAAATTGAAGGAGTATGTAACAGAGCTGCGATGAGCGCCATACGAAGATACGTCAACAATAAAGAAAAATCTGTAAAATCAATCAAAATAACTCAAGAAGATTTCGAGAACGCAATCGAAAAGATACGACCAGACAAGGTCAAACCAAGACAAGCTTTGACACCATAACTTATATGATAAATTGAGTAATAACTAATGACGGCAAGAGAAGCAATACTTTATCAAAAATTACCTAATGACAAGGTTAGATGCACAGCCTGTGCTAGATACTGTGAGATAGGAAAAGACCAAGTGGGACTTTGTGGGATAAGAGCTAACAACAATGGCAAACTAGATCTTCTAGTCTATGGCAAAGTGATAACTGGTCATGTTGACCCAATAGAGAAAAAGCCTGTAACGCATTACAGACCAGGTACTAGCATATTTTCTATTGCAACTACTGGTTGTAACTGGCTTTGTAAATACTGTCAAAATTATGATATCAGTCAAAGAAGAAAAGTAGAAGGAACCGAGATGACGCCAGAAGAGGTGGTGAGTCTAGCCAAGAGATCTGGCTCTGATGGAATTGCCTACACATACAATCAACCTTCAATATTCATCGAGTTTGCTCGAGACTGTGGTCTTGTAGCAAGAAGAAATGGAATGTTCAACATCTTTGTCTCAAATGGATATGATACTCCAGAAACAGTCAAGATGATGGACGAGTTTCTTGACTGTATAACTGTGGACTTTAAAGGAAATGCCGAGCCCAAGTTTACTAGACAATACATAGGAGTTCCTGACCCGCAGCCAATTTTTGATACCCTAAAAGAAATTCATCACAAAACAAAGATTCACGTTGAAATCACCGACTTGATTGTCCCCAAAGTAGGTGATAACTTGGAATATGCAAGGAAGCTCTGTAAGTTCATTTACGACGAATTTGGTCCAGATATGCCAATTCATTTTCTAAGATTTCACCCAGACTATAAAATGATGGAGTTTGAGTCAACTCCAGTTAAGACACTAGAGAGACACTACGAAATAGCCAAAGAGGAAGGACTAGAGTATGCTTACGTGGGAAATGTTCCAGGTCATCCCCTTGAGCACACCTACTGTCCTCAATGCAAAAAAATCGTTATCAAAAGATATGGTTTTGATATTCAAGGGTGGCATCTTGATGATAACAACAATTGCAAGTTCTGCGACAACAAAATTGCTATCACAGGCAAACTTGCCAAAAATTACAAGCAAAACAGATTCCAGTTTGTCTTTTAGATTGCTATTGCACGTACAGGTGAGCCAGTAGCACCCTTGAGCTTAAGTGGCAAGACTATGAGCTTAAAACTAGTATTATGAATTTTCTCTAGATTACACAAATTCTCTAAAATTAAAACTCCTTTCTTCAGAAGAATGTGATGAGCTAAAAATTCTGAATTTCTGCCTAGGTCGATACTTGGAGAATCTATACCAACTAGATTCACTCTTTTTTGTGACAAGTATTTAGCCGCATCTAAGGAGAGACCAGGGTTCTTTGTAAAGTAATCTTTCTTTGAAAGATTCTTCCACCAACCTGTTGCAAAGATAACAGCTTTGCTAGACCGTATTTTTCCATTTTTTGCCTCAAATTCTAAAATGTCTTTTCTAGTTATCGACTCGTTTACTCCTTTTTTTATTTTGAAAAGCACTGCATTAGTAACTAATCGTTTCAAAGGTATCTTGTTTATCACAAGGCCCCCGTCAACGAAGTGAATAGGCGCATCAAGGTGCGTACCTGAGTGAGAACTCAGGAAGAGAAGCTCCAAATTATATCCATCAGTTTTTTTGTTAGCCCATGAGATGAATTGTGGCCTTGGAGTTCCTGGAAAACTTGGAAGCGTATTAGAAATCTCAAGAGTCAGATCTATTGGATCCACTAAATTAGTTGTCAGAGCTGATAAATCAATTTTGACATTTGTAATCAAAGGTTAAATATTGTGCATCTAGAATTACTTTCATGCCTACTACTTACATTTTGATAAATTCCGATTTAGGCTCTGATGTTGAGATAATTCAGAAGATAAAAGAGATACTAGACAAGGAAAGTGGGATAAAGTATGAAGTCCAAGGAGTATACGGTGTCTATGATATTATAGTCAAGATAACCACCTCTTCGATGGAAAATCTACGAAATATCATTACTAATAAAATTCGAAAAATCGACAAGGTTTACTCGACTTTAACCATGATGGTAATAGAAGAGCAGGACAAGTAACCAGTATCCTATGCATTGTTTAAAATTCATAATAATATCAGCAATTTGTCCGATCTAAACATTGAAAAACTTCTTGAACAAAAGCGAATCAACTCCATTTTGTATGATGACCCTTTTCTAAAGGCAGGATTAATTTCGAAGCTAGTTCAAGACGTAGAGATTGATATCTTGTATCTTGACCTTGATTTGTTGTATAGTGGATACATGGTTTCAAGTGCATTCCCTTCCAAAGAGAATGTAACTTTGTTTCAACCTACTGCAGAGAGTTTAGGGAAAGTACTAACTGAGATCTTAGTCAAGGCAAGCGTCTCACAAACACTAATTATAGTAGACTCTCTTAATGGACTTTTTAATCTCTTAAACCGAAAAAAAGAAGTTGGAAAGATTGTAACATCAATTATCATGTTACTTACCAGTATAGCACAAATAACTAATTCCTATGTGGTTGTGGCCAGTATGGTTCGATACAAAAAAGAAGAGGGATGGATTATGTCTCCAACTGGAAAGCGGCTAATTGAGACTAAAAATAGCAAACAGATTCTACTTGAACATGACAACGAAGGTATGGTCATAAAGCTGTTGGCCGATTCCAGCAAATTCTTACTTCAAGCCGAGTCGATCCCGCTCTAATCTAGTCTCTTGATTATATGGTACCCAAACTGTGTTTTTACAACATCTGAGACTTGGCCTTTTTGCAAAGCAAAGGCAGCCTTTTCAAATTCTGGTACCATAACTCCTCTCCCAAAAAATCCTAAATCTCCACTTCTTTTTTTCGAAACATCAATCGAATATTCTTTGGCAAGATTTGCAAAACTTTCCCCCTTTGCTATTTTTGCTCTAAGTTCTTGTGCCACACTTAATTTCTCAACTAGTATGTGTGCACAATGAATCTTGTTTGACATGATCTGAAATCAAAGATAAATTATAAAAAAACGTCGATCATCTAGAGACCAATTGTTATTCTAAGATCCTAGAATTACAAGATCGCAAGTTAACACTGTTATAGAAATCTCAAACGCCGTTATAACAGCTCTTTTTTGAGGAAGTTATATTAAGATCTATTCGGAAATATTACTGAACATGCCAGTTGGAATTATTCCAGATATAGGCGAACAAATGTGCATAGGATGTGCACTCTGTGTAGAGATTTGTACATCACTAGGCCCAGACGTATTAAGAGTAAAACCAGTAGAGGGTTGGAAGAGAGGCAAGGCATTTGTATTTTATCCAGAAAGATGCATCTCAGACGGTGCATGCATTGGTGTTTGCCCGACAAAGGCAATCTTTTGGATGAGACCAATGGACTTTACTCCAGGACAGCCAGTACCACTATACAGGAACTCTGTATTCGTCAAAGGTTGGACTGAACTCGCCGACTAAGTCCGACATTAACTTCTTTTTCTTATTATTTTAAATCCCTATTCGTTTTGTAAATATATGGTACATTCACATCGTTACCAATGAGTAAACCAGGAAATCTGTGGAGAAAAATACATGGCAAGGTAACAAAAAAGCCAACAAATTTCAGTTGGCTAATAAACAATAAACTGGCTGGAAGTGGCATGCCAACTTCAGCGTCTGAACTAGATTGGGTACTAAAACAAGGTGTAAGATCTATTATTACAATGACGGAAGAATCTCTCCCAGAGTCATGGATAAAAGATGTAAAATATCTACACGTACCAACAGAAGATCTATCTGCACCAGATATGGAAAAAATTGATACTACAATCGAGTTTATTCATAAAAGACTCCAAAGTGATGAACCTGTTATGGTTCACTGTGCAGCAGGAATAGGAAGAACTGGAACTATCTTGGCTTGTTATCTTGTTAAATATCAAAAAATGTCAGTCAGTGATGCTATAGAAAAAGTACGAAAAGAAAGACCCGGTTCTATTCAATCTGAATCTCAGGAATTAGCAGTGAGCTTGTATTACAAGTTTCTTTCCAAGTAATTACTCTGGTATTGATCTAGTTACCATCTTACCATTTTCAAGCTTGATGAAAAGAAACCTGTTGTCTTTAAAAATCAAGGTGATTTCGTTTTCTTTTTCAGACTTGTCTTCAATTTCAAGTAATTCTTGTCCTCTAATTCCATCGAATTTTGCCATAATGGTTACTCTAATAATTCCATTTATATCCTATTTGGTAATTTCAATTTCAATTTCTTTTGAATGCATCTTCTGATCAAATGGCTCAGCATAATCATGTTTAAGCCAAGAAACATAAACCTCGACTCCGATCTTGTGTTTGCCTACTCCAAGTTCCGATGTATTAAAGTAAAGTTTTTCATCAAAGTCAAGGAGCATCTCTTGTGCCTCATCTTGGTTTTTTGGAATAGACGATTCAAAATTCTTGGATATCTGTACCCATACCTTTTTCTCTGCCATTTGGGTCAGTTTTGGGTTTCTAGTCCAGAATAATGCCACCTTCTTATAGGTATGAAGTGGCTTGCCAATCTCACGTTTTCTCAAACCACCAGAATAAAGCTTGATTCCATACCTTAGCTTGAATACATTATCATGCTTATTGTAGGCCCTTTCCCAATTCTTCTCATTGAAGGCTTGGCGTAATGCTCCTGTTACAGAGAACTTGGCATTTACAGCAACATTTTCATTCTCTTTAAATTTATCAGGGGGTTTTTCTAACGATATTTCGCTTATTGTATTAGTCAACTATTCGTAATGATTTATATCCTCAATAAGTATTTTTTTGACTTGGCATGGATGTTCAGCTCAAAAAATCTTCTTCAAAAGAAGTTCTGTTGAACATAACAAAATCCGACATTAGCACTTTGTATATAGTGCAACATGAGCTACTCAAGGATCCTACTGTAGAGTTTGCAGGAGTGGTACAAAGACACCCACTTACTAAAGAATATGCCATGCGAGTAAATACCTCGAAAGGAAACCCAATGAAAGAAATTGAAAAGGCCACAAAGGCAGCCTTGGAATATTCAGAAGAATTAAAGAAAGCAGTTCATTCCAAGATTAAGGGTGCGTAAATGAAATTTTGCCCAAAGTGTGAGGCACGATTAAAGCTAGATAGCTCCGATTCCGAATTTGTATGCCCGAAATGTGGATACAGTGAAAAAGGAACAAAGATTGCAAAACAAGTAAGGACTGAAGGTGGTTCTACCATAAACGTAGTAGACGAGAAAGAGAAAAGAGAAGCCTTACCTGTAATTAAGATCGAATGCACAAAATGTGGAAACAATGAAGCTGTTTGGTGGATGCTTCAAACAAGAAGTGCAGACGAACCAACTACTCAATTTTACCGCTGTGTCAAGTGCAGCTTCACTTGGCGAAATTACGCATAAGGTTTAACTTGAACATGCTAGACATGTGAATAAGTTTGGTATTTTCTGCTAAAACTGGTGGTTCTGATGAATGGAAAGCGGTAATATCTGCTATATCGACACTAGTTGAAGAGGCTACCTTCGAAGCCACAGGGGAAGGAATTGCCTTCAGAGGAATGGATCCTTCTCATGTAGCATTAATTGATATTGCATGGCCAAACTCTGCATTTGAAAAATATGTATGCGATGAGGACTCCAAGTTTGGAGTAAGAATAGACGAGTTCTCCAAACTAATCAAGAGAGCTGATAAAAAGGAAAGCATAGAGATCAGCATCTCAGAAGACAATCTGTTACTAGTAACAATTGGTAAAAACAAAAAGTACAAGATGCGATTAATAGAGAGCTCCGCAACAGATACTCCACTACCAAAAATTACCTACAACACAAAGATTGCCGTAACATCTACTGAATTTGACAAAATACTTGGAGACATACAAGTAGTCTCAGAATATCTCTCTATCAGTTCTAATTCCAACAAGGCAGAGTTTTCAGGTAGAGGTGATTCTGGGGAAGCTGTTGTAACACTTGAAAAAGGAATGCCTGAAATGCCTGAAATTACAGTCAAAGAAGAAAGTACAGCAACTTACAGTCTAGAATACCTCAATAGCATCGTCAAAGCAGTAGGTACTGTGGCAGGAACAGTAGTATGTGAATATTCAACCAAGATGCCATTGAGACTAGAATTTAAGGTAGCAAATGTGGGCAGAATTCATTTCTATCTGGCTCCAAGAGTAGAAAGTTAAAAGCATTTAAGGATAATGTAAAAAGGTTATACTGATTTGAAGCTAATTCTAAAGTTTGGAGGTACATCGATTTCTTCACCTTCAAACATACGCCATGTTGCAAGTTTGATAAAATCACTTTCAAAAGAACACAAAATCATTCCTGTATTTTCTGCAATAAGTGGAATTACAGACGATCTAATTAGAATAACAAACCTAATTCAAAATAGAAACAAAGACCCAGCAAGCTCACTAGCAAAGAAGATTGTCAAAATACATTTAGATATATCAAATCAATGCGTCAAGAATCCAAAGATACGAAAAGACCTTGCAAATAAGATGAAGACTGACCTAGGTGAGCTTGAAGAATTATTGCATGGGATGCTCTTACTTGGTGAGGTAACTCCCCGCTCCTCTGACTATCTCATATCATTTGGTGAAAGATTATCTATCAATCTAATTGCTTATGCACTAATAGATATGGGAATAAAAGCAGTCCCTCTAACTGGAAAAGATATTGGCATAGTCACCGATTCTAATTTTGGTGAAGCTAAACCACTTATGGATACCACGCGGTTACACGTTTCTCATACTATTGAAAGCCTCTTACAAAAAAAGATAATGCCTGTTATTGGTGGCTTTACAGGCGCGGATCAACATGGTAACATAACAACATTTGGAAGAGGCGGTTCTGACTATACTGCAACAATAGTTGCATCAAGCATTAAAGCTAATGAGGTATGGTTAATGAGTGATGTCGATGGTTTAATGACTACTGATCCAAAGATTGTAAAAAATGCCAAGCTGATCAAAGAGGTATCATATGTAGAAGCGATGGAAATGGCGCTTTTTGGAGCAAAACATATCCATCCGCGGGCTCTTGAACCGCTAGTTACAAAAAAAATTCCACTCCGAATACGAAATACATTTAACATAAAAAATGCTGGTACACTTGTCACGGGAACACCACAAGCTGATACACAAAAGACAGTCAAATGTGTCAGCACCATAAGACACACTGGATTAATTGATGTCAGAGGAGGAAGCATGGTAGGAGCCCCTGGTACTGCAGCTACAATATTCTCTGTTCTTGCAAAAGCTGGAGTTAACGTAATGATGATATCTCAGAGTCCATCCGAGTCCAGCATATCAATTATCGTAAAAAAGAACGATTTAGACAAGGCAGTCAACACACTTGAAATGAACCTACTTGGCAAGCTAATAAAAAAAGTGGATGTTACAATAGACGTCTCAATCATCGCACTTATTGGATCAGGAATGAGAGGAATAGTTGGAGTAGCATCCAAAGTTTTTACAGCTGTAGCAAAAAGAGGTGTAAATGTCATCATGATCGCACAAGGCTCATCAGAGCTTAATTTAGCATTTGTAGTAAATGATGTTGATTGTAATGCTGCAGTACAGGCGTTACATGATGAGTTTGAGCTTGCCAAAACCTAGTTCTTAAACATATTTATGCAAATCAGATATTCAGACCATATGAACAGATACTTTCTCTTTGCAATTATTGCGGTTATAATAGGTGTGATACTTACTGTTCCTTTATTTAGTGATCAACTTGCTAATGCAAAAACAATAAAAAAAATTCAATTTACACAAACCATCACATCTACACAGGACCCCGGTCAAGGTCATAGTACTGAACAGATGGCAATAATATTGCAACCAAATAACAATTCCATTTATTATGGAACTCTGACATATAGCGCAAGTAAGCCAGTTCAAGTAGTCATCTTTCATCAAATCAGTAAAGAAGAATCTAAAGGCCAACCCATGTGGACAGTTGATGGTAATACTCTAT
>Ga0209376_1001972_pt1 | contig 19888 bp, 16 predicted proteins | sample GraSoiAngelo_134_FD_185891 | JGI IMG/M metagenome (GOLD analysis project Ga0209376, IMG submission 185891) | Grasslands soil microbial communities from the Angelo Coastal Reserve, California, USA - 14_0929_05_30cm (SPAdes) (version 2) | ecosystem: Environmental > Terrestrial > Soil > Grasslands ... | reverse complement strand
GAGATCGACCACCACGAGGCCGTTGGCGTCGCGCTCGAGGAGATCGAGCGTCCCGACGAGGTCGCGGTCGAGGAGCTCTCCCGTGTCCTGGTCGATCAGCGGGACGACGAACGGCTGCTCGACGGCCAACACCTCAGTGCCCGGCTTGAACTCCCCGCATCTCGATCTCCGGGGGCGGACGATGCGGGTCGAGAGCTCGTGGAGCCTCGGGCGGGTCAAACCGACGAAGACGTACGAGGCGCGCGTCGTCGATCTCACGCCGGAGCTCGCCGTGACACTCCAGACGCATCTCACGTGGCTCAAGATGGAGGCGCTGCGGCACGGGTGGGCGACCCGGAGTGGCTATTCCCGAACGAGGAGGGCAAGCCTGCCGACGAGTCGCGCGTCCGGAAGATCTTCAAGCGGGCGCTCAGGACCGCGCGCCTTCCCGAGTTCCGGTTCTACGACCTCCGGCACACGTACGCGAGTCTGCTGCTCGCGGCGGGCGCGCCGATCACCTACGTGAGCGCCCAGCTCGGGCACGCGAACGCGTCGACGACACTGCGCTGGTACGCGCGGTGGCTACCGCGCACGGACAGGCGCGCGGTGGATATGCCGGACGACGGCTGGGTCAACGCGGTTGACCGTCTTAGTGTGGCTCAGATCGGAACAGTTGGTAGCCAATTGGTAGCCAATCCGGGGTCTGAAGACGAATCAGGCGCTCCGAATGACTTCGAAGCGCCTGATTTGTTTGGTGGGCCGTCGGGGACTCGAACCCCGGACCCGCTGATTAAGAGTCAGCTGCTCTGCCAACTGAGCTAACGGCCCAGCCCACCCGCGCGAAGCACGAACGCGACCGCGAACATCGTCTCCAAATGGTGCGCCCGGCAGGAGTCGAACCTGCGGCCTTTGGCTTCGGAGGCCAACGCTCTATCCAGCTGAGCTACGGGCGCGACGTTGGGGTGACCGATGGGAATCGAACCCACAACCCCTGGCTCCACAGGCCAGTGCTCTAACCAATTGAGCTACGGTCACCGCGAGCGGTGCAAGCGCTAATCCTACCCGAGGGTGCGCGAGCCGTCTACCCTTCCATCTCCCGCGGCGACGGACCGCCGTCGATCACGATCGTCTCGCCGGTCATCCACGACGCGGCGTCGGACGCCAGGAAGACGCACGGGTACGCGATCTCCTCGACCTTGCCCCAGCGCCCCATGCCGACGCGCGCCGCGATCGCGTCGTAGGTCTTCTTGCCGTCCGGCCCCGCCTGCTTGAGCACGTCCAGGTAGCCCTCGGTCTCCACCGGCCCGGGCGCGATGCAATTCACCCGGATGCCCTTGCGCCCCCAGGCGGTGCCGAGCTCACGGGTGAGCGTGATGACGGCGGACTTGGCCGCGCCGTAGTGCGGCATCATCGTCGAGCCGTACACGCCGGCGATCGACGAGATGTTGACGATAGCGCCGCCCGTCTGTTGCTGCATCATCTGGCGCCCGGCCCACTTGCAGCCCAGGAACGCACCGGTCAGGTTGATGCCGACGACGGTGTTCCACCCGTTGACCGAGATGTCCTCGGGCTTGGCGCGGAACGAGGCGCCGGCGTTGTTCACCATGATGTCGAGCCGGCCCCACTCCTGGACGGCGCGGTCGACCATCGCCTTCACCTGGTCTTCCTGGCGCACGTCGAGGGCCACCGCGAACGACCGCTTGCCGAGGTCGCGGATGGCCTTCACGACGGGCTCCAGGTGCTCGATCTTGCGCGAGCACAGCGCGACGTCGGCGCCGGCGCGCGCGAACTCGATCGCGATGGACTTGCCGATGCCGGTGCCGCCACCGGTGACGATCGCGGTCTTCCCATCGAGTGCGAACGGTGATTTCGCCATGGCGCGCACCTTACTCCAGGGGGTCGGGCATGTCCACCAGGACAGATCGGCGTGTTCACGAACAGCAAGGGCGAGACGTTCGTCGTGCCGCAGTAGCGCGGGCTACTGCGGCAGCGCGATCTCGGCCTGGCGGCGCGGCACGTCTCGCTCGACGCGCTGCCAGGCCGCCGCCGCATCGAAGCTCGTTCCGTTGTCTCCCGCGCACGCTTGCAGCTTCGTGACGAGGCGCTGCGCCCGGTCGACTTGCGCGCGCGGCGCCTTCGCGGCGCGCCGCAGGTCCTTGTCGCCCGTGTGCTTGGCCTCGACCCACGCCTGCTCGAGATGGGCCATGAGCAGCGTGGCGCGATCGAGCTCGCCGTCCAGAAACGTGCGCCACTCGTCGGGTCGATCGAAGCGCTGGCAGTTCTGTCGGAGCAAGCCCGCGAAGTGCTGGGACAGCAGATCGACCTGCTGGAGATGATGCTCGATACGGGGCCGCGCCTCCTCGGCGGAACGGTGTCCCGCCCAGGCCGTCCCTCCGAACGCCACGACCTGAAGGACCAGAAGAGCCGATGAGATCCTCATGGGAAGAATATTACCACCGGTCAAGCGACCCGGATTTGTGCCGGTAAGTTAATGACCAGGGCGTCTTCAGGGGATTTTCGGATAGGCCAGGAGCATCAAGTATGACAGCCTTTTAGCAGATTCCGGCTCCTGGCATCGGCTTCGCATCACGAGAGGTCATGATCGGCGAGAGCCAGGCTACCAAGGTGCTCCTGGTCGACGACAACGCGATCGTCAGAGACATGCTGGTCGACCTCGTGACCTCGTTTGGCTGCGATCCGGACCCGGCAGCCTGCGGTACCGAAGCGCTCGCGCTCTTCGACCGCGGGCACTACGACATCGTCCTCACCGATCTCCTGATGCCCGGCATGAGCGGTTGGGAAGTCCTCGAGGCCGTGCACGAGCGCAATCCCAACATGCCCGTCATCATCATCACGGGCTCCCCTGTGGTCGACGACCCTCGCGCCGCGAAGCGCAACGTCGCTGTCCTGAAGAAGCCCGTCGACGTGACCGCGCTCGAGAACCTCGTCAAGCGCATGGTGGAGCGGCGCCAGCCGGTTTAGTCGCTCCGCGGCCCCGTTTAACGGTCCGCGACTGCCGACAAAAGCTGTAGCGTCTGATCGCGCGATTCGCCGTCGTCCAGAATTCACGCAACGGGGCGGTCGACATCACCGGCTCGGCGTGGTCCGCCGACGGGAGTGTGCGTCGTCGGATCGGAGCGACTGCAGTGGGGCGACTATCCCTTGACCGCGCCGGTGAGAGCGGTGACGTAGTGCTCGACGAAGAACGAGTAGACGAGGGCGACCGGGATCGAGCCCAGGAGAGCGCCGGCCATGAGCGGGCCCCAGTAGAAGACGTCGCCGCGCACGAGCTCGGTGAACACGCCGATCGGAATCGTCTTCTGCTGAGGCGACGAAAGGAAGACGAGCGCGTAGAGAAACTCGTTCCAGGAGAGCGTGAAGGCGAAGATGCCCGCCGACAGGATCCCGGGGACAGCGAGCGGGAAACTGATGCGGATCATGGCCTGGAGCCGGCTCGCCCCGTCGATCCGGGCGCAGTCCTCGATCTCCCGCGGAATGGTCTTGAAGTATCCCATCAAGAGCCAGGTGCAGAATGGGATCAGAAACGTCGGATACGTCAGGATCACGGCCCACGGCGTGTCGCCGATCCCGAACGCCTTGACGACGTCGCCGAGCGGGATGAACAGCAGCGTCGGTGGCACGAGGTAGGTGATGAAGATCACCGTCCCGAGGGACGGCGCCAAGCGGAACTGCAGGCGGGCCAGGGCATAGCCGGCGAGCAGGCCACAGAAGAGTGAGATTCCGGTCGAGACGACGGCAATGAAGAGAGTGTTCCACGCCCACCGGGGGAACATGGTCAGCTCGAACAGGTAGTAGAAGTGGTTGAGGGTGGGGTGGAGCGTGAAGAAGGGATTCATCTTCACGTTGTACAGCTCGACGTCGGGCCGGACGGAGGTGATCACCATCCAGTAGAACGGGAACAGCGTGGTCCCGACCATCACCGTCAGGGGAATGTAGAACGTGACCGCGCGCTTGAGGGGACTCCCGTATCGGGGGGCGGCCATCGGTTAGTCGCTCCGCCGGATGTACCAGAGCTGAAACACGATGACCATCAGGAGGAACGGGAATAGGAAGAGCGAGATCGACGCGCCCTGACCTAGCTTGGCCGCCCGCATGGCGATCTCGTAGGCGTAGGTCCCGAACACATGCGTGCTGCTGTAGGGTCCGCCGCGCGTCAGAACGTAGATGAGCTGGAAGTCGGCGAACGTCGCGATCATCGAGAACAGCACCACCACCAGCATGATCGGCTTGATCAGGGGCAGGGTCACCCGCCAGTACCGCTGCCAGGCGTTGGCGCCATCGATCTCCGCGGCCTCGTGCAGATCGGGGTTGACGGTCTGCAGCCCGGCCAGGAGGGTGATGGCGAAGAAAGGCATGCCCCGCCACACATTGACCAGAATCAGGCAGCCCATCGCCATGGTGCCATCGCCCAGCCAGAGGATTCGCTGCGAGATGAGCCCGACGTTCAGGAGCATCCAGTTGAACACGCTGAACGTCGCGTCGAACATCCACTGCCAGGCGAGCGTGCTCAGGACGGTCGGAACGATCCAGGGAAGCAGCATCCCCGCCCGGACGATCCGCTTGAACCGGAAGTGCTGGTTCAGGAGGAGCGCCGCGCCCATTCCCAACGCCAGCTTGAGGGCCGTGGCGATGAAGGTGTAGACGAACGTGTTCTGAAACGCGCGGAGGAAGATCGTGTCGTTCAGGTTCACCCAGAAGTTCTGCAGCCCGACGAAGTTGCCCGGCCGCCCGACGACTTTGTCGCTGACCGCCAGCCAGATACCGAGGACGAACGGGTAGGCGATGAAGAGCGTCAGGATGACGAGGGTGGGCGCGAGGAGCGCGCCCGCCAGGATGTGCTCCTGCTCCAGGAGATGGCCGAGCCCACGCGGGCGTCGAGACTTCGGGACCGCCACCACGACGGGAGCGGCAATCGCGGGCGCCCCAGACGCCGCGCTCTTTGCCAGGATGGGCTCGATGGTCTGATCAGCCATGGCGCTCCTTAGACCGCGCCCGGCCTACGCGTACGCTTTCTTCAGCTCACTCTCCGCCCATTTCACCGCGTCCTCGGCCTTCATGCCCTTGATGGCCTGGGCGTACATGTCCACGAGGATGTACTTCACCAGGGCCTCGGACGCCTTGCGGGTCGGCGGACCGGGATAGCCGGGCCAGCGCCCGTACTTGACCGATTCCTTGAAGGGAGCGAGCTTCGGGTCCTTCTCCCAGAGGGCATGCTTCTCCCAGTAGGGCGTCGGGCCGACGACGTAGCCATCGTTCGCCGCCATCCACTTGTCGTACTGCGGCCGGTCCATGAACCAGCGGAGGAACTCCTTCGCCACCTGCTGGTTCTTGGAGTACTTCATGACGGCGCGGCCCTGCCCGCCGATACTGTAGAAGCGCCCGCCCGGCCCCTTCGGCATGTGGGCGTGACCGGTGACTTTGGCGATATCGGGGAATTGCCGCTTGGCGACGAAGTAGATGCTCGCCCCGTTGATCGTCGCCGAGATCGTGCTGGCCAGGTACGCGCGGTTGTTGCTGCTGTCGTCCCAGGCCAGCCCGCCCTCGTCGAGGCAGTCCTTCCAGACGGCGACGGTGAACTTCACGGCCTCGATCGTCTCCTTGCTGTTGATGACGACCTTGCCGCTCTGGTCGATCTCGGATCCTCCGAAGCCCCAGGTCACGGAGTAGGCCCAGTTGTTGGGATCGCCCAGGCTGTGGCCGAATGCCTGCCCCATCGGCTGGTTCTTTTTCTTGAGCGCGATCCCGACCTTGCGCCACTCGTCCCAGGTATCGGGGAACTTGCTGGCGCCCGCCTCCTTGAACCAGTCCTCGCGGTACGCCCATGTCGCGGGAACCGAGCAGAGCGGCACCGCCTTCCAGCGGTTGTTGACGACGCTGACCTTCTTGTTGTGCTCGTAGTACGCGCCGTCGCGACTGGCGATCTCCTCGGCCAGGTCGTCCACGTCGGCGAGGCCATCGGCGTAGAGATGCGGCCAGTTGGAGATCATCATGATGATGTCGGGCCCGGACTTGGTCTCGATGGCCGAGGCGATGCGGGGATTGAGGTCGTTCATGTTGATCAGGTCGACGGTGACGTCGACCCCGGACAGCTTGCCGAACTCCGCGGCGAGCCGCTTGAACTCCACGTCGGAGGCCGGCACGAAGCTCACCCACTCCAGGATATTGAGCTTGGTCCCCTTCGGAAAGCTCGGGGCCTTCTGCGCCCCGACGATGTCTGGGATCCCGCCGACGGCGGCGGCTCCGGTCGCCGCGCCCGCCACCCTGAGAAATGCCCGCCGATCGAGCCTGGTTACGCCGCCTAGCTTTATCATGGCTTCCCCCCGGCCTTGTCTGTCCTCTGCGAAACGCTGGCGATCACAGCACTCCCCATCGGAGGTGTCAAGCGCTCTTCCTCAGATTGACCGCCGTGATAGATCTTGATAAGAGTGACGCCAGTCGGCTCAAAACTCCGCGCGGTCAGAGGCAGGAGCGCCCTCGCGGGCGATTTGCATGGTTGAGGAGGTGGCAGGAGTATCGGTCAGCGGGCGCAAGGCTGTCAATCCTCTCGGCGGCCTCGAAACGAACTGACGAGGATCAAAATTTCTCTGTAACATGACGATCCCGGCACATCGCCGGGGCTAACTAGGACGGCGGGAGGTCACCAATGTCCTCGGGAACTCCGCCCCGGCTGATGCTCTACTGCCACGACACGTACGGCCTCGGGCACTTCCGCCGTACTCTGACCCTCGCGACGTTTCTCGCCGCTCAGACACCGTCGCTCTCCCAGCTCATCGTTACGGGCTCACCGGTTCCCCACAACTTCCGGCTGCCCGAACGGGTCGATTACATCAAGCTCCCCTCGGTGGTGAAGGTCGGCGCAGCACAGTACGCGCCCCGCGCGATCAAGGCGCCTTTCGAGGACGTCCTCAACCTGCGCCGCGACATCATCACCGCGGCTGCCCGTAATTTCCGGCCGCATGCGCTGGTCGTCGATCACGCGCCGGCCGGCCTCAAAGGCGAGATCGTGCCGACGCTGCGCTTTCTCCGGGAGTCGTTTTCCCGAACAAAGCTCGTCCTGGGCCTGCGTGACATTCTCGACGAGGCGTCGGCGGTCCGGGCGGCCTGGGGCCAGGACGGCACCTATGAGCTGCTCGAAGACATCTACGACCTCATCCTCGTCTACGGCCAGCGGGACGTCTTCGACCCGACCTCGGAGTATGAGCTCTCCCCTGCCGTCGCCGCGAAGACTCGGTTTGTGGGTTACCTCGTGCGGCCGCCGAACACCCGCACGGCCGAGGAGGTGCGGCGAAGCCTCTGTCTTCGTACCGGGAGGCTCGCTCTGGTGATGGCCGGTGGGGGCGGCGACGGTCACGACCTTCTCCGGGCCATGCTCGACGCCCTGCGCCTCGAGCCCAAGCCGGTCGCGTTCGACTCCCTGCTGATCAGCGGACCGCTGATGCCCGACGCTGTTCGAGACGACCTCCAGCTGATGGCGAACGGCTCCAGACAGGTACAATTCCTGTCCTTCACGGACGACGTGCCGAGCTACCTGGGGGCGGCGGATGTTGTCGTCTCGATGGGCGGTTACAACTCGGTGTGCGAGATCCTGTCGGCCAGCCGGCCGGCGATCATCGTACCGCGAGTGACGCCCCGGAGGGAGCAGCTCATGCGCGCCGCGGCCCTGAGCCGCCGTGGCCTGCTGCGGATGATCCACCCGGCGGAGCTTTCGCCCCAGCGCCTGCTGCAGGAGATCAACGACCTCCTCTCCGGGGGAGGAAACGGGGCCATCAGGCCGCTGGCCATGGACGGGCTTCCGCGGGCCGCCGTGGAGCTCGGCGCCCTGCTCGGACTGCGGGGTCCGTCCGCACAGAGGCCGGCCGGGAACGGGCCCGCCGAGCCCGTCGACTTGTTCATGCCTCCCGCGCCAGCCGTTGGCTGAACGATGGCCCCGCTGGCCGTCGCTTACATCCTCAAGATGTACCCCCGCTTCTCGGAGACGTTCATCCTGAACGAGGTGCTGGAGCTCGAGCGACAGGGCGTCACCGTCCACATCTTCTCGCTGAAGAGACCCGACGACGGGCGATTCCACGCCGACGTGTCGCGCGTCCGCGCAGAGGTGACGTACGTCCCGGAGTCGGTGCTGCTCGCGCCCGACCGATTCTGGCGTGCCCAACGCGAGGTCTTCGCGTGGGACCCGGGGCGTTACGTGCGCGTGCTCGCCCGGGTCCTCGCGCGTGGTAGCGCGCATGCATTGAAACGATTCCTGCAGGCCAGCTACCTCGCGCCCCGGATTCGTCGGGGACGAATCGGCCACGCGCACGCGCACTTCGCGTCGAGCGCGACCTCGGTCGCGTACTACCTGCACGAGTTGACCGGGCTCTCGTTCAGCTTCACGGCGCACGCCAAGGACATCTATTCCGACACCGTCGACCCCAAGCGCTTGGCGCTCAAGCTGAGGACGGCGCGCCTCGCCGTCACGGTGAGCGACTACAATGCCGCCTACCTCCGGCGGATCGACGGCACCGGGCGCATCGTCCGCATCTACAACGGCATCGATCTCGAGCGATTCGCGTTCAACGCGTCGCCCGAGACACCCGCGCTCGTGCTCGCCGTCGGCCGCCTGGTGGAGAAAAAGGGGGTCACCGACCTCGTCCGGGCCTGCGCGGCGTTGCGTGACACGGGCGTGCCGTTCCGATGCGCGATCGTGGGCAAGGGGCCCATGGAGGGCGCGCTGCGAGCGCTCATCCACGACCTCGGCCTCGAGGGGTGGGTGAGCCTGGCCGGACCGATGCCGCGCGAGGCACTGCTCGACCTCTACCCGCGGGCCTCGGTCGTCGTCGTCCCCTGCGTCGTCGCCGACGATGGCAATCGGGACGGACTGCCGACGGTGTTGATCGAGGCGATGGCGCTCGGGGTTCCGGTGATTTCCACCGCCGTTACCGGCATCCCAGAGCTGGTCGAGGACGGTCTTACGGGCCGCATCGTGCCGGAGCGCGATCCCGAGACCCTGGCCCGCGCGATCCAGGCGGTGCTCGACGACCCCGACCGGGCGCGCGCACTGGCCAAGGCGGCGCGGGCGCGGATCGAGGCGGACTTCGACCTCCGGGTCAACGTCGCCCAGCTCCGGACACTGTTCGAGGAGCTCACCGCGTCGTGAGGATCGCCTACCTCTGCACCGACTTCGGCGTCCCCATCCACGGCACGAAGGGGGCGTCGATCCACGTCCGAGGCCTGAGCCAGGCGCTCGCAGACCTCGGTCACCAGATCGTGATCTTCGCCTCCCGGGCCGGCGGCGCAGCACCGCCGGGCTTCAGCGTGCCGGTGCGCGAGGTGCCGCTCGATCCGGTCGCGGCGTCGACCTGCGACATGCTCCGGTCTGATCCGGCGGCGGGTGAAGCGGTGGCGCAGGCCCTCCGCTCGATGTTGCACGTGGCGGACCTGCGGCATCGCGTGCTGCCGGAGCTGGACCAGTTCGCGCCGGACCTGCTCTACGAACGGTACTCACTGTTCGGTACCGCCGGGCTCGCCCTCGCCCGGGCGCTGCGCCGGCCGCTGATCCTCGAGGTCAATGCGCCCCTGGCCGACGAGCACGCTGCCCACCGAGGTCTCGCGTTCGCCGACGCGGCACGAGGCCTCGAGCGTCTCGCTCTCGGATCGGCTGACCGGCTGATCGCAGTCTCCCGGGAGCTCGAGAGTTGGCTGCTCGGCCTCGGCGTTGCCCAGCATCGAATCAGCGTCCACGCGAACGGCGTCGACGTGGCCCGCTTTGCTGCCCCCAGCGGCGCCGTGGACGAGATCCGGACGAGGTTCGGATTCGGCGATACCCCCGTCGTCGGCTTCCTGGGGACGCTCAAGCCATGGCACGGAACCAAGACCCTCGTCCGCGCGGCGGCCATGATTCACCGACAGGGACTGACGTCGTGTCTGCTGTTCGTCGGTGACGGCCCCCAGCGCGGCCAGCTCGAAGCGCTCGCTGCCAGCGAAGGCATCGCGGACGCCACCTTCTTCACGGGCGCCGTGCCCCACGAGCTCGTCCCGGCGTACCTCGCCGCGATGACGGTCGCCGTGGCGCCGTACGATCACGCTGAACGCTTCTACTTCTCTCCACTGAAGCTCTACGAGTACATGGCGGCCGGTCTTCCCGTCGTGGCCGCGGATGTGGGGGCCGTCGGCGAGTGCGTTCAGCACGGCGCCACCGGGTGGCTGTATCCGCCCGGCGACGTGACAGCGCTGGCACACAGCATTACTGCGCTCGTCGCGCGCCCCGCGCTGGCCGCCTCGCTGGGCCGGGCGGCGCGGGAGCACGTGCGGCGACACCACACCTGGCAGGGCAACGCGCGCGCGGTCGTCGCTTGTGCGGACGAGATCCTGCAGGTCGCCAGTGAACGGGAGTAGGCGTGGTCCTGCACCCGGTTCGCACTCACATCCGGAACCTCATGCTAGCGGCCGCGGCCTCCCGCCGCTTCCGCCGCGAGCTCTACCCGCACTGGCGGCCGTTGCTGGTCGCTTCGCTGTGCTCGCTCGCGTACTCCGTCACCCGCCTGGCAGAACCCTGGCCGCTCAAGTTCATCTTCGACACTGTGCTCTTCGGCATGGAGCTCCGGACGCCGTGGCCCTGGGTCAACCACGCGCTCGGCGACGACCGCGTCTCCGTGCTGCTGGCGGCCACCGGGGTCATCCTCGCCCTGGCGCTGCTGCGCGGCGTTTTCTACTACCACCAAAACGTGGTCAGCTCGCGCGTGGCCCAGGAGGTCGTGTTCGGGGTCCGCACACGCCTGTTCGCCCACGTGCAGCGGCTTTCGCTGAGCTTTCACCGTGGGAGTCGCACGGGAGACCTACTGACGCGGTTGACCGGCGACGTTGGCATGCTCCGCGATCTGCTCGTCGGCTCCCTCCTCACGCTCGTCGCCGAGGCTGGGGTCGTGCTGGGCTTCGTGACCGTCATGGTCCTGATGAGCTGGCGCCTGGCCCTGCTCGCGCTCGTGGTCGTTCCGTTCTCCTTTCTGGGCTTCCTCGTGTACTCGAGCCGCATCCGGGAGGCCACCCGGGAGCAGCGGCGTCGCGAGAGCGATCTTGTCTCCCGCCTGGCTCAGGTGCTGTCGGGGATCCACGTCGTCCAGATGTTCGCTCGCGAGCGTCAGGAGGACGAGCGTCTCGGCCGGCTGAGCCGGCGTAGCTTCGACTCCGGGCTCACCATCACCCGGCTGGAGGCCCGCTTTCAGCGGATCGTCGAGTTCGCGCTGGCGGTGACCACCGCCGCCACGCTTTGGCTCGGCGCGACCGAGGTCGTGGCGGGCCGGCTGACTGCCGGTGACCTGATCGTCTTCCTGGCCTACATGCAGGGCTTCTACCGGCCGGTCCGACGAATCTCGCGCGTCGCCGAGCGGGCCGGCAAGGCCAGCGGCTGCATCGAGCGCGTGAGCGAGGTGCTGGACCGGACGCCCGAGGTGAGCGATGGTCCCCGCACGGCCCCGCGGTTCCGCGGCGCCGTGTGCTTCGACAACATCGAGTTCGCCTACACGCCAGGCGTCGCTGTCGTCCGCCGCATCGACCTTGCCGTGCGTCCGGGTGAACGGATCGCGCTGGTCGGCCCGAGCGGCGAGGGCAAGTCCACACTGCTCGGCCTCATCCCTCGACTGTGGGACCCCACCGGCGGCCGCGTCCTCATCGATGGCCACGACGTGCGCCAGTTCACGTTGAAGTCGCTACGCGACCAGATCAGCGTCGTCCCTCAGGACGGCATGCTTTTCGGCGGGACGATCCGCGAGAACATCGCCTACGGGAAGCCGGAGGCGACCGAGGAGGAAATCGTCGCGGCGGCCCGCGCGGCCGGGATCCACGACTTCGTCGCGGCGACCCCCAACGGCTACGCCACCGTCATTGGCGAGCGCGGCGTCACCCTTTCCGGCGGTCAGCGCCAGCGGCTCGCCATCGCGCGCGCCATGGTGAAGGCCGCGCCTATCGTCCTCCTGGACGAACCCACCACCGGCCTCGACGCGGAGGCGGAGGCGCTCGTCCTCAGTGCGCTGGACCGCTTGCTGAGCGCACGCACGGCGCTCATCATCGCCCACCGGCTGCCCACGATCCGCAGCGCGGACGTGATCCTCGTGATCGAGGATGGTCGCGTCGTCGAGCGCGGGCGTCACGAAGATTTGATGGCGCTTGGAGGTCGGTACCGCCGGCTCTATGAGCGGCAGCTCGCCCAGTCGGACACGTGGCGACAGCCGGTGACAGACCCATGATCCCGCTCCCTCCACTTGACCCGGCGCTTCCGGCCCTCGGGCTCGCTCTCGACGGGGCCGCCATGCGTGAGGTGCTCGCCCGGTCCTGGACGGACGCGCGCGGCGTGCTCGCGGTGCAGTCCTGCCGACCGTGTTACGTTCGCTACAAGCCAGGCACGAGTTGCCTCGTGCAGTACGAGCTGACGATGCGGGACAGCTCGCGTGCCGGCTGCCTCGAGACGCTCGCCCATATCGCGATGTTCGCCGGGGATCGCGCGCGACAGGTCTGGTCGAGGCGCAAGGTCGCCAGGCTCGCCGAGGAGACGGAACGTCGGTATCCGCATCTCGCCGGGATCGTCGGCGCGTACTTGCCCGACCTTCAGGCGATTCTGCAACGCTTCCCGATGGACCGAAAGCTCCCGGCACTGCTGCAGGCAGCCTCGGCAGTTGAAATGAGCCGCCGCCTCGGCGAGGTCGGTCTCGTCGGAGATGGCTTCGCCGAAGGCTCGGCCGAGGTGGTCCGGTACAAACCTGGCCGGAAGGCCCTGTTGCGTTACCAACCCCGGGGACCCGGGAGCACCGTCGCCTACGGAAAGCTCCACGGCGACGATCGCGGAGCCTTGCTGTTCCAGATGGGGTGCACCCTGCTCGAGACCGGCTTCCCGACGCCTCGTCCGCTCGCGTATCTGCCCGACCTGCGGCTCGTGGTTCACGGCGAGGGGCGAGGGCATCGGCTGCGGGATCTCCAGGCCCACCCAGGGTTTGCCGGCTGGATGGCGGATGTCGCGGAGGTGTTGTCGCGGCTGCACGGGACTCGCGACCCTCGCCTCCGGCGCCACTCGCTCGGGGACGAGTCGAAAACCGTGATCGCGGCAGGGCTCGGTGTCGGAACCCTGCTCCCAGACTTCAGCACCGAAGTCGCGCAGCTGGCGGGCCGTGTCGCGGCGCGGCTCGAAGAAGTCCCCGAGGCGGAAGTCACGGTGCACGGCGACTTCAGCGATGATCAGGTGCTCGTGTCCGACGGCGGGCCCATCCTCCTGGACTTCGACGAGGCCTGCTTGAGCCACCCTCTGGTCGACGTCGGCATGTTCGTGGCCGACTTGTTCGTCAACGCTCCCGCGTCGACCGATGCTCCCGAGACGGCGCGGGCCGCTTTTCTCGACGCGTACGCCGCGTGCCGACCTGAACTGCGCCGCGAGTTCCCGCTCTTCGAGGCCGCCGCGCTCCTCAAGCGGAGCGCCAGCTTCTTCCGGCGCCTCGACGCACGCTGGCCCGCCGAGGCCGAACGGCTGGTGAGGCTGGGCGCGCGCCGGCTCACCGAGTTCGAGCGGGATCGAGCGCCGCACCGCTCCGGGTGGGCCGCCCTCTCCGCTCCCCTCGACACCGCGCTGCCGCAACTCGAGATTCTCGTCGATCCGGTCTTCATGGGCGTCGAGTTGGGACGGTCCGTTTTCGCGGAGCCCGCCGTCGTCACGGAGGCCGCGATTCTCCGCCACAAGCGCGCCCGCCGCTGCACGCTCCGCTACATCGTTCGGGTTGGCCCGCCGGAAACCCAACGTTGGGAACGCCTCTATGCCAAGACTTTCGCCAGCGGGCGCGGGCCGACGGTGTACCAGGTCGCGAGGGCGGTCAGCGCCGCGCGGGCATGTGGGCAGGGCGTGCGCGTACCGGAACCCATGCGTTACCTGCCGTCCCTGAAGCTGCTGGTTTTGCGCGAGGTGCCCGGCGAGCCGGTGGCCCCGGCACTGCTCGCCGGGGACACGACAATGGCCGAGCGGATTGCGGGCGCGATCCGCGCCCTGCATTCGAGCGGGCTAGACCTCGGACGCCGGCATAGTCTGGAAGCGGAGCTGGCGCCGCTCGAGGACCGGGTACGGCGGCTCTGCGAAGCGTGCCCGCGGCTTGCAGCGCAGGCCATGCAGTGCCTGCGCCTGGTGGATGCCGGGCGCGAGCGAGGGTCGGCCTGGCGATGGCGACCGGCTCACCGCGACTTTTATCATGATCAGGTCCTGGCCGGGGACCACGGACTCTCGGTGCTCGACTTCGATGACGCCGCGATGACCGAGCCTGCCGTCGACGTCGCCAACTTCCTCGGACACCTCACGCTGCTGGCGCTGCAGAATCCGGGTCCGGCAAGTGGCGTCCGCGCCGTACGCGCTGCGTTCGAGGAACGTTACCGCTGCCTCGATGCCGACATCGATCCCGAGCTGTTGCGCTTCCTCGAGGGAGCCACGCTCCTCCGGCTGGCCGACATCCATCTGTCGCGGGACTGCGGGGAAGCGGTAGCGGCTGGGTTGCTCCTCGCGAGTGGGGAGCTGCTCGATGCCGCGTAACTCCCACCGACCCGCTGCAGTGAAACGTATTCTTTGGCTGAGCATCGTCGTCGCCCTTCTGGGGGCGGCGGTGTGGGGCTATCTCCACATGCAGAGCGGCGCCAACGCTCCCCGGTACCGCCTGGCACGGGTCGAGCGCGGGCCGCTTCGAGTCAATGTGTCGGCGAACGGCACACTGAACGCCGTCGTCACCGTCCAGGTCGGAAGCCAGGTCTCCGGGCAGATCATAGAAATGCTGGCGAACTTCAACTCGAAGGTGCGAAAGGGCCAGATCATCGCTCGGCTGGACCCAGCGATCTACGAGGCGAAGGTGCGGCAGGCGCAAGCCGACCTCGACTCGACCCGGGCGACCGTCCTGAACCAGCAGGCGCAGGTGGAGCGCGCGCGAGCGGAAGTGGAGAATGCGCACGCCACGTTAGCGGAAGCGGAGGCCCAGACCTCCCGCACCGAGGTCGTGGCGAGCGACGCCGAGCGCGACCTCCAGCGCAAGGTCGCGCTCTTCGAGCGCCAGTTGATTCCCCGGAGCGACCGCGACACCGCTCAGGCGCTCTACGACTCTTCGGTCACCCAGGTCCGCGCAGCCCGGGCCCGTGAGCGATCTCTGAAGGCCGCCATTCGCTCCGCCGAGGCCCAGCTCAAGGTGGCCGGCGCGGCGCTCCAGACGGCCCACGCCCAGGTGGCGCAGAAGCGCGCGGCCCTCGACCAGGCGATGGTCGATCTCGAGAACACGAGGATCCGGGCGCCCATCAACGGCGTCGTCGTGTCACGCTCGGTCGACACCGGTCAAACTGTGGCCGCAAGCCTCCAGGCCCCAACCCTCTTCACCATCGCCCAGAGCCTCGACCTCATGCAGGTCGAGACGAGCGTCGCGGAAGCCGACATCGGACGCGTCAAGTTCAGCGACGAGGCGCTCTTCACCGTCGACGCGTTCCCCCGTGACACCTTCCGAGGACGCGTCTTCGAGATCCGCATGGCGCCGTCCACCGTACAGAACGTGGTCACGTACATGGTTCTCGTGGCGGTCTCGAACCCCGCCGGCAAGCTCTTGCCGGGCATGACGGCGAACGTGCGGCTCGTCGTCGAGCAGCGAGAGAACGTCCTCAAGGTCCCGAACGCCGCGCTGCGGTTCCGGGGCGACGCGGAGGACCAGGAAGGCGACCGCCCAGAAGCGGCTGCGGCTCAGGACGCCGACACCGGCGACACACGAGGCAGTGGAGAGAGCACGCGGGAACGGCTCGTCCAGAGCCTCGGGCTGACGAAGGATCAGGTTGCCAGGCTCGACGCGATCCTCGACGAAAACCGCCGCCAGCGCCACGCCCTGCGCGGCGCCGAGCGGCAGGACGAGCGCCAGGCGCAGGAGAAGAAGCTCCGGCAAGCCCGGCGCGAGCGCATCCGTGAGATCCTGACCCCGGAGCAGCGCGCGAAATTCGACCAAGGGGCGGGTCGCCATACTGCTCAGGACGAGGCCGCGGGTGTCACTGGCCGCGTGTGGGTCCTCGGCCGGAACGGGCGGCCCACTCCGATCGCGGTGACGCTCGGAGTCACCGATGGCAAGGTGACCGAGGTGCTCCAGGGCGTGAGCGAAGGCCAGGAGATCGTCGTGGGACGGATGGCGTCCGACCCGCCGGCCGGTGCCCCTTCTTCCACCCCGGACCGGGCGCCGCGGATCCGGCTCTGATCGTGACGGTGGCATGACCCTTTGGCAGAGCCTCCGCACCGGGGGACGCGCCGTGCGCGTCAACAAGCTTCGCAGTGGCTTGACGATGCTCGGCCTCATCATCGGGGTCGCCGCGGTCATCGCCACGATCGCCGTCGGCGCCGGGGCTCAAGCCCGCGTGAGCGAGCAGATCCGGAGTCTGGGGTCCAACGTCGTCGTCGTGCGCCCCGGCAGCGTGACCGCAAGCGGTGTCCGCCTCGGCGGCGGCAGCCGGCGCACGATCAGCGAGGACGACGCGGCCGCGATCGAGCGCGAGGTGGATGCCGTCCAGGCCGTGGCCGCGTTGGTTCGCGGAACCGAGCAGATCCTGTACTCCGGGGAGAACTGGGCCACTCTGCTCCAGGGAATCACTCCGGGATACCTCGAGGTCCGCGACTGGTCCCTGCGGGCAGGCCGCCCGATCACCTCGGACGACGTGGACGGCGCCGCCCGGGTCGCTCTTCTGGGGCAGACGACCGTCCGTGAGCTGTTCGGCGACACCGATCCGATGGGCCAGCTCATTCGGATTCGCCAGGTTCCCTTCCTCGTCATCGGCCTCCTGGAGCGCAAAGGCCAGAGTGGCGGGGGCCAGGATCAAGACGACGTCGTCTTGATCCCGATCTCGACGGCAAAGAAGAAGGTCCTCGGTGTGAGCCGATCGAGCCCGCGCTCGGTGGAAACCATCGCCATCAAGGTTCGGCCTGGCCAACGCATCGCGGAGGCACAGACCGAGATCCAGGAGCTGCTCCGGCAGCGGCACCGGCTCCGTCCCGGCCAGCAGGACGACTTCTTCATCCGCAGCCTCGAGGACGTCCTGCGTACCGAGGAGGCGTCGGCGCGAGTCATGACCTACCTGCTCGCCGCCATCGCGTCCGTCTCGCTCCTGGTCGGCGGCATTGGCATCATGAACATCATGCTCGTCTCGGTGACCGAGCGCACCCGCGAGATCGGCGTGCGCATGGCGGTCGGCGCCCGCCGTCGCGACATCCAGACGCAGTTCCTGGTCGAGGCAGTGCTGCTCTCCCTGATCGGAGGGGTGATCGGCATCGGCGTTGGCGTGGCGAGCGCCACCGCGATCAGCCACCTCGCCGAGTGGCGAACGCTGGTAGGACCGAGGACCATCGCCCTGGCCTTCGGCTTCGCCGCCGCGATCGGCGTCTTTTTCGGCTTCTACCCGGCGCGCAAGGCGGCGCACCTCGATCCCATCGAAGCCCTCCGGTACGAGTGACGCCGCCCGCTCGATGGACCGTTCGCGACAGGCGCCGGTGGCGCCGCGGGCAACCTACATCAGCTCTTTGATGAGAGCTTGCGCGATGTCCGCGGCGACGCCCAGCGGACGGTGCGCCAGCGGGCCACCTTCACCAAGGACCTGTTCTAGCTGATCCAGCGCCGGCAGATCATCGCGCTTCCAGAATGCACTGGACCGATCGCCTAGACGCCGTCCCCGCGCAGTACCGTTCCCGAACGAAGCAAACCACACGCTCCTGAGCACACGCCGCCGCGAGCGCTTACGAACGCGGGAAGAGGACGGTGAAGCGGCTTCCCTTCCCTTCGCGTGACTCCGCGGTGACGCGACCTCCGTGGGCCTTGGCGACGCCCTGCACGATCGCCAGGCCCAGACCGGTGCCGCCCCGATCTCGGTGGGCCTGCCGGTAGGGATCGAAGATGTTCGGCAGGGCATCCGCGGGGATGCCCACGCCCGTGTCTTCGACCTGGAGCTCGAGCTCCGGGCTCGCGTCGATGGCCCGCACCACGACGCGGCCGCCGCGCGGGGTAAAGCGGATCGCATTGGCACCGAGGTTGACCACGAGCTGGTAGAGCCGTTCCTCGTCGCCGAGGTACGCGAAGTGATTCCCGTAGCGCTCGCATTGCAAGGCGACACCCGCCTCCGCGGCCTGCGGGTGGAGCTCCTCGATCGCGCGGTCCACGAGCACCGCGAGGTCGAGCGGTTTTCGATCGAGCTCTACGAGCCCGGCGCGAAGGCGCGACATCTCGAGGATCTGATTGGCGAGCCCCAGCAGGCGCTCGGAGCTCCGCCCGATGATGTCGGTGAGGCGCTCCTGCTTCTCCGTGAGCGGGCCGGGAGCGCCCTGGTGGAGAAGGTCGATGGCGCCACGGATCGACGTGAGCGGCGACCGGAACTCGTGGGAGACGGCCGCGAAGAACTCCCGTTTCGTCTCCTCCATGTGACGCAGCTGGGTCGCCATCGAGTTGAACGATCGTGCGAGCGCCCCGATCTCGTCGCGGCTTTCGACCGCGATCGGCGTACAAAACGCGCCTGCGGCGACCTCCGCCGTGGCCGAGGACAGCAGATCGAGGGAGTGGGTCATCCGCCGAGCGATGATGGCCGCCCCGAGCAGCGCCAGGCCGACCGACGCGCCCAGCGCCATCACCGCCGCGGTCCACGTGCGTGTCTCGAGGCGCGCGGCCTCGGCCTGTGCGGCGAGGACCCGCTCGCGGGTCGCCCTCATCAGCCCGTTCAGGCTCTCCCGGACCTGCTCGGAGAGCACCCTCGCGGCGGTGTCCGTCAAACGCAGGGCGCGCGCCCGGTCGCCGCGCTGGAGGAGCGCCTGCTCTTCGGCGACGATGCGCCGGTACTCCTCGAACGCGGCGCTTGCCTCGCGGCGGTGCAGCTCCTCCCGCTCGCTCTGCGCATACTCGGCAAGGCGCTCCAGGTCCTCGGCGATCTGCTCCGCCAGCTCCGCCCACGCCATCGTGTAGCGCCGGTCGCCCAGCACGAGCGCGCTTGCCTCGAGCCTCAGGAGTGGCTGAATCGCATCTCGAGCAGACGCGGCAAGGCTCAGCGCGGGGATCGTGCGGGTCGTGATCTCTCGGTTTACGGACACGAGACCGCCCACCGCACCGAGACTCAAGGCACTGACGCCCGCGAGCACGACGATCACGAGCGCAGAGGCGAGGAAGATCTTGGAACTGAGCCGCATGCCCGAAAGGTTGCGGGCCTCGCGTAACCACCGTCCGACCCGGGCGTGACCGGCGCCGTCCACGGCAAGAATCCGGAGCAAGCCCGATACCGGAACTGAGGGGCAGGAATATCAGTCGCTTCCACGGCTCTGGGCAGAGCGAGCCCGGTAAATCTCTAGGCGGGCCGATCATTCTCGCGCCAGCGCCCTGTGGCATGGGCCGTTCCGGATTTCCGGAAAAATGGCGGGAAGGTCCGGCTGAGGATTCCGTCCAGGGTAAAATCATCGACAAGAACTTCGCGTTCACCTTCCGAGCGACCGATCCCGGTCAGCTCAAGGTGACGTTCGCGGACACGACAGGCGGCAAATACGAGGGAACGGCCGACGTCACGTTCTCGTAGCCCGGAGGGCCTGATGACAGTCGCGCGGTCGACGCTGATACGGTGGTTCTGCGCGCTCACTCTGGTCGCGGGCTGTGCCGCCGGCGCCAGAGACGCTCCCGATTACTCGAGCGTCCCAGCATGGAGCAGCCGGGCCATTCCCGAGGCGCAAGGCGGCTTCAAGGCCCTGGGGGACGGCAAGCGCGAGGCTGTGCGCTACAAGGGCTGGACGACCCGGGACTTCGGCGAGTTCCGGACCTACGCCTACGCTGACCCGCGCCCGGAGCCCCCGGTTCGGCGCGTCGCGATGCCCAGCGGCGTCGCCGGCGATGTGAAGAAGGGACGAACCCTTTTCCTC
>Ga0209376_1001971_pt1 | contig 19889 bp, 18 predicted proteins | sample GraSoiAngelo_134_FD_185891 | JGI IMG/M metagenome (GOLD analysis project Ga0209376, IMG submission 185891) | Grasslands soil microbial communities from the Angelo Coastal Reserve, California, USA - 14_0929_05_30cm (SPAdes) (version 2) | ecosystem: Environmental > Terrestrial > Soil > Grasslands ... | reverse complement strand
CGCGGCGAGAAGGAGAACGCCGAGTTGCAGCACGCGATAGAGCCAGAAATGCATGGGCGCATCTGCCCGCGCCCCGCGCGGATTGCGTGCATAACGGAAGAGTAAAATGTGACCGAAAGCACAAGCCAGAAGAAAAGCCGCATAACTAAGCGTGATCGTCAGTACATGAATCGTTAGCCAGAAATTATCGCGCAAAACAGGAACCAGAGGATCGATGCTCGCCGGCATCGCGATCGGCATTTGATGAACGAGCAAAAGCGCAATCAGCGTGGCCGGCAAGGACGCCAGCAAATAAATCGGCGTGCGATATCGCGCAAAAAAGATCATCCCGAAAAATGACGCGGCGAAGGAGACCCAGATGATCGATTCATACATGTTCGTTACCGGTGGGCGACCGGCGATCAGGCAGCGCAACACAATTCCAGTGCCGTGAAACGCCAGGGCGACGAATGCGAGGACGACGCCAAAGTTGCGCAAGGCGCGCCCGCGGTTCCGCAGGTGCGCAATCAGCAAGGTGAGGAACGCGATTCCGTAAAACCAAATGGCGCGATAAAATGCTTCGAAATGGTTATAGAAATATTCCAATCGCAGATTGGATTCTGTGGGATAGATCGATGGGGAAAGTGCGCGCAACTTTTCCCGTAACAGATGGGCGGAGCGACTAAATTTGAATGAATCGGCCTCATTATAGGCGGCCATCATCTCCTGCAATGGCGGTGCTACCCCGTCCGATTGCGACTCATTATAGTAAGAAGCGATGGCCAAAGGGAGAGGCGGCGCCCATGGATCCGTTTCTTTTTGTGGCGAGGGCACGATCAATAGCGCGCTCCCCTCTATCACCCGCGCGAAAAGCGCCAGCCGATCGCTGACACTCAAGGCTTCCTGCTGCAACCGATCGAGCGGTTTCTCGGCCCGCTTGCGCTCGTGCGCTTCGCTTGCGATCTGCGATAATGCAGCCGCCGTGCTCAATTGCGCAAAAGAAAAACGGCGCTGTGTTTTCTCCAGGCCAAGCTGCTCTTTTAGTTCGCCGAAGGAGACCAGCACCATCGGCTCCTCTTTCCAATCGCGCGTTTCCAGCACGGCTGAGAGAAGAAAATCATTCGGCGTCCAACGGCGCCCGGCTTTGTCCGTAAAACTCGAGCGCCCAGTCAGCTGAATTAACGTCTGCCTCGCGAAGGTATCGATCGGTTTGCGGCGGCCATTATCTTGAATCGCGAGTAGACCGAACTCCTTAAAATCGAGCTGGCGCGTATCCGCCATGACCGACTGCTGGGCGCGGGCAAGCCCTGCCGTGAGCAGCAGTAGAATCAAAGCCGGGACGCAGGAGAAGGGACGCATGCGGAGACAATCTAACTAGGGTCGAGGAGCGCGACAAATCGGATGATGGGAGCGATCACAGCACGCCAATGGCGCGTGAGATCAGAACGATGACGATGGTCAACGAGATGCAGATTTGGGCCATGGCTAGAAGCTTGGCCCAACGCGCCAGCAGCGGCGCGTCGGTCGGGCCAAAGGTCGAGCTTTGGGTGAGGGCGATGAAGAGATAATCGACGAAACCCGGTCGCCAGCCGTCGATGTGAAAACGATCGCGCTCGATTTTTTCAATCTGCATTTGCGGAAAAACGAAACTGCGGCTGCCGAATTCGCGCCTTTGATCGCGAAGGGTCGGCCCGCCGCCGTCCAGCCTCCAGTACCAAAGAGCAAAGACGAGCACGTTAGTAAGCCAGAGTTCGGCGCCGGAACACAAGAGCGCGACCGGCGCTTCCTTATGCGAGGGAACCGCGGCCACCAGCAAGCCGACCGATGCGGTTAGTGCCAGAGTGATGACGCTGCTGATGATGATGCCAAGCGTGCGGTTTAAGGAGTGTTTGCCCATGCGATGCGCGACAACCGTGGGCGCGATCAAAACTACGATGAAAACGGGAAGCGCCCATTTCGGGCCGACGATCAGCGGCCTTGGCAACGCCACATAAATTCCACCAACGGCGAGCAACGCCAGTACCGCCTGCCAACGCGGTTCCGGCTTGTCGATCTTGCCGACTGGTTCGACCACGTCACCGGTATAGCACGCGTCGATTGATTCGCGAGTCCCGATTGGTCGCTAAGAGTCTGTCCGCCAACATTCCCCGGAAACCTCAAACCACGTCAAGGTGACTGGAAACGTCGCAGGGGTGATGTTAAACACGGCAATGATGCGCTCCACCTTGGCCGCGGCATTTCTTCTTGCGGCGCTACAAATTGTCGGCGCGAGCGATTATCCCGCGCCGGCGGAAAGCGATTACACGATTCGCGATTTCAGGTTCACAAGTGGCGAAACGCTGCCGGAGTTGCACCTGCATTACCGCACCCTGGGAAAGGCTGATAAAGATGCCCAGGGAAAAACGACGAACGCAGTGCTGGTCATGCACGGAACGACTGGAAGCGGCGCGCAATTTATTCGCCCGGAGTTTGCCGGCGAGCTTTTCGGCGATGGTCAACCGCTCGATGCCACCAAATTCTTCATCGTCTTGCCGGATGGAATTGGTCACGGCAAATCGAGCAAGCCGAGCGATGGTTTACGCGCGAAATTTCCGCGCTACGGCTACCGTGATATGATCGATGCGCAGTATCGATTACTAACGGACGGCCTCGGGCTGAATCACGCGCGATTGGTGATGGGAACGTCGATGGGCGGAATGCACACCTGGCTCTGGGGCGAAATGCATCCCGATTTTATGGACGCGCTTATGCCGCTGGCCAGCCTGCCGCGGCAGGTTTCCGGACGGAACCGCGCCTGGCGTCGCATTATCATCGATGCCATCCGCAATGATCCGGGATGGAGCGGTGGCGAATACAAAATGCAACCGCCGAGTCTGCGCACTGCCGCGGAAATGCTTTGGTTCATGAGCAGCAACCCCCCGTTGCGACAAAAAGAAACGCCCACACTCGCGAAAACGGATGAAGTTCTGGATAAGTTCGTCGCCGACATCGTGAAGGCCGATGATGCCAACGATGTGCTTTATGCGCTGGAAGCGTCGCGCGATTACGATCCCGGTCTGGATCTGGAAAAAATTCGCGCACCATTGCTGGCGATCAATTCCGCGGATGACCTGATCAATCCGCCCGAGCTGGGAATTCTCAAACGCGAAATCAAACGCGTCCCACATGGTCGTGCGCTCCTACTTCCGTTAAGTGAGAAAACGCGCGGTCACGGCAGCCATACCATCGCGGCATTGTGGAAAGATGAGCTCGTCCGTTTGCTGACGGAATCGGAAAAGTAATCGGGCTAATTCGGCCGCGGCTCGCACCGGCGAGTTACTTTGCCGAGACCCAGGCAGCTGGTTCCTCATAACCCTGCCAACTGTCGCGCGGGGTTACGGTCGGGCCCTCCGCCGGGACATCGTAGGCAACGAGTGGACCTTGATTGGCGCAACTCGCGAGGCCAAAAGCAAGGCCGCCGAGAAGCATCAAACAGAACATTTTCATTGGTAATCATGATGCTTCATTTGCTTGCCTTCTGGCGACATGAGTCCTCATGCCTTCTCGGACTGGAAAATTCCTCAGTTCGCAAATAAGGTACTGCTTCGCGATGGATCGAAGGTTTAAAATCGCAGTGATCTGTTTGTTGGCGGTCACTCTTTCCGGCTGCATTTCCTCCAACCCGAGTTCGGAAGTAATGGTGGATACAAACGCGAAAACGAAACAGGCATTGCCGGGTGAACCGCCGAATGTCGTCCCGCTCCCCCAAGCCCCCATTGGCTCCGAACCCTCCATTGGCTCCCACTAGCAAGGTCGCCTGACTGGGGAGCGGCGACGTCTAAGTCGCCGAGGTTTGTACTTTGCTTAGTTGTACGACTTAGGAGTCGCCACCCGCGGGGTTGCATAAGCGAAGCGAAATTTACTAGCGCTTCTTTGAATGGAAGCCTTTGGCGGACAAGGTTATCTATGAGATAACTCGGAATGCGCACCTGGGTTTGTTCTCTCTTTTTTACTGTTATCATCGGCGGCGGACAAATCGCTTCGGCTGATGCGCCCTTCGATATCGTCATCAAAGGCGGGACCGTCTACGATGGCACCGGCGGGGAAGGCCATGTCACGGATGTCGCGATCCGCGGTGATCGCATAGCGGGCGTAGGCGACTTCGCTAAGGCATCCGCGAAGAAGACAATTGATGCGCGCGGTCTCGCCGTTGCGCCCGGGTTCATCAACATGCTCTCCTGGTCAAACGAATCGCTCATTCAGGATGGGCGATCGCAAAGCGAGATTCGTCAGGGCGTAACCACCGAAATCATGGGCGAGGGAGAATCGATGGGTCCATTAAATGATCGGATGAAAGCGCGGATCGTTCGCGAACAAACGGACATCAAGTTCGAGATCAAATGGAATGCCCTGGCGGAATATCTGCGTTATTTAGAAAAGCGCGGCATCTCATGCAATGTCGCCTCCTTCCTCGGCGCCACCACCGTACGCGAGTACGTCATCGGATTGGAAGACAAACAACCAACGCCGGAACAGCTCGACCAGATGCGCGAGCTCGTGCGCAAGGAAATGGAAGCGGGCGCCCTCGGCATTGGCACGTCGCTCATTTATCCGCCGGCATTTTATGCGAAAACCGAAGAGTTAATAGAGTTGTGCAAAGTCGCGGCCAAATACCAGGGCAAATACATCTCCCACATGCGCAGCGAGGGAAATCAATTGCTCGGAGGACTCGATGAGGTGATCCGAATCAGCCGCGAAGCTGGGATTCCGGCGGAGGTTTACCACATCAAAGCTGCCGGCGAAAAAAACTGGCCGAAAGAAGATCAATTGCTGGGGCGGATTGAAGCGGCGCAAAAAGAAGGACTCAAAATCAGGGCCAACATGTACACCTATACCGCAGCTGGAACGGGACTCGACGCCTGTCTGCCTCCGTGGACGGAGGATGGCGGCTATCCGGCGTTATTCAAACGATTGCGCGATCCGGCTACGCGCGAAAAAATCGCGGCCGAAGTGCGAGTCGATTCTGATGCCTGGGAGAACTTGTATCTCGCGGCTGGATCGCCGGAGAAAATTTTGCTGGTCGGTTTCAAATCTGAAAAACTCAAGTCGCTTACCGGCAAATCGCTCGCGGAAGTAGCAAAGAGGCGCGGCAAAGATCCGATCGAAACGATCATGGATTTAATCAGCGAAGACGAGTCGCGCATCAGCACGATTTACTATTTGATGTCCGAAGAGAACGTGAAAAAAGAATTGGCCAAGCCCTGGGTTTCATTCGGCTCAGACGAGGCTTCGCAGGCGCCGGAAGGCGTTTTCCTGAAATCCAATCCGCATCCGCGCGCTTACGGGAATTTCGCGCGCGTCCTCGGGAAATATACACGCGACGAAAAGGTGATCACGTTGCCGGGAGCGGTGCGACGATTAAGCGCCTTGCCCGCGACGAATCTCGGCCTCGACCACCGCGGTTTCATTCAAGACGGGATGTTCGCCGACGTGGTTGTCTTTGACCCCGCGATAATTGCGGACCGGGCAACCTTCGAGAAACCGCACCAGTACGCGGTTGGGATGAAGCACGTTTTCGTCAATGGCGTGCAAGTTCTGAAAGAGGGCGAGCATACTGGGGCGAAACCAGGACGCGCGCTGGCCGGCCCGGGCAAACTGCAATAGCTCGAGTGTGCAGCGATTGTTTCTGCTGGAAATCGAAAGCGAGGGCAACTTCAGCCGACGCCAGTCCATGATTGCGCAGTGGGGAGGAATTGGCTTGTCTTAGGCATCAGACGTTCCAGACTGGAAAAAATGTCCCGGTTCGCATTGGCAAATCTTTGCGGTCTGGCTTTGGCGCGCTCACTGTGCTGTCCATGCTGCCGATGTCCTTCCCGGATAAACGCGCAGCACTGCTCGGGGCATTCTTTAACCGATTCGCCATTGGTTTTGTGGTTATCCTTATCGACATACCGTGTTCGGGATGGCTAATCGGTCTCTCCATAGGAATTCTGCTCAGTTTGCCGCCAGCGATTATTACTAAGATGTTCGTGCCAATTCTCGGCATCGGCGCAGTTGGCGGTGTGATTATTGGGCTGATTCGCGCGAAATTCGTCGTCTAAGCCGCCGAAATTTGCCGTACGCCTGGATAGATTGCAGTGCAACAGGTAGCGGATGCCGATTCCGACCACTTGCGATGCTTAAACTACGGTCGCAGCAATGTTTGGTACCAACGGACGACTGAGTCGCCGAAAAACATCCAGGTAATTGCGCCGAAGGCGAGGTACGGACCGAAAGGTAGTTTGAGTGACCAGACGCGTCGGCCCAGGACGAGAGTGATGAGGCCGATAACGGAGCCGTAGAGCGAGCCCGCGAAAATGGCGAACAAGACGGCGCGCCAGCCGAGAAAAGCGCCGATACACGCAAGGAACTTGAGGTCGCCCCGCCCCATCGCTTCGCGGGGTATCTCAATCTCGTTAGCTAGCCCACTGATCTCATTCAGCTGGTCGAGCTTGAAATTCTCCGAGCCAACCCGGACGCGATTGTAATGAAACCGCAGGATGGTATCTGTAAACTCACGCTCGGCAATTCTCGCGCTCGAACAATGCAACAAAAGTTGATCATTCTCGCGCGCGAAAAAATCGCTCCACAGACTTTTTTCATCGCCCACGACAAAATCGGCATCGTCGCCGTGGCGTGCCCAGGTGAAGGCCGTCGATTTTTCAAAGCGGATCCGTTTCTTGCCGAAAACCAGTTTGCCACCTTCAAGCACGAGCCAGAGCAACGCATAACCAACCGCCGCTGAGGCTGCGGAGATGAGCAGCGCATTGAGGCGGCGATCTGTAGTCATCAATTGTGGGACCGCCGTCGAGGCGATTAGGCCGGCTATTGTTCCACCGATGGTAATTTCGTCTGGAATGATGTAATGCTCGAAGTCGATAAAGGTGGCGGCGATGACGAGCGCGACAAATCCCCAGTAGGCAATCGCGATCTGCCACGGAAACGCTTTCCAAATAATAAGAAAGAGAAGGGCCGTGAGTAGTTCGACCGCGAAATAGCGAAAAGCGATGCGTGCCCCGCAATTGGCGCAGCGTCCACGCAATGCCGGCCAGCTAACGAGAGGTAGATTCTGGTGCCATGGAATTTGCGTTTTGCAGGAAGGACAAAAGGAGCGGCGCGGCTGGTTGACGGAAAGATTCAATGGGAGCCGATAAATGCAGACGTTGACAAAAGATCCGACGCAGGCGCCGAGAACGAAAGCGAACACGTCGAACAGATGCTGGTAGATCATTTCGGCAACGAACATGCAATGGAGTATTGGAGTAGTGGAGCAATGGAGTGGTAGTGAAGCGGGAACCGAGATTTCATTACTCCATCACTCCATACTCCATGACCCCAGTTGGAGCGCGCTCATGTCGCGCGGGTTTGCCGGCGTTTCATGAACCAGGCGATCCAGATGCAGCTTTCATAGAGCATAACCATCGGCAGGCTCATGGCGATTAACGTGAGCACGTCTGGCGTGGGTGTGATGATGGTGGCGAGAATGAAAATGAGCACGATGGCGTAAGGCCGGGTGCGGGCCATGAATTCGTACGTGATCAATCCGAAGCGGACCAGCACGAGCACTACTACGGGCAATTCGAAGCTCAGCCCAAAGCCGAGGGTAAACCGCGTTACGAACGAATAATATTGCTGCACTGTCCAGGCTGGAGCCCAGCCGAGCGACTCTGTGTCGTGAAAAAAGAAAAGGATCGTCTTCGGCAGCAGCCAAAAATAGCAAACAAGCACGCCGGTAAGAAAAAGTGCAAAACTGACGCCGATGGCCGGGAACAAGATTTTCTTCTCCATCACCGTCAGGGCCGGAAGGACAAACTCGGCGGTAAAAAACAAAAGCAGCGGAAAGGAGATGACAATACCGGCGTAAAAAGCGAGGTGAAAGGAAACTACGATTGAGTCCGTGATACCGAGCGCGCGGAGAACACCCAGATTTTGATCGATCTCGTGCAAAGGCGCCTGCATAATGCGCACGAGTGTTCCGCGAAAGGCGAAACACAAAATCATCGCCACGATCAGAGTGATCGCCATTTTCACGATCGTCCAGCGCAGGTCTTCGAGATGTTCGAGAAAGGGCTTGGAGGTTTCGCTTTCCGGCAGCTCGCGAAACTTGAAGATATCTCGCAGCGCCATTTTACCGGGGCTGCAATTGGATGATTCCTTTCGCGATCAAACGTGCCCACGTGCTGAGAGTGTTAGCGTCGCGAATGGTGTCGTCCGCAATCATGGCGGTGATCTGCGCCGGCGAAAATTCGCGGCAGTCCAGAATCATTTCCGCATCGTGATAGGTGTGATCTTGAAGGGTGCGCTGGACGGGACGGGCGAGGAATAGAAATTCGCGCTCGTCGGTGAACCCGGGCGAGGAAAAGAAGTCTCCGAGGAAAATTGTTTCGCCATCTGGCGCGAGCTCGTAACCGGTCTCTTCGCGCAATTCTCGCAAAGCGACGTCTCGAAAGGAGCCGAAATCGCACAATTGATCGACCTGTCCGGCCGGCATTTCCCAAATCGCTTTGCGAATCGGAATGCGTTCCTGCCGAATGAGGACGAAGTTTCCTTTCGCCGTCATCGCTGCGACTACCACCGCGGATTTGCGCCGCACGATCGTCCAGGCGTGCACCTCGGCCCGGTGCGGGGTGCGGACGCGCTCGGTCACGACCGACAAATGATCATCGGCGAAATGAGCTTCGCTGGAAATCGTGGTCCAATTATCAGGCGTCTCCACTGCGGGAATAAAAACGTCGCCGGGCGAAAAGCGAATTATTCGGGTTCGAGCAATTCGCGCCAGCGCGCGATCTGGCGCGAGATGTTCTCCGGGGAAGGCGAGCCGGTGGCGCTGCGGCGCTGCAGTGCTCTGCGGACGTCAAAGACCTCTCGCACATCTTCCCCAAACGCATTCGAGGCAGCGCGAAATTCCTCATTTGAAAGCGCATTAAGTCGTTTGCCGCTGGCAGCGAGTTTTCCGACAATCGCGTGCGCCTCGCGGAAGGGGACACCTTTGCCGACGAGATACTCAGCCAGATCGGTCGCCAGCAATTGCGGATCATTCGCCAATGATTCCATTCGTTCCCGATTGATGGTGAGCTCTGGCAACATCGCGCTGAAAAGTTCGAGTGCACTCCGGACGGTATCGACCGAATCGAAGAGCGCTTCCTTGTCCTCTTGCAGGTCGCGATTGTAGGCGCTGGGCAAACCTTTCAAGATGGTGAGCAAAGTCACGAGATTTCCAATGAGCCGACCTGCTCTACCCCGGGTTAGCTCCGCCATATCCGGATTTTTTTTCTGCGGCATCAAACTGGAGCCGGTGGCGAACGCATCGCTGAACTCGACGAAGCCGAATTCGCTCGTGCTCCAGGTGATTAAATCTTCGCTGAAACGGGAAAGATGAATGCCAATCATGGCCAGGCTGTAAAGAAAATCGCCGACAAAATCGCGATCGCTCACCGCATCGATGCTGTTTTGGGTGACGCGCTGGAAGCCGAGCGCTTTTGCGATTCCTTCACGGTCGAGTACAATGGTTGAACCGGCGAGGGCGCCGGAACCGAGCGGCATGACGTCGGCCCGGCGACGCGTATCACGCAGTCGTTCGTGGTCGCGCTCGAGCGCTTCGAGCTGGGCGAGCAGATAATGCGCGAAATAGGTCGGTTGCGCCCGTTGCAGATGGGTGTACCCGGGCATCAAGACTTCGGAATATTTTTGCGCCAGCAGCAGCAGCGCGTTTTGCAGCGCGCGGAGACGCGTAACAATCTGGTCAATTTCCTCACGTACATACAGGCGAAGATCGAGCGCGATTTGGTCGTTGCGGCTGCGCCCCGTGTGCAATTTGGCGCCGGCTAGTCCGATCCGTTTAGTCAACGCCGCCTCGATGTTCATATGGACGTCTTCCAAGGAAGCGTCCCAGACGAATGTTCCGGCGGTGATTTCGTTTTCGATCTCGCGCAACCCGCGCGCGATCATCTCAAATTCGCCAGCGGAGAGAATCCCCGTGCTGGCGAGAGCCGAGGCATGTGCGATCGAACCGGCAATGTCGTGACGATAAAGTCGCCGATCGAAGGAAACTGACTCGCTGTAGCGCTGCGCAATCTCAGATGCAGCCGAGGAAAATCTTCTTTCTCTCATGATTACGTCGCTTCGTCTTCGCGAACCGCCGTCACTGAAACATAGTTCGCGTCGGGCAAAACAAATTTGCGCACTTCGACCTCGACCTTGCTTAAACTAAATTGCGCCAACAAATGCGCCGCAGTCTCTTCGGCCAGAGTCTCAATCAATTTGTAATCGTGCCGGCGGATGAAGTCCTTCACCCGTTCTGCCACCGCCGAATAATTGACAGTATTTGCGATGTCGTCGTGAAGTTCGGCGATCCTCGGCCAGAGCGTTATATTTAAGATTAGTCGCTGAGGCTCCGATCGCTCCGAAGTGGGAACACCAACTCGCGCGAACAGCTCAAGCTGTTCGATGTGAATGCAATCAATCACGACAGTTGGAATTTTGGCGAGAAGGACGTCCGAGGGCGAGCGCCAATTCTCATCGCGCAGGCAGCGGACGCGAGATTCAGCGAGACTACTTGGGCGCGAGCGACGCCACAATCTTCTCGAAGCGCGGGTCGCCGCGCAATTGGTCCCAGTATGGGTGCAGGCGTAGTTGCCCATAGCTCAAATAACCGGGGATGCTCGCCGCGATAGTTAACTGTTCGAAGGCATCGCTCAGATTTTCGAAGGGCAGCACGGCGATACCCTTTTCAGGTACTGCAACCGTCGCAGCTGGCCCGAACGAGGTTTCTGTCGTCGATGAAAATGGACTTGTAAAACGCGCCGAAAGAAACCGCTTAGCTGCGGATCTTTTGGTGACAATTTTCGCCACAACTGGGAGGTCGGAGACGCGATCTGCCGGATTGAGATAACTTGTTCCAGGTCGTAGCGCTCCCGGCTTTAACCTTTCTTTTCATCTTAATGATGGATATCTTGTCAAGGTGACGAACGAGCACGCGGGCAGTGTCGCAGCGGTGACATCGCGTGAGCTCGGCAGTGGACAAAAGGTCTTTGGCCGCTATACGCTGGTGAAGGTCCTCGGACGAGGCGGGATGGGGATTGTCTGGCTCGCGCGCGATGAAGAACTAGGGCGCGATGTCGCGCTGAAATTTCTTCCCGACCTCATGATTCAAGATCGTGCGGCGTTTGATCAGCTCAAGCATGAAACAAAACGCTGCCTCGAACTGACCCATCCGCATATCGTTCGAATTCACGACTTCATACATGACGAACGCTCCGGCGGCATTTCGATGGAGTACATCGACGGTGAAACGCTATCGAACCTGCGATCTGAGAAAGAGCGGAAAGCTTTTGAGCCCGATGAGATTGCCGCTTGGATAAGTCAGCTTTGTGACGCGCTCGATTATGCGCACAATCACGCGAAGATCATCCATTGTGACCTGAAGCCCGCAAACTTGATGGTGAATCAACGTGGAGATCTGAAGATATCAGACTTCGGTATAGCTCGCAGTCTCGGCGATTCAGTGAGCCGGTTGACGCTGGACCAAGGTCGGAGTGGCACGCTCGTTTATATGAGCCCACAGCAACTCAATGGCGAGCGCTGTACGCACCTGGATGACATTTACTCGTTAGGCGCGAGCATCTACGAATTGCTTACGATCAAGCCGCCGTTTTATTCGGGCAATATCGACCGGCAGATTTGCGAGCGAGTTGCTCCTTCGATGACGGAGCGACGGAAAGAACTGGACATCGAGCCGGCGCTCGTTCCACAGCCTTGGGAAGATGCGGTCGCAGCATGTCTGGCAAAAGATCCGTCGCGGCGTCCGCAATCGGCAGTTGAGGTTGCACAACGGCTCCAGCTTTCGTCAGGACAAGCGAGAGCAACAACGACTTTCCGCAAGACTTTAAAGCGGAAGCCCCTGTTTATTGCTGGCATCGCGGCGGTCGGAGCTCTATTGCTTGCCGGCATATATTTCGGGGGGCCCAATCGACACGCCAAACCGGCGTCACATGAGCCAGCGATTCCGGAAAAATCGATCGCCGTTTTACCCTTTGAGAATCGGAGCGAAGAGAAGGCAAACGCCTATTTTGCTGAAGGAATTCAGGACGAGATTCTAACCCGTTTATCCAAAATTGCTGATCTGAAGGTGATCTCGCGCACATCCACTCAGCATTACAAAAGTGCGCCAGAAAATCTGCGGGAAATCGCCAGGGAGCTTGGAGTCGCTCATATCCTGGAAGGCAGCGTGCAGAAGAGTGGCGATGCTGTGCGCGTCAACGTGCAGCTGATCAACGCAGCCACCGATTCTCATGTTTGGGCCGACACATTTGATCGCAAACTGACCGACATCTTTTCGGTTGAGAGTGAGGTTTCTCAGAAAATCGCGGCCGCGTTGCAAGCGAACCTTTCGCCAAATGAATCTCATGTTCTGGCCGCGGTCCGGACGCCTGACACGGAAGCTTACGATCTTTTTTTGAGAGGCGAGTATGAGATTCGCCAGGCCCAAAGCAATGAGTCGGCGGAGACCTACGATCGTGCTGATGCGTTTTACCGGCAGGCGCTGGCGCGCGATCCAAACTTTGCCGAGGCTGCTGCGGCACTCGCGCGCGGTCGGCTAACGCGGCACTGGTTTGTCTCGCCTTTGGAGCCAGCGGAATTAGAGGAGGTAAAGTCGCTTATCGACCGCGCTCTGGCTCTGGCTCCAAATTCGCCGCAAGCGCACTTGGCGCTGGGATTATTCTTTTATTGGTGTCATCGCCAATACGATGTGGCACTGACGGAGTTCAACCGCACGCTGGAATTGCAACCTAATAGTGCTTTGGCCCGAACCTACTGCGCGTGGGTTTACCGTCGCCGCGGTGAATGGGAGCGCTCGCTGGCGGAGTTTCAACGAGCGCAGGAACTCGATCCGCGCGACGTACAAATCCCGCAGAATATCGGTGCCACTTATTTGACATTGCGTCAGTGGAAGGATGCGGAGCAGGCCGAACTGCGAGCTCTCGCCATCGATCCAGACAACGGGTGGTCAGCGCTGTGTCTTCTCATTTCTCACCTCAACGCGACGGGCGACGTCGGCGCGGCCCGGCGAGCTCTTGATGGTTTTCCAGAGGCCACTAAGTCACTCACTCTCGTCAGCCGCCGTAGCCCTACCGGGATCGGCGACGTTGCATTTATGATCGGTATGTGGGTTTATCTCGACGTGATGGAAAGACGTTTCACCGATGCTTTTCAAGCGTTCGACAAGGAAGTGGTCAACAAGGATCTTGGGCGTCTCCAGCAGCTTGCCGGGCGCGCCGCCCTTCGCCTGCTGGCGGGAGAGGCTGACATGGCTAAATCCGCGGGAGAAGAAGCGCTGCCCTCACTCGAGGCCAGACTCAGAGAGCGGCCGGATGACACTTTCGCGATGACGGAGCTATCTTGGGTTTACCTCGCCCTCCGACGCAATGCCGATGCTCTACGCCTTTCCAGGCAGGCGGCGGATACAATCTCCATCGAAAAAGACGCTTTTTCTGGCCCAAATTTCCAGATCGGGCTCGCGCAAATCGAGGCGCGCGTGGGCGCACCTGAGGAAGCCATTAAGAGGCTTCGACGTTTGCTCTCCATCCCGGCGGGCTGGGAAGTTTCCATAGCACGTTTGAAGATTGACCCGGTCTGGGATCCAATCCGTAACCGTCCGGATTTTCAGAAGCTCCTCTCAGGCCCCGAGCAGATCGGACCTAACAAGTAACAGGAATTGAATCTTCGGAACTTTCTCGCTGAACTGAAGGCGTCGCACCGTTTACGAGGGTCGCGATTGCCTGTGCCGTCACGGCTTGGCTCTTAATATAGGTGGCGATACTTCACTCTTTGAAATCACGAGTGTGCTCGTGCGTCTCGATCACATTGCCCGTTTCGTGATAAACTCGAACCACAGCCTTATGTGACCGGCTGAAGAACTTGGCGTAGCCGATGCGCTGCTGATGCAGCGGACGATGTGATTGAGGTATTGAGGGATCATCGTGGATCATCTCAGCAAAGCCGGTTGGAGTTGGGGCTGCGTTGTGCCTGGCCATCACCTACAGGGTCCGATTGGATGTTGCAGCTATCGGCGCGGCGCGCTTGCGCCTGCGGGAATGCGGTATTTTCCGCAGTGGCTTCCACTGCCGACTTCAATCGTCAGGATTTCAAGGAAATAAATATTATTTTAAGTTTGACAAGTCCCAGTGCCTTAGCCTGTAAATCAACGTGAAGACATTCCCCATCTCTATGCAGAGCGGTCAAGAAGTCGGCATCTGTTGCATAGGAGAACTAGGATTACTGATGTGAAAGGAAAAACTATGACTACTGATGTGAAGGGAAAAGCTATGACTACTGATGTGAAAGAGAAAACCACGGCAACTGGTGCAAAAGGAAAGACTAAGGCGACCGATCTGAAAGAGTTCTTGTCAAATCTTGCGACTGATCCACGGAAGCTCGGTGAATTCCTGCACGCCCCCGAAGCCGTGATGTCCTTTGGGAACCTTTCGGAAGCAGATAAGACCGCCCTAAGGAGCGGTGTCTCGGGGATGGTCGCCGCCCGGCTAGCGGGAGTGTCACTGGACCAGGAGACTCCCCAGCCCCCCCAAATCGGACCGAGTCCCCAACCCCCCCAAATCGGACCGAGTCCTCAGCCCCCACAAATCGGACCGAGTCCCCAGCCCCCACAAATCGGATCGACTCCCCAGCCCCCACAAACGGGCTGACTCCCCAGCCGGCGTCTCTGCCGCAGTTCGTCGCGTATCAACCGCAGCTATTAGTGGTGCAGCCCCCGTATTACCCCCGGTAGGGTGCGGCATGACAAATGAAGCCAATAAAGCAGGCGCACTCGTAATCGTCGGCACCGGCATCCGCACGGTTGGGCAGCTGACGATGGAGGCCCTCGCTTGGATGCAGCGCGCCGACGAGATCATTCACCTGGTGGCTGACCCCGTCGCAGAAGCTTTGATTGCGGGCTTAAAGCCTGGAAAGGAATTCACGCTTCAAGGTTTCTACAGCGAGGGAAAGCCTCGTGCCGAGAGCTACAACGAGATGATCGAGTTCATCCTGTCGCGTGTTCGCGCTGGAGTTCTCGTGTGTGGCGCTTTCTACGGACACCCCGGCGTGTTCGCCTATCCGCCGCACGAATCGATCCGCCGGGCGCGTGCTGAGGGGTACGCTGCTTGGATGCTCCCGGGTATTTCAGTAGAAGATTGCCTCTTTGCCGACCTCGGGGTCGATCCCATTGGCGGATGTCAGTCATACGAGGCAACGGACTTCCTCATCAATCGGCGTATCCTCGACCCTTCCAGTCAGCTCATCCTCTGGCAGATCGGCGTGCTGGGACACTGGACTTATCGCCGCTCGGGATACGACCTGCGCTCACTGCCCATCCTCCTTCACAAGCTCCTCGAACATTACCCACCCACCCACGAGATTGTCGTCTACGAAGCTCCGATCTTTCCCGGTTGCGCTCCGGCGATAACCCGCATCGCGTTGGCACAACTCGCCTCCGTACCCCTCTCCGGTGCATCCACACTGTATCTTCCGCCTGCGCGTGCCGCGAACCCCGATTACCGTGTTCTGCCTTATGTACCGACCAACTGCTGACAGGACTGTTGCAGCCGAGGGTCGACGCCCCCGGCGATTACCTAAAGTAATCCGTGTTTGAGTTTTTTCTTCGCACTACAACCATCGTTTCGGCGGCAAAATCTAAAACGTATCGGTCGGGACTCTCATCTCATCTTCGAACTGTAATTTCACAGGCTACCAAGATCACCCAACCCGGAAGCGAACGTCGCGGATGGTTTTGCCGCCGAAGCGTTGCTTCAATTTTCGCAGGATTTCCATTTTTGAAATCTGCTCGAGCTCGTAGTGCAAAGCTGGTTGGAGCACGCGGACATAGAGAATGCCGTCCCGCAGCGCAACCGGCGCGGAATGGGCGGCGATGAATTCGCCTACAATCGAGGACCACGCGTCGATCACTTCGCTTTCGCGCAATCGCTCTTTTAGGCCGAGTTTTTGCATTAACGCCGGCAACAATTGCGAAGTCGGTTGCCAACGGTCGCGCGAAGGCGGCCTCTCCGGCAGGCCGCGCCATTCCTGGATGACAGCGGCGCGGAGGGAAGGGGTCATCAATCGTTAAAAGGTTAAAATCGTTACAAGGTTAAAAGGGTTTCCCGATTTAACAATGTAACGGTTTAATGATTCAACGTCAGACGAAGTCTCAATACTTTCGCCGCATGTTGCTCGGCAGAATATTGAGCTCGGTGCGATATTTCGCCACCGTGCGACGCGCGATGGGGATCCCGCGGTTGCTCAAAATCTCGACGATCTCCTTGTCGCTTAGCGGCGCGTTGCCGTCTTCGTTTTTCACCAGATCAAGGATGGCCTCTTTCACGCTGGTGTTGCTCATCGATTCGCCGGTGGCGGTCTGGTAGCCCGGCGTGAAAAAGTATTTCATTTCATAAACGCCCTGTGGAGTCGCCATGTATTTGCCGCTAATGGCGCGACTGACGGTGGTCTCGTGCACCCCGACCGCGTCCGCGATTTGCACCATCGTCATCGGTTTCAATTGCGAGGAACCTTTCTCGAAGAAATCGCGCTGCCGCGAAACGATCTGATGCGCGATGTTGGAAATGGTTTGCTGGCGCTGATGGATTGATTTGATAAGAAACTTTCCGCTCCGGATTTTATCGCGAATGTAATCCTTCACTTCGTTTCCATTCCCATCCTGCGCCATGATGTCCTTATAAGTATTGCTGATGCGCAGATGCGGAATCTGGTCGCCGTTGAGAATGACCTGGTATTCGCCGTTCACTTTCTCCACGGTCACGTCCGGCACGACATAGTTTTTCGGCGCCTCGGCAAAAATCGCACCCGGCCGCGGCTCCAATTGGGCAATGTTGTTGGCGCATTTCTGCACTTGCTCCACGCTAATGCCCATGCGCCGCGCGATTTCAGGAAAGCGGCGCTTGCCTAAATCCTGCATGTGCTCGGCAATGATCTTGTATTCCAGGCTGCTGCCTTTGCCGTCGCGCTTTAATTGAATAAGAAGGCATTCGCGCAAATCGCGCGCGCCTACGCCGGGTGGATAAAAGCTCTGGACGAGTGTTAGCATGTGCTCGAAATCGTCCTGGGCGATGCCGGTGTTGAGCGCCATTTCCTCCGGTGTCGTCTGGAGAAATCCGTTGTCGTCGATATTGCCGATAATGAGTTCGGCCGTTTTACGATCGTTCGCATTCAGGACCTGCTGATTGAGCTGCGACATCAAATGCTGTTGCAGCGTCTCGGTGGTGGCAATGGAATCGAAAAAGAACTGGCGTTTCTCCTCGTCCTCGTGAGCGCGGGCGCTGTAGCTGCCGGATTGCGCCATATAATCGCGCCATTCCTCATCGAGCTTGGCCAGTTTATCGAATTCTTCCTTGAACTCCTGATCGCTCGCCGCTGACTCGGTCGTGGAAGGGGAATCTGGATCGGTCGCGAGCTCTTCCAAGACCGGGTTGGTTTCCATTTCCTGTTGCACCAGGTTGCGCAGTTCGAGCAACGGCGCTTGAAGAATCAGCAGACTTTGCTGGAGTTGTGGCGCCAGAACTTGCTGCAGAGAAAGATTCTGCGATTGATGCATCCCCTGCGCCATTGTGACAAGAATATCGGTCTTGTAACGCACTCGCAAGCAATTTCCACGCCGCAGATTGAGGAGGAACGCTCGGTTGAGCTACGGTAGTGGTACAGTTTGAAACACTCGAGGCCGCAGTAAGCCCTTCATTACATGCACTAAAATTTTTGCCGGATTCACCAAACGCTGCGTGTTTACCCCCGCAATGGAAGCAGGCGTATCTGCACATTTGGTCACTAGACGAACTTGTGGCCTTGACTGATTAGATGAAAAGAGCGCCCGCCGGGAATTTACCCGACGGGCGGGGGAACCCACGTTGTATTTATTTTTTAGTTACAACCGTCATCCGACGGCTGAACGTCATTCGCAATGTTCCCACATCCGCAGCGCCGTTGTCTATAAAAACCATAACAAATGGGCGTCCAAACTGTACCACTACCTGAGCTACTTACGAATTTACGGGAACGCGAATTGCTCTTGAGCATCCCACTGTCTATGAAACCGACGCTCCTGTTTGCGTTTTGCGCACTCGTTACGCTCGTCTCTTCCGCGCCAGCGCAGGCTCCACAACATAATCCCGCCCAGGCGGAGGTGGCTGCGCTAATAACGGAAGTTCGAGCGCAACAGGCCGCCATCGCGGCCAATCAAGTCAAGATCAACGAAAAACTCGCTACCCTCGCCGAAAGTATTCGGGTCGCGCGAATTTACTCAAGTCGCGGAGGCCGATGATGCAAACGCTCCGAATATTCATAATCAGCCTGGCGATGCTTGCCTGTGCTGTCCTCGGTGTTGCTCAAACTATCCAGCCAACACCGGTTCCACTGCATGCGGCAGCGCCCGCTCCCGCCGAGGACGCGAAACAACAGGCGGAGACGGCGGAAAACATCAAGCAGCTCCAGGAACTGAAAGCGCAGAATGATGAAATCTTGAAACAGCAGCAAGCCGCGCTCGAAGCTCTTGATGAAATGCAAAAAGAGGCCGAGCAACTCCGCATTTACAGCAAACGCGGCTAAACCAGGCCGGACATCATCCGCCGGAATCGGCTCCTACTTTTTCTTAGGCTCGACCTTACGGTAGAGCGTCGCCATGCTAATTCCAAGCATGGTTGCGGCCTTTTCGCGCGAACCGCCGCAATGCGCCAGGGTGGCCTCGATATAACCGCGCTCCTGTTGCTGAATGAAATCGTCGAGCGGTTCGCCGATTGGCATCGCGGCGCGCGCTTGGTCGGCTTTTTCACCCAGCGCGGTGGCAACAATGTTCGGCGGCAAATCCGCCGGCAGAATCATGTCGTTCTCGCACAAAGCGCAGGCCCTCTCGATCGCATTCTCCAGCTCGCGCACGTTCCCCGGGTAATCGTAATGGCAAAGGATATCGACCGCTTTGGGATCGATCTTCTTTGTGTCGCCGCTGGCGGCTGAAGATTGCTTCTGCAGGAAATGGTTCACCAGCAGTGGCACATCTTCCAGACGTTCACGCAAGGGCGGAATCTCGATCGGGATAACTGCCAGTCGATAGTAAAGATCTTCACGAAAGGTCCCGTCTTTTAGCTTCGGCATAAGAGCCTCGTTGGTTGCGCCAACCACGCGCACGTTTACGGGCGAGCTTTTGTTGTCGCCCACTCTCCGCACTTCGCGCTCTTGCAAAACGCGCAGCAGTTTCGTCTGCAATTGCGGCGCCATGGAATTGACTTCGTCCAGAAAAATCGTGCCGAGATTTGCTTCTTCGAACAATCCCCGTTTGTCCGCCACTGCGCCGGTGAACGCGCCCTTTTTGTGCCCGAACAATTCCGACTCCAGCAAATTTTCCGGTAAGGCGCTGCAATTGATCGCCACGAAAGGATGATGCTGACGATTGCTGTTAAAGTGCAGTCCGCGCGCGACCAATTCCTTGCCGGTCCCGCTTTCGCCCTGGATCAAAACCGTGCTGTCGGTGTCGGCGACTTTGTTAATCAGGCTGTAAACGAGCTGCATTTTTCGGCTTGTGCCGATGATGTTCTCAAATTTGTATTTGTTCTTGAGCTCCTTGCGGAGGTAAACGTTCTCCCGCAACGCCGCCTGGTAATCGAGGGCGCGTTGTACGGTCATTTGCAGCTCGTCGATCTTGAACGGCTTGGTCACGTAATCGTACGCGCCCATCTTCATCGCTTCGACCGCTGTTTCCACCGAGGCGTAGGCGGTGATCAAAATCACGGCGGTTTGCCGGAGATGCTCGCGCACGTGCCGGAGCACGTCGAAGCCGGTCATTGTTTCCATTCGAATGTCGGCAATGACGACGTGGGGCTGAATCGAATCCATTTGCT
>Ga0209376_1001967_pt1 | contig 19912 bp, 21 predicted proteins | sample GraSoiAngelo_134_FD_185891 | JGI IMG/M metagenome (GOLD analysis project Ga0209376, IMG submission 185891) | Grasslands soil microbial communities from the Angelo Coastal Reserve, California, USA - 14_0929_05_30cm (SPAdes) (version 2) | ecosystem: Environmental > Terrestrial > Soil > Grasslands ... | reverse complement strand
CGAGATCGTCGTGTGGCCCGAGGAGGAGAAGCCAAAGCCGCAGGAAGCGCCGACGCGCCGCTGAGTATCCCGGCGCGCGTCTCGTTCGTCACGCTCGCATGTCGCGATGTCGTGGCGATGAAGCGCTTCTATGACGAGTTCGGCTGGCCGCCGTCGCAGCACAACGACGATTTCGCGGCCCCTCCCCGCGGTCGCCGGGTGCGTTCCGCGGCTTCGTCCTCGCGATCAACTGTCGTGACGCCGCGGAAGTCGATCAGGCGCGGTACTCCTTGGTCTGCAGCGCCATCTTGCGGATGTCCTTCTCGAGCACGGTCACGCCGATGCCCGGGCCGGTCGGCACCTTCATGGTTCCATCTTTCTCGACGGTGAACGGCTCGCCGATGATCTCCGTCTCGAAGTAGCGCGCCGACGCGCTGACATCGCCGGGCAGTCGGAAGTTCGGCAGCGATGCGAGGTGCACGTTCGCCGCGCGGCCGATGCCCATCTCGAGCATGCCGCCGCACCACACCGGGATCTGGTTCTGTTCGCACACGTCGTGGATCTTCTTCGACTCGGTGAGCCCGCCGACGCGCCCGGCCTTGATGTTGATCACTCGCGTCGCGCCGATCTCGATCGCCTTGCGCGTGTCCTCCGCTGAGTGGATCGATTCGTCGAGGCACACCGGCGTGCGGATCGCCTTCTGCAACGTCGCGTGATCGATGATGTCGTCCTCGGCGAGCGGCTGCTCGACGAGAAGGGGCGCGGTCGCGTCGATGCGCTTGAAGAGCGGGATCGCCTCGAGTGTGTACGCGGAGTTCGCGTCGAGCTGGAACGGCAGTTCGGGGAAGCGCTTGCGTATCGCCTCGGCGATCTGCAGATCCCAGCCCGGCTTGATCTTCACCTTCACCCGCTGGTAGCCGCCCTCGAGCTCCATCGCGATCTTGTCGAGGAGCGCATCAACGCTCGGCTGGATGCCGATCGCGACGCCGCAGAGGATGCGGTCGCGCGTGCCGCCGAGGAGCGCCGCGAGCGGCACGTTCGCGGTCTTCGCGAACACATCCCAGATCGCCATCTCGAGCGTCGCCTTCGCCATGCGGTGATCCTTGATCCAGCCGAGGACGCTCGACGTGTCATCGGGCCCGCTGAGGTCAGCCGCGAGGATCCGCGGGATCGCGATCGCGTCGAGCAGCCACCACACGGTCTCCGGTGTCTCGCCCGAGTACCACGGCGTCTCGGGCGCGACGCTCTCGCCCCAGCCGACGACGCCGCCGGACTCGACGCGCGCGATGACGCGCGTCTGGTGCGTCTCGCGTGAGCCGCTCGTCTCGTACGGCGACTTGAGCGGAAGCCGGATGAGGAACGTCTCGATCCGCTCGATCTTCATGCGTCGTCAGTATCGACGGGCATCTCGCGCCGCGGCTGCGGCACGAGCAGGTACGCACCGCGACCGTCCGCGGCACGAAGGAACTCGACAGCGGCGTATCCCTTCGCGAAAGCAGCCTCGAACGCCGCGCGGACGCGAAGACGCCACTCGAGCGCACGTCCTGTGTCGTGCGCCTTGAGCTGTTGGAACTGCGTTGGGATCGCGAGGAGCAAATGTGACTCGCCGGCGCGCCCAGCGTTCACCGCGCCGGGTCGATCGCCCTCCTCGACCTTGAGTAGGTATCGGATGCCCTCGGCCTCAGCTTGCTCGAGCGTCGGTGGGCGATCTTCGCCCTTGAGGCGCTTGTAGGTGCGGTCGTGTCCGATCGGCCACTCGACGTAGATGCGATCCGAGGGCAGGCCCGCGTTCAATTTGTCCGGCATCGCGCCGTAGAAGTCGCGGTGGTATTCGCGCGTGTACGCGCCGAGCTTCGCGAAGTTGAACGTCGCGTTGCGCGCCTCGAGCGGATCCATCGTCCAGCCGATGACCTCGATGCCCTGATCGAGGCAGTGATCGCGCTGCGCCTGCTTCAGCTCGACCGCGAGCGTCGATCCGCGATAGGGCTCACGCACCGCGAGCATGTGCGAGTGATGACGGAAGTGGTAGTCGTAGATGCCCACGAAGCCGAACACGAATCCGGCCGCGACCGCGTCGTCGTCGGCGTAGCCGAGCGCGACGAAGCCGCCGTTGTGCACCGCAGCGAGCATGAGCTGCGGTGGCACGATGACGTCACCGCTCCACACCTCTTCCTGTAGGGGCACTGTGGCCGCGCATGCAGCGATGTCCTTCGCCACGTCGATGCGGAAGGAGACCATGCTGTGGCGAAGTATCAGACGCCCGAGTACCATCGCGCCCGTGGCGGGGAATGCGGAGTTCCTCAAGAGGATCTCGTGGTTCGAAGATCTCGATGAGCGTTCGCTCGAGGCGATCGAGAGAGCCGCCGTCGAGCAGTCGTACAAACCGGGACAGGAGATCGTTCGTCAGGGGGACACCGGCGTCGGCGCGTTCATCATCCGCTCGGGCAAGGTCGACATCGTCCAGGACCGCGACGGCAAGCAGACGAAGCTCGCGACGCTCGGACCCGGTGAGGTCATCGGTGAGATGGCGCTCCTCGACGAGTTCCCGCGTTCCGCGACCGCGACGGCCGTGGAGCCGACGACCGTGCTCGGCATCCAGCGCTGGCACTTCCGCGGGATCCTGCAGAGCCATCCGCAGCTCGCGCTCGCACTGCTGCCGATCCTGTCGCGACGCATCCGGAACGCTGAAGGCCAGCTCCCGCAACACGCCGCGCGGCACTAACCAGCACCCGCTGCTACCTGTGTTGGTAAACGTCTAACTGCGCCGTGCTAGCGCTCCGACTCAATCCCAGCAGTCGAATACCGACCAGCAGATCTCGTTCCGCAACCGCTGGTCGTCGAGTACGAGCTCGCGAATCGCGTCCGGGAGCTGGTCGTGCTGCCACCGGCACTCGAGTCGCCCGGCGATCTCGCGCTTTCCTTCCGGGACAGCAGCACGTGCGGCCTTGATCGCATAGGCGGCCGCACCGAGCTCGTGCGCCGCGACGTGTGCGACGGCTGCGGCCTGGCCAGCAGCGTACGCGGCATATCGTGCCGCTCCACTCAGGTCTCTGGCCGCGGCGTTTGCGTGGCCGGCCGCGTTGCGAGCCTGGGTCATCGTGATCTCGCGGCGCACCCACGCGCGGACCTGCTCGATCGCCCGACGCGGTCGAAGGTCCTCAGGCTGAGCCGACTCGAAGTGGTCGAGGACGTGCTCCGCGCACGATGCCGCCCAGAGGGCGAGCAGTTGGTGATCCGCATCGGTAAGCGTCCCACCGCGGCGGATCGTCACGAAACGACGGTCGCGGTCCTTCGGGAGGATCACACCCAGCACTCCTTCCGCTCACATCAGCCCAACGTCCAGCAATGCCCGGCGCGACAACCGCTGAGAAGCGAGCTTCGGAAACCCTCGCATGCGGATTACCAAACACACAAGCAGCAGGCCTAACTAGCGCGCGGCGAGGCCGACCACCACCGAGTACGTCCCCGTGTCGCCGCGCGTGCTGCGCACGCGCACGAAGTACACGCCCGCGTCGCGCGCCGTCGTGAGGAGGCTCGCACCGGCGCCGCTGTCGATGTCTTCGCTGCCGACCTGCGTGACGCCAGTGGTCGCCGAACCGAGAAAGAGCGCGACCCCGCCGGCGTTCAGTGTCTTGCCCTTCAGTTCGATGAGGATCTGTGTGTTCGCGCTGACGCCGATGCGGAACCAGTCGACATCGCTCGCGGGGTCGATGGTGCCGCCGACGAGCTGACCCGCGGTGATCGGCGTCGCTGTCTGTGGCGTGTTGCCATGATCGTCGGCGAGCGCGGTCGACGGCGTGGGGGTCGCTGTCGGCGCGACGGTCGCGGTCGGCGCAGGCGGGACCGTTGCGAACGGCGACGCCGTGACGACGACGGGGACCGTGGCCGTCGGAGCGGTCGAGGGCGTGAGGCTCGGTGCGGCGCTCGCTGTCGGCGCGGCGCTCGCTGTCGGCGCGGGTGTCTGCGTCGCGGCCGGCTGCGTGCGCGCGGCCTGCGTCTCTCCCGCGCCGGTGATGCCGCCGATGCGCACGTTCTGGCGCGCGGCGTACAGGATCGTGAGCACGATGAGCAGCACGGGAAGGATGAGCATGCGGCGGCGTCGCCACCACGGTGGCGTCCTCATCAGCGGACGCGGCGCGATGACCGCGGTCGCCGCGCCGAACGCGCTCAGCGAAGCGACCGGCGGGATCGACGTCGGCGGCGTGCTCGGGGGACGCTCGATCGGTGTGACGAGCCCAGCGGGCGACAGGATCGGGGAGTCGTGCGTCGGCGGCATCGACACGACCGGCGGAGTGCTCGGCGGTTGCGACGGCCGTGTCGGTGCCGGTGACGCGACAACAGGCGACATCGCCGGCATCGCACCCATGCCTGCGAACGTCGAGCCGGCGAGGGCCTTCACGAAGTCGGCGCAATGCGGGAACCGCTCCTCGGGTCGCTTCGCGAGGACGCGCAGCAGCGCCGCCTCGACGCCGGGCGGCAATGTGACGCCGAGCGTGCTCGGGATCGGCACAGGCTTGTGCACGTGTGCCATGAGCGCGGAGAGCGGGTTGTCAGCGGGGAAGGGATGGCGGCCGACGAGCATCTGGTAGGCGATGATCCCGAGCGCGTATTGATCCGCTGCCGGACCCGCGGTCTCAGCGCCCGCCGCGCACTCCGGCGCGATGTACTCGGCGGTCCCCATGAGCGAGCCCGCCTGCGTCATCCCCGAACCCGGGCCGACGATCTTCGCGAGGCCGAAGTCGGTGAGCACCGGCGTGCCATCGTGTGACAGCAGCACGTTCTGCGGTTTGATGTCGCGGTGCACGACGCCACGCGCGTGCGCGTAGTCAAGTGCCGCGGCGATCGGCGCGAGCAGCTGCATCGTGTAGGCGAGCGGCAACGGTGCACCGAGCTGATCCGCGAGCGTGCCGCCGTCGATGAACTCGCTGACGAGGAACGCGACGTCGCCGTCGTGCGCGAAGTCGAACGCGGTGACGATGTTCGGATGGCGCAGCTTGCCGATCGCCTTCGCCTCCTGCGCGAAGCGTTCGGCGAACGACGCGTCACCCGCGGTCTGCGGCGGGAGCACCTTGATCGCGACGTAGCGCTGCAGCGTCGGCTGGTACGCCTTGTAGACAGAACCCATCCCGCCCGCGCCGATCTTTTCGACGAGCTCGTAGTTGCCGAGCTTGCTCCCCGGCTGCAGCGTCGCGGTCACGACAGTTTCTCGACCTTGAACGCCTCGACCGGCGTCTTGCGGCCTTTGAGGTCGAGCGCGCCGAGCGGCGTCGTGCGCACGCCCTTGCCCGCCGCGGCGATCACGGCCTTCGAGCAGATGACCTCACCGGGCTTCGCCTGCGCCTGCAGACGCGCGGCGACGTTCACGGTGTCGCCGATGGCGGTGAAGTTCTGGTATTGATCGCTGCCGAGGTTCCCGACCATCGCCTCGCCGGTGTGGACGCCGACGCCGTAGCCGAGGTCCGCGCCGACATCGCGCGCCGCATCGCGCATCGCGAGCGCACCTTCAAGGGCCAGCCGTGCGTGATCGGCCTGCTCCGCCGGCGCGTTCCAGAGCGCGAGGATCGCGTCGCCCGCGAAACGATCGATCGTGCCGCCGTGCTCGCGGATCGCCTTCGCGGCGGCGCCGTGATAGCGGACGAGCAAGGTCGCGACGCGGTCCGGCGGCATGTCCTCGGCGATCGTCGTGTAGCCGCGGACGTCGGCGTGTAACACGCTCACCGTCTGCGTCCGGCCGCCGACATCGACGAACGACGGTCGGGCATTGACGAGGTCGGCGACGCTATCACCCAGGTATCGACGGAGCGCCCCGCGCAGGCGCTCTTCGCGCTGCGCGAGCTCCTCGAGCTTCGGAGACGACGTGTCCTCGTCTGCTACGAACACGATGCCATTAACGGCGCCGCGCTCGTCCCGCAACGGACCGGCCGTCGCCCGCAGCCGTGCCCGTCGGCCACCGGGGAGCGTCGCCTCGATGGTGCGCACGTCGGCCTTCGTTCCTTTCAACACGAGCGAAAAGACCCGCGAGGCGAGGGAGTCCCCGAAGACCTCGGTGTAGACCTTGCCGACGGCGTTGGCCTCGGTCGTCGAGAGGAGCCGCTCGGCGTTGCCGTTGAGCGACTGGATGCGTCCCTCGTTGTCCATGAGGACGACGGACGAGGGATTGAATTGAAGCAGCGCGAGGCTCATGCCTTCGATGCGGCGATTCTAGGAAGCCCTCGGTCCCCTGGGCAGGGGAATCGGTAGGCTTCGGCCGTGCCCGCGCTCGTCGAATGCGTGCCGAACATCAGCGAAGGCCGTCGCGCGGAGGTGATCTCGCAGGTCGCGGCGGCGATCGCGGCGGTCCCGGGCGTGCGCCTGCTCGATCAAACGAGCGATGCCGACCATCACCGCTCCGTCTTTACATTCGCCGGCGATCCGGAGGCGGTCGTCTCGGCCGCGCACGCGCTCGTCGACGTTTCGTTGCGCGAGATCGACATGCGTGCGCACAAGGGTGAGCACCCGCGACTTGGTGCGGTCGATGTCGTGCCGTTCGTCCCGATCAGTGGGATCTCGATGGAGGAGTGCGTCGCGCTCGCGCACCGCTTCGGACGCGAGGTCGCGCAGCGTCATGGCGTGCCGGTGTACTTCTACGCGAACGCGGCCCTGCGACCTGAGCGCATGAAGCTTGGCGACATCCGCAATAAGGTGCAGTACGAGGGCCTTGCTGAAGCGCTCGCGACGACGCACGTTCCCGACGCTGGGCCCGCGCGCTTCAATGAACGGGCCGGCGCGATCGTTGTCGGTGCGCGGCCCTTCCTCATCGCCTTCAACATCGAGCTCGACACGACCGACCTGGCACTCGCGAAGCGCATCGCGAAGGAGATCCGCGAGTCATCCGGTGGGCTGCCCGCGATCCAAGCCCTGGGATTCGCGCTGAAGGGTCCGCCGCGCGTGCAGGTGTCGATGAACGTGCTCGATTACAACAAGACCTCACTCGCGACGGTGTGGCGCGAGGTCGAGACGCGTGCAGCTGCCGCGGGCGTGAGGGTGCTGCGGGGTGAGCTCATCGGCCTCATCCCGCTCGGTGCGGCGCTGCAGGTGACGGCTTCGGCGCTGAAGCTCGACGGCTTTGACCGGGCCCGCGTCATCGAAGCGCGTTTCCTCGAGTAAGTGCGCGACGCAGCGATGAGCGAGGCCGACCTCATCATCCGGCGCGCACGACTGCTCACGCTCGCGCCGCTCAAAGATGAACGCCCGCGCGCCGGCGTCGCGGCGGGGGACGTCGGCGCGGTCGACGACGGCTGGGTCGCGTCGCGCGACGGGGTCGTGGTCGCGACGGGACACGGCGCGACGTGGGAACGGCTCGACCGTGTGCCGTCCGCGACGATCGTCGATGCCGGGGGCGCCGTCGCGATGCCCGGCTTCGTCGATCCGCATACGCATCTCTGCTACGCGGGCCAGCGCTGGGACGAGTTCGTCACGCGGAAGAGCGGCGCGGACTACCTCGCGGTGCTCGAACGCGGCGGCGGGATCCACGCGACGGTGCGCGCGACGCGCGAGGCAAGCGACGACGCGCTCGCGGACCTCGTGGCTCGTCGCCTTGCGACGGCCGCTTCGCTCGGCACGACGACGATCGAGGTGAAAAGCGGCTACGGCCTCGAGCCCGCGGAGGAGCTGAGGCAGCTGCGGGTCATCGCGCGCGCGGCCAAGACCTGCGCGATCGATGTCTCCCCCACGTACCTCGCGCTGCACGCTCTCCCTCGCGAGCACGCCGACGATCGCAAGGCGTTCATCGCCGAAGCCGCGGCGACGGTCGCGCTGGTCGCGAGCGAGGGTCTCGCCGAGGCGGTCGACGCGTTCGTCGAGCAGGGCGTGTTCGACACGAAGGAGGTGCGTCCGCTGGCGAAGGCGGCTCACGACGCGGGGCTCGCGGTGACGGTGCACGCGGATCAGCTGAACGACGTTGGTGCGACGGAATTCGCCGCGCGGCAGAAAGCGCGATCGGCGGATCACGTCGCGAACGCGTCGGCGGACGGGCTGCGGGCACTCGCTCGGGCCGGCATCCCCGCCGTCCTCCTTCCCGGCAGCGCGTTCTTCGTCGGCTACACGCCGCCCGACGCTCGGCGCTTCCTCGCCGCGGACGTGCCGCTCGCGATCGCGACCGACCACAACCCCGGCACCTCGCCGCTCGTCGGCATGCCCACGGCGATCGCGCTCGCCGTGACGCTCTGCGGCATGACGCCCCATCAGGCCATCGTGGCCGCGACGATCAACGGCGCCCACGCGCTCGGCCGCGGAGAGCGCACTGGTGCGCTCGTCCGAGGGCGCCGTGCTGACCTCATCCTGTTGCGCACTGACGACGAGCGCGAGCTGGCCTACGGCCTTGGCGCGCCGCTCGTCACCGCGGTCTTCTCCGCAGGGACGCCGATCGCGCGGGCATGACGCGTGGTCATGCAGGCCCCCGGCAGTCCGGCGTGCAATATGCCGCGGGGGGGAAGACGTGGGCGGTCACGAACTTGGCGTCCTTATCGAGTACGTCTGCGACGGACACGTGTCGCGTGATCCGATCGGACCATTCATCACCAGACACGAGCGCGCCTGGGCGTACTGTGCCGGTCACGGTAGCGGCGATCACCGCTGGCGTCACGTCAGTGCGATCCCGCGCGAGCTGCTCGACGTCGCCGGCGCGAAGGTCGAGCTCATCTGCGGACGACGCGATCACCTCGATCACGGACGTGATGTCCCAGACGGGAACGGACACGTCTCCGTCTCGGGCGCGAAGTGGGCGTACTGCTCCGCCGCGCTCAACGACACGCACGACTGGCGTTCCGTTGCGCCGCTCGAGTTCAGCGGCATCCGGCACGATGGACTCGACGGGCTGATCTGATGCCCCGCGAGCTACGAGAGCGGCGTGTCGACCACCAGCAGCTCCGACATCTCTGACGAGCTGAGGTCCAGCCGACCCGCGCCGGTGATGTAAGCGGCGTCCCCGGTCGTCATCGCTGTCCCGTTCGCGTCGAGCGCGCCGCTGATGAGATAGAGGTATCCGCCGCGCCGCTCGGTGAACTCGTGCGCGACGTTCTTTCCCGTGGAGAGGCGCGAGACGAACATCGACACGTCCTGCGCGACGGTGACGCCCTCGCCGTTCGCGTTCTCGGGCTTGAGGAAACGCAGCAGCCGGTCCGTGCGGTCCGCCGGTGTGAACTGCTTCTGCACCACGTCGGGCTGCAGGCCGCGCTGCGACGGCAGGATCCAGATCTGGATGAACTGCATCTCCTCGCTCTTCGAATGGTTGCGCTCCGAATGCTGCGCGCCCGACCCGAGACGCATGCGCTGCACGCCGCCCGGCTCGAGGACGCCGTCGTTGCCGAGCGAGTCCGCGTGCTCGAAGTGTCCTGCGACGACGTACGTGATCCCCTCGATGTCGCGATGCGGATGCATCGGCCAGACCGCGCCGGCCACGAGCGTGTCGTGATTGAACACGCGCATGTAGCCGATGCCCATGTGTCTGGGGTCGCTGTACTCGTCGAACGAGAAGTGCCAACGCGCACGGAACCAGCCCCCGTCGATCTTGTAAATGGAGCGATCTGGACGGAGTTGCAGTGACGCGAGCGGCACCGTGACTACAGTACGCGGCTGATGATCGCGGACATGGTGGCATGGATGGCGCCGCTGATGCGTTGGCTTCGCAGGCTAAGACGACGGCCGTCGCAGGGTTGGCGCGCTTACGGACACGCGCGGGCTCGTCTCGTCACCACGGGACGCGGGGAGCCCATGCCCCCGCCGCCGCCGGCGCCGCGAGAGCTCATCGAGGTGCTCGGGATCGGAAAGACGGAGGTCGTGAACGGCAAGGCGCTCACGCTGCTCTCGCTGGAACGTTACCGCGAAGGCGACCTCGTCACCTTCCGGCTCGTTCGCAAGCGGGGACGTTTCGAGCCTGACTTCCCATCGCCGGAGATGTTCCTCGCCGTCGGGCCTGCAGCAGCGACGTCGACGCCGCGTCTGTCCGGAATGAATGGCGGCGGCGGAGGAGGGATGGAAGAGATCACGTTCCGCTACTCGTTCAGCTTCAGCCCCGGGATGCCCGACGACGCGACGGACTGGGTCATCGAGGTAACGAAGATCGAATGGGTGCGGCCGCGCCACGGCCGACACAGACGCATCTGGTCGATCGATCACGGCCCCTGGCGCTTCATCATCAGGCCTTAGGATTTCGCGCAGGCGTGCACTACCTGACGGAGGCGCGACCGTGAGCCAGCGGGTGGCCATCTACCCGGGCTCGTTCGACCCGCCCACGAACGGCCACCTCGACATCGTCGAGCGCTCGGCGCGCCTCTTCGACCGCGTCGTCATCGGCGTGGGCCGCAACCTCGCGAAGAAGACGGTCTTCGACGCGGATCAGCGCGTGGAGCTCATGCGCGAGGCGTGCAAGAAGTGGCCGAACGTCGAGATTCGCTCTTTCGATGGCCTGCAGGTCGATTTCGCGAAGGAGTGCGGCGCGCGCTTCATCATCCGCGGCATCCGCGCGCTCTCGGACTTCGAGTTCGAGTTCGAGATGGGCAACATGAATCGCCGCCTCGCGCCCGACATCGAGATGGTCTACCTCATGACCGCGCCGGAGTACCTGTTCCTCTCGGCGTCGCGCGTGAAGGAGCTCGTCGCGTTCAGCGCTCCCATCGATTCGCTCGTCCCGCCGAACGTCGCGAAGGCGCTGAAATCGCACAAGGGCAAGGGCGGCTTCCGTACCGGCGCGACGGAGTCGAACGACTAAGGCAATGACCACGATCCTCGCGGCAGACGTCGGCAACACAAATGTGGTCCTCGGCGTCTACGAGAACGCGAAGCTGCTTCGCACCTGGCGCCTCGCGACGGTGCACGACCGCACCGAGGATGAGCTCGCGGTCTCGATCGACGGACTCCTCGCTCAGCACGACCTCGCGCTCTCCGATCTCGACGCCCTCGTCGTCGGCAGCGTCGTACCGTCGCTCACGCAGTCTTTCACGCGCCTCGCTGAGCGATACCTCGAGCGGCCCGCTTTCATCGTCGGGCCGGGGATCAAGACCGGCGTGCGACTGCGCGTCGACAATCCGTCCGAGGTCGGCGCGGATCGAATCGCGAACACCCTCGCCGCGCATCGCCGCTACGGTGGGCCGGCGATCGTCGTCGACTTCGGCACGACGACGAACTTCGATGTCGTCTCAGAGGACGGCGACTTCCTCGGCGGATCGTTCGCGCCGGGCCTCGAGATCTCCGCGGAGTCGCTCTTCGGTCGCGCGTCGCGGCTCTTCCGCGTCGCGCTCGTGCCTCCCGCGACGGCGATCGGCAAGAACACGGCGGACTGCCTGCGGTCGGGCATCGTTTTCGGTTACGTCGGCCTCGTCGAAGGTCTCCTCGCGCGCATCCGCGCCGAGCTTCCCGGCACGCCGCACGTGATCGCGACCGGAGGTCTCGCGCCGACGATCGCCCCTCTCGCGAAGGGTATCGAGACGGTGGACGAGGATCTGACGCTCGAGGGGCTGCGCCTCCTGTATGAGATGAACGCCTGAAGTGAACGTCAGCGACGCGCTGCGCGGCCGCTTCATCGTCCTCGGCGTCACGGGCTCGATCGCCGCGTACAAGTCGATCGAGCTCGCGCGGCGACTCACGCAGGCCGGAGCGACGGTGCAGGTCGTCATGAGCCGTTCGGCGACGGAGTTCGTGCGGCCGATCACCTTCCAGGCGCTCACGTACCGTCCCGTCGAGGTCGAGATGTTCCAGATCCAGGACGAGCGTGCCGCAGGTCACGTGGCGATGGGGCGTGAAGCCAATGTCATCGTCGTCGCGCCGGCGACCGCGCACGTCATCTCGCGCCTTGCGAACGGCATGGCCGATGACCTCATCGCAACGACAGTGCTCGCGACGAGCGCGCCCGTCGTCATCGCACCCGCGATGGAGACGCACATGTGGCAGAACCCGGCGACGCAGGAGAACATCGCGCGTCTCCGCGCGCGCGGCGTGCGCGTTGTCGATCCGGAGTCGGGACCGCTCGCCTCCGGCGACGTCGGGCCCGGCCGTCTGGCGTCGCTGGAGAAGATCGAGGCAGCGGTCGTGGATGCGCTCTCGTCCTCCGCGGCCCTCGCGGGCCGTCGCGTCATCGTCACGGCCGGCCCGACCGTCGAGGCGATCGATCCGGTCCGTTTCGTCTCGAATCGCTCGAGCGGGAAGATGGGCTACGCCATCGCGCAGGCAGCGCGCGACGCCGGCGCGGAGGTGACGCTCGTCACCGGACCGACGGCGCTGCGCGCGCCGAACGGTGTGCGCGTCATCCCCGTCGAATCGGCCGAGGACATGCAGGACGCCGTGCTCGCCGTGCTGCCCGAGATGGACGCGGTCGTCATGGCCGCAGCGATCGCCGACTACCGACCGCTCGAGGTCTCGCACCGGAAGATCAAGAAGCGCGACGCGGGATCGGAGCTCACCATCCGGATGACCGAGAACCCCGACGTGCTCAAGGCGATCATCGCCGCGCGCCGCCCCAAGACGATCGTCGTCGGGTTCAAGGCCGAGAGCGGCGAGGCGACCGCGGAGGCCGAGCGGATGCTGCGCGAGAAGAAGGTCGACCTCGTCATCGCTAACGACATCAGCGATCCGTCGTCGGTGTTCGGCAGCGACACCGACCGGGTCACGTTCGTGAGCGCGGATGGCGTCGAAGCGCTTCCCGTGCTCGCGAAGACCGAGGTCGCGCGCCGTCTGGTCGCGAAGCTCGCGGAGCGGCTCGCGCGTTAGGCGGGCACGACCGCCTGGGGGAAATCGAAGAGGCGATCGGGGTCGTACCGCCGTTTCACGCGCTGCAGCCGCGGATAGTTCGCGCCGTAGTAGGCCGCCGCCCAGTTCGTGAGGTCGGGCTCGACGTAGTTCGCGTACGCGTCGGTGCCGATGTTCTTGCGCGCGATGCCTGTGGTGTCCGCGAGCCAGCGCAGCGACGCGTCGCCGCTCGCGCCTGCCCGCCATGAAGCGATGAGCTGCAGCACCGTACGCGCACCGCGGTGTGGGAAGGCCGTCGCGTCCGGCGCGACGCGAGCGGCCGCGCCGCCGAGCGAATCGAACAGGACGGACGCGCCACCGCTCGTGGCGTGCTCGATCCCGGCGACGAGCGCGTCGATCGCGCCGTTGCTCAGCGCGTCGCGCGCGACGATCGAGCTCGCGGCGTAGGTCTCGCGCTCGAGCACGCCGTCCGCGGTCGTCCCCTTGAGGTGGCACGCGGAGACCGGTCGATTCAGGCAACCTCCTTCGAGCAGCATCACGTCGCGATACGCCCTCGCCCCCGACTCGCGATAACTGGGCGGTCGGCCGACGCGACGGACCAGCCGGTCGATCTCGGACGCGATGTCGGCGGCGCGCGCGGGATACACGGCGTGTGTGGTGACGCCCTTCTCTCCCTCGCCGCCCTCGAGATGCAGCGTCGACCAGAGCGCATCCGGCGCGTCGCGCATCCACGACTGCCAGCCCACCACGGCAGCGCTCGCGTCCGCCCATGGCCAGATGAGGAACGCGAGGGCGAGGTCGCTCGCGGGATGCGTGTCGAAGGTGAGCGATGTGACCGCGCCGAAGCTTCCGCCGCCGCCGCGGAGCGCCCAGAAGAGATCCGCCTCGTTGTTCGCGTCGCACGTCACGACGGTGCCATCGGCGAGGACGACGCGTGCCGCGGTGAGCTGATCGCAGGTGAGACCCCACGCGCGCGTCAGCACGCCGAGGCCGCCGCCGAGCGTGAGCCCACTCACGCCGACGGTCGGGCAGCTTCCCGCTCCGATGCCGCGTCCCTGCGTCGCGAGCTGGTCGTACACGTCGATGAGCTGCGCGCCCGCGCCGACGATCGCCTTCCCCGCCGCGGTCGTGACGTTCGACATCGCGCGCAGATCGACGACGAGGCCCGTCCCGGTCGACCAGCCGGCGTAGCTATGACCACCGCTGCGCACGCGCAGCGGCACACCGCTGTCGCGCGCGAAGCGCACGCACGCCTGCACGTCGCGCTCGTCGACGCAGCCCGCGACGGCCACTGGGCGGATCGTGTCGAAGCGCGTGTTGTACAGAACGCGCGCGTCGTCGTACCCGGCATCGCTGGACGTGCGCAGCGTGCCGCGCAGCGCTGCGCGCAGTGCGGTCCAGTCCGGCGCGCGCTGCGTGGCGACGGCGGTCGCGGTCGGAGCTGGCGTCGGTGCTGACGTGGAGGTCTGCATCGGCGTCGGCGACGCGATCACGGCCGGCGCGGCGCAGCCGGCGAGAGATGCGCCGAGCGCTCCGAGGAACGTACGACGCTTCATGCGCGCAGTCTCGCTGCGTGCACGCAACGGGGAGTCCGCGTTAGGCGCGCTAACTCGTACGTTCCCAGGTGATCTCGTCGTACAGCTTGCGCCAGCCGAGGTCATCGAGGTTGTGCGCCGATGCGGGGTTCTGCGTCTGTCCGAAGAAGATGCGATGCCCGCGTCCCCAACCGTGGCGCATGCGGTGGACGATCATCGCCTTCTGGATCCCACGGCCACGGAAGGCGCGAAGCACGCTGCCGTTGCCCAGACCGCCGACCGGAGGGACGTCGAAGTACAGGCCGGTGGCCGCGGGCCTGCCGTCGATGCGGCCGAGGAACCCGCGGGCGCGGCGGCGCGTCCGGATGACCGTTTCGATGATCCCGATGAATTGCGGCCCGCGTTCGCGGAAGCTGTCGAATGCCGTCCGCGCGTACAGCCGCGCGTCGCGCGCACTCACGGGGTCGATCCGTAGCCCCTCGATCGCGGGCATCCTCGGAAGTGCCCGCCGGTCGTAGCAGTAGATGAGCTCCGGGCTCTCGTCCATCGTCCGGTAGCCACGCCGCTCCAGCAGCCGGAGTGTCGACGCGGAGACGCAGCGCGTCGCGATCGCGAGGCGCGGTACGCGCTCGAGACGCGCGTAATGACGCTCAATGCGGTCGAGCAGCCGCGGCGTCGCCTCAGCGATCGTGCCGACGCCGAGCGCGCGATTGAGGAACGGCATATCCATGCGCGTGGTCGCGAGGCAGATGACGCCGTCGATCGACCGTATCCGCGCGTCGGGCGCTCGGCGCCGTGAGTCGGGGTCGAGATACGACCCGATGATCACGCCCTCGGTGCGCTGGAGATGACCCGCAAGTTCGCGCGTCCGCATCCGCGAGACTCTACCGATGCGACTCCCGCGCGCGCTCGAGCCGCTGCGTCACCGCGATTTCCGGCTTCTCTGGACTGGACAGACCGTCTCGATGGTCGGCAACTTCATCCACGGTGTCGCGCTGCCCTTCCAGATCCTCGCGCTCGGCGGTGGCGCGCTGGAGCTCGGACTGTGGAGCGCGATCTTCAGCGCCTCGATGCTGGTCGTGGTGCTCCTGGCCGGCGCGATCGTCGACCGCGTGCCGCGGCGGCGCGTGATCCTCGCGAGCGACCTGGTCGCCGGTCTCGTTGTGAGCGCGGTCACGGTGCTCGCGACCGCGGGCCAGCTTCGGATCGAGCACCTCTACGTGGAAGCCGCGATCTTCGGCGCGACGGAGTCGTTTCTCTGGCCGGCGCTCAGTGCGCTGATCCCTGAGCTCGTCCCAGCGAGCATCCTGCAGGCGGGCAACGCGCTCCGCGGGAGCTCTCGGCAGGTCTCCCTGCTCGCGGGTCCGGTGATCGGTGGTCTGCTCGTTGCAGCGGGAGGTCCCAAGGTCGCGTTCGGCGTCGATGCGGCCACGTTCATCTTCAGCTTCGTCATCCTCTCGCTCGCGTCGCCGCCGCCGCGAGAGCCGCTGCCGCCGGCTCCACTGCTCCGCCAGGTCCGCGAAGGGCTCGCCTACACGTTCTCCGTGCCGTGGCTGTGGATCTTCATCTTCGTGTGGGCACTCGTGCTCGTTGGACAGGTCGGCCCGACGAACGTTGGTCTCCCCCTGTTCGTCCGCGACGTCCTCGGTGGCGACGCGCGAATGTTCGGACTGCTGACCGCCGCGGTGGGCGTCGGCGAAGTCGTGACGGCCGTCGTCCTCGCGCAGGCGAATGTTCGCCGTTTAGGCATCGGGATATGCATCTTTGGCGTCGTCGGGGGCCTTGCGATCGCCGGCATCGGCCTCGTCCCGCACGTCGCCGCGACGATGCTGTTCGGCGCCGTCTTCGGCGCGCAGTTCGTCGCGATCGGCATCCTCTGGACGACCGCCGTCCAGAAGCACGTGCCGCCGCATCTGATGGGACGCGTGCTGAGCATCGACTTCTTCGGCGGCACGCTGCTGCTACCGGCCGCGCCGGTGATCTTCGCGGTCGTGATCGAAGTCGTCGGGCTCTCGCAGGCGTTCGTCATCGGCGGCCTCTTCGCGGCCGCGATCGCGGGCTCGCTCCTTCTCGTGCCGTCCATCCGCAGCCTGGAGTGACACGTGCGTCGTTCGCTCTGCGGAACGTTTGACAGAGTGAACGTGCCCACTGACGCGGTCGGCCGCGCGCGGTCGCGTCACTGTCTGCGCAGGAGGGGACAGCAATGGACGACAAAGAGCAGCGTCGATCCAGGCTCGCGCAGCTCGCCGCGAAGCGGCACGTCGTGCGACGTTCGCGCCGCATGTACGCCTTCCTTTCGCGCTGGGCGCGCCGGCACTGGGTCCGCGTCACCGTCGTTCCGCGGAACTCGTAGCGCGCTAGCATTGCCTTGATCGCCGGGACCGGCGCATAGCCGGCCTGGACGGAGGTGTAGCGATGACCGAGAAGGTCGAACGAGCCCACGATTCCGTATACGGCGGCGCCACGGCGGCGCCGAAGAAGCTCACCGTCCCCGACGTCGTCGCGATGAAGCGCGACGGAAAGCGGATCACGATGATGACCGCGTACGACGCGGCGTTCGCGCGTCTCGTCGATCGGGCGGGCATCGACATCATCCTCGTCGGCGACTCCGCGGGCATGGTCGTGCTCGGTCATCCGAACACCGTTCCCGTGACGATGGACGACATGGTGCGGATGGCGGCTGCGGTATCACGCGGCGCCTCGCGTCCGGTCCTCATCGGCGATATGCCGTTCGGCTCGTACCAGACCGGACCGCAGGACGCGCTGCGTAACGCGGCGCGCTTCCTCAAGGAGGCGGGCATGGACGCGGTGAAGATCGAGGGCGGGCACGAGACCGTCGACACGGTGCGCGCGCTCGTCGACAACGGCATCTCGGTGATGGCGCACGTCGGGCTCACGCCGCAGCGAGTCGCGATGCTCGGCGGGTTCAAGACGCAGGCCAAGAGCGCGCGCGCCGCACGACGTCTGCTCGACGACGCGGTCGCGCTCGAGGACGCAGGCGCCTTCTCGATCGTCCTCGAATCGATCCCATCGCCGGTCGCCGCAATGGTGACCGAGCGACTGTCAATCCCGACTATCGGCATCGGCGCTGGTCCCGACTGCGACGGTCAGGTGCTCGTGCTCCACGACGTCCTCGGTCTCTACGGCGACTTCAAGCCGAAGTTCGCGAAGCGCTACGCCGACATTGGCGCGCAGGTGACCGACGCGCTCCGCGCATTCGACCAAGAGGTGCGTGCCGGAACGTTCCCCGACGCGGACCACTCCTTCACGATGAAAGAGGAGGAGCTCGACAAGCTCCGTCAGGGGCTCGCCCGACCGAAGGCCGTCTAGGAGACGTGGCCGGCCGCGGAGGGGAGCGCTGACGGTGCGCGTCGCCATCGTCGGATACGGCGCGATCGGCCACGTCATCGAACGAGCCCTCGACGGCCGCGCCGATGTCCTCATCGTCGATCGCACGAAGGCACCGCTACGCGACGGCGAGCCGCCCGCCGACGTCGCGGTCATCTGCGTGAAGACGCATGGCACGACGTGGGCGGCCGAGATGGCGCAGCACGTCGTCGCGCGCGAGGGCGCCGCGATCACGATCCAGAACGGGCTCGGGAACTGGGAGGTCCTACGCGACGCGGTCGGCGAACGGCGCGCCGCGGTCGGCGTCATCTACGTCGGCGCGCGTCTCGATGAGCGAGGCGAGCTGCACGCGACGGGTGCTGGGCGCGCCGAGCTCGGGCGTCCGAGCGGGACCGAAAACGCAAAGCGTATCGACGAACTTGCGGCGCTCCTCCGTGACGGCGGCATGACCGTCGACGTCGTCGACGATCCATGGCCGGCCGTGTGGCGCAAGGTCGTGACGAACGCGGCGGTCAACCCCACGACCGCGCGCCTCGGCTACGTCAACGCGGACCTGCTCGGCGATCGTGCCGCGGGCCGCATCGCCGACGGCCTCGCGCGCGAGGTCGCGCGCGTCGCGAGCGCGCATGGCGTCGCGATCGCCGAGGACGATGCGGTGAGGTGGTGGCGTGACATGGCGCAGCTGACCGGCGCGAACCGCAGCTCGATGCTGCAGGACGTCGAGGCGAAGCGTCCGACCGAGGTCGACGCGATCTGTGGCGCGGTGTACCGCGAAGGTCAGCGCGCCGGCGTCGCGGCGCCGCTCAACCAGTCGATGATGATCCTGATTGCGGCAATCGCCCCCTAGGCAGATGACATCGCTCGTGTCCGCGCTCCACCCGTAGCGACCGCGCCGAGCGCGAGGACCGCGAGGATCGCGAATGCTGCCGCAAGCCACGCGAATGCGGTGCCGATCCCGGCGGCGTCCGCGATCGCGCCGAAGATCGGTGCGGCGATGCCACCGACGGGCTGATTGACGAGGTAGTACGTCCCGAGGACGGTCGAGCGCCGCGTCGCGGGTGTGCTGTCGATGATGAGGACCTCGGTCGCGGTCGCGCGGAACGACAGGCACGCGCCGATGAGCAGGAGCGGGATGACGACGAGCTCGATCGGCAGCGTGATGAGCAGCCACACCGCGGGCGCGCTCGCGACGAGCGCCGCGAGCAGCACTGCCGGCCGGCCGAAGCGATCCGACAGCATGCCCGACGTCGGCGCCGCGAACAGCCCCGCGAGCTGCGGCACGCCGTAGAGGGCCGCCGCGACCGCGGGCGAGACGCCGCGCGCGTCGACGAGGTAGAGCGTGAGGAACGCGAGCGAGCTCGAGATGAGCATCTGGCCGACGATCGAGATCGAGACGAGCGATCCGATCGATCGCGCCACACGGCCGATGTCGGCAAAGGTCGCGAGCCACTCGTGCGGCTCGCGCGATCGCTCGCCCGCCGGCGCGACGCGGAGCAGAAGCGCCGCGCACAAGAGAGGCGCCAGCGCGAACAGGACATATGGCAGCCGCCACGTGCCGGCCACGGCGAGCGCGCCGGCAACGAGCGGCGCGGCGAAGAACGCGAGGTGGCCCGCGGTCGTGTGTGTGCCGAGCGCGACGCCGCGGCGCGCGAACGGGAACGTCTCAGCGATGAGAGCGGAGGCGGGAGCGTGATATGACCCGCTCGCGATCCCCATCACGAGCAGCCCGAGCAGCAGCCACAGGTAAGAGCCGGAGAGCCCGATGGCGGCGCTCGTCAGCGCGATGAGTACGAGCCCGCCGACGATGACGCGGCGCGCGCCGAGCCGGTCGGCGAGGAGCCCGAGCGGCGCGTTGCTGAACCCCGACGCGAACGTGTACGCGGTCACCGCGAACCCGATCTGGGTGTTGCTCATCGCGAACGTCTCGCGAATGAATGGCACGAGCGCGGAGAACAGGCTGTTCGTGACGTGATGCGCGAAGTGCGCGACGGAGAACGCGACGAGCAATGTGCGACGGCTCACTTGAGGTCGGAAACCTCCATACCGAGAAGGACATTGTCGATGAGACGAGTCTTGCCCACACGCGCGGCCAGCGAGATGACCGCGCGGTTCGCGGGCAATTTCAGCTCGACGAGCGTGAGCGGATCCGCGACCGACACGTATTCCGGTGCCACCCCCGGCTCGGTTTCGACGACCTCCTCGACGCGTGCGCGCAGGCGCTCGGGGTGACGTTCGCCCTCTACCTCTTCCTCGACCACTCGAAGACCGGCAGCTCGATCCGGGCGGTCGGGCAGGACCGAATCGCGGCCCGCCTGATGGGGATCGACATA
>Ga0209376_1001966_pt1 | contig 19915 bp, 11 predicted proteins | sample GraSoiAngelo_134_FD_185891 | JGI IMG/M metagenome (GOLD analysis project Ga0209376, IMG submission 185891) | Grasslands soil microbial communities from the Angelo Coastal Reserve, California, USA - 14_0929_05_30cm (SPAdes) (version 2) | ecosystem: Environmental > Terrestrial > Soil > Grasslands ... | reverse complement strand
TCCATCCATCGATGAAGATCGTGGTGTTGCCGTGGTTCACCATCTTGTAATGGAATAGTGCTCCGCCGTTCCCGTTAAGTTGGGCTCGCGTGACCCGGTACGGCTGGTACGTGCTCGGCGAGTTGTATGGGGCAGTGAGGTTTGACACCCAAACCTCCCCCGTCCGGATCTGAACGTAACCGATGTATTGCCACAGCTGGCTCGGGATCGTCCCGCCATTCCCACCTCCACCACCGGTGAGAGGCGCAACCACGTCCAACACGAGCCGGGTCGTCGTCTGGTGGCCTTTCAAGTCAGTCGCATTCAGCAGAATGATGGATCCAGCCCAGCTGAGGGCGGGATACGGAGGTTTCGTGCAGGCGTTCGCCCCGAAGGAGAAAATCTTGTCTCCGGGGATGCGGTCCGGGGAGACCCCGTTATCTATCATCTGTTGGGGGGCGGCACACGCGGTGCCTGACCCATACCATGCGGTGATTGTCACGTAAACCGAATTCACATTCAGGTCGTTGTCCGGGTCCGTGACTTTCGCGAAGATATAGAATCCTTGGGTCGCCTGGACCGGATCGATCTGTTCAGTGGTCAAGATTCCATCCGTCCACTTGTCGATGAATACCGGGGGACGCGTGCCCGCCGGCGCGTTCATGGGGCCGGTCCATAGGATGACGCTCTTCAGGCTGTCCACGATAATGACGGTGATTTGGTCCGAGGACCGGAGGCTGAAGCTCTTGTACGCCCAGCGCTCGCCGATGTCCCAGACGCTGTCCGTCCCATCCAGGAGGCCGCTCGGGGTCACCAGGAAGCCGTTGAACTTGTGCAGGATGACGATGTCCGTCTGCGGCGTACTCGTGCCGCGCTGCGACGTGACGTAGATGATGGTCGGCACGGGCTGCATGGCCTCGCCGCCCTGGTGCGTGAGCGTGATATTCACGCCGATCTCCACACCGAGCCCGTTGTAGATCGGGTTCATCACGGACTGGATATCGGTCCGAGCCTGCGCCGCAGGCGTCGGGATGGCGGACACCCAGACGATAATCACGGAAAACAGCACGACGGTCATCGCGAGGATCAGGATCGTGCCGATGACTTCCGACACACCCGACTCGTCTTCGCGGAGGATGGTTCGCATGAGATGGCCTCCCGGTGGGCTCAGGGAGAACACACTTGCACCCGACCCGACGATATATAAATTGTTCGTGGTAGTTACCAACCCGTGATAGCGTGAGAATCACGGAGCACGCGTGGACCGCCCGCCTCCCGGCAGGAGGACCCTTGTCGAAGTCGAGCGAGACGGCGGGACTTCTTGTCTGAAATGACTCGAGTCGGCGATCGTGAGGGCCTGGAATCGCAGGAACTCGCGCCGGCGCCCGCGACAACCGTTCATCGAACGGTCTTTTTATTACCGAATCCGGATAAAAGATGACTTCCCAAAAAAGTCGGATGTTCTCCTGCGTGAGAACAGTTACGTATCGGGATGGATAATCATCCGAGAACCTTTTTAAGAATCTGTCCCGGATGGGCCGCGTAACATGCCCACCGGTCGCACTTCTCACGAGCTAGCCCGGTGCCTCAACCCGCGAAGGTGGTCCGATGTCTAGCGGGGCCAGACGGAATGCGAGGGCCCTCACGCTCCTCATCGTTTGGTCGGTCGCCCTCGGGGCCTTATTCGCCGCGTTCCTCGCGCTCGCCCCGGCCGCGCGGGCGGGAACCTGCGACCAGGTCGGCGGCGTCATCACCGGAGATTGGACGATCACGAACACGCAAGTGTGCAGTGGAATCCTCTACTCGGTCGACGGCACGATCAGCGTCAATTCCGGCGGCAGCCTCACGCTGACGGACGGCGGCCTGAGTTTTTCCAAGGACACATCACACCAAGGCTACGCGCTCAACGTGAACGCGGGCGGCGAACTCGTGCTCGACAACTCGATCGTCACGACCCAGACCGACTCGATTTCTCCCTTCCTCAAGCTGGCCTTCACGGTCTCCGGCGCGAACAGCCGGGTCACGATGAAGAACGGCGCATCGCTGAAATTCCCTGGTTGGTTCAACGCGACGAGCGCCACGATCAACGTCACGGACTCGAGGATCACCGGCTTCACGGATTCGGAGCTCTCCGGCCTCGGCATCAACACGGATGACAACAACGATGCGCCCCTGATGGCATGGACGACCACGACCGCGAGCCTGTATCGCTCCCGGATCGAACGCCTCTACGAGTATCCCGGCGGAACGCCCGGAAACATCCTCCTGACCTCGACGAGCAACCTGTACTCCTACGATTCCTACGTCGGGGTCGACTACTCGAACGTAGCCGGCGTGCACAACGAGCTGCGCGTCGATGGCACCTCGAACGCGTACCTGTACAACGTCACGATCGACCGCACCCAGGACCCGGCCGCGAAGTCGGATTGGCAGCCGGCGTTCCGGCCGACCGCCGCGGGCGGGAGCGTGGACCTGATGCGATGGCTCTACGCGACCGTCGTCGACTCGAGCGGAATCCCTGTCAGCGGGGCGACCGTCTGGTCGACGCTCAGTCCGAGCAGCACGACCGCGCAGTATCCCGACAACGCCCTCGCGACGACGCCGACCTCGCGCACCCTGTGGTACCTCGGTCGGACCTCGGGCGGCGCCAACGCGTGGAACCGCACGGACTCGAACGGCCTCGCCCTCATCCCGTTGTTCACGGACCAGATCACGACGGCCAGCCTGCCGAACGCGGAGTCCTTCGGGAATTACCACCAGCAGGTCTCGTACGCCGCCTCGAGCACGACCGGCGACGAGTTCTATGACCCGTACCCGGCCGTCGGCGAGGCGAACAATTCCAAATCGGTCACGATGTCCTTCAGCGGCCTGCAGGTGTGCCCGACCGGGGTCACCGCGTGGTCGTTCGACCGGCAGATTGTCGGCTCCGTCTCCGTGTCGAGCTGCCTCGAGATCTCCGGTTCCGTCTCGATCACGGACGGCGGCCTCTACGTCGACCAAGGTTCGGACGGCAGTTCGCGGGCGTACGTCAAGATCCTCTCGGGAGGCCGGCTGACCCTGGTCAACTCCACCGTGTGGAGCAACTATCCGCTCGCCTTCTACGTCGCGAACGGCGGGAATTTGGTCACGAGCCGAGGGAGCGCCCTCACGATGGCGGCCCGAGGCTCGCCCGGGATGCTCCGTGAAGAGGGGCCCACGTCCAGCGTCACGATTTCCGACACGGCGATCGACGCGAACGTGACCCTGTTCGGCGGGAGCGCCACCCTCGTGCGCGACTCGTTCCTCGGTCCCGGGCTCTGGATCGACACGGTTCAGACGACGCACCTCTGGGACGCGACCCTCACCGGCGTTACGACCCTCGCCTTCACGACGGACGACGGGAACGCGAACACGGTGGACCTCGACATCCGGAACACGACGTTCAACCAGGTCCAGACGTCCCAACTGGTCTTCGGCGGCACCCAGAACGTGCAACTCACCTCGGTGCAGACGTTCGATCCGAACGACTCGTGGTGGGTCGGCATGATCACCGGAGGCGCGCAAGTGAGCCGCTACTGGTGGCTCCACGTGAACGCGGTCGACGGGACCGGGACCCTGCTTGCCGACGCGAACGTCCACATCCTGCTGCAACGCCTGGACCCGAACACGCTGACGCCCTTCACGGTCCCCGACCCCGCGGTCGACGACATCTACTTCGCCAACACGACGACGTGGCCCGTCTCGGCTCCGAGCGGCTCGATCCTGTACCGAGCCTTCGCGGAGAGTCGGACGACCTCGGCCCGGATCCTGAACAACTCGTACCTTGCCACGGGATCCGCGGTCGTCGACCTGACGACGTACCAGCCCGACGCCCCGGCCTCCGCCCTCGTGACGGGCGACGCGATCTCGCAGCTCACGTTCTCCAGCCTCACCCCGGACCTCAGCATCACCGCGATGAGCGTCTTGGGCGGGAACGGCGCGTCGGCGCTCCAGCCGGTCAACACGGACATCCAGGTGACGGCGACGATCCGCAACACCGGTCAGGTGAACGTCCGCAACGTCCGGGTGAGCTTCTTCGAGGACAACGTGGACCGCAACGGCGACGGCCTCATGGACTTCACCCCAATCGACTACATGGCGGCCGGCGTCTGGATCAACGACACGGTCCTCGCGCTCGTCCCGAAGAACGCGACGACGACCGCCACGATCATCTGGCGGCCGAACGGCGCCCTCGAGTCGAGCCGGACCGTGTCCGCGGTCGTCGACCCGCCGTTGTCCTCGGTCACCGATGGCGGCGCGACCCGGGAAACGAACGAACGGAACAACATCCTCCCCCGCACTTTCACGCTCTTCACCTGGCCCGACCTCGCGATTTCGTCCTCGGACGTCCAGTTCGCCTCCGACCCGGTCTTCAACAACGACGCCCAGGTGCGAGTCGTGGCCCACAACGTCGGGACGAACCGCGCCGCCGGAGCGATCCTCGAGGTCTGGGAAGGAGCGCAGCGGGTCGGCGGACCGGTCACGTTCGACATCAGTCCCGGCGTCGACGCGACACTCACGGTGCTCTGGCGCCCGACATCCACGGGAGCCCATCTCCTGACTTTCAGCCTGAGGACCGCGACGGGGATCGACATCCGTAACAAGGACTATGTCCTGGGCAACAACAATGCGACGTTCTCGGTGAACGCGCTCACCCCGCCGGACCTGGCGTTGCACCAGGGCGACTATCCCGGCGTGCGGACGGTGACGCAGAATCAGCCCTTCACGATCTACGTCCTGGTGTACAACGCAGGCCAGACCGCCGCGTTGAACGTCTCGGTCGCGGCGTTCTTCGGCGCGACCCAGGTCGGCCGGGTCGACAGGCGGACCATCGGGACGTTCCTGAATGTCTCATTGAATGTGAGCGGTGTTCCCCTCACCGGCAACCAGCAGATCCTCCTCAGGGTCGATCCGGACAACCGGATCAACGAGGGCGGAGCCGCGCAGGAAGCGAACAACACGGCGACGGTCACGCTGAACGTGCAGCCGCCCCTGGGCTACGTCGCGATGCTCTCGCCGACAGCGGGCCAGACGCTCGAGCCGGGGTCTTCGCTGAGCGTCACCGGGTATGTCCGGGATCAGAGCACGAATACTGGGATCTCGGGCGTCGGACTCACGATCGAATTGCGGCAGGGCGCCGCCGTCATGGCGTCCAACACGACCGTCACCCAGAGCGACGGGTTCTTCCTCGGCACGGTCAACCTGCCGTCGGGACTCGCGGACGGTCCGTACGACGTCGTCGTCACGCCATCGTCCGGCATCATCGGGCCGCAGACCCAGTCGATCACGGTGAAGAAGACTCTGCCGTTCCTCAGCAGCCCGGTCCCGATCCTCGGCGTCCCCTGGTGGCTTTTCCTGGTCATCCTCGGTGCGGCCGTCGGGGTGGTCGCCGGCATCACGGTGTACTGGAAAGTCTACGGCCTCGGCAAGATGGTCGAGTGCGGCGAGTGCGGTGCGTTCATCCCGGAGGACGCGACGTCCTGTCCGAAGTGCGGCGTCGAGTTCGAGAAGGACATGGCGAAGTGCTCGAACTGCCAGGCTTGGATCCCGGTCGACGTGAAACAGTGCCCGGAGTGCGGCGTCGAGTTCGCGACCGGCGAGGTCGAAATGGCGGACTACGGGGAGAAGATGCGTCTGCAGTACGACGAAGTCGTGTCGAAACTGCATCAAGAGGCTTCGAAGGAGCTTGGACGCGATCTCTCGGACCGCGATTTCCAGGAGTGGTGGAAGAAACAGCCCACCTTCGTGACGTTCGAAGACTGGCTCCGCGAGGAAGAGGAGATGCGCAAGATGGGCTCGAAGCCATGCCCGACCTGCGGCACCCTCAACTCCGTGACGGCCAACGTCTGCCACAAGTGCGGATCGCTCATGCGCGAAGTCCAGCGCCCGCCGAGCGGCGGTGGAGGCGGAGCGACCGTCGTCCAAGTCCCATCCGCGGCTCGCCAGCCGGCCCGCGGGGCCGCGCCCGCCGAGACTCCCACTCCGTCGCAAGCCGCGCCGACGATCGCGCCCGTCGCCCCAAGCGGAGCTCCCGCCGGGGACGCGATTCCGCGCCGCGTGATTCGCAAGGCGATCACGCCTCAACCCCTCATCCAGAAGAAGGTCGTCAAGAAGGCGGTGGAAGAAGAGGAAGCCGCATCCCAGTCCGAAACGAACGACGACGAGGATTCGAAGGATCCGGACTTGTGAGCCCGCTCCCCGCGTGACGCCCTCCGGGTTGTGGTCGTTCGGCGGAGCCGGTTCGGCGCGGGCCGAACGATTCCCAAAGGACCATGGGCCCGCCTCGCCCTCTTCGTCGTCATGCAACTCCCCCGCGGCGCGTGGCGACTCTGGTTGGTCGTCGTGAGCTTGGTCCTCGAGATTCCGGGAGCGGTCCGCGCGATCCTGCGGATGTGACCGCAGAAGTCCTTATCCCGCCCGGGCGATGCGGCTCCGGATGCGACGGGAGGATCGGCGAGTCGTGGCCGTCCTCGGCTTCCTCCACGGCGTAGTCCACGCGAACATCCTGTCGATCCCCGTCTTCTTGCTGGCCTGGAAGACGGAGTTCGGCGCGGACGACGTGACCCTGGGCCTGCTCGCGGCGGTCGGCTATGGCTTCTATGGCCTCGGAGCTCTCCCGTTCGGCTTCCTTGCCGACCGGGGGGCGCCGGCCCGTCTCCTGCTCTTGTGTGCTGGAGGGATCGCCGTGTCGATGCTGGGAGTCGCGGCGAGCCCGTCGATCCCCCTCCTGGCCGTCTCCCTGGGGGCGTTAGGCCTCTTCTCGGGGATCTACCATCCCACGGGGCTTTCGATCATCTCCCGCGCGGTAGCCGAGCAAGGGCGCGGCATGGGATGGCACGGGATGGGCGGGAGCCTCGGCATCGCGGCCGGCCCCGCATACGTCGGCACGGCGCTGGCGGTCGGTTGGTCGTGGCGGCCTGTCGCCGGCCTTCTCGTCATCCCGGGCCTCCTGGCGCTGGCCCTGCTCGCCTTCGCCCGGCTTCCGACCGAGACATCCACCCCGGTGCCCGGTACGAGCCGCCCGCAGGTCGCCCTGCTGAGTCGATCGTTCGCGTTCATCCTCCTCGTCTACATGTTCGCGGGATTCGCGTATCAAGGCGGGCTCACGTTCCTCCCTCGGTTCGTCGGGGCCGGGTTCTTTGCGCTGGCCCTCGCACTCGGCGCGATCGGGCAAGTCTTGTCAGGGCGTCTCGCCGATCGCCGCCGATTCGAACGGATCTTGTTCGCGTTGTCCGTGGCGGCGGCCGCCATTTTGGTCTTGTTGGCAGTCCTCCCGCTGGGAGGCCCCTTCATCGCCGCCGCCTTGGTGTTCGGCTTTCTCCTCTTCTCCCTCGAGCCCCTTCAGAACACGCTCGTGACCGGAGAGGTGCCGCGGCCGCTTCGCGGGACGGCCTTCGGCTTCACGTTCCTGAGTGTCTTCGGCATCGGATCGCTCGGGGCGGCGCTCGCCGGATGGCTCCTCGCACGCAATGCGAATGCCATCCTGTTCCTGGCCCTCGGGGGCTGCCTCGCGGCGTCGGGGGCGTTCTCCTTCGGCGTCCGCCGAGCGGCTCCGTGACGCCTCGTCAGGCCGCGGGCACGGCGACGCCTTGCGCTTGCAGCGTGTCGCGGATGATCTTGATCATGCCGTCCGGGTCCTTGTAGTACGACGACACGATCTTCGCGACGTCCCGGTAGTTCTTGATCTCCATCCGCTTCATGTACTCGAAGATGTCCAGGCGGCGCTTGACCTCCTGTTCCATCCTCCGCTGGTTCCAGTTCCGGGCGAGGGAGATCTTCTCGTAGACGTACGAGTGACCGGAATAGTTGAACGTGTCATCCGCCGGGTTCCACGTGTACGCGGAGTTCGTGATCAGCTCGTTCGACTCGGGGTCCGTCCCGACGACCTCGACGATCGCCTTCACGCGCCGGGTCATGTCCGTGCCGACCTTCACCTGCGCCTGGAGCAGGACGATGTCGAGGGCCGCGACGAGGGCCCGCGGCAAGTTGATCGGATCGTTCTCGAGGCGGTGGACCATCGCCTGGACGTCGTCCGCGTGGAACGTCGTGTACGCGGACTTGCCGGTCGCCATCGCCTGGAACACGACGAACGCCTCGGGTCCACGGACCTCTCCGATCATCATGTACTGCGGGCGCTGACGGAGGGCCGCCGTGAGCAAGTCGAACATGTCGATTTCCCCGGCGGGTTTCCCGGTGGCCACGACCCGACCTCCGAACCCGGCGCGGGTCAGGAGCGGGACCCAGTTCTCGTGGGGCAAGTTCAGTTCCCGCGTGTCCTCGATGGACACGATCTTCATCTGGGGCGGGATGAACAGGAGGATCGCGTTCAGGGTCGTCGTCTTCCCGGAGGCCGTGCCGCCGCAGATCAGCATCGACTGCCCGTTCTCGATCGCGAGCCACAGGTACGCCATCATCTCGGGCGACATCGTCTTGAATCGGACGAGATCGAGCGGGGTGAAGGGGTTCTCCCGGAATCGCCGGATGGTGAACGAGGATCCTCGCTTCGTGACGTGCATGCCAAGGGTGGCCTGCAGACGCGAACCGTCCGGGATCGTCGCGTCGAGCATGGGTTGCGCGACCGAGATGTGCTTCCCCGACCGCTGCGCGAGCCACACGACGAACGAGTCGAGTTCCTCCGCGTTGTCGAACTTGAGGTTCGACGGGATGGAGCCGTACTTGCGGTGGTAGATGTAGAGCGGCACCCGGACCCCGTCGCAAGAGACATCTTCGACCTGGATGTCCGTCATGACGACGTCGATCGGGCCGTACCGGATGAAGTCGCGATACACGTAGTAGAGGACGCGTTCTTTGGACACGGGATGAAGCTCGACGCCCAGTTCCCGGAGGAGGCCGTCCACGATCCGCCGGAGGTAGTTCTCCTTCCGACCGCGGTCCGCGTCGTCCAGCATCTCGAGGTTCTCCACGAGGATCTCCTTGAGGACACCGAGGAGTTCCGACTCCTCCTCGATCAGCTTGGGTTCGATCGCCTCGTAGAAGTACTCGTTCGCCATCGTGTCGTACAGGATCCGGACATACGAGAAATTCTTCAGGATCGGCTGGATCTCGATCTCGTTCATGTTCCGCTGAACGATCTTCGGGATCGTCGTGATCTTGCCGAGGCTCGTCTCCTCGACGCTGCTCACCTTCGGCGACTTGACCTTGATGCCCTTGTCCCCGAGGAGGCGGTTGAAGTACCGCTTCTTGATCGAGTCGAGGGCCGCGAACGTGCTGCTCTTCTTCTTCTCGTCCATGCCGTCGACCATGCGCTTCGCTTCGTCGCGGTCGCGGCGGGAGGCCCTCCGGTCTTGGTCGTCCGGTGTCCCCGCGTAGTTCTTCTCCGTGGATTGGGCCATGTCGGTCACCTCAGATGAACAGGAACGCGAACAGCGCGATGACCAGCATGATGAAGCTGTGTCTCAGTCCGTTCGGGATTTTCCCGGTGTCCAGGACTCCGGCGAGGATGCCGTCCCCGAGGCCGTGCACCACCGTCGCGATGAAGAACGCGATCCGGATTTGGTTGACGACCCCCGGCAGGTCTTGGGCCAGCGGGCTCTGGACCGCGCCGCCCGTCGAGGCCAGCGCGCCGCTCGCCTCGAGCATCTTCGGCAGGAACGTCACGTCCAGGATCCAGATCGTCACGAGGAACACCATGAAGGAAATGTAAATCACCGCGATGTACGTCGACATCGCGATTCGGCGCTCATCCTCGGTCAGCTGGTTCTCCTTCGTGTCGTGGCTGACCATCGTCAGGACGTCGGCGACGTCGCCCCCCGCATCGGAGGACTTGACGATGATGGCGACGACCCGCCCGACCATCGGGGTCTTCACGCGCTCCGCAAAGAGGCGCAGCGCCTCCGTCGCGGGGACGCCCCACGTGATCTGGGCCGCCATCTTCTTGATTTCCGGGGTGAGCTTGCCGTAGCGGCCTCCCGAGGAGACGACGATGGCCTCCGCGAGCGTCATGCCGAAGCGCCCCGCCTCCGCGACATCGCGGAGGAAATCCGGGAGCCGGCGTTCGATCTGTTTGACTTCCCGCTGAAGCTTCGCCACGTAGAATCCGTACGGTCCGATGAAGCCGAGAGTCGCCACGACGAGCCAGTACAGGAACCGCTCCAGGTTGTTTTGGGTCGCCCGGAACGCGAGGTTCACCGAGTCGATCAGGTTCAGGAAGGCGATGAACCCAAAGAGGACGAACAGGGCCGTCCCGATGCCGATGACGGACTTGCGGCGGTCGCCCTTCTCGGTCCGGCGGAGCCGGGCTTTCTCGAGTTCGACGCTCGTCATCTCAGCCCTCCTGTTCCATGTTCCAGATGACGAAGATGAACCCGAACTGGCTCATCGGGATCATGAGCGCGACGACCACGTACAACAGGAGGACGACGAATCCGGACCCCGTCTTGCTGATCAGGGCCATGATCGCCATGATCACGACGAGGAACAGCGGGAACGCCACGACGACGGTCACGAAGGATTCCGCGAGCATCCCGAGCGTCTCCATCTTCTTCCGCATCTCGAGGCGGTCTTCCTTCTCGAACTGCTCCGCCTTCACGAGGAAGTACGGTTTGAGCTGGCCGCCGCTCGTGGACGTCGTCACGACGCCTTGCAGGAAGTCCGAGAACTTGGAGGACGGGGAGCGCTGGGCCGCCTTCCGGATCGCGGTCAGGATGTCCAGGCCGAGCAGCTCCGTGTCTCGGGTGATCCACTCCGCCTCCTTGGCGACCTCGCCGTAGATCGTCTGCTTCGAGAGCTCCTTGAAGATCACGTCGACGGGGACGTCGGCGGAGGCCATCGCGGAGATGAACGACATCGCGCCGGAGATCCGCTTGTCGATCTTGTGGCCGCGCTTCTTCGCCATGCCCGCGGGCTTCCCGTGATAACCGACCGGGAGGCCGAAGGCGTACATGTACGAGAAGAAGATCGGAATCGCCGCGACGAGCCCGAAGATGATCAGGAGCGTCGTGATCGGGATGTTGAGGACGAGCAGGAACAGGGCCGCGACGAACGCCGCGACGACCGCGCCGACGGCGGCGAACGTGGTGTTCATCCACGCGACCGCGAGGTACTCTTCGGGCCGAAGCCGGATGTGCGCTTTGAGGAGGTTGTCCTCGAGCTCCGGATCGCTCCCGGTCCGAGCCTGGACGAACTTCCCGAACATGCGCCAGGCGACCTGCGCCTTCGGGGGCAGGCTGACGTTCACGGGCTTGGCCCCCTTCGGGAGCTTCACCATGTGGGCGCCCTTTTCGGACTCCTCGCCGGGGCGGGTCCGCTTCGTCTTCGTGAGCGTGCCTCGCGTCTCGAGTTTCTCGAATGCCGAGCTAGCCAACGGTCTCGCCCCCTGCCTCGACGGTCTTCATGACTGCATGGTCCTGCCAGCCCATTTCTTCCCGGACTCGCTTCGCGGTCTCCTCGGGGTATTGGTAGTACTGGACAACGAGCTTCGCGATCTCTCGGAAGTCCAGCATCCCCTTTTGCAGCATGTAGTTGATAATGTCGACCCGGCGCTGGAACTCCGCCTCCATCTCCTCATGAGTCATGTTCTTCATTTCCATGATCTCATCGAACAGGAACGAGTGCCCCTTGTACACGAACGTGTCCGTCGCGGCGTCCCACTCGTAGACCGTGTTCGTGATGAGTTCGTTCGTCTCCGGCTCAAACCCGACGAGCTCGACGATTTGCTTCATCCGGCGCACGATCGAGTCCCCGATCCGGGCGTGGGACTGGATGATGACGAAGTTCAAGGCAGTCAACAGGATGCGCGGGGTGTTGATCGGCGGGTTCTCTAGGCGGTTCACCATCGACTTGACGGAGTCCGCGTGCATCGTGGACATCGTCGGGTGGCCCGTCGCCATCGCCTGGAACATCGTGTAGGTCTCCTTGCCGCGGACCTCTCCGACGACGATGTAGTTCGGCCGCTGCCGCAACGCCGCTCGAACGAGGTCGTACATGTCGATCTCGCCGCCCGCCTTGCCGTCGGCTCCCCGCTCGCCCACGCCGGACCGCGTCGTCCCTGGGATCCAGTTCTCGTGGGGGAGGTTGATTTCCCGGGTGTCCTCGATGGACACGATCTTCGCGCCCGGTCGGATGAAGAGGGCGGCGCTGTTCAAGGTCGCAGTCTTTCCGCTGGCCGTCCCTCCGCAGACCATCATCGACTTGCCGCTCTCCACCGCGACCCAGAGATACGCGACCATCTCGGCGCTCGCGGTCCCGAACTTGACGAGTTCGACCGGGGTGAAGGGCTTCTCCTTGTACCGCCGGATCGTGAACGACGAGCCTCGGGTTGTGACTTCCTTGCTGTACGTCGCTTGGACACGATGCCCTTCCACCGAGGTGCCGTCCAGGATCGGGTTCGCGACGGAGATTTGCTTGCCGCATCGCTGCCCGAGCATGACGGCGAATGAGTTCAGGGCGTCCTCGTCATCGAAGATGACGCTCGTCTTGATCGATTCGAACTTCTGGTGGAAGATGAAGAGCGGGATGCTGGTGCCGTCGCACGAGACGTCTTCGATCCTCAGGTCGGACATCAGGACGTCGACCGGGCCGTATCCGACGAAGTCGCGGATGATGTAGTAGACGATCTTATCCTTCGACGCGGGCGCCAGCCGCAGGCCGCGGGACTGAATGAACGAGTCGACGGCCTCCTGGAGATACTCTTTCTTGTCTTTCTCCGCCATCTTGTCCCATTCATATTCGAGGGTGCGGTTCAGGGAGTCCTTGACCATGTCGAGGAACTCCTTCTCTTCCGCGTTGAGCTGGGGCTCCCAGACTTCGTACACGTATTCGGAGCGGTCGTGGTCGTAGACGATACGCGAGTAGGTGAACGGCTCACGGATCGGGACGACCTCGATTTCCTCCAAGGTGTCGCGGGAGAGATTCGGGATGTGGGTGAGGTAGGAACCGCGCGTGCCGGACCATTCGGCCTTCTTTTGGATCGCGCCCCGCGGCATGAGGATCTTTTTCTGTTTCGGCATCTCCATTCCACCTCAGAACTGAACGTTCGATGTCGTATCTCCCACTCCGACCTGGACCTGGGCGTGCAGCAGGCGGAAGACGCTCAGGGCGAGCAGCGCTGGATTGTTGTGAATCTCGAGGCGCATCGTGTACGTCCGCAGAGCCGGATTGTAGCTCGCAGAGACTTTGTAGATCACGATGAGACCGATCTTCGCCGTGTACGAGATGTCGAGCGGAGTCTGCGTGAACGTACCGCCGAGGACGAGGGCGCTCGCGAGGGTCTGGTTGAGGAACCGGTACCAGGATAGGCCGTACCGCGAGGTGTGGTTGACCCAGACCACCGCGTTGGCGGGGAACCCTTGGTAATCCTGGCGGTCGAACGCGAACACCTGCGTGTTCACGACTTCTGTGCTGGTCCCGGACACGCTGCCGGCACCGTACAGGCTGACCAGGCCGAACGAGACGTCGAGGGTGTTGTTCGTCTTCAAGACGGAGAACGTGGGCTGGGCCCGGATGACTTGGCCGTCCGATTGGTACCGGATGACCGCGCCGTTTTCGTACGCGATCTTCTGCGGGACATAGTACCGGTTCGCGACATCAAGTTCGACGGACCCGTTCGATTGTTCCTGGACTCGGGTGGAAACGCCCCGAATCAGGTAGTCGAACGTCACGGTGAAGGGGCCTGCGTCCGGGTAGGACTGGAGCGTGCCGAGGGTCGAAGCCGCGAAAATCGGAACCCCGTCGACCCCGAGGCTCACGGCGGACGAGGACGTCACGGGGATGTAGTGCGTCCCCGAAATCTTGGCGGCCTGCGCCGCGAGGATCTGGAGGTCGATCGCCCCTTTGATCCCGCCGAACTGGCCCAACGCGCCGTTCATGTGCGATGCTTCGGAGTCTTTCATCCAGACGGGCACGTACTGATTCACGATCAGGCTGAGGAACGTGAGGAAGACGAGGAGGGCCATGATCGTGCCGACGGTCGAGGCGACCCCTTTCTCGTCCCCGCGAATGTCGCGGATCAAAAGACGCATGGATTCACCTGAGGAGTATTCTCCGTAGACATTCCATCGGCCCATCCTGGATGACGCTATTTATAGGTGTCGCGCTGAAAATCTGACCTTGAGAATGAGTTGATTTTCTCCATGTGAGCGGGACCGTTTTTCGCCCTCGATTTTCGAGGCGATTTCGGCCCGTTGCGGAGGGCCTATCGGCGCCGTTTCGGGGCCCGCTTCGCGGCCGCGTAGAGGAGCGTCGCTTCGCCGGCCATGAACCGTCTCATTCCGTCGATCGAGGCGTATTCGTTCGGCGCGTGGGCCCGGGAGCCGTGGCCCAGCCCGGTCGACACCCACGGCAATTTGAGGTATTCGTCGAAGGCGAAGGCGGGCATCGTACCCCCGCTCGAAGGCCAGACCTCCGGCTCCTTCCCATTCGCCTGAACGGCCTCGATCGCGGCTTTCGCGATCCAGGATTCCGGGTCCGTCTTTGCCGGACCGTAGGGCCCGTGGACCTCGATTCGCAGGTCGTCGTACCCTCGTTTCTTCAAGTGGTCGCGCAACTTCCGCAGCGTGCGCTCGACCGTCATCGCCTTGACGAGTCGGATGTCAATCTTCGCATACGCTTCGTGCGGGAGCACCGTCTTCGTGCCGCCATGCTCGATGTATCCCGAGTAGATGCCGCAGATGTTCACGGTCGGCTCGAACAGGTACTTCAACAGGAGCTGGTCCTTCGGCAAATCGAACTTGAACTTCGCGGTCCGCTCCTCCTGGAGCCATGCGGACGGGTCGAACGTCTTCGCGAGCGTCTTGACCATCGCGGAGTCGGCCTTCGACGGGGGGACGACGTCCTCCCAGATCCCATCGATCGCGGGCCGCTGGTTCTCGTCGACCAGCGTGCTGAGGGCCTGGACCAACCGCCACACGGGGGAGCCGATCCACACCGCGTTCGAGCTGTGGATTTCGCTGTCCATCGGGCCGCCGGCTTGCGGGTTTCCGCGCGACCAGACGGTCAGGTACAGACATCCCTTGACCCCGAGGTAAATCGTCGGCACGCCGCGAAGATCCTCGGAATAGTCGTTCGCGATCGCGGCGTCCGCCTTCAACTCGCGGCGGTGCGTCCGGATGTATTCGATGAAGTTTGCGCTGCTGATCTCCTCCTCGCCCTCGGCGAGGATGATCAGGTTCACGGGCATCTCGTCGACGTCGCGGATCGTCTTCCAGGTGAAGAGATGGTTCGCCAGGGCGCCCTTCGAGTTCGTCGAGCCCCGGGCGACGATGGCCTTGCCGATGCCCGGCAGGTCGCGGATCTCCGCCGCAAAGGGCGGCGCCTGCCACGCGTTCAGGTCGCCGACCGGTTGGACGTCGTACATCTCGTACACGATCAGGGTGACGGGCGCTCCGACGTCCAGCTCGCCGATGACGAGCGGGTGGCCGCCCTTCGACCAGGTGCGGGTCTTGCAACCGATGTCCGCCATCATCTGCTGCACGAGTTCCGAACACTCTCGGATTCCTTCGCCGGTCGCGCTCACGGACGGCTGACGCAGCAGGCGGCGCGTGTACTCGAGCGCGTCGGGGAATCGGGCTTCGAGCGCCCGATCCACTTCCGGCGGCGCGAGTCCGGCCATGGCCCGCGGGAACGGGGTCCGACCCATAAGGTTCTCGGTGTCTCGCTGCGCCGCTACGTTCTTGGGTCCGCTCGCGATTGCGACCCCGATGTTGCGGATCGAAGCAGACGTACTGATCCCGGGACGCGGGGATCCGATCCAGAACGGGGCGCTGGTCGTCGACGGCCCGACGATCGCCTATGCGGGTCCGATCGAAGGCGCGCCGTCCGCGGCGGGGGCGACGGTCCTGAACGTGCCCGCGCTCATGCCGGGGATGTGGGACGTCCACGGGCATTTCATGGGGATCCGGACCCTGAACGTGGAGGAGATCGCCCGGATGCCTCTCGCGGTGCTGGCGGCTCGGGCGACGAAGGATGCAGAGGTCGCGGTCGCCGCGGGATTCACAAGCATCCGGGAGCTGTCCGGTCTCGGCGTCCACCTCGCGCGCGTCGTCGCGGAAGGGACGCTCCGCGGTCCGCGCATCTATGGAGCGGGGGGAGCGTTGAGCCAGACGGGAGGGCACGGAGATCTCCATTCGTTCCCGCTGGACTTCATCCACGACGTGTTGCGTCGAACCGGTTTCTCGTATCTTTGCGACGGCGTCCCGGAGTGCCTGAAAGGGGTCCGGATGCAGCTGCGGGTCGGAGCGAGGGTCATCAAGGTCCTCGCATCGGGCGGGGTCGCGAGCGAACTGGACCATCCGGTCCATGCCCAATTCTCGCGGGAGGAGCTCGAGGCGATCGTCGCGGAAGCGGCGCGGGCGGACCGCGTCGTCGCCGCCCACTGCCATGGCAAGCCCGGCATCATGGCCGCGCTCCGCGCGGGATGTCGGACGATCGAGCATGGCACGTTCCTCGACGAGGAAGCGGCGGACCTCATGCGGGAGCGCGATGCGATCCTGGTTCCCACGCGGTTCATCATCGATCGCCTTGTCCGCGTGGGGAAGGAGGCGGGGATCGCCGAGTACGCGTACCGCAAGGCCGTCGCGATCAATGAACAACACCAGAAGGCGTTGCGCATCGCGGTTCGCAAAGGGGTGCGGATGGCCACCGGGTCCGACATCTTCACCTCTGCCGGCGGCCCAGCCGGGTGGGGCCTCAACGGGCACGAGGTCGGGCATCTGGTCGAGGCCGGAATGAAACCCGTTCACGCAATCGAAGCGGCGACGGCCACGGGGCCGCTCACGATCGGCCCGCAGGCGCCGAAGTCCGGACAACTCAAAGCCGGCTACGAAGCGGATTTCCTGGTCCTCGCGAAGAGTCCGCTGGACCGGATTGGGATCCTCGCGGAGCCCGAGAACATCCGCAAGGTGTGGATTTCCGGAGAGCCCGTCAAGGATTTGCCTCTCTGAATCGATCCGTCGAGGCGCGCCCAAAAACTATTTCTTTCGCTGGGCGTTCGGACGCTTCGCGCCGCGGTAACTCAGTTTGGGAGAGTGCGAGACTGAAGATCTCGAAGTCGCCGGTTCGAGCCCGGCCCGCGGCAGTCCAACCTCGATTCCTCTTGTGAGAGGGCGACCTCGGCGCGTCAGCGGCCCGCCCGTTTCAGGACCGAGAGCGCGGTCGTCGTGATCCATCGGCTTGGCCGGCCCGGGACCTCGAGGCCGAGGGGGTAGAACGGCCCGCGAAACTGGTACACCGGGTCTTCGCTGTCCGGGTGAAGGGCATCCATGTTCCAGCTTCCGTCCCGGTTGCGCATCGCTTCGAGGCGGTCGAGGGCGGGTCGCATCCGCGGGTCCTCGCCAAACCCGAGAGATGTGAGGGTGTCGAGTCCGACCAGAATGTCGTAGTAATAGTGTACGGGATAGTGTAGCCGGAACCAGGGTCGGTAAGGAACGGGCCCCTCTCGGAACAGCCGTCGGTCCAGATAGAATTCCGCGCCCCGCTCGATCGATTCGAGGATTGGCGGCGTCCTCATCTTCTCGGGGAGCGCAGCGAAGGCGGCGAGGGCCTCCCAGCAGTCGAGGGTCCCCGTGCTGGAGCGGAAGCAGTGCCAGCCCCCGTCCCTCTTCTGGTGGCGCACGAGCCATTCGATCGCCGCCTTCACCCGAGGATCCTTTTGGTAACCGAACCGGGCCATCATGCGGACCGAGTTCCCGGCAATGCAGACCTCGCTCGAGCGGCCCCCCAGATCTCCGGATCGGGAGAAGCGGTCCAGGAAGAGGCCCGCCGCTTTGGCGACCCGCGGGTTCTTCTTCGTGAGGCCCAGGTCCGAAAGGACGAGCAGCCTCCAGTTCGTTGCCACGTACTTCGGCCGGTACAGTTCGAATGCGGACGAGCCCGGGTTCACCCATTGCCCCGATGGATGCTGGCCCCGCAGGATCTGTGCCGCCCACCCTTTCCTCCCGATTTCCCGTTGTGTGCGGACGACCTCCGGATCGTTGGCGGGACGGTCGAGAAGATCCCGCAGGACCCGGAGACGGACGCTCGGGTCCGAATCCTTCGCAAGGAGCCAGTTGCGGAGTCCGCGGCGCAGGGCCATCCGCACCTGGGAACCGGCGGTCCCTATTTATCTCCCCCTGGAGATCGTCTCCGCGGCGCCAGATGCGATAGAGTCATATGGGCCGAGCCGTTTCAACGCGCATCCCGCCTTAGCTCAGCCTGGTCAGAGCGGGTGACTGTAGAGTGCTCCCGTGCGCGTTCGGTGCGCGGTGCCCGCTGCCATCATCAGGCCGCCGGTTCAAATCCGGCAGGCGGGACTCTCCCTCTGGATCAGAAAGGAGACGGACAAGGCTCGTTTGCGTCCCGCAGATTACGTCCGCGCCTCGGCTTGGACGTCCCCCGCCTTTTCGGCTTCCGCCTGGGTGGCGGGTCGCACAGCGGAGGTCGGCGCGTTCCAACCTTCTGCCAGCCGCAGATAGAGGAAGACCGGTTCGCCGAGTCGGGCGATGACGACCCCCTTGTGCGTCAGGGAGAATCGGGTCAGGTCGGGGTCAGCGAACGAAGGACCGGTCTCGACCAGGCCGGCCCCTTCAAGGACCCGCAGCCTCCGGGAGACGTCGGGCGTCGTGAGCCCGCCCAGGATCGCCGCCAGCTCGCCGGCGCCGACCGATTTCTTGAGGTAGATCGTCGCCAGGATCTCCAGAAATCGATCGCCGAAGACACGCCGCGCAATCGAGACGTTCCTCCGGACCGTGTCCTCGACGTCCAGCTCCGGCACGGCGCCCGTCCGGAGGTAGATGTCCTGGGAGAACCGGAAGCACATTTCCGAGAGGACGGCGAATCGCTCCATGAGTTCCCGGAAGATGTGTTCGTCCTGGGGGGACAGTCGAGCGGCCGGTGTCGGGGCCAGGCGGGAGCCTGCTTGGCCGCGACTCACTCGCGGCTTCATCGCCAAGCTGAACCGATTCAGGGTATATGGCCGTCATGTACACACAAGTACACATTTCGTTTCTCGATAGTCAGATTGGCCGGATGCCTTCAGGCTTCGAGTGCGGGCCGAGCCGGCGGGGGATGTTTAGCCCGCTCGGGGCGAGGGATCGGGTCGCGCCCAAACTCCCGTCTCCCCATGTCTTGTTTGCAGCGCACCCCGTGCGGTTCTATGACAGAGTACACATAGCGTACATCCCCTCGGACCGACTTTCGGCGCATTGGAGGTGAAGCAACAAAGGAGGTCGCTGTCGGTCCGACGGGGCGCCGAAGGGCCTATCCGGCGTGTGCCACGGCGCCTCGCATCGGAACGTGTCGCAGATTTGAGACGATTTCTTGCGCTCGGGTCGCCAACATTCTGCCAGGTGACCCGGATTAGGCTCCGTGAACACAGAAGAACACATCGGAGCACGCGGCGGTGATATATCGCCGTCCAACTTTCCTACTTCTCTCCAATTGGGTGAGCGGATGTTGAAGCTCGAACGGGGGGCATCGCCAGAGATGCCTTTGCCCCCCGAGTTACAGAAATTGCTCGACCGAAAGACCCTGCTCCTCCTGGTGAAGGGCGAGACCGGGACGGGGAAGACGACCGCGGCCTTGGAACTCATGTCCCGCCTCCGATCGTCCGGGGACACCGTCCACATCTCGACGCGAACGTATCCGGACAAGCTCGTGTTTCAACACGCCCTCTTCTCGAAACTCGCGGCCCAGAAGAACATCCACTTCTTCTCCACACTCGAATTCGACCCGACGCAATTCGTCGTCGCTCACAACGTCGTCTCGGGTCTTCATCGCCTGTTGTCGTCGATGGACAATCCGCTCGTCGTCCTGGACTCGTGGGAGGGCATGGCCGACTACGTGCCTCCCGAGGCGCGGATGAAGGTCGAACAGTCCTTGATGGCCGTCCTCGAGGACACCGGGGCGCGGATGGTCCTCGTCAGCGAACATCCGGAGACGAACAGCACGTTGGACCAACTCGCGGAGGCCATCCTGGTCCTCCACC
>Ga0209376_1001958_pt1 | contig 19965 bp, 18 predicted proteins | sample GraSoiAngelo_134_FD_185891 | JGI IMG/M metagenome (GOLD analysis project Ga0209376, IMG submission 185891) | Grasslands soil microbial communities from the Angelo Coastal Reserve, California, USA - 14_0929_05_30cm (SPAdes) (version 2) | ecosystem: Environmental > Terrestrial > Soil > Grasslands ... | reverse complement strand
CTGCAGCCCGAACGCGTGGCCCCGCAGCTCGGGCGGCGTGACGTCCGCCACCACGGCGTCGCGCGGCGGCGTGCGGATGCCCTTGCCGATCCGGTCCACGACTCGCAGCCCAATCACCTGCCACGCCGCCCCGGTGAGCGCGATGATCGGCCGCACCAGCACCGCGATCGCATAACCCAGGACGACGAGCGGCCCGCGCCGCGACCGCCGGTCCGCGAGGCGGCCCGCCCCGAACTTCACGACCGACGCCGCGAACTCGGCCGCGCCGTCGAGCGCACCGAGCGCCTGCGGGCCCGCGCCCAGCACCCCGGTCATGAAGGCCGGCAGCAGGGGGTAGATCATCTCGCTCGCGAAGTCGTTGAGCAGCGAGACCGCCCCGAGCAGCTTCACGGTGCGCGGTAGGCGTGGCGCCGCGCGCAGTGGCGCGAGCGCGCTACTCATCGTCCAGCCCCAGCCCCCAACGGATCAGCGCGATAGGCAGTCCGCCGTACGCGAGGATCGCGTCGTGGAACCGCCGCAGGGTGAACTCCTTGCCGCGCGCCGCGCGGAAGTCCTCGCGCAGCTTCAGCAGCTCCCGCCGGCCCACCGCGTAGCTCAGGGGGTAGGCCGGCTCGGCGCAATAGCGCCGCACTTCCGCCTCGGCGTTGGCGCGGTCGACATGGACCTGACTCGCCAGGTAATCGACCCCCTGCGCGAACGTCATCCCGCGGGTATGCAGCCCGACGTCGAGCAGGATGCGCACCGCGCGCCACAACAGGTGGACCCGCTGAAAGAACCGCTCCTCCTCCGACCGATAGAACCCTTCCTCCCCCATCATGTCTTCGCAGTACAGCGCCCAGCCCTCCACGGTCACCGGTGTCCACACGTTCTTGCGCGTGTCGGACGACTGCTGCTGCGCCAGCACCAGCTGGAGGTGGTGACCGGGGTAGCCTTCATGCAGCGCGGTGGCGGCGAGCTCGTGACGACAGTGGTCGCGCAGCATCCGCTCCTGCGCGCTGGCCGGCAGCGTCGCGTCGGGGACGGTGACGTAGAACCAGCCGGTGCGGTCGCGCGAGTAGGCGCCGGGGCTGTCGTAGGCGGCGAAGGGAATCACCGGCCGCATGAACGCCGGCGTGGGCACGACGTCGAGCGGCGCGTCGGGGATCGGCGCCAGCCCACGCTCGGCCACGAAGTCGCGCGCCCGTACCATTTCCCGGGCGTACGCCTCCACCAGCGCCGCGGCCGGCGGGTGGTCGGCGCGCAGCCGGTCGGCCACCTCCGGCCAGGACTTCCCACCGTCGAGCCGCGCCGCCCGCTGGGTCAACTCCGTCTCGACTTCCTCCTTCAGATGGAGCCCGTAGCGCCACAGTTCCGGGGCCGTGTCGCGCAGCGCGTGCTCGTAGTGCAGCCGGAAGTTGAAGGCGTCCTCACCCACGGCGAATTGGTCGGACGCGGCCTCGAGCCAGCGTTCCAGATCGTGCTCGAACGCGGTCATCGCCTCCGCCGCCTTTTCCACCGCCGCCCGCAGCGCGTCGCCCTGCTCCGGCGCGCTGTCCGCGACCGCCGACCCGATGCCCCGCACCAGCAGCAGCCCGCCTTCGTTGATCCGCAGGGCCGTCTCGACGAAGACCCGCACCGGCTCGACCAGCGTGGCGCGCGCGTCGTCGAGCAGCCGGGGCACGTCCTCGAGGCGCCCGATCACGGCGCGCATCCGGTCGGCGTCCTTCCAGTCACCACGCCCCAGCAGGAAGTGCAGCCCGCCGAGCAGATGGTGCAGCCAGAACGCCGGGCTGCGTGCCTGCGGCCGCTCGCGCTCGAACCGCTGCAGCGTCACGCGGATGTCGTTCAGGAGGGCGGTCCGGTCGATCTCGTCTTCCAGCCGGTCGGCGGCCGTCTCTTCCAGGGCGGAGGCGAGGGACTTGAGCGCGACGAGATGGGGAGTGAGCGCGGTCGGGCTGTAGCGCCCGTAGCGATCGTCGTAGGTCTGCACGCCGGCCTGCGTAGCCGCGACCGGATCGAGGTGCCACCGCAGATCGAAGTATGCCTTCTCGATCTCGCGGAACGTCCCTACCGCCATGCGGCTTGCCTGAGCAGCCGGTGGCACTCTTCGTCGGACAGCACCCGGTCGGTCCGCTTCGCCGCCTCGAACAGGACGCGGCACGCGCCCTCGTCTTCGGCGTCGTAGCCGTGCGTCTCGAGCCAGTACTTCACGTTCGAGAGCCCCGACACGGGGGAGATCTCGATCTTCTGCTCGAGCCCGAACTCCTCAGCCGGCACCGAGCTGTACACCCGGTCGGCGAGCCAGGCGTGCCCTTTCTTTTTCGCCTTGATGATCGCCGCCGCGTGCACCCCCGTGCCGGTGCGGAAAGCGTCCTCGCCCATGACGGGATAGTTGACCGGGATCGGCACGCCCACGGCGTCGGCCACCAGCCGGCAGTACTGCGGCAGCTTGGCGATGTCGTGCCGATGTGCGCCCAACAGCTTCAGGTTCACGATCAGGAGATCCATCTCGGCGTTACCGACCCGCTCGCCCACTCCCAAGGCCGTGGCGTGCACCCGATCGACGCCGGCCTCGATCGCCGCGAGGCAGTTGATGAGGCCCATTCCCCGGTCGCGGTGGCCGTGCCAATCCACACTTACGTCCTTCTTCCCCACGATCTCTTCCTTTACAAATCGTACCAACGCCTTGACCCCGTCCGGCGTGGCGTGTCCCACCGTATCCGCCAAGCAGATCCGCTTCGCGCCGCAGTCGATCGCAGCGCCGTACAACGCCTTCAGTGCCTCGGGTTTGGCCCGCGTCGTGTCCTCGGTGACGTACATGACCGGGAGGCCGTGCTTGACGGCGTACGTCACCGCCTCCTCGGTGGACGCCAGGATGCGGTCGAGGGTCCAGTCTTCGGCGTATTGCCGGATCGGCGAGGAGCCTATGAACGTGGCTGCCTCGATGGGGATACCGACCTCTTGGGAGACCCGGACGATCGGCTCCACGTCGGCTATCACCGTGCGGGCCGCGCAGTTCGGGAAGATGGCCAGCTTGTGGTCCCGGATCTCCTGGGCGAGCGCCCGCACCTGCTCCACGACGCGTGGCCCGGCCCCCGGCAACCCGATGTCGGCCGCCACGATGCCGAGGTCGGCCATGAGGTGCAGCAGCCGTCGCTTGACCTCGAGCGAGGGGTCCCGGACCGAGGGGGACTGGAGTCCGTCGCGCAGGGTCTCGTCGTTCAGGTCGACCTCGACCCTCGACCAGTCGAGCCCGGCGCCGGCCCGGTTCCAGTCGTAAATCAATTCACGCTCGTCCATGACCCTAGTGTCGCCCTCTCGCCCGGCACCGTCAAGCCAGTTAGTGTGAACGGGTGGATCAGACCATCTCTCGCCTGCTCGGGCATGAGCGCATCCGCGCCGCGCGCCATCACGTCGAGCGCACCGACGAGGTGACGCTGGCGCGCCAGGCGGCGCTGTGCGCCATCCCGGCCCCGACGGGAGCCGAGGGTCACCGGGCCGCGCGCGTGGCCGAGCTGTTCCGCACCGTCGGGTTGCACGACGTCGCGATCGACGAAGTTGGGAACGTCTCCGGGTGGACTGCCTGGGAAGGGGGAAGCGGGCAGGGCAACGGCACCGCCCCGGTCGTGCTGGCGGCGCACCTCGACACCGTGTTCGGGCCGGAGGTGGACGTCGCCGTCGAGCGCCGGGGCGGGCGGCTGGAGGGGCCCGGCATCAGCGATAACGCACGCGGCTTGGCGGCGCTGGTCGCGGTGGCGGAAGCGATCGTCGCGGCACAGGTGCGCACCACGCGGCCGGTGCTGTTCGCCGCGACGGTGGGAGAAGAGGGGTCGGGGGACCTGCGGGGCGTGAAATACCTCTTGAACGGAAAGGCGGGGAACGGGGGAGTGGGAGGGGTCCCCCCAGCCCCGCTCGCGTTCATCGCGCTGGACGGCGCCGGCCTGGAGCGCGTCGTCCACCGCGCGCTCGGCTCGAAACGTTACCGCGTCACCTTCCGCGGCCCGGGGGGCCACTCGTGGGCGGCGTTCGGCGTGGCCAACCCCGCTAACGCCGTGGGCCGCGCCACGGCGCTGCTGGCCGACCTGCCCACGCCCACCGCTCCGCGCACCACCTGCGCCGTGGTCGGCCTGGGCGGCGGCACCGGCCTGAACTCGATCCCGCAAGCGGCGTGGCTCGACCTCGACCTGCGCAGCGAGGACCCCAAGGCACTCGCCCAGCTCGACGTCACCGTGCGCGCCGCGCTGGACCGCGCGCTCGACGACGAGAATCGACGACGCGCCCCTGGCACGCCCCCACTCACGCTCGAGCCGCAGCCCGTAGGCGACCGCCCGTCGGGCGTGACGCCGCGCACCCACCCGCTGGTACTGGCCGCGGTGGCGGCGAACCGTGTGCTCGGCCGGGACGCAGAGCTGGCGAGTGCGTCCACCGACGCCAACGTGCCGATCGCCCTCGGCATCCCCGCCATCGCGCTCGGCGGCGGCGGCAAGGCCGGGGACGCGCACCTGGCGACCGAGTGGTACGAAAACACCGAGGGCGCGCTCGGAATCGTGCGCGCCCTCCTGGTGACGCTGGCGATGGCGGGGGTGGACTAACCGTTCGTTAGGTCGGAACAGGGTTGAGCGACTGCAGGGCCTCCAGCGCCTCCCCGCTGTGCCGCGTGGCGCGGAGCTGCGAGGAATAAATGTGGCGCACCACCCCCGCCTGGTCGATCACATACGTGACGCGCCCGGGTAGAATCCCGAGCGTCTTCTCGACGCCATATAGCTGCCGGACCGTGCCGTCCCGGTCGCTCAAAAGCAGGAACGGTAGTCTCTGGCGTGTCGCGAAGCGGCGGTGCGACGCCACTGAGTCCGAGCTGATGCCCACGACCTCCGCGCCGGCGGCGGTGAAGCGGTCGTAGCTGTCCCGGAAGGCACGCGCCTCGAGCGTGCACCCGGGTGTCTCGTCCTTCGGATAGAAGTACAGCACCACCGTCCCTTGGCCGAGCAGATTCCGCAGTTGCACCGGCTTGTCCGCTTGGTCCCGCAGCGTGAAATCCGGAGCCGGATCCCCTACGCGCACCTTCCCATCTCCCCGCATCCATCCTCCATCGCTCGAACTGCATTGCCCCGGGCATCAGCCCGGGGAATCAATGGGCGGCGGTGCCCCCCGGCATCCCCTTGCTCCGGTGCATCAGCAGCAACAGGGGCAGCGACAGGACGAAACACGCCCCGAACAACAGGAACAGCTGCTCGAACGAGAGCATCATGGCCTGCCGCGTCACCTGGCCGTTCAACACCATCAACGCTTTCGACTCGGCGAGCGGCGCGGGCGTGCCGGTCGCGATAAGGCGCGCCATGATGCCGGCGAGCCGCTCGCGCGTCACCTCGCTGAACTGCGTGACGTTGGCGATCAAATCGGCCCGATGGATCGCCGTGAAGCGCTGCACCAGCGTGGCCGAGATCGCGATCCCCACGCTCCCGCCCAGCTGGCGCATCAGGTTGAACAGCCCGGTGCCGTTCGGGATCTTGCTCATGGGGAGGTCCGCGAGCGCCAGGTTGGTGAGCGGAACGAAGATCAGGCCCAGCCCCACGCCCCGGAAGATCAGCGGCCAGAAGAAGTCGGACATGCCGCTGTCGGTGGTGAAGTGTGCATGCTTCCACATCGACAGGGCGAAGATCGCGACGCCCGCGAGGATCGACAGCCGCCCGTCGAACTTGCCCGCGGTTCGCCCCATCGTGGCCATCGTGAACGCGCTAGCGAGCGCGCCCGGCAGAATCACGAACCCGGTCTGCTCCGCCGTGAAGTTCTGGAGGTTCTGCAAGTACACCGGCAGCACGAACACCGTCGCGTACAGGCAGATCCCCAGCACCCCGCCGAACACCACGCCCACAGCGAGCTGCCGGCTCTTGAGGATGCGGAGGTCCACGACGGGATGCTCGGTCGTGAGCTCGTGCCACACGAACCCGATCAGCGAGATCGCGCTGATCACGCCGTACAGCACGACCTCGCGCGAGTCGAACCAGTCGAGCCGCTCGCCCCGCTCCAGCATCGTCTGCAGCGTGCCGATGCCGATGGCGAGCAGCAGCAACCCCGGGTAGTCCACTTGCTCGGCCTTGACCTGGTAGCGCGAATTCTGGATGAAGCTGAGCGACAGCGCGAGCGCCAGCATCCCGATGGGGATGTTGATGTAGAAGATCCACGGCCAACCGAACGCATCCGTGATGTATCCGCCCAGCGTCGGGCCCAGCGTCGGGCCGACCATCACGCCCACCCCGAAGATCGCCATGGCGGTGCCGTATTCCTCGCGCGGGAACTCCTCGTACAGGATCGCCTGCGAGGTCGAGAGCAGCGCCCCGCCCCCCAACCCCTGGATGATGCGCCAGAACACGAGGGCGACGAGCGAATGGGCATTGCCGCAGAAGAACGACGAGACCACGAACAGCGCGATCGAGCCCGCGAAATAGCTGCGCCGCCCGAAGAACGCCGATAGCCAGCCGGTGATCGGCAGGATGATCACGTTGGCGACGATGTAGCCGGTCGAGACCCAGGCGATCTCGTCGAGCGTCGCCCCAAGGTTTCCCATCATGTGGGGAATCGCCACGTTCACGATGCTGGTGTCGAGCAGCTCCAGCACCGACGCGAGCGACACCGTGATCGCGATGATGTAGCGGTACTTGTACCGGTCGGCGTCGGCGCCGAGGGCGGGTATGGGAAGGGCGGCGGTGGCCACTGGATCGCCTACTTCGTGGTGATGGTCACGTTCACGCTCATCCCCGGCCGGAGCGGATGCGCGGCGTCATTTTTCCCGTCGAGCCGGATGCGCACCGGGATCCGCTGCACCACCTTGGTGAAGTTCCCCGTCGCGTTGTCGGGCGGCAGCAACGAGAACTTCGCGCCGGTCGCCGGCGAGAGGCTCTCCACGTGCCCGCTGAAGTGCCGGCCCGGGTATGCGTCGACCGTGAAGTCCGCGGGGTCGCCGGGGCTCACGTCGGCCGTCTGCGTCTCCTTCAGGTTCGCCGTCACCCACACGTCGCCCAGCGGCACCAGGCTCATGAGTGGCTGACCGGGCTGCACCAGCTGACCGACCTCTACGGTCTTCTTGCTCACCACGCCCTCCGCGGGCGCGCTGATCCGCGTGTACGACAGGTTCAGCGCCGCTTGGTCGCGCGCCGCGCGCGCCGCGCCCACCCGGGCGTCCGCGCCCAGCAGCGCGGCCTGAGCGGCCGCCAGGGCCGCATCCGCCGCCCGTGCGGCCGCGTCGGCCGCGTCGAGCGCCTGCTTGGGAACGATGTCCTTCTCCGCGAGCGGCTTGATCCGGTCGAGATCGGCGTGCGCCTTCTCGGCATTCGCCTGGGCCTGCGCGACCTGCGCCTCCGCCTGGCCCACCCGCGCGCGATTGCTCACACCGGCCAGCGCCACGGCGAGATCGGCTTCCGCCTGCGCCAACCGCGCCGTGTAGTCGCGGTCGTCCAGCACCACCAGGGTGTCCCCCGCCTTCGCCGACCGGTTCTCGTCGGTCCGCACCTCGATCACGTAGCCGCCCACTTTCGGGAGGATCGGAACGATGTGCCCGTCCACCTGGGCGTTGTCGGTCGACACATGGCTGAGACTGTAGATCCAGCGCCTCGCTCCCACGGCCACGAGGCCGAGCAGGGCGACGCCCATAATGATGAAGACGGTGCGCTTGCGCCCGCCCGGTTTGGCCGGCGCAGCCGGTTCGTCGGGCGACACCGGGGAAGGCCTGGCGGAGCGCTGCGCGGTGTCGCGTTCGATTGTCGTAGCCATGTCGTCACTCATCGGTAAAGGCGGTTAATGAAGCGTCCGGGCGACGCCGGCGGCGCGCGCCAGCGAAATCCGGGCGGAAGCGGCGGCGAAGCGGGCGTCGATCTCGGTGTCGCGCGCGCGGATCAGCCCTGCCTGCGCGGTGATCACGTCGATGTTGCCGGCAACGCCGGCCTTGAAACGCTCGCGCGACTGGCTGAGCTCACTCTCGGCGAGCCGCAGCTGCTCGCGGGCCACCGCCTGCTGCGCTTCGGCCGACCCCAGGTCGAGCAGGGCGGCATCCACCTCGGCGGCGATCTGGCGACGCAGGTCGGCCTCGCGCACCTGCGACTCGCGCACCACGGCGTCTTGCTCGGCGAGCCGCGCTTCACGCCGGAAGCCGTCGAGAATCGGCACGCTCACCTGCAAGGTGATGTCGCGGGTGGCGATCGCCCCCGGCACGGTCATGCCGTTGACGCCGTAATCGCCCGCCAGCTCGAGCCGGGGCAGCCGTTCCGCACGGATCGCCGATCCGGTCTGCCGCGCCGCGACGGCGCGCGCCAGCTCCGCCCGCAAGTCGGGCCGGTTGGCGAGCGCGGCGGTGACGGCCGCGTCCCGCTGGACCGGCACGTCGGCGGCGCCGAGCGAAGGCGCCAGTGAATCGGCGAACGTGAGCGGTGTGGCCGGGTCGAGGCCCAGCGCGCGCGCCACGTCGATGCGGCCGCGATCGAGCTGGTTCTTGGCCACGAGCAGCAGCCCTTGCGCCGTGGCGAGCTGCGCCCGGGCGCGTGTCACGTCGATCGCCGGGCTCACGCCGGCGACGCGCTGGGCCTCGGCGAGCCCGACCAGCTCGGCCGCAATGACCGAATCTGCCTGCCGGGCCGCGACCACGGCCTGCGCGCGCACCGCGCGGACGTAGGCGAGCGCCGCCGTCAGCACCGCGCCCTCGACTGTCACCCCGCGCTCGGCGCGGCTGCCGTCGGCCTGCGCGCTCGCCGCGCGCACCCGCACCACACTCGACCAGTCGAACAGCGCCTGGGCGGCGTTGAAGCGGGCGTCGTAATTGTTGAACGGCCCGATCAGCTCCGGCACGCCGGGGAACGAGATCCCGATCGAGCGCGAGTTGAAGGAGCGGTTGAGCCACGCGCCGCTCCCCGACAGCGACGGCAGCAGCGCCGCGCGCGCCTGCCGGACCCGCGCGTCCGCCTCCGTGGTGCGCAGGGTGGCGAGCTCGACGACCGGCGTCTTGCCCGCCGCCATGTTCACCGCGTCGGCGAACGAAAGACGCAGCGGCGCCGTCGCCGCGGGCGCCTGCGCCGCGAGCGGCGCGACGCCGAGCCACGCGACCAAGGCGAGGAGCGGACGACTACTGTTTCGCGATACCATGGAGATACAGGTCGATATGGGTGTCGAGATACTGCTGAACGTTGAAGCCCTCCGGCATGCAGGACGCAAAGGCGCGGCGCGCCACGACCGCGTGCATCAGCGGCGACATCGCGAGCTTCGCGGCGACCCTCACGTCCACCGGCCGGAACTCGCCGTTTTTGATGCCGCGCTCGATCACGCCGGCCATCAGGCGGTGCCCGCGGGTCACGACTTCGTCGTAATAGAAGCGCGTCAGCTCGGGAAACGTGGCGGCTTCGGCCATCATGAGCTTCGGGATCCCGGCGAGCGCGGTCTCCCCAACCAGCCGCCAGTATTCCCGCACCAGCTGCTCCAGCAGCTCGCGCGCGCTCCCCGTGAACGATCGCGCCAGCGCCTCGCCTTGGGCGATGACGGGCACGATCGTCTCCCGCACCACGGCCTTGAACAGCGCTTCCTTGCTCTCGAAGTAGAGGTAGATCGTGCCCTTGGTGACGCCGGCGCGGCGGGCGACGTCGGCGAGCTTAGCCGCCTCGTAGCCGCGCTCCACAAACTCGTCGAGCGCGGCAGCGATCAGCTCCTCCGGCCGGGCGTCTTTGCGCCGCTGCCAGCGGGGCTTGGTCTTGCGCTTCGAGGGAACGACCGCGTGTGCCACGAGCAATCTCCTGAGTTAGTTACTGAACGGTCAGTAAGTAACTTCGGTTCCCGCCGCTGGTCAACCCATCTGTAATACACTGCCATATCAGAAGTTGGGAAGGTGACGGCCGGTGGCGCGCTCGCGGTAGAACAAGATTAGGCCGGTGCTGGGAGGCTTCACGCCGAGCTGGCGGAGCAGGGTGATCACCTGGCCGCGGTGGTATGAGGCGTGATCGACCACATGCTGCAGCGTCTGCCCGTAGGTGTGGACGTAGGCGCCGCCCATCGACGGGGTGACCGTGAGCGTGGCCGCGAGTGTGGCGTCGGTCAAGCGCTGCAGAAACGGTCCCCGCTCGAGCTCTACCGCTTCCCACCGCGCCCGGACCTCGGCCAGCGAGCCGAGATCCTTCCCTTGCGCGCCGGCCGGAGCCGGCTGCCCCAGCCACCGGGTCAGCCACAGCTGCTCGGCCCAGACGACGTGGCACAGCGTTCCGTGGATCCCGCCGTGGCTGCTCTTCCGGTCCTCGAGGTATTGTGCCGCGGGCAGGGGGACCAGCGCGTCGAACACGCGCCGGTGAGCCCACGCGTTGAACTCGTACAGCTCCCGGATTTGCGTGACGTTCATGTGGGCGCGCCTGCTACTTCGCCGCGACCAGCTCCCCGCCGTCCAACACGCTCGCGGCGACGATCGTCCCCTCGATCACCTGCTCGTCTCCCACCACCGAGTCTCGCACCGTACTCCCTACCACTCGCACGCCGCGCCCGAGGATGCTGTTCGCGATGGTGCTCTCGGTGACGTAGCTCCCGGCCTCGATGGAGACGTTGGGCCCCACGGTGGCATCGTGTATCGTGACGCCGTCCTCGATGTACACCGGGGGCACGATCGTACAGCGGGGGCACGGCCCTTGGGGGATCCGCGCCCGTCCCCCACCCTCGAGCAGGTGCCGGTTGGTCTCGAGCAGTGTGTCCACCTTGCCGCAATCGTACCAGCCTCCGACGGGGGCGGTGAAGAGACGGCGCCCGCGATCCACCATGTACTGGAACGCGTCGGTGAGGTAATACTCGCCACCTTTGCCGGGTGGCTGCTTCAGCACGTGCGCGATCCCGTCGAACAGCGTTTTCCAGTCCTTGATGTAGTAGAGCCCGATATTGGCGAGCCGCGACACCGGCGTGCTCGGCTTCTCGACGATCGACTGCATGTAGCCGCGCTGGTCCGTCACGATGACCCCGAACCGCTGGTAGTCCTCGACCTCCTTCGCCCAGAGGATGCCGTCCGCCGCGACGGTACGGATCAGCGACAGGTCCGCATCGAACAGCGTGTCCACGAAGATGATCAGCACCGGCCCGTTCACGAACGGCCGGGCCAGGTTGATCGCTCCCGCCGTGCCATCCAGCGTTTGTTGCTCGACGAATTTGGCGGGGACTTCGTAATGCGTGACAATGTACCGCTCGACTATGTCTTTGAGATGCCCGGTAATGACGATCAGCTCGTCCACATCGAAGCCCTTCACCGTGTCCATCACGTAGTCCATGACGGGCCGGCCGGCGACGTGGACGAGCGGCTTGGGAACGCGCTTGGTGAGCGGCAGCAGCCGGGTTCCCTTCCCTGCGAGTGGCACGATGACCTTCACTTACACCCTCCCGTAGCGGTCCTTGAGGCGCACCACGTCGTCGATCTCGGGCGTCGAGGCCTCGAGCAGGTCGCTCGCCACCACCGCCTCGAACTGGTGGATCAGCTTGGGATGGATGTGATACGCCGCCCCCTGGCCGAGACGTCGCTCGATCAGCGTATCACCCTGCTGGATGCGGAGAATGATCTCCCCCGCCAGCACATAGATCGACTCGTCCTTCAGGTTGTGGTATTGCAGCGACAACACGTGCCCCGGCTCGATGTGCAGCACCTTGCCGGCATAGCGATCAGTCTTCGCCCAAATCAGCTCGTAGCCCCAGGGCTTGTCGACGCGGTAGGGGAGGTCGCTCACGTCCCCTCCGCCCCGCAATTGCAGATTGGCGATTGCGGATTGCGGATTGGCAGGACGAGAGTCGAAGCGCACGACCTTCCCTCGCAAATCCGCAATCCGCAATCTGCAATCCGCAATTGCCTCATCACGTAAGCAGGCTCAGTCGCAACGAGGACGGTGACGTCACGCACGCCGTGACGCACACGCCGCACCCCACGCACCCCTCGGGCTTCAAGACCGGGTGGCCGGCGCCGTCGAGGGCGAGCGCCCGCTCCCCCACCGGGCAGGCGCGAGCGCACACCCCGCACGGGACGCCGTGGAACGTGATGCAACGCTCGGGATCGAGCTCCAGGGTTCCCAGGTGAACGCTCCCCCAGCCATCGGGGGGTGGGACGAGCGCGCCCGTCTCGCACGCCTGCGCGCACGGCATGTCTGCGCACACCACGCACGCCTGGATGGCGGGATCGATCATCGGCGTCCCGGCGGCCAGGCCGGCGCTGGGCGGCGCCTTGATGATCGCGTGCACCGGGCAGACGTCGATGCAATCGCCGCAGCGCGTGCAAGAAGCGAGGAACGCCAGCTCGGCGGCGGCGCCCGGCGGGCGGAAATAGCGACGCGGCGCGACGCGCTGCTCGGTGCGCACCGTGACCTCCCGCAGCAGGCGGTCGAATGACTCGCGGAAGAAGCCGCGCCGGTCGCTCGCGCGCGTGTCCATCAGAAGCTGGGCTCGAGGCTGACCTGCCAGCGAAACGCGACCCGCTTGTCCCCCGGGGCGAAGTCCGCCGCATGGTCCCACCGGTTCACCGCCAACGGTACCTCGAAGCGCATGGTCCAACTCAGGTCCTTCACTTGCTGCCGCGTCACGAGCCCGACTCCCAGGTCCCAAAGCGTGGTGTACCACCGACCGGCCGACGCTGACGGGATCATCAGCGTGTCCACGACGCCGGCGTCCCCAAACCACTCGAGCCCTACCCCCCGCAAGATACCGCGGTCGCGCCGCAGCACCCACGGCGTCACTTCCAGGTTCAGCGCCACGGCCCAGCGCCCGCCTAGATCGCTCCGGAAGCCCCGCAAATTGGCTCCCCCCGGGGCGTGATAGTGAAAGTCGGGACGCACCAGCAGCGCGCCTCGGCTCCGCAGCAACGGGTTGGTGAACGTCTCGTAGGGGTCGGCGCCGGCGAAGGAGATCCGCCGCTGCCGCACCGGGTTGGAGTTGCCCAGGTACGCCCCGGCGAACAGGCGCACGCCCAGCAACTGGCTGCGGACGCTCGCTTCGCCCGTGAAGCGGCCGAACGCCTCGAAGTCGTAGCGGTTGGTGGAGACGACGCCGGACCCAGGATTCCAGTACACCACCCCGCCGCGCGCCGCGAGTCGCGCCCGTAGCACGGCGGCCCCCCCTCCCCCTCCCCCTCCCGGGTGCGCAGTCGTGCTCACCCACGGTCCCGCCTCGACGGTGCCCGCGTCGTCCCACAGCCCGCGATCGAGATACCCCAAGTCGGTCGTGGCCATCCACAGGGCGTCGAACCCGACGTGTGGATCCGGACCGAAGTCCAGGTGACGACGCAGCGACCGATCGACCTGCACGGCCACCCCCGTCCGCCCCTCCGTGTGCCACGCCGCCACACTCGTTTCGGTGCGGGGCATGAGGTGGGTGATGGGATTGCTCCAGCGTCCGTACCACCCGACCGCCTGGCTCGCCCCGCGTCGCGTCGCCAGCGTGGTGAGCCCGAGACCCTGATCGTAGCGGCCGAGGTAGTTGGAGCGTTCCCGCAAGCCCACGGTCACGCCGCCGAAGTCATTCGCCCACACCACTGGCAGCAACCCACGTACGCCGCGGTCGCGGCGCGCGGTCTCCTGGAACGGATCGTCGATGCGCAGCGTCCACGCCCCGCGACCCGACAGCCCGCGCCGTTCGCGGTTGTTGAGCATGTTGTAGTCGTGGGCCCGCAGCCGCGGGTCGAGCATCAACGGGCCGGGCCGCCGCGCGGTCGTGAACTCCACCCGCTCGACCTCCGGCTGACCGGTCGCGCGGGCGTAGATCGTATCGCCCCCCCGGTCGCCGATCTCGACCGGCATCCAGCCGTCGCCCTTCCGCTCGATCGTGACGGCCGTCAGCCATCGGCCGTCAGCCTGCCGCGTTCGCGTCACGCGCTTCAGCGAATAATCGATCAACGGCGTCCCGTGCAGCCATTGGCCGAACAGCCACTTCAGGTCCTGCTGCGAGACCTGCTCCGCCACCTCCCGGAACGCCTCCTCGTCCACGTGCTTCAGCTTCCAGCGGGCGTAGTAGGCGCGCAGGATGCGGCGCATCGTCTGGTCGCCCACCACGTAGCGCAGCTGCTCGTAGAACAGCTGCGCCTTGTTGTACACCATCTCATTGTAGGTCGCGAAATCGCGGAACCGCTCGCTCACCATCGAGACGGGCTCGCTCCAGCGCTCGAGATCGAGCAGCAACACGTCCGCCTCGAGGCCCGGGTAGGCTGAGCGTCCTCCGCGCGCCTCGAAGAACCAGCTCGTCTGGAAGCTCGTGAACCCTTCGTCCAGAAAGCCCTCCCGCCACTCGTTGTTGGCGAGGATGCCCATGGTGTAGTTGTGCCCCACCTCATGGAGGATGAGGCCCAGCCCGGCCGAGCCGTCCATCACCATCATGGGGAACTCGGTGCCGCCGCCCTCGATGCGGTGCACGTTGGTGAGGGTGGGCCACTCGAACTTGCCGTACAGCGAGTCCAGCCACGCCAGCGCCGTCTGGGTGTTGCGCACCGCGATCCCCTTGCCCCAGGTCGCGCTGTCTTCCGGGAGGTAGAGCACCCGCACCACGACGTCGCCGTAGCGGCCTTCCTCGTACACGTACCGCGGGTTCAGCGAGAACGCGAAGTGATGGACCTGCTCGGCGTAGAACCGCAGCGACTTACGGCCGCGCCCGGAGCCCGGGCACGCCTGCCGCGGAGCCCGGGGGTAGAAGGCGCGCTGCAAGTCGATTGGGCGGCCGGCATCGACCCGGGCGTGCTCCCACCCGGGATCGCCGCACACGGCGACTCCGGTGGCGCCGATCACCTGATCCTCGGGCAGGTCGAGCGTCACGTCGTAGGTCGCAAACTCGCCGTAGAACTCGCCCGCCGGATAGAGCGGGTGGGCCTCCCAGCCGTAGCGGTCGTACACGACCACTTTGGGATACCACTGCGCGAAGTCGAACCGCCGCCCCTGGCGCCCTTGACGGCGGGGACGAGTGGACGGCCGCGCCCGCCAGTCGATCTCCACCACCATCGAGTCCCCCGGCGCGAGCGGCCGCGGCAGGGCCCAGTGCGCGATCGTCGAGTCCGGGGCGTACGGATAGTCAGGCGCGCCCACCTCCCCCATCACCGTCGCAGCGCTGATGCGCTCGAACGCATAGTCGGGGTCCTGGAGGTGCTGGAACCGGTCGCGCCCCTCCGCGGCGTCGGCCGCCGCCCAGCGCGAGCCCGGCCGGAACGCGTTCAAGTACTGGTGGACGAAGAACTCGCGCAGCGTATCGGGCGAGTGGTTGACGTACGCGATGCGCGCGCGACCGGTGAGCACCCCCGCCGGCTCGTCCAGCGACGCCGCGATGCGGTAAGTGACGTGCTGCTGCCAGTAGCCCGTCGTGTCGCAAGCCACCAACAAAAGGAGGAGCGGGATCATCGGAGCCATGGGGATGGGGAAGCTACACACCCCCGCTCCAGGCGGGGAGGCGGGGGCGGCGGGGGAGGCGTGCCGCAGGATTTCGACCGGCCGCGCGACAATCGGACGCCGCTGTTCGCCAGCTGACTCCTCATGTTGGCCGCGCAAACCTCGACCAAGGAGTCAGCCATGTTTCATAAATCGCGCTATCTCACAGCCCTGGCCGCCGGGGCAGTCGTGGCGACGCTCGCGTGCAGCGATCGCCCCACCACTTCTGCGCCCCCTCCCACACCCCGCACGCCTGGCGCGCTGGCCAGCCGTACGGCGCAGCAGCTCCAGGCGAAATCCGAGGCCCTGGCGCAGCATTTGGCGCGCGCGCTCGCGCACCCGCACTTCCGCGCGTACGTCAAAGCCCAGCTCGACGGCTCTCCCTTCCGCGAGCACAAGCTGCATTTCCAACGCTTCCTCGCCGCCGACGGTGCCCTGGCGCGCGACGAGGTCGCGCGCCAGACGGGCGTGTCGGCCGCCGAGGTCGACCGTGAGGCCGGAGCGGCGATCCCGCTCGAGATGTACTTCCCCGTGCCCGAGCACCGGCGCGCCTGGACCGGCGATGCGAACGTGCTGGTCGCCACCGCCATCGGCGACCACGACATCCCGGTTGCCTTCGACCCATGGGGACACCGCATCCTGCTCGACCCCGCCCGGCCGCCCGCTACACCCGTGATCGCCCTAGTCCCGGTCGAGACCGACTTCACACCGCCGCCCGCGCCGCCCGCGCTGCGCCTGTGCGACGAGGACTGTGGTGGCGGCGGTAGCCCGCCTGCGCCACCGCCGCCGCCCCCGGCCGGGCTCTACATGACGCAAGCCCATTTCGTGGATGATTTTGAGGGTTGGTTGAAAGGCGCCCCTGAATTTGAGGTGCACGTGCTGGGCCAGCAGGGGCAGACCGACTCGCTCACGGACTACCAATGCGCGGGCGAGAGGCAGCCGGCCCCGTACTACTTCGATCAGAACGCCCTCGACTGGAGCGGCAGTGTGATGCTGTTCAGTAAAGCGCAGATCGACGCCTACAACACCGCCCACCCGGGCCAGAACCCGCGGGTGTTCGTGGTGGAGGACGACGACACGGCGTGCGAGATCAAGACCGACCCGAATCGCATCGCCAATCTGTTCAAGGCGGTGGACGGTACCTACAAGGCACTCACGGCCGGAAACGACTCGACCAGCCAGACCGGCAAGTACTGGAAGCTCGCCCAGGCGTTGCAGAAGCTGTGGAGCGCGCTCGCGTCGCTGATCAACACGAACGACGAGCTGGTGGGCAACGCGGTGCAGGACGCCGTCGTGGGCGAGTACTACGCCGGCTTCAACTGGATCGTCAAGGGCGAAGACAACGTCACCAACGGCTGGATCAAGCTGGAGCTGCACTAGCCATGCGCCACCAACTGGTCCTCGTGTTCTGCCTCCTGACCGTCACCGTTCCACGGCTCGCCGCGCAGTGGGGCGTCGAGCTGGAGCTCGCCACGTCACACTTCAGCGGCACAGCGCGCGACACCTCGGCGTCGGGTCCGGCCACGTCTGGGCCGAGCCACCCCACGATGCTGGCGCTGCGGGTGGACCGTCGGGTCGGCGGCGCCGGCGTGGGACTCGGTGTGCTGTACGCGAGCGTGGGGGTTACCGAGGAAGGGCCAGACTTTGCCGTCGTGTCGAAGCACGTGCTGACGTTCGTCGAGCTCGCCCCCGAAGTGTCGTGGCGCTTCGCCCGTACCGACTCAGGGGCGGGGTTCCGCATCCACGTGGGGCCGATGGTCGACATCTGGCACCCCGACGGCGGTACCAGCCGGACCGTGATCGGTGCCCGCGCCGCGCTATCGCTCGAGTGGCCCATCACCGGCCGGGCGGCCGGCGCGGTTCGGACGGGAGTAGCCGTCACCGGTCCGGTGTTCGAGCGCGGCGACCTTCCTCCCGGGTTCGAGCGGCGCGCCACCTGGCGCCGCTGGGTGGCGGTGGCCCTGCGGTATCGTCTCTGAAGGCCCGAACCGGCCCGGGTAGGGCATCCCGGGCCGGTTCCGTCACTCTCCCGTCAGCAGCCTGCGCCGCAGTACCGCGAGCTTGCGCCTGAGCGACCCGTCGAAGATGCGGTCGCCCACCCGCACCACCACGCCACCCAGGATGCCGGCGTCGGTGCGGAAGTGCGCCCGGACCTCCTTGCCGATCGCGGCCGTCAGACGCTCGACGATTTGCTGCACCAGCGTCGTATCCGGCTCGCGCGCCAGCGTGACCCCGGCGTGGACGCGGTTGAGTTTCACGTCCACGAGCCCCTGGTACGCCTGGGAGATCTCGCCCAGCAGCGCCTGGCGGCCGCGTCGCACCACGGCCTGGAGGAAACGGACGAACTCGGGCGGCGCCACGCCGTCGAGCGCCCGCTCCAGTAGCTGGGTCTTAGTCGTCTTCGCGACGCGGGGGGACTCGAGCGCCAGCGCGATGCGCTCGTCCGCCTGTACCGCCCCGGCCACGGCGTCCATGAGCGCGCCGTAGCGCTCGACGGCGCCGCCGCCTTGTGCCTCGGCCGCGGCGAACAGCGCCTCGGCGTAGTTGCGGGCGATCGTGGTGCTCTTCACTGCCGCTGCTCCAGCGTCGCCAGATACTCCGTCACCAGGCGGCGGTTCGCCTCGCTGTCGAGCTTCGCCTCCAGGAGCCGCGACGTGGCCGCGATCGTCAACTCCACCGCTTCGCGCCGCAGCTCCAGCAGGGCCTTCTCCCGCTCTTCCCCGATGTCTTTGCGCGCCCGCGTCAACAGCTGCTCGTACTCCTCACGCGCCTTGGCGAGCAGCGCCGCCCGCTCCTTCTCGGCGACCGCTTTCGCCTTGGTGAGGAGCTCTTGCGCTTCGGCGTGCGCCGCGGCCAGCAGCTGCTTGTGCTGCTCGAGCAAGGCCGCGGCCTCGGCGCGATTCTGCTCCGCTTCGGCGATCTGCTGCTCCAGTCGCCGCTCCCGCTCCCGCACCGCGCTGAGCAGCACCGGCCACGCGCTGCGCCGCAGCACGAGCAGCAGCAGCCCGAACACCACCAGCGTCCAGATGACGAGCCCGCCGTCCACCGTGAGCGGTCCCGCCTCCCCGCCTTCCGCCTCCTGAGCGACGGCCGGGACGGTGGTGGCGGCGACGAGCAGCAGCGCGAGCCAGAGCGACTTCCGCATGGCGTCCTCGGTTAGAACTTGACTTTGCCCTGCATCACGAACGCCACCACGGCGGCGAACAGCGCTACGCCCTCGACGAGGGCCGCGGCGATGATCATGGCGGTCTGAATACGGGCGCTGTTCTCCGGCTGGCGCGCCATGCCTTCCACCGCCTGGCCGCCGATCCGTCCAATGCCGACGCCCGCGCCCAGCACGGCGAGGCCCGCGGCGAGGCCGGCGCCGATCAGAGCGAAGCCCTTGCCGGCGGCATTCGCCGCCGTGGGTTCCTGCAGCAGAGCGAGCAGATTCAGCGACATGTCACACTCCCAGCGTGAGCGGGAGATCGCGGTCGGTGTGCGCTCGCCGCGCGTGCGCCGGTTCTCCCGGACCGGCGTCGCCGCGGTGGCTCCCTTCGATCGCCCAAGCGATCAGTGAGCTTCGCCCGCCCCCGTGTTGTCCCGGCGGGCTACCGCCGACGGCGGCGCGAGCGCGCGGCGCCGTCGGCCCTGCGCCTGCTCAATGCGCCGCGCGCATCAGGCCGATGAACACGCTGGTCAAGAGCGTGAACACGAACGCCTGCAAGAACGCGACGAACAGCTCCAGCAGCATGATCCCCGTGGCCATGGCCGACGCGGCCACGCCGACCAGGTAGCTCTGAAAGAAGAACGTCAGCCCGATCAGCGCCAGGACCACCACGTGCCCCGCCGTCATGTTGGCGAACAACCGGACGGCGAGCGCGAACGGCTTGGCGAGCTTGCCGATGATCTCGATCGGCGTCATGATCACCAGCATCACCGGCTTGAGCAGCGTCGGCAGGCCTTCCGGCAGGAAGAAGATCGTCCCCAGATAGCCCTTCAGCCCCAGCGCCCGCATCCCCGAGATCTCGATCACGGCCAACGAGACCAGCGCCATCGCCCCCGTGACCGCGATGTTGGCGGTCGGCGTCGCGCTCCACGGCAGCAGCCCCAGCAGGTTGCAGGCGAGCAGGAAGAAGAACACCGTCAGCAGGTAGTTCACGTAGCCTTCGCCGTGCGGCCCCACGTTCGGCAGGATCACCTCCTGCCGGATGTAGAGCACCATCGCCTCCATCGCGGCCGCGAAGCCGCGCGGCGGACGGCCCGCCGCCTGCGCGCGCGCCACCACGCGCGAGGTGTACAGGAAAACCAGTGCCACCAGCACCGCGGCGAGCGTGAGGAACACGGCGTGCTTGGTGGGAGAGAAGTCCACGGTGAGGCGGCCGATGTGGAGCGGCGCGACGCGCGGCAGCTCGACTTCTCGGTAATACGGCACCTTCCAGGTGGGCAGCTCGATCGAGTGGGAGTTGCCCAGGTGCGCCATGATGTCGATCTCGTTTGTCGGGGGGGGCGGGGGGGGGGACGCAGACGCGCGCCCCTGGGCCGCCGCGGGCCGTCCCGCCAGCGCCCCCAGCGCCAGGAGCACCGCCACCACGCCCCCCCCCATCCGAGCGAACCGGGT
>Ga0209376_1001957_pt1 | contig 19966 bp, 18 predicted proteins | sample GraSoiAngelo_134_FD_185891 | JGI IMG/M metagenome (GOLD analysis project Ga0209376, IMG submission 185891) | Grasslands soil microbial communities from the Angelo Coastal Reserve, California, USA - 14_0929_05_30cm (SPAdes) (version 2) | ecosystem: Environmental > Terrestrial > Soil > Grasslands ... | reverse complement strand
ATTCTTGAGTGGCTTTCTCTTCCGCTCATCGTCTTCGGCGGAGCGCTAATCACGTGGGCGATTTGGCCTGCACGGTACGCTTCTTCAGACTCGTCTCCATCGCTCTCAACCCGCTTGCTCCGCAGCCTAACACTCGACGGCCGGCTCGTGCCGCTCTTCCCTGGGTTCGGGACAGGCCTGATCGTCGCGGACGTCGCATACAACTGGGCGTTGTCGCCGACTCCTGTCTTCCAGACTGAGGATATCATGGTCCTTCTCGGTGCCGCGAGCTTGCTGGGTTACGGTTTCGTGCCCGCCCGATTCACGCGTGAGCGGGACTTCGTACTGCTGTTCTTCCTCTGGCTCAACGCGATTCTGGTTGTGCCGCTTCTTCTGGCGCGGATATATTACTCGGATTTTGAAAAATCGGTCGACTTGTATTCCTGGGTCGCGCTGGCCCCGGAAACAAGCGCCGTTCTGAACGCCTTAGGGGTGAATAGCCAAATTCACGCAGTCGCGGGCTCCACGGCACCTGGTCTGACGTTTACTCCGCAGCACGTTGGAATCCAAGTGACCGTCGTCATCACGACATCCTGCTCGGGAATCTATTCATTCGGAATATTCGCAGCAGCGTTCATATCATTCGTTTTGACGGAATACGAAAAACCCTCTCGTCGGGTCTGGTTCCTCCTCGGTCTCGGACTCACCGCTGCGTACGTGGCGAACGTCCTTCGCATGGTCATCATCGTCCTCGTGGGATTCTACACGGACACGGACCAGACAGAATTGCAGAACATGCTCCTCGCCCACTCCTACGCAGGCTGGCTTATCTTTCTCGGCTGGCTCGCCCTTTTCTGGGGCCCACTGCTGAAATACGCTGTTCCGGATTCGTCCTCGAGCAAGCGTCAAGAACGCAACGCGCGTGCCAGACAGATGGAGGCGCGTTGTGCTGCATGTGGGGATATCCTCGGCCCGACAATCCCCGCTACCCGCTGCGAGTGCCGGGCAACCTATCATGTAGCGTGCGCCGGGCAGGGTAGCAGCTGCGTTCGATGTCAGAGGCCGATTGGTAGCAGTAGTGCTCTGACAAGCAGCGGTGAGCGAATTTGATCCGTTCGGAGAGCGCCCGGCGCTTTGTGATGAGGGGCACAATCACATCGTTCGCGGCAGTGATCGTCGTGAAGGCATTCGGACTCCTAGAATCGATTGCCGTGGCGAGAATTCTTGGGGATGTCCAATACGGGCTCCTCGCCCTAGTCCTCAGTGCGACGAATCTCGTCCTTGCGTGCGGCACCCTTGGCCTCCCGGCTGCTCTCACGAAGTTTCTCTCGGGGGAGGCTTCGTCGTCGCGGGAAGCCGCCTGGGGGACCATCCGGCGGGCGGTCCGGACAGTCTTGGTTACAAGCGCCGCTGCGGGCCTCGTGTTCGGGATCGTCATGTTTCAGCTGCTCCCGGATTACCCGGAAGGGAGTCTCAAGCCACTCGTCGTCCTGGGCACTATCCTCGTTGCCGCCTGCGCTCCCCTCGTCCTCTTCGGCAATGCACTTCAGGGATTAGGCCGAATAACTGAATTGAATCTTCGAGCGGGCTTGGCGGCGGTGGCTGGCCTTGCCCTCGCAATCCCCCTCTGCCTCTTCCTTGGGACTTTGGGAGCCATAATCGCATTCGTTTTTGGGGTGGCATTCGTGGGCGCCACTGCGATCCCCACGGTGTGGAAGATCGCCCGTAGCCTTCCTTCATCGACCAGGCCAGATGCTGTGAGCGTTCGCTCCCTTCTCAACTACGGTCTTCCCACTCTCCTCTCAGGCTTGACCGTCCTCTCCGCCTTCTACTGGATCAACTCCCGCTTGGCACTTGGAAGGGGGTTCGGAGACCTTGGCGATTTCGCTGTCGCATTCACCCTTGCGAATGTGATCACCCTCTTGTCCGGTTCCGTTGGAGTCCCATTGGTTCCTCTCCTTTCGTCATTGAGCGTAGCGGATCCCCAAAGGGGTCAGGTCGTCGTGGCGCGGGTCATGCGTATGACCATGTTTCTAAGCGCCCCTTTCGTTCTCGGGGGAATTTGCTTCTCGAGAGAAATCATAGGTCTCACGTACGGTCCTCAGTTCACGAGCGGTTCTACGTTCCTTTCTATTCTGGCTCTGTCTTCCTTCTTGGCCTCCATCAGTGGAATCGTCGGAAATCAAATTGGCGGAGCCGGAAAAATGTGGTTGGGCCTCGCCATCAACCTTGTTTGGACCTCCACGGTAAGCCTCGCGTCATTCCTTCTGATTCCAGCATACGGTGGCGTGGGAGCGAGCGCTTCGATCCTTACTGGTTACGCTGCCCTCTGTTTAGTGGCTGTCATGGTTGGCAGAAGTATGCTGCAAGTCCCGATTTCAGGTCTCAGAGTGCCTGCAGTATGGGCAACGCTGCTGCTGACCTCCGCCCTCGTCGCCGCCTTCTTCGGAGGGGTGTGGCGGATTCCGGCTGGGCTGCTAGTGGTCGGGGCGGCGCTCGTTTCGATGATCTGGTTGCTTAGTCCGAGTGAGCGATCGATCATCAGAGATGTACTCTCGATGCTAGAATTCCGAGGGAAGACAGGAGGCGGGGTGTAGAATGGGTCGAATTAGGCAGCTCGGGAGAACAATCCTGTCCTTCCTCCCTGAGATCGGACTCGTCGCACAGCCCAGCGCGCACCGCCCAGCGGGAATAAGTGCGATGATGACCGTTAAGAACGAAGAGGACTGGATCGAGAAAAGCGTAGCCTCTATTGCGGATTCCGTTGACCAAATCGTTGTTGTTGACAACGGCTCCGAAGATGGCACCTACCGGATTCTGTCCGATTTGGAGAAGCAGCTGGGAGGGAAGTTGCGCCTCTTCTCATATCCCAAGGAGGACTTCTGCGCCGCGGTTAACTTCACGCTCAGCAACACATCTTACCGGTGGATTCTCCGGTGGCACGGGGACTTCGTCGCAAGAACGACGGGAGACCTGGCAGTCTCGATTCTGCTGAGGCGGGCTCTGCTACTCGATGCTCGTCGCTACTTTTGCATATGGACAGGCCCGATCAGCCTTGACGGCGACCTGTTTCATCAGTACCCGCAGCCTGGAGTGGAGCTGGAGCCTTTCTTGTTCGTCTACTCTCCTTCGATCCATTATTCTCAGATTGGTCGTTTCGAGGTACTGCAGGTGCCATGGTATTACAAGCGCCTTGAATGGAGGGAGCTCTACTTCTTCCACATGAGATCTGTAAAGCCCGCTCGACGCATGCTCTATCGGTTCTTTTGGACAGAATGGATGGCCCTGCCCGAGAAGTCGCGCTTTCCTACTCTCGATTCGTATGTTAGGCATAGGATAACTGAAGTCTACGGGACGACTGACTTGACCGAGGCGCTACGCCGTCATCTCCGAGACGCGGCAAGCAAGTTAGTTCCCTATGATCGCGATCGGTTTGGAGACTATCCTAAGATTATCGAAGATGAAGTGAGAAACCCGAAGTACCAGCTAATCTATAAAAGTGGCGGAGTAGTCAGCCGGAACGACGTAGAAGCACTCACCGGTTCAGCGGATTCCTAGGAGCGTACCGTGTCGATCCACGACGGAAGACCTTGCCTGGGGATGAGTTTCAGCTGTTGGGCGAGCGTTTTGAGCATGATTCCTGCGCTGCATCTTCTCCAGGAAGCGCGTCCGGTGACGGCCAAAACAGCGCACGGGAGAATCCATCAATCGGTAGACCGCCTAGGGGAATGAATGCACGTCATCTTCGTCGCGATCACTCCTTTCCCCAAGATCGGGGGTGGATGGACATTTCTCACCCAGATGAGCTCGGGGATGGGAGGCCGGCGACATACCACCGCCGTTGTGTCTCCCAAACAAGTGCCGAGCGCTTGGATGACTGTGATCAATCGAACAGCGCAGATCGTTCGAGTCGCCTTCAGGTCTTGGTTGTGGTTTTTTGTCCGGATGGCGCTAGTGGGATTCGCAATCAGGCGCTATGTTTCTCAGAAGCGACTCTATGAGGAAGTAGATATATTCGACGCCCAAGACCCCGTCGCCTTTCTCGCGGTACATCGTCCAGCTCAACGTCGAAATCGACCAACGATTCTGACAATACATGGTTATTTTCACCATGAGTCGAATATGGGATCCATTCCTCCAAACTCCTTCTGGGGTCTCCTGCTCAGACGGGTGGAGCGACTTGCGTACAGTGCCGCGCCTGAGATCGTGGTAGTCGATACCCGATTGAAGGAATACCTCCTCAGGTTAGGGACAGATCCAAAGAAAGTTCATGTCCGCAGAAACTCTGTGGACTGTGCTGTCTTTGCACCTTCCGACCCGGCTTCCAAAGCATTCGAGAGGTCTCACTTCCGGCTCCATGCCGACGACCACGTCATCCTATGTGCAAGACGCCTCGAGGAGAAGTGCGGGGTGAGGTACGCAATTGAGGCCATGAGCTTATTGACGAAGCGACTTCCCAACGTTGTCTTGCTCATTGCGGGTAGCGGTTCTCTCGAGTCCAGCCTACGACTCCTTGTGTCATCGCTCGGTATCGAGGAACGCGTTCGCTTCCTCGGAGATATCGAACACGGCGATATGCCAAGCCTGCTTCGGGTGTCGGACGCGGCGGTGGTTCCTTCAATCACTGTTGGAGAGGAGGTCGAGGCTACTTCGTTTGCGGCACTCGAAGCGATGGCATCTGCCGTTCCGGTGGTCGCATCCGACATAGGAGGCCTACGGGAGATAATGACCGATGATCTCGACGGCATACTCGTACCGGAGAGGGACTCGGTCGCTCTGGCTTCCGCACTTCTTAGGGTATTGGGCCCAGAGGGCCAGCGGCTAGGAAACGCAGCGAGACGGACGGTGGAAGCGTCGTTCTCATTACAAAGAGGCGTGGATGAGACCGTCGCCTTCTATCGGCTCCTAATCGATGGAATGCCGCTTACTCGTCGAGCCGGGCAGCGGCTGCCGCGTTAGATTCCATCCTGGTCTGAGAACAGTGCGTTGGCTTCAGTGAAGAACGTCCTCAACAGCGCCGAGCAGGGCGTCTCTCCTTTTCTCAAGCGGAAAGAGCCGAGAAATCCTTTCTCTTGCACTGCGACCTGCAGATTCGGCCGTTGCGAGCGCTTCGCGGACGTACGCGGCCGTATTGTCCGGGTTGCCGTAACTCGCATAGAAACCCGTTTCGCCCACGACCTCTGGAATTGCGCCGCGATCCGTTACTACAGGGACGCACCCACACAGCATCGCCTCTGCGAGAGAACACCCAAATCCTTCGTGTGCAGAAACCTGGACGTATACCTTAGATTCCATCATGACGCGCTTGAGATCCGCTTCAGGAAGTCTACCGAGCAATGTCACGTTTCGAGGAATGTTTCCCAGCATCCGGACAGCCTTCGCGTCCTGGCGACCGATGATTAGGAAGGGAATGTCCGGAGCCCGTCGCGCGGCCTCTACGAAGAAACGGATTCCCTTCCGAGTCAAGTTCGACACAGTAACGTCTCCAACTGTCAGCGCGACAGTTTTCTTGGTGTCCCCGAAGGGGTACTCCCTTTGATCGAACCCGTGATGCACGACCCTGATATCGTCTCTAGCCGCCAAGCCCGCAGCCTCGCGTGCGATTGAATGCGACACCGCCAAGACAAGGCTAGCGCGCCTCAGGGCATCTCGCGTCCTGCGGCGGGCACCGGCCTCGATGAGGTTCCCATACCCAATCTCAGGTATTCGAGCAACATCGAATCCGCCGGCTATGGTGATTGAACCGCGGCCCAAACACCAAGCAATGCGGTTCGCCCAGAAGGCGTTGTCCCAAGCGAACCATGAAACGACGGCATCGTGGAAGGGGGTCAGACGTAGTATGCGCAATGCGTCTGAGTGATTTCGAAAGGGGATGCTGGTAACTGCGAACCGCTCTTCCAAGATGCTCTTGTCCCGAGACACAAATGACGGTAGCCCATCGGACGATATGTGTACGAGAAGTATGCTTCTCCGAGTGTCCAAGTCTGATTGCATACCGTTACTCCTCGGGTGTGTGTAGCGATGGCTGATCTTTCGATCCTCTGAGTTACGGATGGCCGTCATCGTGCGCGCGCCCGCTCAGCAACCATGGGAAGGAGATGGTCAGCGAGGGCCCGCTCGGAAATCGTGCGCCGGTCGAACTCCTTCGAGGCCTCCCGACACTTCTTGGAGATCAGAATCCACCTATTAATCACCGAGAGGAGCTCGTGGGCCCGAGCCGCAAATTCATCAGGAGTGGACGAATAGAACCCGATGTCGTGCTGCTCTACCATTCGCCGGAGCTCTGAATCACCGGGGGGCCCTAGGCAGGCCAGGGGTACGCCACATGCGATGTACTCGTAAGCTTTCGCTCCGATTGCCGCTCTGTAGACATCATCGTCGGAGAACGAAACGATTCCGAGCTTCGCGCGGGACAGGACAAAGGGAACTTTCGACCTGGCCACCGCGAGCTCCAGCTCAACATTTGGTGTAAGTCCGAGGCCAGAAATGGCGGTCGTAAAGACTCGCTCATTTGCGGAACCCGGCCAACCTACAAAGATCACTCTCACTCTTGGCATGAGGCGTTTCAGGTGTGCAATCCCCAACAGTACGCCCTCTACGTTTCTGTATCTGGCCGGCGATCCAAGGAAAACGAGGTCGATGTCTCGCGGGCCTTCGACGGGGCGGAACATGGTGAGGTCGGCCCCGTTGGGAATGAAGTCAACGACGGCGGTGTTTAGCTCGTAGTCGGTTCGAAGCCTTTCGAGGAGACCACGAGTCACAAACCAAACTCGGCTTGCGTTGCGGGCCGACACCCGCTCGATGTATTCCTTTATCCGGTTCCGAACTGAACCCAGGTGCGTTAACGACTCCATTGCCCAAGAGTCACGGACGTCCAGCACGTATGGAACGCCGAGAATTCTTGCGGCCAGCAACCCCTGAAACGGCACAAAAGGTGCTGGTGTGCTCGCAATGATACATTGGCATCTGAACGCGCGAAGAACTCGAACGAGGCGCCAAACAGCGAGTGGAAAGTACGCAATGGCTTGCAGAGACCCATTGTGCGCATATGAGTCGTACAGTTTGAGTTCAACGACGTTTGGAACGGCATGTCCAGATTTGGAGCCGGGGTGTTTGACTGGAACAATGGTAATCGAGGAAAGGCGCAACGCCTTGGCAGCGTGCTCGAATCCGTCGAGTCTCGCGGCGGCAGCGGTAGGCTCGTCGGGAGGCACGGGCCAGAGGAACGCAACGTCGGTCAGCTGATATCGCCACCCTCGGCTCTCGCGAGGTTGTTCAAAGTAGTCGTCGAAAAATTCTTCGACACATCCATCAGAAACGAACGAAGTGGGCCACAGTCGCTCGTGCAGACATCTGAGTAGCCCGAAGGCAAGCCAGGGTAGTACGAGGCGAGATCCACGAGCTCCCACGGATGGACCAGAAAAACGAGTACGTCAGAATCCAAAGTCTTGGCCATCTCCAGGAAACTTGCCGGGCCGTAGGTGTTCAGGGCCCCTTGCCCAAAAGGGGTCCCGGGTCGTCGAGGATTGGGTGTCACCGGTATTTCCAGCAAGCGGCCTGGCATCGTCTGTTTACGACCAGGGTAGTAAGGCCTCGTCGGTGCCCCCCTATGGTCATAGACGGTCCGGAAGCCCCTTCGGAGGACACGACCTGGAAGGACGGATGAGTCGACCACATAGCCTTCCTCTTCCAGCAAAGCCAAGGTTGCGCTATCGGCAGAGAAATTCGGTGCGCGGAACATTCTTGGTGGCACGCCTCCCGCGTCTGTCACGATGCGGGTCGACAACCGAACGTCCTCCCGCTGACGGTCGATTGGCTTCTGACACAGCTGGCTATGATCCAGTCCATGGTTGCCAATTCCATGCCCGGCGTTTACTGCGTCACGGACGAGGTCCGGATATTCTCTTACGACCGATGCCAGGAAGAAGAAATCCGCTCGAACTCGAACTTCATCGAGAATCTCACACAATGCAGGAAGTCCATCTTCGATTCCTCGCACGCCGTGAGGCAAGATCCCGGGGAGATCTTCCTCAACGTCAACAGAGAGACAAAAGTGTGTCATGGTCTCTCTTCGACGGCAAACCGCAAATGCTGCTCTGCGACCTTGTCCCAGGAGAGATGCTTTGATTCATATTCCTTTGCCGCTGCAGCGAGCGTCTCGCGCAATTTCCAGTCTTTCATGAGACGACCCAACCCAGCGACAAGCGAGTCATTATTCGGCTCGACGAGAAAGCCCGTCTGCACATGTCGGATCACCTCAGGAATTCCGCCAACCGAAGTTGCGATGACTGCTGTTCCGATCGCCATCGCGTCCAGCAGGGCGAGCGGCAGCCCTTCCTGCAGAGATATGTGTGCATAGATTTCCGCACTCCCGATCTCGTCGAACACCGATTCGACAAATCCTTTGAGGACCACCCTACCGGATAGGCGGAGCTGCCCCACACGCGATTCGACGGAAGGTCGGAGCGGTCCGTCCCCGATAATTATGAGTCGCCAATCCGGAAACGATCGGGAGATTTCCGCGAAAGCATCAACGAGCAGAAGAACCCCGGCAACTTTCCGCGGCCACACGAGGGGTCCGACGAACACGATGTTGGGTCTCTTGACCCATTGATGGTCCATCCCCTCCGAGACAGCAAGTCGTTCGGGGGCCGCCAAGATCACGGCCTGCCGAATCGATGGCGGTAGATGGGCCAAATCCCGCATCTCTCGACTGACGAATACGATCCCGTCTGAGAATCGGAGCAGGGACCGCACCAATGAGTCGATCGCGCCATTCGAGGTCGAATCCGGGGGGGTGTGAAACGTGAACAGCAAGTGAGCCGAGGGATTTAGCAGCTTGCCGAGAAGGCCGGCGAGGATGATATACCAATGCTGCGAATGTCCATGAATGATGTCTGGCTCCCATTTGGTCAGGCTTCGTAGCGCCCGAAAGCAAAAGACAAGCTTGCCGCCGGGGACGACTGTGAAATTTGAATTGGACTCGCCGGCGGCCGCTATGCCGATGCAGTTAATCCCTCGCTGGACGTACGCAGCCGAAAGCTCCCGGGTGTAGCTCGAAATCCCTCCCGTGATTGGATTGGTGTACGGGGACAAAAGAGCAATCCGCTGCGGTTTCATCTTATCCCACGTACCACAGCGCATACGAGGGAGAGTCAAAGACCTTGTAAGTCATCGCTCTGACGTCAGCCACGAAGGGTGACGGGCGCCAGATGTAGGACTGGAATTGATCCTCGGCTGCAGTGTACAATAGAACGTAGCGGACGCCGTATCGGCCGAGCATCGTCTGAGTCTGGCTGTCATGCAGGCGATTATAGAAAATCGTCTCGTAATCATCTTTCGCGTTGGCGACGTTTGTCGGAACATAGATTTCATCGGTGTTGAATGATATTGTCGTCAGTGGTATCAACTTCACACTCACCGCCCGTCCATCGACAAAACCGTAAATCAGCTGCTGCGGACTGAACCAGTGGATGGACGCGCCCCCTACAGGCAAAACGGGGATTCCGGAGACAGCGGCCATTCGACCGGCGGAAAGACCTTCGTTGGAGGCCAAGGTACCGTCGACTGTCCAAATAGAATAAACTCCGATCGAATACAGTTCATCCGATATGGCACCGTCGGTGTAATAGGCATTCTTCCAATGATCCTTCACGACCCACGAAAATGGCATTGCTGATGCAATAAGCCCGGCCAGCACGATAGTAGCCACGAATCTCCTCTTTGCGAGAGCCCGCCGATGAGGGAAGACTGCTAGCGCAACGAACAGGACGAATAGATAGATCAAGAATTCCGCGATATAATCTCGGAGTGAAAGAAGAGAAATCATCACGAAAACCGCGACGAGTAAGAACTTGTCACGATCTTCTTTCGGGCGCAGAGCGGTGAGGCGAACGAGACCAATAATGACCAGAGGCATCAGGAGCCCCACCTTCCCGATCAGGCTCACTGCCATGTTTGCAAGAAGAACGGCAAATGAAGAGCCGTTGAATATAGCTCCGCTACCGTACTGGTCGACGACGTCGGCCCCGGCGATTCCCGGGAACAGAAACTGTATGTAGAAAAGCGTGAAGAATCCAGACAAAGCAGTCCCTATAGAGGCCCACCTGAACGGAGACTCGTATCGCGCGAATGCAAAACGCAACCTTTGTGTTATCCTATGGAAGGGGATAGCGAAGCCGAACGCAATTAGCGGAAAGATTGCCAAAATCCCCATACGATGAATCGCTGAAAGCACGATGACGAGGAGCACGCTCAGAATTAGAAACCTCGAATCCCTCGTTCTCATGCTGCGCAGAAGCAAGAAGAACAATGCGGGAACAAGTGCGGTCACGAAACCTCGCCCAGATCCCACCCACGTCGTATCCTTTAGATAGAACGGGGCAATCGAGAACAGAAGCGCGACCACGAGCGCCATCCGGTCATCGTCTCGGGCGCAGCGACTCGCGGCGAATGCTGACAGGACGCCTGCAATAGAGAAGACGAAGCCCGTAAGCAGGATCGCTCCTTCTAATGGGACGCCTCCCACCTCCGCGAGAGAGCCAAACAGGAATGGCATGCCACTCGGATACGAAAGCGCGTACAGACCAAAGTATGACAGAGGGTGGAGAATCCATGCCGCGTTTCCCCGAGCAATAAGGGAACCTGAAAGAGAATGGATGAAAGTTGTATCCGACCCCGCCTCGTGTCCAAGTCCTAATGGATAACGATAGAGGACCGCAACGATACCAACGACCAGTATTAGGAGATGTGTGACTTTACGAGGCAATATCACGGTACACCTCCAGAATTGCCGGGGCAACTTTGTCCCAACCGTGGACACGGACCGAAGAGCGACAGGTAGACGGGTCCCAGCTCGACTCGTACAACGCTTTCTCCATTAGACTCTCAAGGTCGAGCGATGACGAAGCGAGGAAACCATTGACGCCTGGAATCACGACGTCGGGGAGAATTCCTACGCCAGGTCCCACCACCGGAATGCCGGTTGCGAGCGCCTCAAGCGCTACAGTCGGGAGCCCTTCGTGTTTGGAGGCTAACACGAGCAGATCTGACGCCGCGAGCAGAAGGGCGAGGCGATCCTGGGCCACAGGCCCCAAAACACTAATCGCCCCCCGGCTTGAACTCGCACGACGCCGCAATTCTGTGCAGAGTTGGCCATCCCCGAGCAAGAGAAGCCGGGCATCGCGGTGTCTCTCCTGCAGTCCGTTGAACTGCTCCACGATTGAAATGGGATTCTTCTCAGGCTCGAACCGCCCAACATAGATCACAAGCTTGTCACCCTCTGGAATTCCTAGTTCAGCTCGCGCTGGACCTCGGTCGCGGGGATGGAACAGATCCAGGTCGATCCCCGCCGGTATCACGCGTAAATGGGCCGCCAACAGCGGGTAGCGCGAGCCAAAACCAATCTTCGTGCTTCTGGAAACGCACAGGATCGAGTGCGTTCGCATCAGGGAATACTTCTCCCCCACGCGATAGAAGGCTTCCTGCGCTCTCCCGCGCCTTGACCGAATATGGATCCCGTGGTCACCGTGAAGAGTTATCACCTTCTTAGTCGCAGGCCTCATGAGATGAAATGGAATCAGGTCGTCCGGCCGTTGGGCGTGGATGACAGTGGCAGAATCCCCCCACCGCATCAAATGCCGAGACAAGGCAACGACGAATTCGAAGGCATTTCGGACCCCCCTAGCGATGGGGACGACTTCTACACCACCAATTAGCGAACGTTTCAATCCCAATCCAAGGAGTTCGACTTCCTGTCCCATGCTTGCCAGCCTTGTTCCCAGCGCCGAGACGTATGACTGGACACCGCTCGCAGATGGGACCTGCGGATTCACAGCAGCGACGAGCGCGATTCTCAAAGTGCTACCCCATGGCGGAAGATTCGGAAGCGGATGCACGTCCCTCGTTGAACGTCGCGCGCGTTCCTTTCCACTGCCTAGTGAGGGCCACCACGAGGCTTCAATAGAAAAAAGTTGTCACGTGGATATCGCCCGAAGACACATCGTTCGAAACCCCACCGCTCAGTGAACGAGCACCACCAGGTGAGTGAGCGCTTGGTTTTTAGTCGGCTAGATGGGTGCACGTGGAGGCCTCTGTCTTGAAAGCACCGGTTGTCCTGTGTTGCGATGTGGACCCTGATCGCGCGGAATTTAGAGCCGGCTCAATACCACACGGATCCCGCCTGACTTGGTTGGGCGCCGAGGAAGGAATTCCAAACTTACTTGAGAAGATTGAAAAACTGGAAGCGGAGAGTCCGATGGAAATCCACTTTAATTGGTTCATTCGAGCAGATCTCCAGATAGCGCAGATCCTGGGTCACGCGGCTTGGCCGTACATAAATTGGCATGCTTTGCTTCGAACACTCCGAGTTCGTGGGGACGAAATCGGTTGGCATCCACACTTCTGGCGGACACGGCACGGGACTAACTCTTGGTTTCAAGAAGCTTCTGACGAAGGCTACATGGAGAGATGCCTTAGAACAGGCTTCGCTGCAATTCCCTCGTTGTATCGGCCTCGGACCGTCCGTTCGGGATGGGACTTTCACACAGCCTCGTCCCTTCGGGTGGTATCTGAGTTGGGTTTGGTCGCAGACTTCTCAGCGTTACCTGGTATCTTCACGTCCGGAATGCCTGATGTCAAAACAGGCACGCCCATCGTCGTCCGAAATTGGCTCGGGGCGCCGGACAGACCGTATCACCCCTCATCTCATAATCCCCGGACAGCGGCCTTGGAACCCACGGACCGCCTTGACATTCTGGAAATCCCGGTTTCCACTTTTCGGCTCCCATGGACAATGCGGTACGCAAAGCATGCGAGAGACATGATTAGGGCGTTACCGCACCAAGGTCTGTCCGAGCCGTACGTAACGAAAAGGCCGTCGCTCTTTAACGCAGCGGTGAGCTATCATTTGACCCATCGTAACGCCGCGCTCGTGCCTTTCGTGGCATTGTTTCATGCGGATGAGCTACTTTTCGATAGGGGTGCGTATTCCCTGTCGAACGTCGTCAAGAATGTCTCAATCATCCTGCGCAGATACAAGCAAGAATCACTCCGGCCTTGCTTCCGCTGGGAGGAAATCCCCGACGTTACTGGGATGGGGGATGTAGCATGACGTCGTCCGAAACGTGGCGAGCGAGACCATTCCAACACGGTGACGAGAGCGCAATCGCCGAACTCGCCCGCCGTGTCTACCCTGCCACAGTGCCTGAAGAATACGCACGAGCTTGGCAATGGAAGTACCTAGCCTCCCCGAAGGGATTTAGCTGCTGGGTGGCCGAGGCTGACGGTCGACTCGTTGGTCATTACGCGTCGATGATCTTGGATGCGACTCTTCAGGGCCAGAAACTCCTGATTTCGCAGGTCGCGGACGCATTTGTGGACCCAGATTGGCGAGGCCTTGGGATTTTTGTGTCTCTGGGACGGAAGCTGCTTGCCGAGTTGGCAAGTAGGGGAGTCCACATCTCATATGGGGTTCCTAACCAAGCCGCCATGCCCGGGCATAATCGGCTATCGTGGGTCACGATCAAACGTATGCCGAGGTACCTTGCCGTCCTTGATCAGAAAAAGGCAATTCAGCAGTACACCGGAGGCACTTTGAAGCGCGTCGCTCTCCGACTAGGTTCACTTGCGACCACCCACCGAGCGGCGAAGAGTGACCAACACTCGCTTGTACCACTCTCAGACGGTCTGCGGGCCTTGGAGACAATCTCGAGAATGTATGTCCTGACGACTGACTTTTCCATCGAACGCACCGCGGACTATCTGGATTGGAGGTATTCTCGCAGTCCACTAAGGCGGTATCGTGCTCTCGTCTCGGAGCAGTATGGCGCGGTGTCAGCAGTCCTTGTCGTGGGCATGACGCCGACTGGAACAGGTCAGGTCGTGGAGTTCGTCGTGCGCCCTGACCGAGGACCCGATGGGTCCCGACTCCTACAGAACGCGCTTTCCCTTTTTTCGACGGAGGGAGGTCATTCTGCGGAGGCCGTGGCCTCCACACAGTTCACCGGTCACACCCTGTCTGCGTCAGGATTCTTGAGAGTGTCGAAACTCTCACTCATAGCTCACGCCAACGACGCTGGCGGGAGAGCCTTGGTGTCCCAGATGAAACGGAATAGGTACATGGTCTTCTCACTCGGTGACACCGACCTCGCATGATTTGTGCGACCGAAATTCCTAGGCACGAAACTAGATGTTCGATTCGGCCGGTTCGGATGCAACGTTCCTATCATCCACTCGTGCTGGCGGATGAGAAGGCCAACATTCGATGACGTGGGAGATGAATGAGACGACGTCATCCTTTTCCGCGAGCATACGGTCTCTCTTCGCACGCCACTCCGGGCCAAGATCGAGTGAGGAAATATGACCAATCGCGTTTCTCGCGGCGTCAATGTCCCGGACCCAGAATCCAAGGCCGTAGCGGTTCTGTTGCTCCGACAGGAAGCCACGGCCCCGATTTGAGATGAAGATCCACGGCACGCCAAGAACCCCAGCCTCCGCCGCCATCGTGGCCCCTTCCCCAATATAAAGCTTCGCAAACGCTAGAACGTCATGCATCCGTTCGGGCGAGACCGAGAGGGTGAACCTTTCGAGAGGAGGGTCCAGCCTGCCATCTGCCGTGATCACAACGCGGCCCATTCGTTCGAGTTCGCGGATGAAGGACTGTGCGCCATGACCATCTTTGAATGGAAATCCTCGAACACCCAAGTCGTGGCTCGAATCTCGCGATGCAAATCTCAAGACGACAAATGGGTCTGTGCGAGATAGGCCCGCTTCATCGAGTGCGGCGCTGTTTGGCTGGAAGTACTTTGGATGAAGATAGGCAAGTTCCTTGTAACCATTGTAACGGAAATGCTTCGGCCCCAAGTCGCCCGCATAGCACGATGGAGTGTACACCGCGTCCGTATACGGAAGCGTGATGCGGGCCGTAAGCATGGCTTCCTCTGTGTCACCGAAAGCGAGATGCGGCTTAGCCAGAACCGCTGAGACATGGGCCGCATACGGCGATCCTGTGCTGATGAATAGGTCGGGTCTAAACTGTCGCGCGAGCTTCAAGAGGGCGACCTCTTTGGGCAAGAGGCTGAGTGCTTTGCTAATCATCTCAGGTTGGGTCCGCCCGATCATATGATGAGGAATGCCGAACAACCTCAGAAGAGCTATCGTCACCTCGCGCTCGACGGCTGCCACGACAACGTGATGACCACCATTGAGGAGGACTTTGATAACATTCTTGAACAGGTGAACATGCGCCGGGTGCCCAGCAACAAAAATGTATCTCATCAGATTCTCTCAAGGACTTCATGCGCGAGTCCAACGAGTCCGTACCGGACCCGCCTCATGACCTTCGTGTATCTACCGACATTTGTTATTGGACCGCCAAATCGGCGTTTGAACTCCCTAGGTCCGTAGTCTTCGTCAGGCTTCCCTGCACCGCCGAAGTCGAACCGAATCGCGCCATGCTCTTTTGCGAGCAGCATCGCTCTCCAGACCAGCCATTCATCTGCGTGCAATCGTTTGCCTTGTAGCGTTGACCCCGCGTACCAGTCGTATGCCGTTCCGCGATACAGTAAGACGATGCGGCCCGCGAGGACGTGGTCCTCTGTTGCCGCCATGAGCATAAGGGCGTTTCCTTTGGGAACAATCTCTTGAAAAATGGCATTGAACAAGAGGCGCCCCTGAAGTGGAATCAATAGTCGCCGATGAGTGTCAACAAGAAGACGGTAGATATGATCGAGTTCGCTGAGCGTCGAGACGCTAACAAGCCGGATGTTTGCACTCTCTGCACTGCGAATGCCCTTACGACGGTGTTTTGACATGCCCTCGAACAGCTCGCGATCAGTTGCGCTCAGATCGATAACGATGTTTAGCCAGTCCCCTCGAGCATAGCCGTTCGGGGTCAGGCAAGCGACCGAGGGCGCTTCCCAATCGGGATAGCAGCGCAGATAGAGGGTGTTCGGATTCAACCGACCAGGGAGGTCGCGAAGGAGCGTGTGCGTCGCTTCAGCGGAGCGAGGATCAAAGGCACTGAGGGGCGCTCCCCGAATAGTAAAGTGGCGAGAAAGGGCGCCGGCCAACATCGATAGACGCGAGGCGTGAGAGAATGTCACGCCCGCGATGCTGGCGATAATTCCACCGGATGGTTCACGAGCAACAAGTGCAAGCGGCTGAGTATCGGGACTCCGCGAGTACACCTGTGCCAAGAGACCTGTCTGGAAAATAGAGGACCGCGGGACTGTTTCGGCGAACGAATTCAGCTCCTCAAGCTCCTTCGAGGTGACGAGTGAGTCAATCGTCAACCTCATCCCTTCACCCCGATGGCAACCCAGTTCGTTCCCATGTTTCGGACGAACGGAATCCACGCGGCGATGCGATCAAGGACCACACCGAGCCTGATCAATCCTCGCGCGACGGTGAGCGGGAGACGGTTAATCGCCTCCGGAAGGAAGACGGCACTCCAGATTCGGATGTGAATGAGTCCGCCCTGCCTTAGCCATCCTTCAAATTCCGCGCGACGATAGAGACGATAATACGAGTAAGGAATCCTCCTGCGCCACCGGGGGTTTGCGAGACGTGCGCCAAGCAACGTCCATGAATCGCGATTTGCGAGTGATAGAATCACTCGACCTCCAGACTTTGTAACGCGCAGCAGCTCTTCCAGCGCATCCGTCTCGCGCGGGACATGTTGGAGAACACGGAATACGAGGACGAAATCGAAGGCCTCGTCGCGAAATGGGAGGTTGGTGACGCTGCACGCGACATGATTGCGAGCATTCCGGGTCACGTCGATTCGCACCAATTGGTAGCCCTGTGGGAACACATTGTCGACGAAGCGACTTGTTCCAGCACCGACGTCGAGGACCCGTTGAGGCGGCCACCGAGGGAGCTGGCCGATCGGCTTCTCGATGAACTCTGTGCGCAGGTAGTTATCCCAGCTTCGACCACCAGTCTCCAACTACTCACCCGCGGCGGATTCGACTCATTGCCTTCCAGGCCGCACGGCCCATGAAGTATTCGACAGGCCGGTGCACAGCGATCATGCGACCCGGGCGCACTTCATGTCCGCCAAACCGGCGCTTGAATTCTCCCGGCCCATACGTCTCTTCGAGACCGCCGGCTCCGCCGAAGTCGAACATGCGGCGCGACTCTGCGATGCCCCGCTTTAGGATCTCCCAAACGAGCCACTCGTCGGCGTGAAGATTTCTCCCTCGATCGCTCGAGCCGGCGTACCAGTCATGTAGAACGCCATTGCTTACCAAAACCGCACGCGCGGCAATCGGGGTCTTGCCCTCACACACGACAAGTCCTAGCCAGCCGCCGCACGAACCCAGAATGTCGTAGGCTGCCTCGAACAGAGTGAGGTCGGGCGCGGGCAGCCCTGCCCTCGAGTAACTCTCTTGCACCAACCCGTGAAGGCGGAGGACTCCTCCTCTCCCATCCACATTATGGATCGAAAGGCCTGACTTCTCCGCAGCCCGGATATTCTTGCGCCGGGACTTGCTCATTGAGCTCCAGAGTTCTGCTTCGCCCCGGGAAAGATCCACGAGGTAGTTGAGATGGGGCTCCCAGCGAAATCCACACAAACGGGCCATTCGCTGGAGAGGCGGATCAGGGAGTATGGGTCGAATCTCGGAAAATACGGATTTCGTCGCGGCGATCCGTTTGTGCGTCTTGAGGAGACTTGCGATGGCAGCAGTTTCGCCCTGAGGGCCAGCCTGAATCAAGAACCGAGACAACCGCCGGGCGACTACCCCTCTTCCCCATACCTGCCGTACGGATAGAAGGGACCCCCGAATTGTCCCCGATTCAACGAAGAAGATGACGTCTGGAGTAAGTCCCTTGGTCCTCGCGTACACCTGGTACATGTCAGGAGATTGGAAAATCGGTATTGCTGTGTGAGAGTGGTAGAACTCCTCCCACTCTTTCGTGGAAACATCGGCATCGGCAACGACTGGCATCCTACCTCCCGATTGATCTCCACGCGAAGTCCGTCAACGAGACGGCGTCGAGATCTCCAGTCACTGCCAAAGCATATCGGCAACCGTGCGGCCATTTTGTGGCGGCGGGACCCTCTTTGATGGCCCAGTCAGACAGCTCGGCTAACGACGGTTTCCAGGCGCCATCGTCAATCGCCCTCTCAAGAAACAACTCCAGTGCGTCCGAGACGACGCCGAACCTTTCAGGGTGAATCATGAGCACGATCAGCGACCCCTCCGTCCTAGCGGCGGCCAGCATCGATTCATAAATCCGCCACAACGTCGCGGGCGCGCGAAGCCCCATCGCGTCAACAAGGATTTCATCGTCGGGCAACGCGACAGGGATCTCGAGGGGTCTCGAGCCAAGGGGCGCGGCCGGGCCTTCGGGGATCGAGCCGTACCGGTGGAAGACGTGTCGCGAGACGAGGCGAAAAGCGGGATCTCGTCTCGGCAGAAGCAGCCGTGGGCAACTCGAATCGAAGATCACCCCCCGGCTGGCCAATAGACTCATCGTGTCTCGGTTCGCCCGGAGATATGGACCCCGAAAACCCTTTGGATCGAAACCATGTCCGCTGAAGACCGTGAAGGCGGCGTCCAAGTCCTTGGCCTGCTCAGTCGGTGTCAAGGTGGTGTAGTCAACGTGGCGATATCCGTGAACGGCCACATCGACGCTCCGCAAGACTGATGCGATTCCGGGGTGGCGCTCGAGAGCAACAGCGCTCACCGGAATTGTCGGAGTCACCTCCGAGCGTTCTAGAATCCGTTGCATTCTTTGAACGCGAGCCTGGATTCTCTCTGGCCTCAGGCCGTAGCGGGTGGGCAACAAGGTCGCCCGATACAACAGACCCGCGATACCCTTCCCCTGGGCCTCCATCTTCATCATCACGTCACACTCAGTGCGACGGCAATCACTCCACTCACGCCGTAGAGAAGCAGGAGCACTCGGACGAGTGCCTTCTCCGACATCGGGTGTCTAGAGAGAATCCAGTATGCGAGTGTGTACCGGCTTGCCCCCGCAGGTGGTCGGAGCACTCCGTTGCGTTCGATGATTGGGTTCTTGCACGCGGACTTGCGTTCGCCATTCTTGTTCCGGAATCCATAGTAGATGGTGGCGGCACCCTCGTAGAACGCGGGAGCGATCGCAATCAGGCCGTAGAACTCTAAGTGGCCCAGAATGACACCCGCGGCGAGCGCTGCCCCGAGTCCGAGCGTTCCAATATCTCCGATAAAAACGTGCGCAGGATAGCGGTTAAAGAAGTACAGCCCGAGCGAACAGCCAAGCAAGGAGGCGAATAACATGGGCGAAAAGTCAGGGTCGCCTCGGAGAACGCTAATTGTAAGTAAGACCGAAGACACAACCACCACCTGGCCGCTTTCCAACCCATTGTATCCAGCAGACATGTTCATCGCATTCGCTACGCCCGTCACGCCAATCGGCACCAGGATTAGCCAGTAAACGAGATAGAGACTCGAGGCGAAATTCAGCTGAAGCCCAAAAGGCAGATCAATCAAATCAGGGCCAAGATGCACTAGCATCAACGGGAGGGCTGCGAACGCCACAGCGATCGCTTTGAGGCGCTGCCTCAGGTTCGAGATGTCGTCTATCAGCCCAATCATCGATGCCATGAAGAACACGCTTATCGCCGCCAAGAACGGCGGTTCAGCCACGTTTCCGAGCAACTTTTGGAGACCGACCACCAGGCTGATCGAAACGGAGAATGCGAAGAGGGCTGCAATCCCCCCAAGCTCCGGGACAGAGTGCTTGGTGGCTTTGTTGACATCTTGGCCGATCATTCCTCCCGCACGCATCTTTCGCATGAGGGGCGGCGTGAGCGCCAAAACGATTCCGAAAGCAAGGATGAACGATAGGATCGCTCCGAAACCGTCGGAAAAGTCGATTGGAAACACGACCGACTGGTATTCACTGCCTGTGCTGGACCTGAGGAAGTCCACGAAGGCCAACCCTGCCAACACGCTATTTCAAAACTGGCGTGTGGTTCTCGGACCCGATACTTGAA
>Ga0209376_1001956_pt1 | contig 19972 bp, 20 predicted proteins | sample GraSoiAngelo_134_FD_185891 | JGI IMG/M metagenome (GOLD analysis project Ga0209376, IMG submission 185891) | Grasslands soil microbial communities from the Angelo Coastal Reserve, California, USA - 14_0929_05_30cm (SPAdes) (version 2) | ecosystem: Environmental > Terrestrial > Soil > Grasslands ... | reverse complement strand
GAAATAGCTCTGATCCTTGGCGGGATCGCGCGCCTTGTACAGGCCCGCGCCCTCGGGTCCGTGCTGCAGCCGGGCGTAGTGCCCGGTCGCGAAGCGCTCCGCGCCCAGGCGCCGCGCCCACTGCAGCGCCACTCCGAACTTGATCTCCCGGTTGCACAGCACGTCAGGATTGGGCGTGCGGCCGGCGCGGTGCTCGCGCAGAAAATGCCCGAACACGCGCTCACGGTACTCGAGCGCGAAGCTGGCGCGATGCAGAGCAATGCCGAGCTCGGAGGCGACCGCGCGCGCGTCCTGGAAGTCGCGCGCGCTGGTGCAGTAGCCGTCGTCGTCCTCCTCCCAGTTGCTCATGAACAGGCCCTGCACCTCCCAACCCGCATCCCTGAGCAGCAGTGCCGCGACCGCGGAGTCGACACCCCCGGAGAGCCCGACGATGACGCGCCCGGCGCTCACAGGCTCACCGCGTCGGCGCTGGCGGAGCTGGCGGCGCGCAGGTCGAGGCCGGCGAGCGGCTCGAGCGCCAGGCGCTGGCCCGCCAGGTAGTCGTGCACGCAGCGCAGCACCAGGGGGCTGCGCAGCCGCGCCGCGCGCGCCTCGAGCTCCAGTGGCGACAGCCAGTGCGTGCCCACGATCCCGTGGTCGAGCTTTTGTCCGGCGTCATGGTCCGCGACCGCACCGGTGAAGGCGAAGCGCAGGGTGCGCCGCCCGTTGGCGGGGTTGCGCCACAGGTACACGCCCAGCAGCGCCTGCGGCTCGAAGCGCCACGCGGTCTCCTCGCGTACCTCGCGGACCACCGCCGCAAACAGGGTCTCACCGCGCTCGACGTGTCCGGCCGGCTGATTGAAAACCAGCCGGTGGTTGATGCGCTCTTCCACGACCAGGAAGCGGCCGGCCGTCTCCGTGACGGCCGCGACGGTTACGTCAGGCGTTCGGGGCATGCGGGGGATTATAGCCGTCGGCGGCGCGACGGTCGGGGAGCGATTTCTACCCGCGGCGTGCGGTGCGCAGGCCGCGCTCGACCGCGCTCGCGTTCCACACCTGATCGAATTCCTGCAGATACAAGCGGGCGGCGGGGGGATTGTTGATGTCGGCGACACCGTCCCAGCTGTCGGCGCGCATCCGGTAGACGATCGCCCGGTCGTCGGCGATGAGATACGCGGAGGCGCGCTGCGGCGACTGCGCGGCCACGTAGCGGATGTCGATGCAACTGGACAGGCGCCGCCCCATGGCCACGAAGCGGTTGCTGTCGCGCATGACGCGGGTCGGCTCGGCCAGCAGCACCCGCACCTTGGAGAAGCTGCGCGTCAGGACGAAGTGCTTGATGATCTCGAGGAAGGCCGTCTGATCGAACAGGTCGGGCTCGAGGTCGGGGGTGTAGATCGAGATCAGCCGCTGCGCGGTGGCCGCGATCTCATTGACCGCCGCGCGAACCTCGGCGAGCGAGGTGAGAACGGTGAGCGTCTCGGCCCCCTGGCGCGTCGCGGGGGCAGGGCCGCCGGGGCCGGAGGATTCGGGCGCATAGCGCGCGTTCGCGAGCTGCGCCAAAGCGCTGTTCAGGTCAAGTTCCCCGGTTACTGCCAAGAGTGGCGCCCCGCATTCGCCTGCACGGAAGGTAGGCTGCGCAGGATTTTAGTGACGGCCGTGGGGTTTTCCTTGCCGAACCGGTCACGGTTTGGCGGCCGCACCGGCCGGCAGCGAGTCAAAAACGCGGCGCAGTTCGCACTTTGGGCTTGTCGTGAGGTGCCGACAGGCCGGCGCGGGACCGTTGCGCCAGCGCGGGGCCGTGCGCCAGCGCGGGGCCGGTGCGCCGACGCGGCGGTTTGCGCCTGCGGCCCTCAGATGCGGCGCGCCAGCTGCGCGGCGAGCCCGGTGTAGTCGGCCGGCTGCAGGGCGCGCAGGCGGCGCTTCTCGGCCGGGGCGAGCGGCAGAGTGTCGATGAAGGCGGCGAGGGCGGCGGCGTCGACGCCTACGCCGCGCGTGAATTCCTTCAGGCGCTCGTAGCCGCCCGGCACACCCGCGGCGCGCAGCACGGTCTGCAGCGCTTCGCCCAGCACCTCCCGGGTGGCGGCGAGATCGGCGGCCATGCGCTCGGAATCGGCTTCGATTTTCGTCAGTCCCCGTCCGAGCGCGCTCCAGGCGATCAGCGCATGCCCAAGCGCCACACCCAGGTTGCGCAGCACGGTTGAATCGCTCAGATCGCGCTGCCAGCGCGACACCGGGAGCTTGTCGGCGAAGTGCCGCAGCAGCGCATTGGCCACGCCACAATTGCCTTCCGCGTTCTCGAAGTCGATCGGGTTCACCTTGTGAGGCATGGTCGATGAGCCGACCTCTGCCGCGACGGCGCGCTGGCGCAGATAGCCGAGCGAAACGTATCCCCACAGGTCGCGGCTGAGGTCGATGAGCACCACGTTCGCGCCCGCGAGGGCATCGCAGTATTCGCCGATCCAGTCGTGCGGCTCGATCTGGGTGGTCCAGGGATTGTACTCGAGCGACAGCGAGGTGACGAACGCCTGCGCAACGGCCGGCCAGTCCACCGCCGGGAGCGCGGCGGCGTGGGCGTTGAAGTTGCCGACCGCGCCGTTCCACTTTCCCAGAATGCTCACCGCCGCCCAGCGGCGCTGGGCGCGCCGCAGGCGCGCGACGAAGTTGGCGAGCTCCTTGCCGAGGGTAGTGGGGCTGGCCGGCTGTCCGTGGGTGCGCGCCGGCATGGCGGTGTCGGCGTAGCGATGCGCGAGCGCCGTCAGCTCGGCCGTGCGGGCTTCGAGCGTGCCGAGCAGCGTCACGCGCGCCGCCTGCAGCAGGCGCGCGTAACTGAGGTTGTTGATGTCTTCCGAGGTGCAGCCGAAGTGCACCAGCTCGAGCGTCGCGTCCGTGGCCCCGACCGCCGCCAGACGCTCGCGCAGGTAGTACTCAACGGCCTTGACGTCGTGATTGATGCGCTCCTCGATGGCCTTGACCGCCGCCGCCGCCGCCGGTTCGGGCGCGGACGCCAGCTGACGCGCGCGCTCGCGCACCGCGGGCGTGAATTGCGCGCCGGGCAGCTGCGGCACCGCCGCCGCCAGGTGCAGCAGCCACAGCGCCTCGACACGGATGCGTTCGCGGATCAGCCCGCCCTCGGTGAGCAGGCCGCGCAGCGGCGCGCTCGCGGCGCGGTAGCGCCCATCCACCGGCGACAGCGCGTCGAGCGCCGACAGTAGATCGCTGGAGCTCGCGGACATGCGCTACCATGATAACGCATACGGTGCTGCGGCTTGGGCGTAGTTGCCGCAGCCGGCGGGCAGGTGCGCGGAGTGCATGCATGAGGACTTCCTTTCGGGTGGAGCGCGACAGCATGGGCGAGATCAAGGTGCCGGCCGAGGCGCTGTGGGGGGCGCATACCCAGCGCGCGGTGCAGAACTTCCCGGTAAGCGGCCTCACCATGCCGCGGCCCTTCATCGGCGCACTCGGCCTGGTGAAACAGGCCGCGGCGCGCGTCAACAGGGACCTGAAGCTGCTCGCGCCCAAGGTGGCGCAGGCAGTGGAAGAGGCCGCGGCGGAAGTGGCGGCCGGAGTGCACGATGAGCAGTTCCCCATCGACGTCTTTCAGACCGGCTCGGGCACCAGCAGCAACATGAACGCCAACGAGGTGATCGCGGCGCTGGCGAGCCGGCGGCTCGGCAGCGCGGTGCATCCCAACGACCATGTCAACATGTGCCAGAGCAGTAACGATGCGATTCCGACCGCCATCCATGTGAGCGCCGCGCTCACGGTGCGCCGCGAGCTCACGCCGGCGCTCGAGCACCTCGCCGAGGTGCTACGCAGCCGCGAGCGTGAAGTCGCGGGCGTCGTGAAGACCGGCCGCACGCACCTGATGGACGCGATGCCGGTGACGCTGGCGCAGGAGTTGTCGGGCTGGCGCACCCAGATCGAGAGTGGCGCGGCGCGGCTGAGGTCCGTGGAGCCGCGCCTGCTCGCCCTGGCACAGGGCGGCACCGCCGTCGGCACCGGCATCAACGCGCATCCGGAATTTGGCAGGCGCTTCTGCGAGCAACTCGCCGCGCTCACCGGCGTCGCGTTTGCACCGGCGCGCAACTACTTCGAAGCGCTGTCGGCGCAGGACACCGCGGTGGAGCTGTCCGGACAATTGAAGGTGATCGCCGTGAGTCTCATGAAGATCGCCAATGACCTGCGCTGGATGAACAGCGGCCCGCTCGCGGGGCTCGCCGAGATTGCACTGCCGGCCCTGCAACCGGGCAGCAGCATCATGCCCGGCAAGGTCAACCCGGTGATCCCCGAGGCCACCACCATGGTGGCGGCGCAGGTGATCGGCAACGATGCCACCATCACCCTCGCGGGACAGTCGGGTAACTTCCAGCTGAACGTCATGCTGCCGCTGATCGCGCACGCTCTCCTGCAGAGCATCCAGCTGCTGGCGAGGGCGGCGCGCTTGCTGGCCGACAGCGCCATCGCGGGTTTCACGGTGAACACGGCGCGGCTCGCCGAGGCGCTCGACCGCAACCCCATCCTGGTGACCGCGCTGAATCCGGTGATCGGCTACGAGCAGGGCGCCGCCATTGCCAAGAGGGCGTACGCGGAAGGACGGCCGATCCGTGAGGTCGCAGCTGAGCTGACCGATCTGCCGCCCGAGCAACTGGCGCGCCTCCTGGACCCGGCGGAGCTCACCAGCGGCGGGATCAAGGGCGGCGGCAGCGGCGGGGGGTGAGCGCGGCTTGGCTGTGCAGGACGCAACCAGCGGCCCTGCCGCAGGTGCGGCGCAGCGCGACTGGGCGCAGATCATCCGCACGCGGCTCGCCGGCTCCACTCCCCGACACGACGTGTCGCAATGGCTGGTACCGGGGATGTTCGAGCCCATCTCTGCCGCGCAGCGGCGCCTGTTGCCGCAGGACCCGGTGCCGGCCGCGGTGCTCATACCGCTCATCGAGCGCCCCGGGCTCACGGTGCTGTTCACGCAGCGCGCGACGCAGTTGCGCAATCACGCCGGCCAGATCAGTTTCCCGGGCGGGCGCATCGAGAGCGCCGACGGCAGCCCTGCGGCGGCGGCACTGCGCGAAGCGCGCGAGGAGATCGGCCTGGCGGAGCGCTTCGTATCGATCATCGGTTACCTGCCGGACCACGTCGTGATCAGCGGCTTTCGCATCACGCCCGTGGTCGCCCTGGTGCAGCCGGGCTTCGAGCTGTCGCTCGATGCCAAGGAGGTTCAGGACACCTTCGAGGTGCCCCTCGATTACCTGTTCGATCCCGCCAATCATCACCGGCACCGCCGCCGCTCCGCGATCAGCGGCGAGGAGCTGGAGTTTTGCGAGATCCCCTTCGGGGATCGCAACATCTGGGGCGCCACCGCCGGGATGCTCCTTACTCTCTATCGGCTGTGTGCCGGGCCTGCCGATGAGTGAGGCCGAACGCGCCCTCGGCGCACTGCTCGCGCTGATGGCGCGCCTGCGCGACCCGCAGCGCGGCTGTCCCTGGGACCGCGAGCAGACCTTCAGCAGCATCGCCCCTTACACCATCGAGGAGGCCTACGAGGTCGCCGACGCCATCGAGCGTGGCGAGCGCGAGGCGCTGCGCGATGAGCTCGGTGACCTGCTGTTTCAGGTGGTGTTTCACGCCCGCATGGCCGAGGAGCGCGGTTGGTTCGACTTCGCCGCGGTCGCCACCACGATTCACGACAAGCTCGTGCGCCGCCATCCGCACGTGTTCGCGGGCGCCTCGCCCACGCCGCAGGAGCTGGTGCGCGCGTGGGAGCAACAGAAGGCCCAGGAGCGCGCCGCGTCGGCCGGGCCTGCGCTGGCGGGGGAGGGCACGGTGTTGGCGGGCGTCCCCCGCGCGTTGCCGGCGCTGGTGCGCGCGGCGAAGCTCGGCCGCCGGGCGGCGCGCGTCGGCTTTGACTGGCCGGATGCGCGAGAGGTGCGCGCCAAGGTGCTGGAGGAGCTGCACGAGATGGATGGCGCGCTCGCCGCCGGGGAGGCGGGCGAGGCGGGGAGCGATGCGGGAGTGGTCGCCGATGAGCTCGGGGATCTGCTGTTTTCCATTGTGAACTGGAGCCGGCATCTGAAGCTCGACGCGGAGGCCGCGCTGCGGGCCGCGAATGCCAAGTTCGAGCGGCGCTTCGCCACCATGGAATCACTCGCGCGCGCGCGCAGCCTCGACCTCGAGAGCCTGTCGGCGGCCGAGTGGGATGCCCTGTGGCGCGAGGCGAAACTGAACGGCACCTGAACATAACAGCCGGCGGTTTGAAAGTCGCAGCGCAATACACGAATGCGCTACGCTTGCGCGCACGCATGAACGGGTGGCGCGCTGCTCTTCTCATCTTATGGCTGCCCGTGGTGGGTGCGCGCGCGGCACCCGCCGCGCCGGCGGAGCCGGCCGGCCGCACGGTGGTGGCGCGCGCGGCGATTTCGATGGACCAGGCGGTCAGGATGGTTGAACAGCGCTTTCACGCGCGCGTGGTGAAAGCCGAGGCGCAGAAGGGCGACGGCCGCACCGTCTACGTGTTGAGGCTCCTCAACGACTCGGGCAAAGTCTGGACGGTGCGCGTGGATGCGGCGGACGGGTCGGTGCAGTAGCCGCGCACTGAAGGGGGCGCATGCGCGTACTGGTGGTCGAGGACGAAGCGGCGCTGCGCGACTCGCTGCAGGAGCGCCTCGCCGCCGCAGGTTTTTCCGTGGACGTGGCGAGCGACGGCAACGAGGGGCTGTTCGCGGGGCTCGAATACCCGCTGGACGTCGCCGTCATCGACCTCGGGCTGCCGAACCTTCCGGGCCTGGAAGTGATCCGCCGGCTGCGGGCGGCGCGCAAGACCTACCCGATCCTGATCCTCACGGCGCGCGACAACTGGCAGGACAAGGTCGAGGGACTGCAGGCGGGCGCGGATGACTACGTCGCCAAGCCCTTTCACTTCGAGGAAGTGCTGGCGCGGCTGCAGGCGCTGTTGCGCCGGGCGGGCGGCTGGGCGAGCCCGCAGCTCAATTGCGGACCGGTGGTGCTGGACACGCGCGCGCAGACCGTAGCAGTGAGCGGCGCAGCCGTGGAGCTCACCACGTTCGAGTACCGCATCCTCGAGCATCTGATGCTGCGCGCCGGGGATGTGATCTCCAAGACGGAGTTGACCGAGCGCCTGTACGACCAGGACTTCGAGCGCGACAGCAACGTCATCGAGGTGCTGGTCGGGCGCCTGCGCCGCAAGCTCGACCCGCAGGACGAGTTGCGTCCCATCGAGACCCTGCGCGGCCGGGGTTATCGGTTCGCGCTGCCGCGCGACGCCGCCTCCTAGAGGCGGCCGGCGCCGCGCTGCACAGCAGACCGTGCACTCGCTCAGTCGGCGGCTGCTCGTTTCGGTCTCCGTACCGCTGGCGTTGTTCTTCGGCGGGATGATGCTGGTGCTCGACACCGGTTTCCGGGCGCTCTCGGAGCGCTCGCTGCGCGAGCTGCTCGACTCGCAGATGGTGGCGCTGATTGCGGCAGCCGAGCCGCAACCCAGCGGCGGCTACGCCCCGGCCCCGCATACGCTCGATCCACGGCTGGCGACCCCGCGCTCGGGGCTGTACGCGGAGATCCACTCGCAGCGTTACCTGTGGCGCTCGCCTTCGACGGCGGGCCTTTCCACCAGCGATTTCGGGGCGCTGCTGGTGCCCGGGGAGCGCAACCTCGTGTACGCGGCCTTCGGTCACGACCGCGTGGCCATCGAGAGCCGCGCGATCCAGTTCGCGGACGACCCGAACGGCAAGCGCACGATCACCTTCAGCGTCGCCGTCAGCCTCAGCCCCTATGAGGAGCAGCTGTGGCGCTTCCGCCGCGAGCTGATCGGCTGGTTCGCGGGACTCATGCTGGTGCTGCTCGTGACGCTGGCCGCGCTGCTGCACTGGGTGCTCGCGCCCGTGCGACGCATGGAGCGGGAGATTCACGAAGTGGAGGAGGGGCGCTGCGAGACCCTTGGCGCAGGCTACCCGCGCGAGTTGTCCGGCGTCGCCACCAACCTCAATGCGCTGCTGCTCGGGGAGCGCAAGCGCGTCAGCCGCTACCGCGACACGCTCGGCAATCTGGCGCACAGCCTGAAGACGCCGCTCGCCGTCATGCGCGCGAGCCTGTCCGGCGGCGCGCCCGCCGGCCCGGTAGGGGCGGAGATCGACCGCATGAGCGGCATCATCGAGCACCAGTTGAAACGTGCCGCCGCCTCCGGCGGCGCACTGCTCGGGCAGGCGCCGGTGGAGGTGGCGCAGGTGGCCTCCGAGCTGCGCGGCACGCTGCTGAAGGTTTACGCGGGCAAGGATCTGTCGCTCGAGCTGGCGATCGCGCCCGCGGCGCTGTTCGTCGGTGATCGCGGCGATCTCACGGAGCTGCTGGGAAACCTGCTCGACAACGCCTGCAAGTGGTGCCGCGGCCGGGTGCGCCTCACGGCGCGCAGTGACGAGAGCGCCGGCCCGCGCGAGCGCCTGAGCCTCATCGTGGAGGACGACGGACCGGGTATCTCGGCCGAGGACCGCGCGCGCGTGCTCGAGCGCGGCGTGCGCGCGGATCAGAACGTGCCGGGCCATGGGCTGGGACTCGCCATGGTGCACGATACCGTGGACCTGTACGGCGGCCAGCTCGCGATCGACGCCTCCCCGCTCGGTGGCGCACGTATCTCGCTGCGGCTGCCGGGACGCTGACGGCGCGCGCCTACTGTGCGACCTTGAACTCGATCCCCTGCGCGAGCGGCAGCTCGCGGCTCCAGTTCACGGTAGCGGTCTGGCGGCGCATGTACGCCTTCCAGGCATCCGAGCCCGACTCGCGTCCGCCGCCGCTGTCCTTCTCGCCTCCGAAGGCGCCGCCGATTTCGGCGCCCGAGGTGCCCAGATTGATGTTGGCGATACCACAGTCGCTGCCGGCGGCCGACAGGAACGCTTCCGCGTTCTGCAGCCGATCGGTGAACAGCGCCGAGGACAGGCCGTGGGCGGCGGCATTCTGCGCGGCGATCGCCTCGGCGAGCGAGGCGACCGGAATCAGGTACAGAATGGGTGCGAAGGTCTCGGTCTGCACGATCGGCCAGTCGTTGCGGGCGCGAATGATCGCCGGCTCCACGAAGTTGCCGGGGCGCTTGAGCGCGTTGCCACCATAGAGCAGCTCGCCCCCGGCCTTGCGCGCGCTGGCGATGGCGGCCTGGTAGCGCTCGACGGCGTGCGCGTCGATCAGCGGGCCCATGAGCGTCTCGCTCTGCAGCGGATCGCCGATGCGCACCTGCCGGTAGGCATGAATCAGGCGCCGCTCCAGCTCCGCGGCGATCGCCTGGTGGGCGAACACGCGCCGCGTGCTGGTGCAGCGCTGGCCGGCGGTGCCCACGGCGCCAAACACGATCGCCGGCACCGCGAGGTCGAGGTTGGCGGTCTCGTCGACGATGACGGCGTTGTTGCCGCCGAGCTCGAGCAGGCTCTTGCCGAGGCGCGCGGCGACGCGCTCGCCGACCTTGCGGCCGACCTCGGTCGAGCCGGTGAAGGAGATGAGCGCCACGCGCCGGTCCGCCACGAAGCGCGTCGCCAGCTCCGTGCCGCTCTCCACGAACAGCTGCAGGACCGGCGGCAGGTGGTTGGCTTCGAGCACGCTGTTGCACAGCCGCTGCACCGCCAGCGCCGCGAGCGGCGTTTTGTGCGAGGGCTTCCACACGCAGACGTTGCCGCACACGGCCGCGAGAAACGCGTTCCAGGACCACACTGCGACCGGAAAGTTGAAGGCCGAGATGATGCCGACGACGCCCAGGGGGTGCCATTGCTCGGCCATGCGATGCCGCGGGCGCTCGGAGTGCATGGTGAGGCCGTAGAGCATGCGCGACTGGCCGACCGCGAAGTCGGCGATGTCGATCATCTCCTGAACCTCCCCCAGCCCCTCGGCGAGGATCTTGCCGTTCTCCAGCGACACCAGCGTGCCGAGGTCGCTCTTGTGCCGTCGCAACTGCTCGCCCAGCAGCCGCACCGCTTCGCCGCGCTTGGGGGCCGGCACCTCGCGCCAGGCGGCCGCAGCCTCGACCGCCGAGCTCAGCACATGCTCGTAGTCCTGCGCGCTGGCGGGCCGCACCTGCGCGAGCAGCGTCCCATCCGAAGGGTTGCGCACGTCCATGAGCGCGGCGTCGGTGGCGTCGGACCAGCCGCGCGATCCGGACCAGGCGCCGGGGTTGACGGCGCCGAGTCCCAGGCGCTTCAGCAGCGCATCGATGTCCCTGCTCATCCGTTTGCCGCCTGCCGGCGCTGGTGGCCGGCTTTACCCGACACCACCACCTCGCCGGACACGTGCTTGGTGCCGCCCGGCGCGTAGTAGCGCCCGAAGCGGTTGGCGAGAATATCGGTGAGCCGGAACCGCTCCTGCGCCACGAAGCCACTGTAGCGGCCCTGGTGCTCGAGCACGAGGTCCACCACCGCGGTGATTCCGGCGGCGGTGGTGACCTGGATCGCCGACCACAGCCGCCCGGCGATGACCTGCGGATAGACCTTGTTGACGTAGTTTTCCTCGCGCAGCTGTCCATCCTGCGTGCCGGTGACCGCCGCATACACGATCACCACGTCCTGGAGCGTCTGCGGCACGGCGTTCTCGAGGATGCGCTTGAGCGTGCCGCGATCGTGATTGAGCTTCAGGTCGTTCATCAGCAGGCGCATCTGCTGGCAGTGACCGGGGTAACGGATGGTCTTGTAGTTCATCGTTTCGATGTGCGCGCCGTGCGTCTCCGCGAGGGACCCGAGGCCCCCCGAGGTGTTGAACGCCTCATACAGTGTGCCGTCGATCTCGATCTCCTCGAGTCCCTCGAGAGGCGCAACCTCGAGCAGCCGCCCGTCGCTCACCGCCTGGCAGGGATTGCCGTACTCATTAATGAGTCCCTCGGTGGACCAGGTGAGGGAGTACTTGAGGACGTTGTTCGGGTGCTGCGGCAGGGCGCCGACGCGCAGCTTCACGGCCCGCAACGCGTCGAAATGAGTGATCAGCTCGGCGGCGGCGATGCTGATGAATCCGGGCGCGAGACCACACTGCGGCACGAATGCCTGCCCCGCCCCGGCGGCGAGGGTGCGCACGCCGCGCGTGACATCCACATCCTCCGTCAGGTCGAAGTAGTGGATACGCGCCTTGCGGGCGGCCGCGGCGACCCCGAGGTTGCAGTAGTACGGCAGGCCGGAAACCACGGCATCGAGCGGGTGCTCGGCGAGATGGCGCGCGAGCGCCGCCGCATCAGTGGCGTCCAGCGGAAAGGCGAGGATGTTGCGCGTCTCGTGGGCACGCACCACCGCCTCCGCCGCAGCGCCGTCGATATCGCCCAGTTGAACCTTGTAACTGCCCGATTCGGCTAGCAATCCGCAGATCAATGCGCCGATCTTGCCGGCGCCCAGAACGAGTACGCGGTACATAGAATCCCTTTGGAAAAGGGGCGCATTCTGCCCGCGAAGCGCCGCGAGCGCCAGCGCCGCCGCGCCGCCGACGTAGGTGACGCCCCCCACGCGCGGCAGGCGACGCCCCGGTGGCCGGACCCTTGCGGAAAGCGTGCTAGGATCAATGAGATGCGATCACCCGAAAGCAGCTCCTGGCACAGCGCCAGCTGGCAGACGCGGCCGGCCCAGCAACAGCCGGTGTATGCGGATCCGCGCGCACTCGAGCGGATTGTGGCGCACGTCTCGCGGTTGCCGCCGATCGTGGTCTCCTGGGAGATCGAGACGTTGCGCGGGCGCCTCGCCGCCGCCCAGCGCGGGGAGGCGTTTCTGCTGCAGGGCGGTGACTGTGCGGAAGCGTTTGCCGATTGCGAGTCGGACACCATCGCCAAGAAGCTCAAGATCCTGCTGCAGATGAGTCTCGTGCTGCTGCACGGACTGAAGAAACCCATCATCCGCGTCGGGCGCATGGCCGGTCAGTACGCCAAGCCCCGCTCGACGGACACCGAGACGCGCGGCGGGGTCACGCTGCCGAGCTATCGCGGAGACCTGGTCAATCGTCCGGAATTCACCCCCGAGGCGCGTGCGGCGGACCCCGAGCTGCTGCTGCGCGGCTACGAGCGCGCCGCGCTGACCCTGAACTTCGTGCGCGCGCTGGTCGAGGGCGGGTTCGCGGATCTGCACCATCCGGAGTACTGGGATCTGGGGTTCGTGCACCAGGCGCCGCTGAAGGACGCCTATCAGCGCATCGTGAACTCGATCGGCGATGCGCTGGATTTTTTCGAGGGCATCAGCGGCCGCCAGGTTCACGAAGCCACGCTGGTGGACTTCTATGCGAGTCACGAGGGCCTGCACCTGCACTACGAGCAGGCGCAGACGCGTTTCCTTCCCCGGCAGAACCGCTGGTACAACCTCTCGACGCACCTGCCGTGGATCGGCATGCGTACCGCCGCTCTCGAGGGCGCGCACGTCGAGTACTTCCGCGGCATCTCCAATCCCATCGCCGTCAAGGTCGGATCCGCCATGGACGCAGCCTGGTTGCAGGGCCTGGTGACGACCCTCAACCCGCAGAATCAGCCCGGCCGGCTCACGTTCATACACCGCTTCGGGGCGAAGGAGGTGGCGGCCTCGCTCCCGAAGGCGATCGAAGCGGTCCGCCAGACCGGACAGACGGTGCTGTGGGTGTGCGATCCGATGCACGGCAACACCGAGACGACCACCGGCGGAATCAAGACGCGCCGCTTCGAGAACATCCTCAAGGAGCTGGACCTGGCGTTCCGCATCCACGCGGAGCTCGGATCGTATCTGGGCGGCGTGCACATCGAGCTCACCGGGGACGACGTCACCGAGTGCACCGGCGGTGCGCGCGGACTCACCGACCAGGACCTGCAGCGCGCCTATCGTTCGAGCGTGGATCCGCGCCTGAACCACGAGCAGGCCCTCGAGCTCGCCATGCTGATCGCCGAGCGCAGTCAGAGCCGCCGCGCCGGCAAGCGTGCCGGGGCCGTGTCTGCCTGAGAGCCTTGCGGCGCATCAGTCACGAGCCGGCCGCCGCGTACGATCCAGACTGCAGGCGCTGCCCGCGTCTCGCGCGCTTTCTCGCGCAAGCGCGCGCCAGTCACCCCGGGTACTGGGCGCGACCGGTGCCGTCCTTCGGTGCCCCTGAGCCGCGCATTCTCATAGTGGGGCTCGCGCCCGGCATGCATGGCGCCAACCGTACCGGCCGGCCGTTCACCGGAGATCACGCAGGCGTCCTGCTGTATCAGACGCTCTACCAGGCGGGGCTGGCGAGCCGGGCGCTGTCCGCCTCCGCCGACGACGGACTCACGCTCTCGAACGCACGCATCGTGAATGCGGTCAAATGCGTGCCGCCGGAGAATAAGCCGCTGCCGCAGGAGATCCGCTGCTGCAACCCTTACCTCGCCGCCGAGCTGCGGCAGCTGTCCACGGTGCGCGTATACCTGGCGCTGGGGCGCGTGGCCCACGATGCGGTCCTCATGGCGCGCGGGCTCACGCGCGGGCGCTACCTGTTCGCACACGGACGCGAACACGTGCTCGATGGAGCGCAATGCATGCTCGATTCGTATCATTGCAGCCGCTACAACACCTCGACCCGACGGCTCACCCCGGCGATGTTCACAGCTGTCATGGCGCGGGCCTGCGAGCTCGCCGGCCTGGCCGTGCCCGCGGCGTTGCAGGCTCCTTAGAAAGCCACCGGCCGTGTTCGATCCCAAGGAGTTCATCGCTTCACTCCCCAGGCGTCCGGGCGTGTACCGCATGTTCGGCGCCGCGCGCGAGCTGCTGTACGTGGGCAAGGCGCGCAGCCTCAAAGACCGGGTCGGAACCTACTTTGCCGCCGGCAACGTCCATCCCAAGGTGCAGGCGCTCACTGCACAGATCGACGCGATCGAAGTCACGGTGACCAACTCCGAGACCGAGGCGCTGCTGCTCGAATACAATCTCATCAAGGCGCACAAACCGCGCTTCAACGTGGTGCTGCGCGACGACAAGAGCTTTCCCTACATTCAGCTGTGCGTCGAGCACGAGTTTCCGCGGCTGATGTTCTACCGGGGCGCGCGCAGCGGCGCCGGCCGCTACTTCGGCCCCTTCCCCAATGCGGGCGCGGTGCGCGACACCCTCAACCAGCTGCAGAAGCTGTTTCGCATCCGCAACTGCCGCGACAGCTTCTTCGCCAACCGCAGCCGGCCGTGCCTGCAGCACCAGATCGGCCGCTGCTCGGCGCCGTGCGTCGGGCTCATCACGCGCGAGGGCTACGCCCAGGACATGGCGGCGGCGGTCAAGGTGCTCGAGGGCCGCAGCGATGAAGTGAACGCCGAGCTGCAGGCGCGCATGGAGGAGGCGGGCGAGCGCCTGCAGTTCGAGCTGGCGGCCCGGATCCGCGATCAGCTCGCAGCTCTCAAGCGTATCCAGGCGCAGCAGGTGGTGACCGCGGAAGGGCATCGCGACGTGGACGTGTTTGCGATCGTCGGCGAGGCGGGCGAGTACGCCGTGAGCGTCATGCTGGTGCGCGGGGGCCGTAATCTCGGCACCACCAGCTACTTCCCCCGCGCCGCGCTCGCGGAAGCCGGGGAGGCGCTCGCCTCGTTCGTCATGCAGTACTACGCCAGCGCCGAGGCTCCCGCGCAGGTGCTGCTCGGCACCCCGCTCGAAGAGGCGGCATCGCTGGCGGAGCTGCTCAGCAGCCGCACCGGACGCGCGGTGGAGGTGCGGCATCCGCTGCGCGGCCTGGCGGTGCGCTGGGTGGAGCTGACCCGGGAGAACGCGGTGCAGGCGCTGCGCATGCGCTTCGCGCAGCGTCAGGGGATGGAGGAAATGCTGCTCGACCTGTCCGAGGTGCTCGACCTGCCCGAGCCGCCCGCGCGCATGGAGTGCTTCGATATCAGCCACACGGGCGGCGAGGGCACGGTGGCATCCTGCGTCGTGTTCGGTCCGGAGGGTCCTCTGAAGAAAGAGTACCGGCGCTTCAACATCAGCGGCGTGACGGCGGGGGATGATTACGCGGCGCTGCGGCAGGCACTGGCGCGCCGCTACAAGCACGTGCGCCAGGGGGAAGTGCCGGCGCCGGACCTGCTGCTGATCGACGGCGGCGCCGGACAGATCAGTCAGGTGCACGCGGTGCTCGCGGAGCTGGGCTATGGCGACCTGACACTCGTCGGGGTGGCCAAGGGTCCGGACCGCAGGCCCGGACAGGAGCGGCTGTTCGTGCACGGCGCGGCAGCGCCGGTGACGCCCGCGGGCCATTCCCCGGCGGCCCGCCTCATTCAGAGAATCCGCGACGAAGCGCATCGCTTCGCGATCAGCGGCCATCGCCGCAAGCGCGCGCGCCGTTATAACGAGTCGGTTCTGGAAGTCGTGCCGGGCCTCGGGCCCGCGAAGCGGCGCGCGCTTCTGAAGCACTTCGGCGGCCTGCAGGGGGTGATGCGCGCCGGGGTAGCGGACCTCACCCAGGTGGCGGGAATCGGAGCGACGCTGGCGCGAAGTCTTTATGATCACCTGCATCCGGGCTCGTGAGAAGCAGCCGATGCCGTGGAATCTGCCCAACACCCTCACCTGGACGCGCATCGCGGCGATCCCGCTGATCGTGCTGCTGTTCTACATGCCGTACCCGTGGGCCGATCCCGCCGCGGGCCTGTTGTTCGCGGCCGCCGGCGTGACCGATTCGCTCGACGGCTATTTCGCGCGCCGACTCGGCCAGAGCTCGCGCCTGGGCGCATTCCTCGATCCGGTCGCGGACAAGCTGATCGTCGCCGTCGCCCTCGTGCTGCTGGTCAGCCGGGATTCGCACACGCTCATCGTGCTCACCGCCGCCGTCATCATCGGCCGGGAGATCACCATTTCGGCGCTGCGCGAGTGGATGGCCGAGATCGGCGCGCGGCGCAAGGTCGCCGTCTCGCAGCTCGGCAAGTACAAAACCATCCTGCAGATCATCGGTCTGTCGCTGATGCTGTACCGCTGGCCGCTCCTCGGGCTGCCGACGTATCGTCTGGGGGTGTGGATGACGATGATCGCCGCCGCCGCGACGCTCGTTTCCATGGTGGCCTATCTGCGCATCGCCTGGCCCGAGCTTAAACGTTAGGTATCTCTTGTAAGTTATTATATATACTTATTTTATATACCGGTTCCGCATCCAAAGTGACGCTGCGGAGCGCGGCGGGACTCGCCTTGACTTCCCACGTGGTGTACATAGAATTCGCGGCTCGTGATTTTACGGACGCGGGAATAGCTCAGTTGGTAGAGCACGACCTTGCCAAGGTCGGGGTCGCGAGTTCGAGTCTCGTTTCCCGCTCCAGATTCAACAAGTTGCAGAACCGCGTGTCAGAGCTTGGCAAGTAGTCGGCGAGTGCTGAGCCCTCATTCGCGCAATCTGGCTGCGGCTGATCGACCAGCTCTCGTCCCGTGAAGGGTCTTTTCACCGGCTACTGGGCGCGGGATGAGGCCCATAGGCACGCGATGCATGGCGCGAGGATCCCCTTATTCCGGTCTTGGTGCACATGACTGTAATCCGACGTGCGCCCCGCGGGCATCGTGGAAACTCCCTGGAAAAGGGCGCGGCTCTTGCGCCTTTCACGTATTGCAAGCTGCTCGCGTCCGTTTAACACTGCTGCTCAGGAGATGAAGCACATGAACGCCACGCAGCCCAAATCACGGCGTCGCCTCGCTGATCTGAGCCCCTTTGACATCAAGGTAGCTCTTGAGCTGCCGAAGCCTTCATCGCCCGTGCGGGAGGCAGTAGACCGCGAAATCCCCAGGGGCGCGGCAAAGACCGGCACGGAGTACGGGTGCGTTGACTGGTATCAGTATCGGAGTAGTCGGGCGGACGGGCCCGGAGCAACAGATTGAGGGACCACGAACAGCGGGCACGCGCTCGCTCGCACCTCGCCACAATGCCGTCACAACCTTCGAGCACCGCGCGCAATGGCGATTCCATGAGCGCTGACATGTTCAGGCCCGAAATTGAGCTATTCAACGATAGCCTGGCACGCTGTCTTCGCGGCGGCCAGTTCTTTCAGCGCTTCTACGAGCTGTTTCTGGCTTCTTCACCGGAGGTGAGCGACAAGTTTCGCAGCACCGATTTCCGCAAACAGCGCCGGATGCTGCAGACTTCGTTCTACATGCTCGTGGAATACATAGCTCTGGGCTGGCCAGAATGTGAGGCCTATCTGGAGCGCATCGCCGCTGCCCACGGCAAACATGGCCGCGATATTCCACCCCCTTTACGATCTTTGGCTCGAGTGCCTGCTGCGAGCCGTGAAGGAATGTGATGACCGCTGCTCGACGCAGGTCGAGGCGGCCTGGCGTTATACGATGGGTGCCGGCATTCTATTTCTTAAGGCGCGCTACGATCGACCTGTTGCGAGCCCTGAGACGCCAGGCTGACGAGGTCCGCGTCGGAGCGTTCTGGCGACCATCTTTGCATCGGTGATTGGGCCAAGATCAACCGCTCATCCGCTTGGCGCACTTCGAGCAGGTCGGCATATTGCGAACTGGTGTCACAACAGAGCGCTGGATGAGCTTCGAGGCGAGCCATACCGTAGCGCCGGCCGCAATTGGCTTCTTATGGAATGCGCGCGTCGGTTGTGGCTCCTCTGCTTCATGTTCGCGTACGGGACGCGCTGCTTTCGGGCCACGGCTCTGGTCAAGTGAGTCTTTTTTCCTTAAGTCACCGTCGCCTCGGCCCGCGATCGTCTCGAGTTGAATTCGGGTGCGCTGCATCGCTTTCTGGCGGAAGCCGCGCATCTGCAAGCGATGTCCGAGCGCTCGCGGCGGCCTTGGGGATTCGTTATCGGGAGCTCCCCGACCATACGTTCAATCACTCAGCGGTGATTTCTGTCACGGACAGTGACGGTACCGTGCGCGCCCGGACAAGCGAGACAACTGGGCCGGATGACACGTTTGTCGCAGCTGTCCAAGCCCAGATCGCGGCTACATCACCGCGGCATCCGTGAGGTCGATTAGCCGAGATCGGCCATTCTACCGCCATATCAGGGTCAGCCAGCCGGCTGGGTGGTGCGTGATAGCCACCCCAATGATGTAAGCGAAAGTCAGCAACGCCAAGACAAAGGCGACAACGCGGCCGAAGACGGTGCGAGCACGCTTGAGAGCGATTGTTCCGAGGACGATATAGAGCACCAGCAGCAGCACCTTTGTGGTCAGCCAGGCGTCAGTGAATGGATACTGATGCAGGATCAAGGTCAGTAAGATCGCCGTGAGCAATAGCGCCGTGTCGATCACGTGGGACGCGAGGCGCAGCGGCCAATCGTGGGCGGTAGGAATGGAGGCGATCCTCAGGATACCCCGCAGGCAGAACAGGCTCCCGGACATCGCTACGCAAGTGATGTGCACCAGGCGGATTGCGGCGAACTGAGATGCGAGCATTCAAAACGCGGAACGGTGGATCTCTCAGCTAATGACGAATCGGCTGATGACGGTCAGGGTGTAGCATCCCCAATCAGGTTCCGGTACTGAACGGCGGATAGCGATCGGTCGTGAGCAGGAACGCGTAGGCTGCAACCCGGAGCCACCACCGGAACACTCCGACGACGAAGTCGAAGAGGGAGCGAGGATAGCGACCCGTAAACAGTATCGCGAACCAGGCAATGATGACGCAGAAGAACGCCGCGATGCTGAGGAACCAGAGCACGATGTAGTGCGGAATCGCCAGGAACCACTTGACGAGCGGCAGCCAGCGATTCAGCTCCTGCCTCGCATCGGGGTAGGGAATTTGAAGGTGCACGGCTTGCTCGTCGTCCGTCGAGGGATACTCGTCGCGTAACAGCGCCAGATAGACGGCGACGCGGGTGCTGAACCTCGTCAGGGCCAGGTTCCAGTCGAACCACCATCGTGGGTACTTCTGGCGAAACAGCAGCATCAGCACCGTCGTCAGAAAAACAATCCCGCCTGACCCAAACACGTGATTCCCTGAACCGGCGTGAACGCTGGCCCTCGTTAGAAGAGCGAGGATGACGACGATAGGAATGACGGTGAACAGCCGGAACACGGTCGTGAGACGGTCGAGCTCCCGGTCTGGGTAGTCAATCTCGAGTGTCGCGGGAAATCCTGATGGGATGTTCTCCATTGCTTCTCCTCCTGCGCGTGTCGACGGTAGTAACGGAGCCAAGCGACTGATATGGCCGCCCGATCATTGCTTGCGCCAATGCGCTGGGTCTGTGGAAGGTACGCCTCTCCGCTGACAGTTAGCGGAATTTAGCCTGTTCGGGACCCTCAATGGGTTGCCGAGGAAGCCGTGTATTCCGTGCCCCCTGCGCAGGTGGGAGGAGGGCGACCCCGCCGCGCGTATTGCAGCGTCGAGCACATGACACTGGTTCATAACCGGGGCGCTGCCCGACGCGTAGGCCGCGTCCGCAAGACGAAGGCCGCGATCGCGAGGAAACGCACGTGAAGAACGCACTCCGGGTCGCGAGTTCGAGTCTCGTTTCCCGCTCCAAGATTCCTTGCCTGCGGCGTCAGGGTCAGCTGGGCGCGATCAGCTGCACGGTAGGAAAATAACTGCGGTAACGGCCAGCGTCACGCGTGAGAATGGAGCAACCGAGCACCGCGGCATGTGCCCCGATGTAGAAATCCGGGAGCACGCTGTGTTTCACTCCCTTAGGTCGCCGATATTGCAGGAATGCCTTGCCAGCGAGAAAGAGCGCCTCACGGGGGAGCGGCTCCAGAGTTAGCGAGCTCTCGACGAGAACTGCCTCGAGCTCCTCAATGCGGGCAAACGCGATCGACAGCTCGGAGTAGATCACCGCATTGATGACCAGCTTGTCGGCGAGGCTCGCTGCCTCGAGTGCATGCTGCGACCACTCTCCCCATCGCCTGTCATCCTCCAGGACATCGAGCAGCACATTCGTATCGACCAGTATCACGGCTCAGAGCCGCCGCTGCAGCGCTCACGTGCCTCGCGTGAGCGCCAGAATGTCCTCCGTGCTCATGCGCAGCGTGGCGCGCCCGCGCAGCTTCGCAAACGCAGTGGTCGGGCGCGTGGCGCGAGTCTTGGCGGGGCGCAGCACGACATTCCCGTTCTCCAACCGCTCGAAGGTGACCGAGCTGCCGGCCTTCAGGCCCAGGTA
>Ga0209376_1001955_pt1 | contig 19975 bp, 16 predicted proteins | sample GraSoiAngelo_134_FD_185891 | JGI IMG/M metagenome (GOLD analysis project Ga0209376, IMG submission 185891) | Grasslands soil microbial communities from the Angelo Coastal Reserve, California, USA - 14_0929_05_30cm (SPAdes) (version 2) | ecosystem: Environmental > Terrestrial > Soil > Grasslands ... | reverse complement strand
GGATCGGGGAGCTCAAGGTCCCGACGGCGCTGTTCGTCAGCTCGATTGGCGGCGCCCGCGTCGGCGAGCCCAAGGCGTTCCACCCCATCAACGACTTCCAGGGGCGCACGCCGGACCAGATCGCCGCTGATCTGCACTCCTGGTTCCCGCAAACGGACCTCTATACAGACTTCAACGCGTTCTTCGGGCGCGTGAGCAGCCTGGTGCGCGAGCGGGGACTGATCCTCGCCCCGTTGAACGTGGTGGTCTTGAGCGACGGCATGCCGGACGTGCCGCCGGGGACGCGCCTCGCCGCCAACCAGAACCCCTACACGCGCATCGACGTCTCGCCGCTCGAGTTCCTGTCGCGCAGCGTGACGGTACGCATCCTGTACGCCAGCCCCCAGGTGGGGGAGAACTGGAAGCGGCTGGTGCACCACAAACGCGTGCGGTTCTGGACTCAGGAGGCGCAGGTAATGGCCGGCTGGCACCAGCAGTACAAGCCGAATCTGCCGCTGGCGCAGCAGGCGGATCTGTGGAAATGGGTGCGCGACAACGTGGACTTCCGGGCGCGAGCGGGCAACCTGTTCTAGCCGCAGACGTCGCACCCGCTGCACCCGTCGAGGCGCTCCCCGAAGTACTCCAGCAGCATACGGCGCCGACACCGGCGCGCTTCCACGTAGCGCCGCATCGCCGCCACGTGCTCCCCGAAGCGGAAGTCCTCGGGCCGCCACAGCACCCAACACCCTGCGGGGCTGCCATCCCGTCCCGCCCGCCCGGCCTCCTGGTAGTAGCCCTCCAGCGTCCGCGCGGGGCCCCAGTGCAGCACCCGCCGCACGTCGGGCTTGTCGATCCCCATCCCGAACGCCGTCGTCGCCACGACGACGGCGACGCGATCGCCCAGGAACGCATCGAGCACGCGGCGCCGCACCCCGGCCGTGAGCCCCGCATGGTAGGGGGCCGCGCCGACGCTGCGCCGCAGCAGCGCACGGGTGATCAGCTCGACGAGCCGCCGGGTCGGCGCGTAGATCACGACCGCCCCGCCCGCCCCGCGGATCAGCTCCCGCAGCCGCGCGAACCGCGTGCGGTTGTCCTTCACGCGCTCGACCGCGAAGCGCAAATTGGGTCGATCGAATGAGGTGACGACGACGTCCGCCTGCGGAATCCGCAGGACGTGGAGGATGTCCGCCCGGGTGTGCGGCGTGGCGCTGCCAGTGAGCGCGAGCGTCAGCGGGTCGCCCAACAGGTATCGCCACCGGCCCAGCTGGCGATACATCGGGCGGAATTCGTTCCCCCACTCGGTGATGCAGTGGGCTTCGTCCACCGCGAGCAACGCGGGACGGATTCCGGCGCTCCGCAGGGCACCGACAAGCGAGCCCAAGCGCTCCGGAGCACAGTAGAGGAGACGCACCTGGCCGGCGAGCGTCGCCTCCAGCACGGCGCGTCGTGCCTCCCGGGGGAGGGCGCTGTTCAGGTACGCCGCCGCAACGCCACGCCGCCGCAGCGCGCCGACCTGATCCTGCATTAGGGAGATCAACGGCGACACGACCAGGGTCAGCGCGTTCCCCATGAGCGCGGGGACCTGATAGCACAACGACTTGCCGGCGCCCGTGGGGAGCACCGTCAGCACGTTGCGCCCGGCGAGCAGCGGCCCCAGGACGCGGAGCTGCGGCACGCGGAAACTGGGGTAGCCCCAGTGACGAGCCAACAGCTCCCGCGCCCGCGGGAGTCCTCCGGCAATTGATCCCACGACCGCATACGAAAACGGGTCCCGCGCTCCGGAGCGGGACCCGTTTTGCGCCGCGCGTGGCAAATCGCCGCGATTATCCTGGGCCCGCCCCTTCGCGGACCAGCACCAGGATCGCCGCCTGGGGGACGACGAGGTAGCTCTTGTCCTCGAACGTGATCTCGACGGCGGCCTTGCGGAAGAACAACGCATAATCACCCACGTGCGCCTGCACTGGCAGGTATTTCACTTCGGCGCTGCGGATCTTCCACGGCTCGTCATCCAGCGCGGCCGGCTCGCCCATCGGCGTTCCGGGGCCGGTCGCGATGATGCGGCCGCCCTGCACCTGGCGGCCCTCGAGCGCCGTCGCGGGGAGGTAGAGTCCCACGGTGGTGCGCTCCTCACCTTCGGCGGGGGCGACGAGCACCCGGTCCCCGACGACGATCAGGCGCTTCGTCGGCTCTTCAGGCACAGAACCGGTCGAACGCGGCGACGAGGTCGGCGGCGATATCGCGCGGGCTGCGGCCCTCGATGCTGCGCCGCTCCAGCATGTAGACGAGTCGGCCGTCGCGAAACAGGGCCATGGAGGGTGAGGACGGACCGTAGCCCGTGAAGTAGGAGCGGGCGCGGGCGGTGGCCTCGGCGTCCTGGCCGGCGAACACCGTGTACAGCTTGTTCGGGCGCACCGGGTGCTCGAGCGCTAGCGTGGCGGCGGGGCGGGCGTTGCGGGCCGCGCAGCCGCACACCGAATTGACCACGACGAGCATCGGGGCGCGCTCGTCGGCGAGCGCGGCGTCCACCTCGGCGGCGGTGCGCAGCTCGCTGAATCCGATGCGCGTCAGCTCTTCACGCATCGGGCGCACCATCGCGGGGTCGTACATGGGGACGTTCAGTGAAGCCATGCGAACCTCGCTCGGGAAACGACAGTAGAATACTACCATGATCCGTCTTCCACGTGCCCTGGCTGCTGCCGCCGCCGCACTGGTTCTCGCCTGCTCTGACAACGGGGGCACTCCCCCACCGCCCCCACCTGGGTTCACCCTCACCCCCGTGACCATCACCGGGGATGCGGGCAGCTCGCTCGGCGTGCTCGACCCTGCACTGGCGTACGCCGCGGGCGCGGGCAGTGGTGGTCTCGTCTATTCGAGCGTGCCGAGCCAGAGCTCCGTGCACACCCGCGTAGCGCAGTCGAGCGACGGCGGCGCCACCTGGGCCTTCCTCGCGGACGTGAACGTCGCTACGGCTCGCACCATCACGACCACGGACATGGCGGTGTGCGGCGCCGCCACCTGCACCGGGACGTGGGTGCACGAGGTGCCCACCCTCGTCGTGGATTCCACGGACCCGGATGCGAGCCGCCGCTACAAGGTGTTCAACCACAGCTACTTCGTGACCTCGGGCGGGACACTGGAATACGCCTACGGCGTGATCTCCCTGTACACCGCCCCGGCGCTCGGCGGCCCGTGGTCGGCGGAAACGCGGCTCCTGGGGTGGGACTCGCCCTCGACGGCTTCGGACAGCGGCGTGGGCCAAAACATCACACACGACCCCGCGCTGACCGGGGTCAGCAACTGTGTGCTGCTCACGGAGCCTGGCGCGCAGACTCGCGGCACGACGATCGATCTCGCCGTCGGCTGCGTGTGGTTCACAGGGACCAAGTTCCCCATCGACATCCGGCTGCTGCGCTCCACCGATCACGGGGCGACGTGGACTTACGTGACGACCCTCGTCGACACGGCCGGGGCCAACTTTCTGGGGTCGGATCGGGCGCAGATCAACGGCGCCGACTTGTTCACCGCCGGCGGGAAGTACTACCTCCTGGCGGACCCGCACGGAGCGGGTGGTGCCTACCTGGGTTGTGTGGAGTTGGAGTTCACGGACATCGCATCGGGCGCCCTGCTACAGCTCATGGGCGGGCCCGAGCCCCGGCGTCTGTATCAGGCACCGGTGGGGGTGGGTTGGACGCCGTGCACGGCGGCGCCGGGCGCCACACAAACAGGCTTCCTGATGGGCGTGGCCAATCTGTCCGTCTCGCCGCCGCTGCGCATCGTGGCGACCAACCAAGGCCCGCCCTGATCGGCCGAGTCACGACGACTTCTTTTCAGCGAGGCGCACCAGGAACGCCATCGCCAACAGCCCGACTGCCACGACCACCAGCACTCGCCGCTGGAGCGCCATGCCGATGATCCCCACGACGAGGCCCGATGCGCCGAGCCAAGCCTTCACGCGGAACCACGGGAGCGCCACGACTACTTCTTGAGGAACGCCTGCAGGGCGGCGCGGAAATCCGGCGTCGTTCGGCTGATGGCGTTGACGTCGGCGGAGAGGCGGATGCCCTCCGCGAACGGCACCCCCTCCAGCCGGTAGAACAGCTGTTTGGTGAGCGCGAGGGCGCTGGCGCTGATCGTCGTCAAAGTGCGGAGCAGGTCGGCGGCCTGCTCCTCGAAGTCGGCGTCCTCGTAAACGCGGGAGACGAGCCCCACGGCGGCCGCCTCGGTCGCGGTCAACACATGACCGGTCGCGGCCAGGTCGAACGCGATCTTGTCCCCGACGCTGCGTTTCAGCAGGTTCATCACGAGCGCCGGCACGAAGCCGCGCTGCACCTCCGGATAGCCGAACTGCGCCGACTCCGCCGCGAGCACCAGGTCGCACGCCGTGGCCAGGCCGCAGCCTCCCGCGAGCGCGCGCCCGCGCACCAGCGCGACCACCGGCTTGGGGAGCTGCCGCAGGCGGACGAAGATCTCGCCGAAGTGCAGCGCCGCCTCCCGGTTCTCCGTCACGGTCTTGTCGGCCGAGGCGAGCAGGTCGTGGAGATCCATCCCCGCGCAGAAGTCGACGCCCGCCCCCCGCAGCGCGACCACGCGCACCTCGGCGTCCAGGTCGGCGCGCTCGAGCAACGCGAGCAGCGCGTCGATCATGGCCGCATCGATGGCGTTACGCTTGTCGGGACGGTTGAGGGTCCCTGTCAACACGCCGCCTTGCAGCGCGCTCAGCACCCGATCGCTCACCGCGGCACCTCCACCATCATGCGGAGCAGGGCGGTCGAGAACACCTTTCCCTGGGCGTCCGTCTTGAGCGAGATCGTGCCGCCGCCGTCGAGCGCGCCGTGCAACAGGAAATTGAGGGCCCGCAAGTTCGGCAGCTCGAAGCGCTCGACCGGTCCGGTGATCATCCCCTTGAAGTGCCGGGCGACCCGGGCGGCGGTCACGTGCTTGACAAGGTGCGCGTAGTACTCGGGTTTCCGCGCGATGAGCCCGACATTGGCCGTGTCACCCTTGTCTCCAGACCGGGCGTGAGCGAGGTCGAGCAGCAGGACCTTGCCCTTCCTGTCCGACGGTCCGACCGTCCGACCGTCCGACGCCTCCCTTAGACCGCGACCACGTCCACGCACGGCTGGACCTCCCGCTTGTCGATGAGCGCCGGCCAGTAGGCGACGATCTCCTCCGGCTTGGGCCGCCCGCCCGCGAACCCCGTGACGCTGGGCGGACCGTTGAGGATCAAGGGCGCGATCTCGCGCGTGAACCGCTCGACCGGGGCGAGCTCGCGCGCCCGCACGCCGACCCGGAGCTGCACCTCGGGGAGGTCGACGGGCACGCCTGCGGCGCTCGCGAGCCGACCGTGCGTCGCGTCCACGCCGACGAATTCCGTCACGATCGCCTCGAACTCGAGTCCCAGGTCCGCGAGCCGCCGCCGCAACACCTGGTCGGCGCGGCGTGCCTTCGCGTAGGCGTCGGGCCACGCGTACACCAGCGTCCCGACAGCCTTGTAGCCGTAGCCATAAGCGATCGAGACCTTGAGCTTGTCGGTCGCGGAGCGGCCTTTGATGCCGGCGAACCGCACGCGGTCCTTCCCTACCTGCGTCAGCTGGATGGTCGTGAAGTCGGCGACGCAGTCGGGCGTGATGTAGGCGCGCGGGTCGCCCATCTCGTAGACGAGCTGCTCGGTCACCCCGGCCACGGTGACGCGGCCGCCCGTGCCGGGATGCTTGGTCACGTCGAAGCTGCCGTCGGGGCGGGCCTCGACGATCGGATACCCGACGTTGGCGAGGTCGGGCACGCGCTCCCAGTCCACGAGGCAATTCCCGCCGGTGCACTGGGCGCCGCATTCGATGGTGTGTCCGGCCACGGTGCCGGCCGCGAGCAGATCCCACGCGTCGCGGCGCCATCCGAAGGCGTGCATCATGGGCCCGAGCGTTAGCCCCGTGTCGGTGACGCGCCCCGTGATCACGATGTCTGCGCCGCGGCCCAGCGCCTCCACGACGGGGGTGGCGCCGAGATACGCGTTGGCCGACTGCACGCGGTCGCGCACGTCGCCGAGGGGCCGCCCGGTATCGAGGTTCTTCAGCCCGTGACCGCGCGCGAGGAGGTCGTCCAGTCGGCCCAGCAGGTCGTCGCCGCTGACGACGCCGATCGTGAGCTTCCCGGCCAGGCCGAGCCGGCGGGCGAGCGCGGCGACGGCCTCCGCGCAGGCGCGCGGGTTCACCCCGCCCGCATTCGTCGTCACCTTGATGCCGCGCTGCGCCAGGGTGGGAAGGATCCGCTCCATCAGCGGCACGAAATCCTTGGCATAGCCGAGAAGCGGGTCCCGGGACTTCTGCTTCTGCATGATGGACATGGTCACTTCGGCGAGATAGTCCATCATCAGGTAATCCACCGGACCGCCGGTCACCTGGCGCACCGGTGCCTCGAGCCAGTCTCCCCAGAAGCCCTGCCCCGCCGCGATCCGGACGGTTTGCGTCACGGATGCTCCAGGGTCGCGCGCAGAATCGCGGCGTCGCCGCCGGGAGGCGTCACGCGCACTTCGACGAGGGGCTGGAAGCCCGCGGGCGCCTGCAGCGGGGGCGTAGCGGCGATCTCGAGCGTGGAGCGGCCGCCCGCGACGACGGTCACGTCCTTGCCGGCCTGGGCCGGCCGCGGCGTCTTGAGCAGGAATCGCACCCGCACCGTGGCGCGCCAGGCCGGGACCGGCCCGACCTGGGCCGACGCGGGGAACAGCTCGACGGTGAGCGCCTGACCGGCCAGCTCCTCGGGAACCGCGAACCGCTGGCGGGCCACCGCGTAGTTCATCGGCCCTTCGTTCACCTGCTGGCCGCTGGAATCGAAAACCGTGACCCCGAAATCGGTGAACCGGTTCCACTGCTCGCGCGGCATCTCGACGTCCACCTCGGCCCGCGCCGCCCACGCCGGGACGCGTACCGTGAGCGACTCGGCCGGGAGGCCGCGTCCTTCGACCGCAAACGCGGCTTCCGCGCCGATCAATTGCGAGGTCACCCGGCCAGCCACCGTCTCCGATCCGGCGTCGCCGGCCTCCAGGCCATGCCCGGTCCGGGCGAGCGTCACGGCGGCGATCGCGGCGCGCACGTCCGCGGTCACGGCCGCCAGCGGCGGGGCGACGACGTCCAGCTCGTACACGCCGGCGACGAGGTCCTCCGCCCGGACCACGACGTCCGCCGTGCCGCCGTCGGCCCCGCCGACACTGATGTCGTCGGGTGCGTCGCGGAACGGCCGACCATCCGGCTCGTAGAGCTTGGCGAACGCGTGCTGCGTGGAATCGGCCAGGGACACCGTCGCGTGCAACGTGGAGCCCACCGCCGGCACGCGCAGGAAGTAGCGTTGGACCCGGCCCGCCGCGACGGCGTGCCGCGGGTCGCTCAGCGGACGGGTCGGGAGATCGTAGGGAACGACGATCGCGTTGACAAGCTCGAACAGCGGCCCCGAGAGGGTATCGCTGGGGTTGCGCGCGGTGACGGTGCCCACGTACACGCCCGGCGCGGCGAAGCTCGCTCCCCGGTATGCGACGGCGATATCGGTCGCCGGCGCCCCCGCCCGGATCTGCGCCGGGACCGAGAGCCACGCTGCGTCGCTGCGCAGGTCCAACTGTGCGGCGCGGAACCCCATGGCGGGCGCGACGTGGAAGGACTGCACGGTGTCGCCCGGTCCCGCGAGACCGTCGCGCCGGAAAGCCGCCGAGCTCCCGTTGGGGGTGCGCACGACGTACACCGCTCCCTGGTGCCCGGCGGCAAGCCACCGGTAGGCGGCCTCGAGTTTCGGCACGCCGGCGCCGGCATCGAGGACCGTTGTCCCGGCGATCGGGGTCGCCGAGACCCGCAGCGCCTGCATGACCTCCGCCGCGCCGGGCCGCCGACCCTCCTGCGTCATCGCCGACACGAGGCAGGCCGCCAAACCAGTGGCGTGCGGGGCGGCCATGCTGGTGCCACCCTTAATCTCGTCTCCGGTGTTCCAGCGCGGCACCGAGGAGAATGCCACCCCCGGCGCCAGCACGTCCGGTTTGTCGCTGTCGCCGCCGCGCGAGCTGAACCAGGCGAGCGCGTCGGGCGCCGGGGGCACGCCGGGCTGCGGCGGGCGCGAAAAGACTCCGGGATACAGGGCCCCAACCGACAGGGCGAGGTCCGCGGACCCGGGAAAGCCCATGGTCGAGAGTCCCGGCCCGTCGTTGCCGGCGCTGATCGCGAACACCACGTCAGGGTGAGCAGCGAGGAATCCGTTGATGAGCGAGTCGATGAGCGCCCGTCCTTCCTGCTCGTTGCCCACGCCGAAGCTCATATTGAGCACCAAGGGGAGGTTGCGCTGGGCGGCGAAACGAGCCGCGTACTCCATCGCCCGCACCATCGAGCCGTTCACCGAGATGCCGCCGCGCGCGTTGTTGGCGATCTTGAGCGCCAGCAGCTGCGCGCCGGGAGCCACCCCGTCGAATCCCTGCACATTGTAGAGGTTGTGCCCCGCGGCGATGCCGGCGACGTGAGTGCCGTGGCCGGACGTATCGAACACCAGGTCGAGGATCGGCGCGCCGGCGCTGTCGGTGAAGTTGGCCGCGATGGTGAGCGGGCGGCGCCCCAAGGCGATCGTCTCGCGACCCTGCCGGTAGTCGTGCAGCGGCGTTTCGTCCTCGAGCGAGCCGTTGAGGTTCGTGTCGAGGAACGCGACCCAGCCATCCATCGCCTTCACCACGACGACCGGGAATTCATCGGTGTTGTCCCCATCGCCGTTCACATCGGCCGCGGGGAGCTTGCCCAGAGGCAGCTCGCGGAACACGCCTGCATACCACCTCGCACCGGTCGCGAGGCGGGCGATCCGCCCGGCCCCCACGAGCTGCTTTCCCGCGACCGTGACCACGCCGTCGCCGGTCGGGGTGACGGGAGTGAGGACGATCCGGCCCTCCCCGGAAAAATCGCGCAGGTCGAGGAGCTTGGGCGCCCCGGTAGTGGTGGTGATGAGGCCAGCGACGCCGGGATCCACCCCCGAGTCCAGGATCCCGATGATCACGCCGCGGCCGTCATAGGTCGGATGCGCGGTGCGGAACTGGTCCACGCCCGTGGCCCCGAGCGGCATGAGCCCCGCCAGGAGCGCGAGCGGCGGCGGCACGATCGGCTCCGCTTGCTCCGGCGTGGCCCGACTGCCGTCGGCGGGGGCGGCGGGGGCGGCGGGAGCAGCGGGAGCCGGTGTCGCAGCGGGCTTCGGCGTGGCGGGTGCTGGGCTCCGGCCGGCGCAGGCGGCGACGCACACCGCGGCGAGGACAGCCCACCAGCAAGGGAAGCGCAGCGTCATGGATGACTCGGCAAAGTAAAGGGCCCGAGGTGGGGCCCGCTGAACTCGGTCGTCACCGCGAGCAGGAACGCGAGGAGGTCGCGGGTCTCCTCGGGGAGCACGATCGCGTCCACGAAACCGCGGGCGCCCGCGAATCTGGCGTCGAGCTGGTGGTCGTAGTCGGCGCGCATGGCATCCACGGCGGCCGCGTTCTGGGACTTGGCCGCCTCTTCGCCGAAGACCGCCTGGACGGCCGACTCGCCTTCCATGACTCCCATGCGGCCGGTGGGCCAGGAGAGGATGAAGTCGGGATCGAAGCCCTGGCCGGCCATGGCGTAGTAGCCGGCGCCGGAGGCGTGGTTCACCGTGAGGACGAGCTTGGCCACGGTAGCCGTCGCCATCGCTTCGACGAAGCGCGCCCCGGCGCGGATAATCCCGGTGTGCTCGGCCTCGACGCCGACCATGAACCCCGACACGTCCTGCACAAACAGCAGCGGGATGCGCTCGCGATCCGCGTTCTCGATGAAATACGCGACCTTCTCGGCGCTCTCGGTATAAATGATGCCGCCGATCTTTGGGGGCTCACCCTTCTTGCCCTTGATGACGCCGCGGGAGTTGGCGATCACCGCCACCGGGCGCCCTTCGATCACCCCATGTCCGCAGATCATCTCGGGCGCGACCTCGGGCTGGAACTCATCGAGCCGGCCTTCGTCGAGCAGACACTCGAGCACTGCGCGCGCGTCGTAGCTCATGCGGTGGTCGGCGGGCAGGAGATCGTACAGTTCCGTGGGGTCGCGCTTGGGCGGCTTCGCGGGCGGGACGGGACGAGCGGTGGCGGGGAGTCGCGCCACGTAGGCGCGGATGCGGTCCAGACACTCGGCGTCGTCCTTGGTCCGATAGTGCGCTACGGCGCTGATGGCGGTGTGGGTCCTCGCGCCGCCCAACGTTTCCCCGTCCACGGTCTGGCCGGTCGCGCCCTTCACGAGGTTGGGGCCGCCGAGTCCCATGAACGACGTGCCGTCGACCATGAAGATCACGTCCGAGAGCGCGGGCAGGTAGGCGCCCCCGGCGATGCACGGTCCCATCACGGCGGCGATCTGCGGCACGCGCAGGTAGTGGCGCATCAGTGAGTTGTAGAAGAAGATCCGCGCCGCGCCGTACTGCCCCGGGAACACGCCCCCCTGGTAGGGCAGATTCACTCCGGCCGAGTCGACGAGATAGACGATGGGGATGCGCTGGCGCATGGCCACTTCCTGGGCGCGCAGCATCTTCTTGATCGTCTCGGGCCACCACGAGCCCGCCTTCACCGTGGCGTCGTTCGCCACGATCACCACCGGCCGCCCCGCCACCCGCCCCACGCCGGTGACCACTCCCGCGCCCGGGGCCTGGCCGTCGTATTGGTCGTGGGCGACGAGCAGGCCGAGCTCGAACCAAGCGCCGCCCGGGTCGAGCAACTTCGCGACCCGCTCGCGCGCCGTGAACTTCCCTTGGTCGTGCTGGCGCTTGATCTTGTCGGGGCCGCCGCCCTGCTCCAGGCGGGCCCGCAGCTCGCGCACCTCGCCGGCGAGCGTCTTGAGTCGCGTCATGGAAGGACTACGGGTCAGGCCGCCACATGCTCGGCGGCCCACGCTTCGATGTACTTGACCAGATCCGCCGTCGGCGTGCCCGGCCCGAACAGCTTGCCGATGCCCTGCCCCTGGAGCGCCGCCATATCCTCCGGTGGGATGATCCCGCCGCCCGTGACGAGCACGTCGTCGCGCCCCGCCTGTGCGAGCAGCGCCCGGACGCGGGGGAACAGGGTCATGTGGGCGCCGGACAGGATCGAGAGCCCCACGACGTCGGCGTCCTCCTGAATCGCGGCCTGCGCGATCATCTCCGGCGTCTGGTGGAGGCCGGTGTAAATCACTTCCATTCCCGCGTCGCGCAGCGCGGCGGCGACGACCTTGGCGCCGCGATCATGTCCGTCCAGCCCGGGCTTCGCGACGAGGACCCGGATGGGCCGCTTGCGCGCCCGCGCCATCAGCGCCGGAACCTCAACAGGGCGGCCAGCCCGTCGACGGCGCGCCGGGCTTGGTCATCGTACAGCACGTCCACCTGGGCCCGCTCCGCCAGCGCCTCCTCGACCGCATCGTCGATGCGCAGGTCGTCTGCCTGCCCGTCGGCGAGCAGCGTGCGGACCTGCCCGCGCCGCAACGCTTTGAGCGTCGGCTCGACCCCGTTCACCGCCCAGCCCGTCCCCAGCCCGTCGCGAACGGATGCGCCGTGCGCGCGCTCCCACGCGCGCTCCCGCGCCTCGCGCAACGCCAGGGCAGCCTCCCGCACCTGCGGCGCGGAAGCGCTCTTCGGGTTGAGCTTGACGACTCCCAGGACCAGATCATGGAGATAGGTATGGAGGTGGGGCAGCACGGCGGCGGCATCGACCCCCACACCGGCCACGACGAGCCCCGCGAGCGGCCGCTGCGTGTGCAGCTGAAAAAGCTGATCCGCGACGGCGGCATAATGGCGGTGCTTCTCCTCGCGGATGCGCTGGTGATAGTTGTGCTCCCCCGAGCCCGCGCCCACTTGCCCGCCGCGGATGACCCGTCGCGCCCCGCGAAACTTGGAGGGTCGGGTCGCGAAGGCCGGGAGACCCGACAGCTCCGTTACGTCGTAGGCCGTCACGGCGAAAAAGCGCGCACTGCTGCGGTCGCAGAGGGCGACGACGATGGTGCCGAACTCCTCCTCCAGCGCGACCAGCTCACGAATGAGGGGCGTCGGGGTCACGGCGAGCCGCGACTTGTGCACATGCGGGAGCGGGAGCATGTCGAACAGACCCAACTCCCCGCACGCGAACAAGGCGATGCCGCGCGCCGAGGGAAGCCGGCCCGGGTCGTCGAAGTAGCGGCGCACCCGTTCCAGATCCGCGGCGACCGCTTCCCGCTCCGGTCGCTCTAGCGGCAGCCGGGCAACCTCGGCGGCCGCCCGCTTGACCCGGTTCTTCATTTTGATGAGGTACTTGCCGCGGGTCTTGTCGCGCGGCTCCAGCTTCAGGTAGCACGACACCACGCGAGCCGCGTCGAGGCTGATCCGCGACAGACGCGCGATCGCCGCGCGGATGGTGTCCTCCGTCGCGAGGGTGGGCAGGGCGGTCATGGCTAGAAGAACACCGGCTCGCGGTAGGCGCCCCAGACCCGCTCCAAGGCGTGGCGGATCTCGTACAGCGTGCAGTCGGCCCGGGCGCAGTCCAGCATCGCGGGGAGCACGTTCTCGTCGTGCTCAGCGGCGGCCCGCAGCGCCGCCAGCCGCCGCTCGACGAGCCCCGCGTCGCGGCGCTGCCGCAGCTGCGCGAGGCGCTGGCGCTGGCTGGCTTCGGCGTCGTTGGAGATCTTGAGAATCTCCACGGGGTGATCGTCTGCCGTGACGTACTCGTTGACGCCCACGATGACGCGGTCGCCGGCCTCCGCCTGCCGTTGGAACTCCGCCGCCGACCGCGCGATCTGGCGTTGGAACCACCCGTTCTCGATCCCCTTCACCACACCGCCCCCCGATTGGATCTCCGCGAACAGCGCGTCGGCCTCTCGCTCGAGCTGGTCGGTCAGCGCCTCGACGTAGTAGGACCCGCCCAGCGGATCGACCACGTCGGCGACGCCGGTTTCGTGCGCGAGGATCTGCTGCGTCCGCAGCGCCACCTGGACGGCCTGCTCAGTCGGCAGCGCCAGGGTCTCATCCAAAGAATTGGTGTGCAGGGACTGCGTGCCGCCGAGGACCGCGGCGAGCGCTTGATAGGCGACCCGCACGATGTTGTTGTGCGGCTGCTGGGCGGTCAGGGTCACCCCGGCCGTCTGTGAATGGAAGCGCATCATCCACGACCGTGCATTCTTGGCCCCGTACTTCTCTCTCATGTGCCGCGCCCAGATGCGGCGCGCCGCGCGCAACTTCGCGATCTCTTCGAAAAAGTCGTTATGGATATCCCAGAAGAAAGACAGCCGCGGCGCGAAACTGTCCACGTCGAGGCCGCGCGCGATGCCGCGCTCGACGTACGTAAAGCCGTTCGCCAGCGTGAAGGCGAGCTCCTGGGCGGCCGTGGCGCCCGCCTCGCGGATATGGTAGCCGCTGATCGAGATCGTGTTCCACTGCGGCGTGTGCCGGGGACACCACTCGAACATGTCCACGATGACCTTGAGCGCCGGTTCGACGGGATAGACCCAGGCGTGCTGGGCCATGTACTCTTTGAGAATGTCGTTCTGGACGGTCCCCCGCAGTTTGGCGACGTCCACCCCCTGCCGCTCCGCCGCGACCACGTAGAAACAGAAGAGGATCGCCGCCGGTCCGTTGATGGTCATCGACGTCGAGACCTGATCGAGCGGAATGCCGCGAAACAGATCTTCCATGTCCACGGCGCTCGAGATCGCGACGCCGCACTTGCCGACCTCGCCCTCGGCGCGGGCGTGGTCGGAGTCGTACCCCATCAGCGTCGGGAAGTCGAACGCCACCGAGAGCCCCGTCTGACCCCGCTCGAGCAGGAAGTGGTAGCGCTCGTTGGTATCCGCCGCGCTCCCGAAGCCCGAGAACTGCCGCATCGTCCACAGCCGCCCGCGGTGCATCGTCTGATGGATGCCGCGGGTGAACGGATACCGGCCCGGCTCACCCAACCGCTCCGCCAGGTCTCCGGTCAGATCCTCGGGGGCATAGACCGGCTTTTTCTCGATGGTCATCGGATCGCTCCGCTCCGCAGCTGCTCCAGAATGTCGGCCGCCACGTCGTAGGGGCTGCGCCGTCCCTCGGCCATCTCGGGCAGCTGCTGGGCGAGGAGCTCCGGTGCCGGAGTCTCCTCCCAGACCCACTGCCGCAGTCCCCGCTCCACTACCGCGCGGGTGCGCTCGGCGAGGCGCTCGCGCCGCCGCGCCACGAGCCGCCCGCTCGCGTCGAGGAAGGTCCGGTGGCGGTCCAGCGCGACCGCGAGCTCGGCTACGCCCTCGCCGGTCGTGGCGACTGTCGCGAGCACCGGTGGCTCCCAATGGTCGGACGGTCGGACGGTCGGACGGTCCGACTGAGGGCGCTTACGGTCAGACTGTCCGACCGTCCGACGGTCCGACCGGTGGTGGTGGGCGGGCAGGTTGCGAAACGCGTTGCCCCGGCGCAGGCCCAGCATCACTTCGATCTCCTGCCGCAGCGTGTCGCCCCCGGGGCGGTCGCTCTTGTTGATCACGAACACGTCGGCGATCTCCATCACGCCCGCCTTCAGTGTCTGGATGGCATCGCCGGACTCCGGGACCAGCACGAGCGCGGTGGACTCGGCGCTGCGGGCGATGTCGAGCTCCGTCTGCCCCACGCCGACCGTTTCGATGAGGATGCGATCGAAACCGAACGCCTCGAGGACGTCGGCCACCTCTTCCGTCGTCGTGGCGAGGCCGCCGAGGGAGCCGCGGGTCGCCATCGAGCGGATGAACACGCCGGGATCGAGGCTCACCGACTCCATGCGGATGCGGTCGCCGAGCAGCGCGCCACCGGTGAACGGGCTCGTCGGGTCCACCGCAATCACCGCGACGCGGAGATCCTGCCCGCGGTAGCGCTGCACGAGGCGCTCGGTGAGGGTGCTCTTCCCCGCTCCCGGCGGTCCCGTGAGGCCGATGCGACGCGCGCCACGGCGGCCGACGCGGGCGTGCGCGTGGGTGAGCACGTCTTCACAGCCGGCGCGGCGGTTCTCCACGAGGCTGATGGCCCGGGCCAAGGCGGCGGTGTCGCCGCGATCGAGCGCGTCCACCAGAGCCCGGGTCGTCATGCGTGATTACAAGTTATGTTCACCGCGCGTCCTCCGCCCGGTCGAGCACGGTCGCGTTCACGGGCCCGGGTCGCACGGCGACCCGCTCGACGTGCGTCGCGGTGGCAACCAGGACGTCGAACTCGAGCCCGTGCAGAAGGAACCGCTCGCCCGGACGGGGGATGCGGCCGAGCGTTTGCACGAGCAGGCCGCCCACCGTCTGCGCCCCGCGAGCGGCCGGCACCGTCCCGAACGTCTCCACCAACGCGGTCACGGGCGCGTTCCCGCCGAATTCCATGATCCGGGCCGGCGCGCCCCCCGGCGGAGGCGCAGGCGCCTCGAATACCTCCGCCACCAGGGCACGCAGCACGTCCTCGAAGCTGACCACTCCTGCGGTGCCGCCGAACTCGTCGAGGACCACGGCGAGGTGGCTGCCGCCCCGCTGCATCGCCAGCATGACGTCCCCCGTCCGCTGCGTCCCGGGGACGACGTTCACCGGCCGCACCGGCACGGGATCCTCCGGCTGGAGGCGCAGCAGGTCGAAGGTGTGCGCGACTCCGACGATCTCGTCGAGCGAGCCACGGTACACGGGGTAGCGGCTGTAGCCCGATTGGGAAAAGACGTGGGCCATCTCCGCGGCCGCGAGGCCTTCGGGGATCGCCACAATCGCCGTGCGCGGCGTCATCAACTCCCGCACAGGGCGGTCGGAGAACGCCAGGACGCCCGACACGACCTCGATCTCGTCGGTGCCGGCGAGCGCGTCCGTGTCAGCGCTGGAAAGCACGGCGGCGAGCGCCGTCTGCGTCGACGGCTCGCGCCGCGGGATGAACGGCGCCAGCACGTCTCCGGCGCGCTCCATCCACGGCAACGCCCGGGCGACGATCGCCTCCGCCCAGCGGCGCCCCAGCACGCGCGGGACGAGGTAGGCCGCGTTGACGAACAGGGGGATGATCACCGCCACGGTGAACACGCCAAGGAAGGTCGGCGTCGTTTGGGCGAGCAGCGCGGGGACGGCGGCCGCCGCGACCACGACCCCCAGCGTCGTGAGCGCGTTGGCGGTGGCGAGCACCCGGCCGGGGTGCTCGAGCAGGCGGACGGCTGCCTCCGTGCCGCGCAGCTTGTAATGCACCCAACGCGTGAGCTCCACCTGCGACACCGCGGCCGCGGCCACGCCGATCGCTGCCGCGACGCCGGCCAGGCCGAGGCCCAGGAGCAGGACCATCAGGGAGGCGATCATACCTTCTCGAAGACCACTCGGGTGACGCGGCGGCGGTCGACCTGGTCCACCACCACCCGGAAACCGTCGAGCTTCAGTTCCTCGCCGGGGCGCGGCACGCGGCCGAGCACCGAATAGACCAGTCCGCCGACCGTCGAGACATCCGGGTGCTCGAAGCTCTGCCCCAAGGCCAGGGAGAGGTCGCCGAGCGAGGTACGGCCATCCACCCAGAACCGGTTCCCCTCGTGGCGGATGGCCGGCGCGGCGTCGACGTCGTGCTCGTCGCGGATCTCCCCGACGATCTCCTCGAGGATGTCCTCGAGCGTGATCAGCCCCGAGGTCCCCCCGAATTCGTCCACGACGATGGCGAGGTGCGCCGGCCCGCGCTGGAAGTCGCGCAGCTGCGCGTCGAGGGTCTTGGATTCGGGCACGAAGGCCGCGGGCTTCACCAGGTCCTGCCACCGTTGCGGCGCGTCGGGCCCGGGCAGCCCCATGACGAGCAGGACGATGTCCTTCGCGAACAGCACGCCCACGACGTTGTCGGGCGTGCCGTCGGAGACGGGGAGCCGGGTGTACTCGTGGTGGCGGAACGTCTCGAGCACGGCATCGAGCGGCGCCGCGACGTCAACGGCGACCATGTCGAGCCGGGGGGTCATGACTTCGACGACCGTCGCGTCGGCCAGGGTGAAGATCCCCAGCAGCATGTCGCGCTGTGCCACGCCGAGCTCGGGCTGAAGCGGCTGGCTCGTGGTCACCAGCCCGTGGAGGCCGCGGTCCACCCACGCCAGCAGCATGAGCAACGGGGCGAACGGCATCAGCGTGCGGCGCGCGAGGGGGAGCGCCGCATCGGCGAGCTCGGGGGCGAGGCGAGCCACGCTGCGCGGCAGCGCGTCACCGACCACGAATAGGAACCCCGCCGCGACGAGCAGGGCGCCCAGGGCGCCCACCCAGGGCCGCTGCCACCAGCCCAGCGAGTGGGCGGCGGCCACGGCCCCAAGGACGAGCAGCGCGAGCCGCGCGACGTGCAGGGCCCGGTGGAGGGGGACGTGCCCCCGCACCGCCGGCGGCGGGGCGTCGCCCAGAGTGTGCAGTGCCTCGCCCACAGCCGCTTCCTCCCCGAGGGCGAGCAGGCCGGCCCACCCGGCGGCCACGACCGCGGCGACGACCCCCATCCACGAGAGCGCGGCGGCACCGAAGCTCATCGCCCGCCCGCGGTGAGCCGGCGCACATAGCGCTCCTGCCGCCGCCACATGGTCGAGCGCGTCCGCCCCCGCCCCTCCGGGTGGTCGTAGCCGAGGACGTGGAGCGTGCCGTGAACCATGAGACGGATCAGTTCGCTGCGGAGGTCGTCGGTGGTCGGTGTGCCGTTGTCGGTCGTCGTCAGCCAACCCTCGGCCACAGTGGGGCAAATGCAGACCTCCCCGACGATCGAGCCGTCGGGCTGCGGCAGGGCGAATGCCATGACGTCGGTCAGCCCACGCCGGCCGGTGGCGCGGCGGTTCAGGCGCTGCATCGCGGGCGCCCCGAGCAGGGTCAGCTCCACGCGCACGTCCCGCGCGCCCTCCCAGGCGAGCACTCGACGCGCCACGCGCAGCAACGTGCGCTCAGAGACCCGACGCCTGCGGGGCCGGCTGCCAGTCCTTGCTGATGCCGCCACTGGACTCGGGGTAGTCGATGCGGTTGTGGTACATGCCGGACAGGACGCGGATGAATTCCGCCTTCACCACGTCGATCTGCTGCAACGTGAGCGGCGCCTCATCGAGCTGGCCGGAGCTGAGCTTGGTTCGTACGATATGATTGATCGCTTCCTCGATCTTCTGGGGTGTGAGATCCTCGAGCACGCGCAGCGCGGCCTCGACCGAATCGGCCAGCATCGCGACGGCGGTCTCGACCGAGCGCGGCCGCGGACCGGGGTAGCGATAGTCTTCCCGGCGCGCCGCCCCGTCACCCTGCTTCTTGGCGCGGTCGTAGAAATAGGTGATCTCGCTGGTGCCATGATGCTCCGGGATGAACGCGGCCACGACCGCGGGGAGGCCTCCCTCCTCGGCAAGGGCGAGCCCGTCGGTCACGTGGCGCTTGATGATCTCCGCCGACTGCGCCGGCGCAATCTTGTCATGCGGGTTGCCGCCGCGCGTCTGGTTTTCGACGAAATACAGCGGGTTGCTGAGTTTCCCGACGTCGTGGTAGTAGCAGCCCACGCGGCCCAGCAGGCCGTTCGCCCCGATACGGTTGCACGCCGATTCGACGAGGTTCGCCATCGCCACGCTGTGGGCGTACGTCCCCGGCGCCTCGAGCGACAGGCGTCGCAGTAGCGGTCGGCTCGGATCGGACAGCTCGAGCAGGGTCAGGTCCGTCGTGACGTGGGTGAACGCCTCCGCGAGCGGGAGCAGCAGGATCGTGAGCGCGCCGCTCACCAGCCCGTTGGCAATCCCGAACACCGAGGTCCAGCCGATCTCCCCGATGCGCCAACTGCCGGCGAGCCCCAGCGCGATGGCGCCCGCGAGGTACCCCGCCCCGACGATCAGCACGGCCGTGTAGAGATGGCTGCGCCGCCGCAGCGAGCGCACCGACAGCGCGGCGGTGACGCCGCCCAGCAGGCACAGAAACAGCGCCGGGCTATCGTGAAACACCGGCTGTGTGCCGATCACCGCCGAGACGATCATCGCCCCGATCATCGAGACCCGGCCGTTGAACAGGACGGTGAGCATCATCGCCTGGAACGGCAGCGGGATCAGCTCGGGATGGCCGGGCCGCGTGTGAGCGACGGCGGCGGCGCCGAGCAGCGTCGCAGCGAACAACAGAGCGACGAGCGCCACTTGGCGCTGTTCGCGGTAGGTCTCGCGCCGGTAGAACACCATCAACACCCAGAACACGCCGAGCATCAACGCGTCGCGGAGCATCGGCCCCACGACGCCGCCGAACGACGTGCTCGTCGCGGCGCCGCGGCGCACCAGCTCGTTGTGCAGCGCCTGCAGCTTCTCGTGCGCGGGCCCCGAGATGATCTCTCCCGCCGAGGCGAGGCGGTCCCCCTGGCGCACCACGTACTTGCTCGGGTCCACGCTGCCCATCAGCTCGCTGCGCCGCCGCCGCGTCTCCGCCTCGTTCGGCACGAGCGTCGCGCGGAAGAAGCGCCGCACGAGCTTCAGGTACACCACGTCGCCCACGCTCGACCCCGGATCGGGGTGCACCGCCCGCGAGCGCAGCAGGTACTCGTTGTAGCTCAGCACCTGGTCGCGAGCGACGGGCTGCTCCGAAGCCCCGCGCCGCACGATCAGCTGAGTCGAAGTCTCGGCCTGCAGCACCCCCGACCCGGTCACGCCCTGGGCCAGGGTCTGCGCGAACAGGTCGGTGAGCGCGCGCTCGAGGTTGCGGCGCTTGCCGCCCTTCTGGAGGTAGCCGGCTTCGGCGAGCGACAGGGGGAGACCGGCGCGGCGCCCCACGCGGATGATGGCCTGCGGCCCCTGGCCGACGGAGTCGCTGAGCGTCTGGAAGAACGCGTGCAGCTCGGCCGTCGTGCTGTCGTAGACCCGCTGCTGAAACTGATAGAGCGGCTTGGCGCTGGCGGCGAGATCCTCCGCCTCGCGCGCCAGCTCCTCGTCGGTCTTGGTCACGACGAAGTCGAACGGCGCGACGACGTCGCGCCCGGCCTTCGCTCCCGGCTCGAGCAGCGGCCCGAGGTCGGTGGCGCTCGAAGGGAACGCCAGATACGCGAGCACCGCGAGGCCGACCACCCACGCCCAGCGGGTCCCATGGTAGCGCACTTCGTCCCA